>Ga0315279_10006021_pt1 | contig 15470 bp, 12 predicted proteins | sample YL17G06_20_MG_FD_203694 | JGI IMG/M metagenome (GOLD analysis project Ga0315279, IMG submission 203694) | Sediment microbial communities from Yellowstone Lake, YNP, Wyoming, USA - YL17G06_20 | ecosystem: Environmental > Aquatic > Freshwater > Lake > Sediment | place: USA: Wyoming | collected... | reverse complement strand
CGCACCTACCTGGATTGGCTGCTGGAATTGCCGTGGGGAGTGTTGAGCGATGACAACCTCGACGTGAACCACGCGGCAAAAGTGTTGGATGCGCGGCATTATGGACTGCCCAAAGCCAAAGAACGCATCCTGGAATACATCGCCGTCCGCAAGCTGGCGGCGGAAAAGATGCGCAGCCCGATTTTGTGCTTTGTCGGCCCGCCCGGCACTGGCAAGACCAGCCTGGGCAAGTCCATCGCCGAGGCGTTGGGGCGCAAGTTTGTGCGCGTCAGCCTGGGCGGCATCCGCGACGAGGCCGAGATTCGGGGCCATCGCCGGACGTACATCGGCGCGCTGCCGGGCCGCATCATCCAGACCATGCGCCGCGCCGAGACGGTCAACCCGTTGTTCATGCTCGACGAGATTGACAAGGTGGGCAACGACTTTCAGGGCGATCCGTCGTCGGCGCTCTTGGAAGTGCTCGACCCGGAACAGAATTTCGCGTTCAGCGATCACTACCTGGAAGTGCCCTACGATTTGAGCAAAGTGCTATTCGTGACGACGGCCAATTGGATGGATCCAATCCCGCCGGCGTTGCGCGATCGGATGGAGGTCATCGAGTTCCCCGGCTACATCGAAGAAGAAAAGCTTGCGATAGCCCGCAACTTTCTCATCCCGCGCCAGCTTGAGGAGCACGGCCTGACCCCGACGCCGCTTTCGTTCACCGAGGCCGCGATCCGCTCGATCATCCGCGAATACACTTATGAGGCGGGCGTCCGCAACCTGGAACGCGAGCTTGCCAACATTTGCCGCAAGACGGCGCGGCGCGTGGCCGAGGGTAAACTCGTTCGGCATAGCGTGACGCCGCTGGCGGTGACGCGCTTTTTAGGGCCGCCCAAGTTCGACTTTGGCGTGGCCGAAGAGAAGGATCAGATCGGCACGGCGACGGGTGTGGCGGTGACGGACGCCGGCGGCGACTTGCAACCGATCGAGGTTACGTTGATGGATGGCAAGGGCGCGCTGATGCTCACCGGCCAATTGGGCGAGGTGATGCAAGAGTCGGCGCAGGCGGCGGTCAGTTACACGCGCAGCCACGCTCAGGCGTTGGGGCTGAATCCTCAGGTCTTTGAAAAGACCGACATTCACATCCACGCGCCGGAAGGGGCCGTGCCCAAAGACGGTCCCTCGGCGGGCGTGACGATTGCGGCGGCGCTCGTCAGCGCGTTCACGCGGCGGCCTGTTCGGCGTGACGTGGCGATGACGGGCGAGATCACGCTGCGCGGGCGGGTGCTGCCCATCGGCGGCCTCAAAGAAAAAGTGCTCGCCGCGCACCGCGCCGGACTCAAGACCATGATCCTGCCCAAGAAGAACAAGAAAGACATGGTCGAGATTCCCAAGCGCGTCCAACGAGATCTGACGTTTGTGCTGGTCGAGCAGGTTGACGAGGTGCTGGAGGCGGCGCTGCTGCCGCCCGTCGAGTCGCCCCGGCCTAAGCGTAAGCCTGCAAAGAAAAAGGGACGGACAACTCGGACAAGAAAGCCGTAGACTATGCTGGTCAATGGTGTAACTGCGCAGTCACCCTTGCGAAGGGTGAGCAGTTACTATTGATCCTGACTTTCTCCTGCACTGTTGTACAATCAGTTGCGGTGCGGTTGACAGGGAAAATAGCGGTCGCAGCCGAACGACTCTACAAGAAGGAGGACGAGGTTGGTCATTCTCAAAAGACTTGCCACGTTGATTCTGATCAGCCTGGTGCTGGCCGTGTCCGGCTGTAGCACGTTCATGGCGACTAAGCCGACTTGCAATGGCGATTTCAGCGGCCTGATGCCCAAAGGCTGGGCTTTCATCAGCCAGACCCCGCTGGACACGGATGGCGTCGCTCCGATCGAGTGCGTCGTGCTCTACCGATTCGACACCCAGACGAAGGAGGGACAAAAAATCACACCGGTGGGCGGCGTGGTCTACCGCCAGGATCACGGCAAGCCGCGTTGGATCTATCCCCATCCGTTGACTCCGCCCGGCAACTTTTACCTGGGTGAACGCCAAGTCAGTGCACGTGCAGACAATGTGCTCTCTGGTTCCCCGGAGCCGGAACTGGTTATTGAAGACAGAGATGCAGGCGGTACGGTCGTCCAGGTTAGCCTGTTTGGCTGGCGTGACAGCAAGACAGACCAACCAGATGTGGAGCCATCTTTCAACCCAGACATGATGAGTTACAAGCCGCTCGGCTTGTTTCAAGGCGATGGCGGGGTGACTGTTGAAAAGGACAAAGTCACCAGCCTGGTGCGGCGCAAGGATACGCGCAGCCAATTAGCGGATCGCAAAATCTACCTGCCGCGCGCTGACAAGAAGAACTATTACGGCCAAAGCATCACCGAGTCACTCACCGCTGCCGAGACGGATGTGACTTCACTGGCGATGGGCGACGACCCGACGGCCTCGCCCTATCCGGAAAAAACCGTGCTGGCCTTTTATCGGGACATAAAAGACGATGCCAAGCTCGAAGGACTGATGACGCCGGACGCGCTGGGGTTGCTCAAGGCCAACAAGTTGGTGGCGTATGGCTGTGTTTTTGATCGCTCTCAGCTTGACCGCCCGCTGGTTCAAACGATCAATTGGAGTGGCGGCACCGAGGCCGAGCCGCAAGTCATCGTCGGCGGCAAATGCAAACTCAAAGACGGCTCGGTCAAGGATATGCCACTCGTCACCTGGCTGTTCGAAAAAAATACTGAGGGCAAGTGGCGGCTGAAGGGAGTCGCCCAATGAACGGCAGCGATCCTCGCACTGCATGGGCCGCTATCGTCACGGGCGCATCGTCCGGCATTGGCGAGGCGACGGCACGCCGGTTGGCGCGCGAGGGGATGCGCGTGACGTTGGCCGCGCGCCGCCAGGACGAATTGGAGCGAGTCGCCGGGGAGATCGAAGCGGGTGGGGGGCAGACGCTCATCGCGCCGACGGACGTGCGCGACCGCGCGGCCATTCACCGGATGGTCCAGGCGACGCTCGACACGTGGGGGCGCGTGGATGTGCTGATCAACAACGCCGGGCTGGGCTATTCGGCCCGCGTGGTGGACCTTGACCCGGAGCAGTTGCGCGCTCAGGTGAGCGTGAACCTCGTCGCCGTCATCGAATGTGCGCAAGCCGTGTTGCCCGCGATGATGCAGTGCAAGTCGGGGCACATCATCAACGTGGCCTCCATTGCGGGCCTCGTCGGCTTGCCCGGCTCGAGCACGTATTGCGCGACCAAGTCGGCTGTTGTCAGCTTTTCCGACGCGCTACGCCGCGAGGTGCGCGAGCAGGGCATCCAGGTGACGGCGCTCTGCCCCGGTTTTGTCGCCACGAATTTTTCGCCGCGTCTCAAAAAGATTGCCGAAGGCCGTCCCGATGCGCAGCGCTTGCCGGGTGTGATGCGAGTTGACTACGTGGCCGATCGCATCGCGGGCCTCATCCGTCGCCCACGCCGCCGATTGATTATTCCGCCGGGATGGGGATTGCTGGCCGCCATCGCGCAAGCGTTCCCCAGGTTAACGGATGTGGTGTTGAGCCGGTACGTCGAGCAGGACGAATGAAACTATACGCTCTGCGCAGCCGAGCGATCCTGGCCGTCCTGCTTGGCGCGATCCTGGCCGGATGTGCCACGCGACCAGCGCCTGGCCCCACTTCAACGGCCTGGGTGAGCCTGCTCCCGATGCCGGCAATCTCTATCAGTCCGCTCGATACGCCGACGCAAGGCATTGGCCCATTGCCCACTGCCACGTCCAGCGGTCTGGTGGCTCCCAGTCCCACGTCGCCGGTCAGCCCGCTGTCCACTTCATTCGTCTCGCCGCTGTCCACTCCAACCGCACCGGCTACGACAACGTCCACACCATTGTCCACGCCGACCGTTCCTCCTTCGCCCACTGCCACTCCATTGATCGTCGTGTCCACTTCCACCCGTCCGCCGAGCGTGCCGACGGCAACACGCGCTCTGCCTACGGCGACTCGCGCGCCCACACTGCCGCCGCTGCCCACGCGTACCCCTGCGCCCACTCGTACGCCCACGCCGACCATCCCGCCGATCCAGGTCACGACGTGGGTGAGCGATGGCAATCCTCCGCCCGGCGTTGACGTGAAGGTGTATGGCCGCCTGCTCGTCAACGGACAGCCGGTAGCTGGCGAAGGCATGGTCGCCCGCTGGCACATGAAAGGTGGTCGCATCGTAGACTGCGTGGGCGATACGTGGGTGGATGGGGCGGCTTATTGCACGGCGAACACCTATGGCCTCCCCGCCGGTTACACGGTTCGTATTGAAGTGTTCATCAAGTACAACCAGGTGCCGTATCGCGCGACGACCGAATTGACGATCCGGTAAGGCGTAGAGCGTGGAGCGTGGAGAGTGGAGCGATCGCACCGCCGGGCCGCTCTCTACCCTCTACTCTACACGCTCTACGTTTCGCCGTGACAAAAGTCATCGCTGGCAGGTGCCATCTGGGGTATGATAAGAATCATAAAATCCCCACCTCGGGGCAAATGGAGGTGACACATGTCGGCGACAGATGTTTTGAAGGACGAGCATCGCGGCGTGGAACGAATGTTGGCGATTGTGGAAGCGGCTGGCAAGCGATTGGAAGCCGGGGGCGACGTGCCAGCCGACCTGTACCTTAACGCGGTGGATTTCTTCCGGGGCTTTACGGATGGTTGCCATCACGCCAAGGAAGAGGAAAAGTTGTTCCCGGCCATGGAAAAGCGCGGCGTCCCGCGTGAGGGTGGGCCGATTGGCGTGATGGTGGCTGAGCACGAACGAGGTCGAGCTTACGTCCGCGCGATGGCCGAGGCGGCTGCGCGCTACTCCGAGGGAGACAAGTCGGCGGTGTCTGCATTGATTCAAAACGGGCGCGGCTATGTGGGGTTGTTGCGGCAGCACATTGCCAAAGAGAACGGCATTCTGTTCCTGATGGCCGATAAAGTGCTATCCGGCGCGGAACAGGCTCAACTCTTGGAAGAGTTTGAAACTATCGAGCGCGAACGCACCGGCCCCGGCGAGCACGAGCGCTATCACCACGTTCTTGACGAACTGGAGCAGGTCGTAGCGGGGTGGTGATCTAAAAATTGTGCCAGTACCTGGCAGGCACGTAAAACGTGAGGCGTGCTGGCCACTCCCGCGCGCGTGGGTGGTCTGCGCAACACGCCAAGCAGCTTGTCTTGTGCGCGGCGTTCCCGCAAGACTGAAAGCTCGCGAGAAAATGCAAGCCCCCGACACGATCGGGGGCTTGCACTTTAATGGCCTGGCTAACGAGGTGAACCCGTCTAGCGGTTGCTGGCGTTGTAGATTGCTTCAGTATCTCCGCTTGGGGCATTATTGGTCACATTGATCACTGCTGCGATGTTCTGAACAGCCGTAATCACCACCGACCCTTTAAAGTTGGCCTGCGGGGCAAAGAAAACAGCCATTCCACGTCCAGCCAGCGGCGAACTTTGGGGGTTACTTGCTAAAGGGTTGCCACCGGATTCATAGTAATACAGGTTAACAGTAGTCGCTTGGTCGCTGAGGTTCTGTACTGCAATGCCGGTATCCCAGGTATAGCCATCTTGAGCGTAAGTGTGGTAAACCAGCGGACCGATAATTGTGTGGCTGCCTCCCTGAAAAGAGGAGTATCCTTTCGCGCGCCGATCGGTGCCTGTGCCCACCTCATGTGCCATCCCTATCAGCGATTGGTCCGCACTCGCAACCACACTGCCGCTGAAATTGCTGCCAGGACAAGTGCTATTCATGAGGAAGGTCCTGGCCTCCAGTGATGGGATAGAGGCGGCAGGAAGGGCACACTTGAAATTGCCATTTTGCTCGTACACGTTCACTGTAGAGGCAGTGTTCCCCACATTCTGTATCCGCAGGCCGGTGGACATGCTATAGCGTTCGAATTTAGCCAAAGGGAAGTAGATTGGAGTTGCCCCGGCGCTGAACAGGTTATAGGTCGCGGCTGACAAGCCGTCGGCGTCGTTATACTCTTGCACAACCCCTGCCAGGAGTTGACCATTGGTGGAATAGATCTTGGCTGAACAGACTCTCCCCGCAGCAGTGCAGACGTCGCTGATGGTCAACTTGCTGTTGGGATTCACATTGTAATATATAACCGAGCGAGTTACACCGCCGTCCTCGAAATAGTCCACGTGGACCTCGGAGGCAATCTGTGCCCCGGCGTTGAAAATATTGATGGTTGAAGAGCGCCCATAGCGCTGACGTTTGAGAACCGGGGCGTACAGAGCGGTACCGGCTTGTTCCCAGCCGGGAGAGCCGGAACCGCCACTTGGCAGGATGCCGGAGTAGTTGGTGCGTTCCGTCTTGCTGTTCTTTTGAGTCTCTACCACAACTGTCACGTCTTCCCCACCGTCTACGATGGCGGAGCCAGTGGTACCAGAGAGAATACGACCGCCCGCACTCACCGGAATCCAGCACCATTGGTTGGGGGCCAGGCCGAGGCAAATGTCAGACCCTTTGGGAGTAGGATTGCCGTTCGGGTCAAAGTATTGAATGGTGGCGTGGCGATACAGCGGCCCATCATTGCGCACGTAGAATTCCGAGACCCAGCCATCTTTGTTGCCGCACAAGTCCGGCAGGTAGGTGGCGTCCTTGACCCAGGCGATGCCAATGTACTCATACGTTGCACTCCAGCTAACTCTACGCACACGCACGTCGTAGTTGCCGGTTTCATCGGCAGTGAACTCGATGATTTCGAAGCTATTGACCACACTCACTGACGATGCTATCTCGCTACCGGACGGACGATACACACGCAAATCCAGGTCGGAGTACAATTGATCGTTGTTGTACGGGTCGGTTGAGTTGGGGTGAGAATCGTAAGCCAGAACTATGCGCACCTTTTCGCCCCGAGATATTGGAACATAGTAGTGCAAATTGCCATTGGCGTCGAAACTCGAGTAATACACAGTCTGATAGTCATACCACCCTTGAGGGGCAACTCCATACCGTCCGTGGTTGGCGATCGAGTATGCTAAAGCACCGTCAATGCCACCAACACCATCTCGGTCACTGAGACGGCTGTCGCCTTCGATGTTATGTACCGCCGAGGCCATGATGATGGCTTTGATCACTTCGGGCGCGCGGGTGATGCCTGTTCGCGTCATCACCAGTGCTGCCAAGCCAGAGACCTGTGGTGCTGCGAAACTTGTTCCCACCGCCGTGCAATCTACGTCATTTAGGTTCGTTGTGCATATCCTCTCCGCGACGGCGACGACCTCCGGCTTGTCACGGCTCCCTGGTCCCCGGTAGTTCGAAAAGTCGGATATATGATCATCAGACCAATTCGAATTGTCGCTATCATCAAACCCACCGACCGTGAGCACATTGTAACCTCTACCTGGGTGGCTAACGTCTACGGTGTCGTTTCCAGAGACTGCGATTGCTGTTCTTCGGTCAGACCACACTACGTGATCAAAGTACCTTGACCAAAAGTCAGAAGCCAGGTCGTCGCCTTGGAAACTGAGGTTAAGTACATCTACAGAGTAAGGTGAATTGATCACGCAGTCGCTGGCAGTCGCTATTTTGCTCTGCGGGCTGTAGGAGCCAGCGTCTGCGCTCACTAACGTTGCGCCAGGGGCGATGCCTCGATAGAGGTTGTGGCCGTCCATCGCCACGACTCCCGCAGTCTGTGTGGGATGAAGCCTGTCGTCCGGATCCCCTGGAAAAGGGTCACACGTTCCACCGTTAGCTTGATCAAGGTAAGGATTCCCAAAATTCACCGGATCGTCCTCAACGATGGCAACCTTGATTCCATTGCCTTGATAGCCGGCATTCCAAAAAGGCGCAATGCGGTCGGTTGGTACCACAGAGTTCAGTGTGTCGTGAAGCTCTCCTCCAAGCAGGTAGATGCCGACCGTGTCATCGCGGTTAGCCAGGGCAACGATGGCGGACCTGGGCAGTTTCCCGAACACGATGGGCGCGCGCGAGCTGGCATACTGGGCTTTGAACCCTTGCGCTTCCAGAAAAGTCAAGACAGGTTTCACTTGTTCCCGGTAGGCTAATACTGTCAACCGTTCTACCTCCTGGAACGCGCGTTGATAGTCAGGGTGACCGGTGTCGAATGGCAGTCCTTTTGCGGGCTGTAGTGATGCGGGGTAATTGGCGGCCACAGCATCGTAGATTGTTCCCTTATCTATGTCCTTCAGCCAGATGGCAACTTCCACCTGCTCGTCGAGGGCCAGCATCGGCAGCCGCGCACAAAGCGTAGGATCAAATTTGCCACACTTGGCGCGGCCAGCCTCGCGTTCCAATGCTTGGAGCTTATCCAGGTCTACAACTTGGCCTTGTTCGTCCAGAGCAACGCCATAGACTGCATCGCTTCCTTTGACGCTGACTTTGACGAAGCAAGCCCTCTGCTTGATGAGAGGAAACTCAAACCACTCCTCCTTGCCATCGCCGGTCCACTTGCCGTTCTCATTTGAGACATAGCTGCCTGCCATCAATTTTTCTATCGGAATGTCATGCTCACGAGCAACGTAGGCCATTGCCAGGGCATGGCATCGAGGTATGGGTACGGCCGTCGGCGCCGGTAGCGTGAAAGGCGGCGTGGGCAGTGGCGAGTCAAACGCCTGACTTGCCGATGGCAGCCGGTGACCTTGCAGCAGGATAGCGATCAGCACAATCAAGGTACCAACAGCAATCAAACGAAGTAGCCGATGCGAGAACTTTTCGATGTTCATTTCTGTCCTCCTTCCGAAAAGTTGCTTCACAACTCTTCGGTGCTTAGCTTATGGAACCAGGTGCTCTCGCGTTAGGATGGTCTTTCCATCCTTCAATAAGCTAAAGCTCAGACGACCCTTAACTGGTAGGTCGGCTCTCTTGATTTTCACTGCGTGAATAGGATGAAGTATGACCGCATCTCCTCCGGTCGGCTCCACTGTGCTGATCGTCACGTTAACCATGCGTCCTATCTGGACGATCTTTTCAATGGTGATAACGAACCCACCGTGAGGCTTGGCTCCAAAGTAGGCGATTATGACCAAGTATTGCCCGTAGTCTACATTGGCGATCTCCTCAAAGTGCATACCTGGCTGTTCTGGCCAAAGCGTATCTGCGATTTGCTGTGCCTCAGCCGGGTTGGTGGCGATCATTAGATCCATGTTTTTATAAGTGGCGCCGATGCTTCCCTTTACTACTATCTCAAAGGGTAGTTCGGTCTCCTGGGGCTTGCAGGCTACCAGGCTCACTAGCAAGACTAAACATATCAGTCCTCTTTTCAAGGTTCGCGATCTGTTCATTGCCACCTCCACAAGACCCTTCAACTCTGGCGCATCCGGAGAAAATGTTCAGCCAGTTGGCAGCTCGATCACCTCGCAGCCTGTTAGCTCCAGTACTAAGGCGATAACCGCCAATGCCAAGACGCTTTTGAAAACACATTGCTGCTTCATGGCTCACCTCGCGTAAGGGAAGGGATGTCATACCATACGACAAGTGTATCACAAAACGGAGGGGGGGGGTACAGTGACAAATGTCACCTTTTGCGGTCTGGCCGCCTGGCGCGGGCGCGGTTAAGGCAGTCAAAGTTAGCGGGTGGTCAGAGAGCCAGCAGACGCTCGACGCCTTTGTGGATGCGATGGAAAAGATCGCGCAGGAAGCTAAAGAGAATCCCCAGTTGCTCAAGGACGCGCCGCATGACGCGCCCCTGCGGCGGCTGGATGAGGTGCGCGCTGCCAAGCAGCTCGTCTTGTGCGCGACGTTCCCGCAAGATTAACCAGAGCGTGTTGTACCATGGCGCAAAAAGCCCCCGACTCTGTCGGGGGCTTTGACTAACCAACTGTGCAGGCCGGCCTAGCGGTTACTGGCATTGTAAGTCGCATGGGTATCCCCGCTCGGGGCATTGTTGACCACGTTGACGATGGCGACAATGTCCTGATTGGCTGTGATGATCACTGACCCCTTGAAGCCGCTCTGCGGCGCAAAGAAAACTGCCATTCCGCGTCCAGTCAGAGGCGAACTTTGGGGATTGCTCGCCAAAGGGTTGCCGCCAGTGTCGTAGTAATACAGGTTGACGTTAGTTGGCTGGCTACTCAGGTTCTGCACGGCGATACCGCTGTCCCACGTATAGCCATTCTGAGGATAAGTGTGATAGACCAACGGACCGTAAGCTGTGTGACTGCCGTTCAGAAAAGACGAGTAGCCTTTGCTATATCGCCCGTCGGTGCTTGTCTCATGCGCCATCCCCACGAGTGCTTGGTTGGCTGTCGCCACGGCGCTGCCGGCAAAGTTGTTGCCTGGGCAGGTGCTGTCGTAGAAGGTCATGGCCGCCAGGCTCGCGGCAGACTGCGAAAGGGAGCACTGGAAGATGCCACCTTTCTGATAATAGTTCACGGTAATCGTAGTGCCCGGGGCGCCCACATTCTGGATGCGCAGGCCGGTAGACATGTTGTAGCGAGTGTACTTGACCAGAGGGAAGTAGATCGAGGTAGCGCCAGTGCTGAACAGGTTATGTGTGGAAATTGCCAGACCATTGGAGTCGTTGTACTCTTGGACAACGCCTGCCAGCGGTTGACCGTTGGTGGAATAGATTTTGGCCGAACAGATGGTGTTGGCGCTGTTGCAGCCACCGCTGCCGCTGCCACCAGGAAAAAGGAGCACTGCGCCGTTGGGATTCAGCGTAAGAGGGCCTTCGGAGCGACTGACGCCTGTGCTGTCGTAGTAAACCACATAGACACCCGTAGATTGGGCGCTGGCGTTGGTGATGTAGATGGCGGAGGAGCGGCCATACCTCTGGCGCTTAATAGCCGGTGCGTATAGGGTAGTGCCGGTCTGTTCCCAACCGGGAGAGCCGGAACTGCCACTTGGCAGGACGCCGTTGTAGTTGGTGCGTTCTGTTTGGTTGTTGTTTTGGTTCTCCACATCTACTGCCACATCATTGCTGGCGACGACAACGGCCGAGCCCATAAAATTGTTAACCACATCGGCAACGCTCACTGCCAAAGCGCCATTCCCGCCGATGGCTGTGCTGGATTTAGTGCCGACGGGTGCGCCATTCGTGTTGTAGAACGTGACGGTGGCGTTGATGGCGCTGCTGCTGTTGTTGCGGATGACGATGGTCGAGTTCCAACCGCTATTGTTGCCCTGGACTTTTGGCAGAAAAGCCATTCCGGGAGATTGCTGGACGTTGACGACAACATTCTGAGTGGGCCACCCGCCGTAGCCAGCACTGAACCAACTCAGTCCTTCCTGTACCATATCCCACTTGAGCATATAGGTGCCAGGCCGTGTAGGTGCGACGACTTGGGCCTGCAGGTTAATCGCTCGACTTGGGTAGACATCACTCCCCAACGAACTGCGTAATCCGTCCCACGTTATCAAAGTAGCGCCAGAACCGTCATACCAGTGGTAGGATAAGCGTATAGGGTATGTTCCGCTGTTATTCCAGAGATAGGGGCTGGTATTCTGGATGTAGAATGGCACCTGGTATACCCAGCCTGTCTGCATTGTTCGCGGCGTATTGGCAAGTGAGCCATATACCGCTCGCCATAGTTGCTCGTGTAGCGGATACCGCCTGTCACATCTGCGTCCAGCCACGTCCAGCGGTTGAAGGCCAGGTTAGTCATGCTGGTCTGAGCGTAGTAGTGCGTGAGCATCTGGCGATAGTCCCAGGGAGCAGTCCCATTGTACCCGCTGAGTTCCCAGGCATGAGTGCCATTTTGAGACGTGCCAGATAGCTGGAGTCCTCCATTGTCGCTATCCACAGGATCTGGAACGCTTACCAGTGTGTAGGCCTCGTCGCTATCATCTGCAGTCGGATTGCCGCAATCTGCCTTGTACTTGGCACAAGCATAGTCGGCAGCGTCATTTTTTATCACCAGCCCCGCCGTTGCATTGACGGCATCATAGTGACGTGTTTGAGGGGAACAACATCCCCAGTAGACCTGCGCGCCATTGTGTTCGATACGATATTCGGTTCCTCCCACAATCGTGGTACCATAAACCGCCCCGCAAGGAGAACCGCGCCAGCCAAAAGTTCGGATGGCGATAGCTCCTGCTTTGAGAGCATCACTCCCTGCTTGCGCGGGCCATTCGTTAGCCAACACGTGTGGAATATAGTCGCCTTCGTAGCTGATTGGGCCAAAGGGGGGATTAGTGCCACAAGGCCAGTATCCCCATGGATCATTGCATACATATACCTGCGTGCCAGAGACATCTGACTGAACAGAGGCCGATGGTTGGGCCTGGACCTGAGTTGCAAAGAGAAGAAACACACTTGTTGCGACCAAGATAGCCAATTGTCTGAGTGGATTCTTCATTGTCAAGGCTCCTTATCTTATTGATCAAGTCCCAGGGAGACCAAAAGACTATCCGAGTCTTCTAGAGTCATTGAAAATTTCCGCCGGACAGCTATTTCATTTCCCCGGGCCGACCATTGGGGACTAAACGCCAGGTCAACCAGCAGGTGGAGACCTGTCCCGTCGGAGTTCACGATCCAGACGGCTTCGGGTTTGCGCTCCAGATCAGATGTGTTGAAAGCAATGACCTTACCATCGGGGGACCAGGCAGGGTTCTGGCACTGTACCTCTTCATTATTTAGCGCAACAATACGACGACGATTGGAACCATCCGCATTGACCACCCACAAATCCGTACCTAAACGGCCTTTGCCATTAGGAACACTGTAGGCCAGTTGGTTGCTGTCCGGCGACCAGGATGGAAGAGAGACTAAGCGGCCCTCTATCTGGACAGCCCCAGATCCATCCAGGTTAGAGACCCACAGAGTAGGTGATAAACCTGTTTTAAGATATGCAATTCTTTTGCCATTTGGAGAGATGCGATAATATCCTTGAAATACAGGTGGAAGCGTTTCGTTTGGTAGGGTGTTCGTAATAAAATCGGATGTAAAAATATTGTTCAACCGCCGCATTTGGCTTCCATCGCTCTTGACGACGTGCATTACTCCGTTCTGGCGGCAAGTGATTTCGTCGGTAGGTAGCCAAGCGAGGTCTTGCATCCCACTCAAGTCACAAGCCGCTATTGCATGCGGTTGTAATCGCTCGATGTCAACGACATACAGCTCGCCTTCAACGCCTTGCGCTTTGGCAGGAACCGTGTACGCTACAGAGCGTCCATCCGGTGACCAGACAGCATCACTGGCAAAATCGGCCAGCTTGCGTGGGTTCGTGCCGTCGGCGTTCGCCACCCATAAGTCATACCAAAATCCGTTCGCGGCTGCGCCATTCTTGAACTGAACCAAAATGTATCGCTGCTCGGTGCGTCCAAACAGGAATTGCTCACCGGTCGGCGACCAAGCCCGAAAAGTGATGGGACTCTCTGCAAGAGGCTTGACGGCCGCGAGCGTAATCCCTTCCGCCCTCAATGGAACAAGAGGATTGTAAGCTGCAAGTGCTGCAGGAGCCACGGGCGGCGTGGGTGTGATGCGCGGCGTCGGAGTTGGGGCAGGCGGCAATGGCGAGGCCGTAATGCGCGCCAGTGCTGTAGCGGTTGGAAACCAATTCCAACTGGTTGGCGACGGAACTTCGGTCGGGGGTGTCATGCCAGGCTTCGGCGTTTTCAACGGCGAAACCTGCGATGGCGGTGCAGCCGCCGTGGGAACTTGCGCCGCGTTTTCCGGCTCGATCAAATAGCAGCCGGTCAGGCCCAGCAGCAAGGCGATGGCCGCCAATGTCAACACGCTCTCGAACACACCTTGATTCTTCATGGCTCACCTCATGTCAGGAAGGGATGTCATACCATACGAAGAGTGTATCACAAAACGAGGGGGGGGGGGTACAGTGACAAATGTCACCTTTTGCGGTGTGACTGCCTCGCGTGGGCGTGTTTGAGGCGTTCAAGGTTAGCGGGTGGTCAGAGAGCAAGCAGACGCTCGACGCCTTTGTGGATGCGATGGAGAAGATCGCGCAGGAAGCTAAAGAGAATCCCCAGTTGCTCAAGGACGCGCCGCACGACGCGTCCCTGCGGCGGCTGGATGAAGTGCGCGCTGCCAAGCAGCTCGTCTTGTGCGCGACGTTTCCGCAAGATTGAAAGCTCGCGAGAAAATGCAAGCCCCCGGTCGTGTCGGGGGCTTGCACTTTAATGGCCTGGCTAACGAGGTGAACCCGTCTAACGGTTGCTGGCGTTGTAGATTGCTTCGGTGTCTCCGCTCGGGGCATTATTAGTCACATTGATCACTGCTGCGATGTCCCGGTCGGCCGTGATGATCACTGAGCCTCTGAAATTATCCACCGGCGCAAAAAAGACCTTCATCCCGCGGCTGGCAATGGTCTGATTCACTTGGCTGCCTGCCAGGTCGCCGTCGATGCGGCGGTAATCGTAGTAATAGTACAGGTTGACATTGGCTTGTTGGTTGCTGAGGTTCTGTACTGCAATGCCGCTATCCCAAGTATAGCCAGCTTGAGCGTAAGTGTGGTAAACCAGCGGACCGATAACTGTATGGCTGCCTCCCTGAAAAGATGAGTATCCTTTCGCGCGCCGATCGGTGCCTGTGCCCACCTCATGCGCCATCCCTACCAGCGGTTGACCCGCACTCGCAACCACACTGCCGCTAAAATTGCTGCCAGGACAAGTGCTGTTCATGAGGAAGGTCCTGGCCTCCAGTACTGGGACAGAGACGGCTGGAAGTGCACACTTGAAATTGCCATTTTGCTCGTACACGTTCACTGTTACAGTAGAGGCAGCATTCCCCACATTCTGTATCCGCAGGCCGGTGGACATGCTATAGCGTTCGAATTTAGCCAAAGGGAAGTAGATTGGAGTTGCCCCGGCGCTGAACAGGTTATAGGTCGCGGCTGACAAGCCGTCGGCGTCGTTATACTCTTGCACGACCCCTGCCAGGAGTTGACCATTGGTGGAATAGATCTTGGCCGAACAGACTCTCCCCGCAGCAGTGCAGACGTCGCTGATGGTCAACGTGCTGTTGGGATTCACATTGTAATATATAACCGAGCGAGTTGCACCGCCGTCCTCGAAATAGTCCACGTGGACCTCAGAGGCCATCTGAGCCCCGGCGTTGAAAATATTGATGGTTGAAGAGCGTCCATAGCGCTGACGCTTGAGGACAGGGGCGTACAGAGCGGCACCAGCTTGTTCCCAGCCGGGAGAGCCGGAACCACCACTCGGCAGGATGCTGGAGTAGTTGGTCCGTTCGGTCTGGCTGTTTTTTTGAGTCTCTACTACCACGGTCACGTCTTCACCACCATCCACGATGGCTGAGCCGATGGTGCCGGCCGGGATGCGGATTCCATCCCCAACCGACAACGAGGCCAGTCTGGTGCTAGCCGGGTTCAGGTCCCACACGTCATATACTTGGGGCGTTTGGCTGCCGTCGGTTCTAAAGTAGTGAATGTTGACATTGCGGGCCGTCGCCCCGTCGTTGCGCAGGTAGTATGTGGAGACCCAGCCATCTTTGTTGCCGCGCAGGTCCGGCAGGTAGGTGGCGTCCTTGACCCAGGCGATGCCCAATTGATTACTGCTCTCGGTGGTTGAACGATCTTTGTATACCCCGATCTTGAAAGTC
>Ga0315279_10006020_pt1 | contig 15471 bp, 8 predicted proteins | sample YL17G06_20_MG_FD_203694 | JGI IMG/M metagenome (GOLD analysis project Ga0315279, IMG submission 203694) | Sediment microbial communities from Yellowstone Lake, YNP, Wyoming, USA - YL17G06_20 | ecosystem: Environmental > Aquatic > Freshwater > Lake > Sediment | place: USA: Wyoming | collected... | reverse complement strand
CTTGGGGTTATTACTGAGCAGGATTGCCATATAGTTATTCGGTGAGCGGCTTATCAGATACAGGATATCCTTGTTCTTGTCCTTTTCGCTCATCAGGTCCACTTCATCGAGGATAAAGATGGTCTTGCCTTTCCTGGCATCTGTAAACCTCTGCCATAGTTCATCAAGACTACAGCCCCGAGGTCGCAGGCCAAGCAGAGACGCAAGAATCTTAAAACTTGTGTTATGCTGGCGGCAGTTTGCATAGGCAAAATCAAGTTGGCCTTTTTGGGACAAGACTTTCATAAGGTATTTGGCGAGGACGCTTTTACCGCAGCCCCGGGAGCCTAAAATCAAAACATTGTTGGCAATGCCGGTCTGCTGGTAACGAAGAAGGGAGTCGATGACGGGTTTTACTTCCTCACGCATCAGGGGTTTCTGCGGGATGTAGTTGAAATCAAATACCTCGAAATTGCTGATCTGACCTTTGCTTTTATCAAGATGCTTTTGTCTTTCTGACACATATTGCTCAATGTCCATTTGACGGATTAACCTCACTGAACGTATAAACCGTCGGGGGTTTATAAACTTATCGGCAATTTCTCAAAGCAGGGGCAGAAACGGCAGGTGCCGGTTGAGACGCTGTCCCAACATAGGAAACAACCAAGGCTAATAGATATTCGGTCGAACGAAAACAGTATGAGCTTATGGAAAATGAGGGCCAAACTACCGGAAATAGGCATCTTGTTTGCCTGACGTGCCTTAGCCACTGACACAGACCAACTTCAACTTTGCCAGAAGGTATCACGCCGCAGGAATCGCTTACCTCCCAGACTTCATCCTGTAAGCTGCCACTACAAATGTTAAAACACTCATCGCGAATATGGCACGCGTACGGATTAATCCGGACCGCTCGATTAAACTACCATGATGGTCGGCATAGATCGTCTAATTAGCTAACTTACGTTGAGATATTTCTCGATTCGCAGGCCATCTTTAAGCTTAAACCGGTTTCTGCTCTGGTCGCCCACTGTTCTATCAAACAAGTCCGCCTTAAGCCGCATCTGCCTCATTTGATTCTTTACAGTGTAGGGTGATTTATTCAAAGCCCTGGCTATATCAGTATAGGAAAGGGCCATTCCCTGATTTTGGAAAAATACTGCCATAATCCGTTTCTCCTGTTCGGAAAAGCAGTCTACATCAAGCTTCTGAGGGGATTGCAGATTGCCTTGTGTCACCGCTGTTGCTTGGCTGCTCGCCTGGTCTGGTCGATTGGCTTGACTGTTCCAAGTTAATCGCAGATTAGCCGGCTGCTGGTTAACTGCTTGCTCCAGCGTCGACAGTCTTTCAGAATGTTGTTCAATTATACCTTTATGCTCAGACAGTTCCTTAGAGTGCTGTTCCAATAGCTCGTTAGTCTCCTGTGTTTGCGCATGTAATACATCAATATCAACCCTTGCTTTTTCAAAAGCGTGCCTCAGCTTTGTGACAGAAGTCTTACTGTGTTTTCTCATTAAATGTGCTTTCCTCTTTTTCCTGAATAGATCAAAAAATCCCATCTTTATTTTCAGCAGGTGCAGAGCTTTTGATTGAGGTTGAGACTGTAAAGTTGCTGCTCGATCTTTGCCAGTTGGCTTTTGATATTTTGGCGTTTCTCCTCCGGAATTGTAAGTGAGGTATCATTAAGAATGCTGTGAATCTGCAGTGCGGTTGATAAGAAAAACGAATACTCATTTCTAAGGTCTGTCTCTACAGAGTCAGTAATTTTAAATCCGGGCGGCTCATAAGGTCTTGATTCTGTTTCCTGCAATTGCTGCCAGTCTAACAAGGCCTTTATCTGCCGAAGGCTTTCCCTCAAACTTCTTAATCCTGCCTCGAAATCTGGTTCTGCCATAGAAAAGTAAGGCTACCAGGGTATAAAAATCTTTCGGTTAATAATACATATCATCGCTGTTGTATAGGTCTTTCCAGTCTATGGTATCAGGGTCATAGTCATCGTCCTCGCTTTCGGATTCTTCATGCAGCTTATCCAGAATCCTGTTAACGACCCTGCGAATGGCCCTCGTATTCTCACAGATTTCTTCCATGGTTTGGATGGCCTTTTCATCTTTTGGCAAATCTTCTTGTGTCATTTTGGAATGATAACGGGAGAGGAGTATTTAAGGTTTTATGTGCTCGAATATACAACGTGCGGGAATATATTTTACAGAAACTCCATAAGACATCAAAACTCATAATAAATACGTCAGACTCTGGAATTCCGGACGGCTCTATGCAAAAAGGTAGCTACCGGATTATATAACCTATTTACTTTCATTTCGTATAATAATCATAAGCTAACGTATATCAGTTAGTTGTAATTCTCGACCATTTTTGGCTTGTCGAAAATTACAACCAAAACTAAAACTAATTCGGGATTATCTCGTAAAATGTAACCAATTTTTTAGGAGGCAGGCTTATGAGAACTAATGCAAAAAGAAAAACACGTTCCGACAAATTCCCACTAACGCTGCATTCCACAGGACAATACTGTAAAAAGATCAAAGGGAAAATGTATTACTTTGGCTCCGACAAAACAGCAGCGCTTCAAAGATACCTTGACCAGGCAACATACCTGCACGGATGTCAAAACAATCTACAACAGCCAAAACCAACAGGCGATAATATGACGCTAAAACAGCTTTGTGATATGTATCTTAGCTACCAGTATTCAAAACTTCAGGCAAATGACCTTACTCCAAGACACCACAATGACCAAATCGACAGTCTGAATAAATTACAGGCTTTTCTGGGCCAGAATAGAAAAATCAAGGGCATATCTACTCTGGACCTACAGAACTACAAAAGGAAGCTCCAGAGGCATTATGGCTCTGTCTGCAGATTAAACCTTCATATAAGTATCATGAAGGCTATGTTTCACTGGGCCAGGAAAAATGAGATTCTAAAAGATATTCCAAACATTGATGCTATCTCAAGAGGCAAGATAACTCATAAGGAAAAAGGCACTTTTAGTTCTGAGCAGATAAACAGGTTGCTATCCTGTGCTGATGTAAAGATGAGGGCCATGATATGGCTTGGGTTAAATTGCGGTTTCGGATGTACGGATTGTGCAGAGCTAAAATGGGCCGATTTGGATATTGCTAATGCCAGAGTTACATTGCCGAGGAAAAAGACGGGAATTTCAAGGGTTTTGCCATTATGGCCGGAGACTATTGAATCGCTTGAAAAGCTCCCTAAAACAGGCAAACTTGTCTTTTATACCTCCAGAGGTAATCCATATATACAGACTTACTTAAAGGCTGATGGTAATGGTAACGGCAAATATACAACCTTAAATATAATCACACCATTATTTACGAGGCTGATTAAGAGAGCAGGTCTTAATGTTCCCAAAGGGACAGGTTTTTATACTCTGCGCAGGACTGCTGCCACTATTGCCGCCAGGTCAGGTGACCCATTTGCTGTTCAGAGGCTTCTTGGCCATGCGGATTTACAGATGGCAACAAGATATGTACAGGATGTTTCCAAACAGACTGATAGAGTCATTGAGAATAGTCGAATGTATGTGATTCGAGGAGATGAGGTTGCATGACATAAGTTTGATTTTGCAGATTTGTTTGCCACATAATTCGAAAGCACATTAATATCGATCTGCAGGCAGTGAATGAGATATATGCCAACTACTTATGAAAATGTATAATAACACTTGTAATCGAATTAAGCTTGCCTTCGACCCCTGCATCCTGACAACGACCGGTCGTTGAGATTTGATTGTTTGCATAGTTCCTGAACACAATCATACAATTTCATCTGCAAGCTCCGGGCTAATTTGGAATTTTCATCCAGTTTTCCGCAAGTTTGGCGAAGTCAAGGAAGTTGACAATCCCGTCACCGGTAATATCTTCTGGAATACTGCCTGCCGGGCCGACCCAGAGCCATTGCTCGGTAAGTCTCGCTAAATCTAAATCGTCAAGACTTATTTTTTCATCAGCCGCTAGGTCACCGGTTATGTTCTCTAACCCGGTAGAACTTACACCGTTAATTGTCAACTCCAAAGGCATACCGGTATCTGCCCTCTGACATTTTACCTTCCAGACTATTTTCTCCGGCTCAATCGGCTGTGAACGGTCAACCTGAAACGTGCAGGTATCTATACTTGTAATCGACAGGCGTGTCCCGAATTCGATATCGCCGAATGTAACATTCGGCTCTATTATGCCCATATTATCAGGCACCTGCGTCATCTCGAGTTCTACGTTCGTTACCGCAAATGGCCAGAGATTCGTAAAGGTCACGTTACAATCGTAGGCAAACTCTGTTCTCGCGACTCGTGTTTTACTGACAATGCCCAATCGTATTGGATTGAACTCATCCGCTCCCATATCAACTCTTGCGAATATCACTCTGGCCTCACCATCCATATCTGTTTCATTAGGTTCAGCGATAAAATTCGGGTCTCCCGCATTTATACACGGCGATTCAGGTAGCAAATGATAATTGCGATTCGCTGAATCAACAAAGCGTGGGTTAATATTGATATTACCTTTGCCAGTCCAGCCACCCTGAACGTCGCTGTAGGTTATCACCGGTGTGCTATCGACCAAATATATTTCCGAGGGTACGTCTGCCCAGAGAATGCAGTTGGTCACTGTCGAGCTGCTATAATGGTAGTTATACATCCCGCCGCCGTACATCGCCGAGTTTTCGCTGAATGTGCAGGATTCCACCTTCGGGCTGCTGTAGAAGTAGTTGTACATCCCGCCACCCCGCGTGGCCGAGTTTTCGCTGAATGTGCAGGCCTCCACCTTCGGGCTGCTGTAGAAGTTGTTGAACATCCCGCCACCCCACGTGGACGAGTTTTCGCTGAATGTGCAGGCCTCCACCGTCGGGCTGCTGTAGTAGTAGTTGTACATCCCGCCGCCGTCCATGTCAGCCGAGTTGGCGCTGAATGTGCAGTTGGTCAGAATCGGGCTGCTGTACCAGTAGTTGTACATCCCGCCTCCGTCCATGTCAGCCGAGTTTACGCTGAATGTGCAGTTGGCAATGGTCGGGCTACTTTCACGGTTGTACATCCCGCCGCCGATGGCCGAGTTGTTGGTGAAGATACAGTCCTCTACTTTCGGTCTGCTGTACCAGTTGTACATCCCGCCGCCCTCCAGGGCCGAGTTTGCGCTGAATGTGCAGTTGTTCAGAATCGGGCTGCTGTACCAGTTGTTGTGCATCCCGCCGCCGTCCACGTCAGCCGAGTTTGCTTTGAATGTGCAATTGCTTACCATCGGACTGCTGTAGTAGTTGGCCATCCCGCCGCCACATCCCCCCCATATGGCCGAGTTGGCGCTAAATGTGCAATTGCTAACCGTCGGGCTGCTGTTGTTGTTGTACATCCCGCCGCCGGAGTCGGCCGTGTTGCCGCCGGTTATTGTGAAGCCGTCAAGGATCGCGGTTTCGTTGATTGCGCTACCGGTTACTACGTGGTAGCTATTTTCTTCGTTGTTAACGAAGTTCGGCTCATCATTACCATCAAGGTCGCCACTAAGGATTGCATTGTATAAGTCTAAAATTCTTGCATCTTGATTTGGCTCGCTGAATCCTGCATAGCCACCTTTTATAGTTACGCCATTTATGATCTGGAATGTTGCTTCTTGGCTGCCTGGTGTTTGGTGTGCGCCCTGGTCAGGTTTATAAATACCCTGGGCAACTCGAATCTCAACCGGCTTAGCCGAAGAACTTGCATCAGCCAGTGCATCCTGAAGATACTTGTAAGAATTTGCCCAGCTTGAACCGTTATTTAGACCCGTGGCATCCGCATCAACATAAATAATTTTTCCTCCAAAGGTCGTACCCGCCATCGCTGATAGAAGAATTGCTATTACCAGCCAGAGTTTAAAGTTCAATCTTGTCGTCATTTTCGCTCCCTCTGCTTCATTCTTGGGAGAATGAGTCCGCCTAAGGTCAGTATTAGCAAAGTTGCCGGTTCGGGGATAGTATAGCCGGAATCGAGCGTCTCAAACGTTACTGGGTCGATTATCTCATAGAACTGCGGACCCGGCTTAACAGCGTCGCCCAGCCAATCGAAACTTACGGCAAAACCGGTAACAATCTGGCCGATACCGATTCCCAGCCCCAAAGCCTTTGCATCATAAGCGCCATCATCCTGTAACACCGGCTCCGGCTGAATTACAATCTCGTTCCAGTTGCTGGCCGGCGGGTCTGGGGTTTGTATAGCAAGGTTTTTGTAAAGCCCAAAATCAAACCAAATGGTAAATTCTTCGATTGGCGCAGTCAAGCTGATATTAGTTACATCATAACTGTATTGCCAGCGTCCTGAACCGAGGTCGCTGGTCTGGTAGCGGATTTCCGTCTTCGGCACGCCAAAACCGATTGCCGTAAGGAAAAATACGAATCCTATCCCCGCAAAGATTTGCTTTTTCATCACATCCTCCTCTTAATCTTTGTTACATTCTTCACCCTCTGGAATACCAGACAGACTTCTCTGTCTGCGCATTCCTCAATCGCTTTGCATCCTGCTTACGTTTGGGAAACCTCCGTTTCTCCGTAATAATGGCCTTCACCGGCATTAGTAATTTTAGACTATCGGAGTGCTATTATGCAAGAAAAATCTGGCTGTTTGCCTATTTTTTACGGACACTTTACGCTATTTTTATGCTCAAAGTCCCATCTGTGAAGCAGTGTATTTATTCGGCATCCTCCAACCAGTGTGAGGAGAAAATTACAAAATCCTCAAAATCCACTTTGCAGTCGCCGAAGTATGTTGTGGCGGGCGGTTAATAGTCACGCACAATTATGCCGTCTTTACCGACGAAATATCGGTCAGAGTCCTTAATTTTTAAGTTATAAACCTTGCCGACAAGGGGCATTGCTCTCTTTATAACGCTCTTGATGGCAATTGGGCCATTCAGCGATTGCAGATTCAAGCCAGGGGTCAATTCCTGTACCGAACCCCAACTATTGGAATCGAGAAGGAAGTAATGATTATCTGCAACGCTGATGCAGTTGCCGCTTTCGAATACTATGTCATAACACTCAAATGTTCCTATATGCTCCTGAACAGATTCGACTTCGCACAAAGATTGCACTTTTCCGATGGTCCCAGCAGCAGTTACTTTCTGGCCTGGCATAACTTCTGAGATTTTCACAGGTGTGCCATCAAGCCAAACGAGGGTATCGCCTGGGAAACAGAGTGTTTTGCCGCCTGTTTTGAAGCTCCATACAGTGCCGATGGTTTTGCCATCGGTATTAACCTCGTCAATGCGCCAATAGTATGTTCTAGCCTGTAGTAAAGTGCCGGGGGTAAAAGTAGTCTCCGTTTGATTTCTCTGGAAGGTGCCTGGACTCTGGGTGCCAAAATATACATCGTGGGAGGTTGCTCCCACACCAGGTGTCCAACTCAGAACAACGTTTATGTTGACATTTGATGCACCATTAGCCGGATTTGGGTTGCTCGCTTGGTCTGGCGGACATACTGTCTTGAAGCTCCACACCGGGCCCGTAGTTACGCCACGGGGATTGACCTCATCAATCCGCCAGTAGTGCCAAGTATCTTTTGCCAGAGTCCCGGGAGCGAATGTTGTTTTTGATTGGGTTCCCCGAAATACAAGTGGACTACTGGTGCCAAAAAATAAACTGTGCTGTAAGGTATCGGAACCTGCTGTCCAGCCTAGGAGCGGATTAAGTGGAACCTTTATAGCTCCATCGCCTGGATTCGGGTCATTTGGCAGGCCTGGAAATGGCGGCTCTTCCCAGATATCTGCAAAAATTGCGAAATCATAAAAATCAACCAATCCGTCTCTATTGAGGTCTTCGGGCAAAAATAGCTCTTCATAGAGCCATTTGTTTGCAAATAGCTCTAAATCACCGAAATATCTAAAGCCATCTAAATCCAAATCTGCGATATTACCTATGCTATTGAGTGACATACTTGCCTGAGGTGTCCCGCCATAAGCACCCATATTGATGCGTTTGCCGTTCGGCCATAATTCTTTGGTCCAATCGTAATTTGGGTCGCCTGCATCGATACATAGACTCGTTACATCGTCTTTTACCCAGCTTACGCTGTTTGCATCCCAGCATCCTGCCTTGGATTTCAAATGATAATCGCCATCAACACAGATTGAGTTAGGGTCGTTTGGTTCGACTACAATGTTAGGGTCATTTTTATCTACCCAATACCCTGGCCTTGCAAAACAGGGGTCGTTATCGGTATTGCCACTACGCCAGTTCAACGTGCAGCCCTGGGCAATATATACTTGTGCTTGTCCTCCAAGCAAATTACAGAACGAAACGACTGCTGTTGAACGAACGTTATCATCAGCACAAACTGCAAGTTCACGACCCAGCTTAGCACTATCACCCCAGAGAATACAGTTAACAAGTGTTACTTTATTACCATACGTGCTATAAATTCCGCCGCCGTTGTTGAGCGCTGTATTTCCGCTTATCGTGCAGTTAGTAATCTCCGAATCCCTGCCCCAACAGTGAAATCCACCACCATTATTACCACTTTTATTGCCACTTATGACGCAGTTAGTAACCGTAGGATAGGTATGCGAGTTGTAGATACCTCCGCCACTATCAAGAGCGACATTCCCACTTATTATACAGTTGAGGATATACGCGCTCCCACGGCCGTTATAAATACCGCCACCAAAGATGTTGGAAAGATTATTGGTGATTATGCAGTTCGTAAGGGTCAGGCTGCTGTCATTGCTCCATACCCCGCCACCATTCCCGTAAGGTGAGGACGTTCTATTGTGAGTGATGTAACAATTAGAAATAACGGGGCTGCTATAGCGGCAGAAGATAGCGCCTCCGTTGTCTGCATAGCCATTTATGATAGTAAAGCCATCCAAGACGGAGTTACTGTCCTCCTCGCTATGGAAATAGAACCCACGGCCCAAGCCATTACAATCAATTATTGTGTTTGCGACAACATTAGGGTCATTGGAGTCTGTGCTGCGGACGGTAATCGCTTTACCTTTGAAGTCGATATTGTAATTGCCTAAACCTTTATATGTTCCTTTTGCTAGTATAAGTGTACCGCCTTCAAGGGTGTGGTCTATGCCGTCCTGAATGGTGGGAAATTGTTCGGGCACGAACACAGTTTTATCGCACACATGCAATCTTACTGGCACGATTTGAGGGTTATTTGCAGCGTTCAGGTCCAAAATTGTCAGGGTGCAGGCATACGTCCCCAATTGAAGTCCTGATGCATTCATGAAGATGGAAACCTCATTAGGTTCGCTTGTCGAGCTACCTCTGTTCGGATCCACCTTTAGCCAATTGCAATCAACAGTAATACGCCAGTTCAATGTGCCAATATCGGTGTTCCGTATTGACAACTTCAGTGGATTAAGATTTGGCTCCCCATAAAGATAGGTAGCATCGAACGCTATTGGTGCAAGACCAATGACAGGTCTTCTTACATCGAGCGTTACGGTAACATACTGGGGCGTGTTACTCGCGTTGGGGTCAGAAACGGTTAACTGACAACTGTGCTCACCAGCACTGATGCCCGTAGCATCTATACTGGCAATAACCTTATTGGTTTCACCGGCAGAAGACCCACAAAGGGGTGAAACATACAGCCAATTGCAGTCTTCGGTGATATGCCATTGCAATATGCCAACATCAGCGCTCCGTATTGATAGCTCTTGCGAAACAGGGTTCGGACCACCCAGTGGACAGATGAAGTTAAGCTGACTGGGTTCGATACCGATAAGCGGCCTTCTGACGTCCAAGTTGACGATAATGTATTGTGGTGTATTGCCTGCATTTGGGTCGAATACTGTAAAAACACAGATATATTTGCCCCAGTCCAAACCGCTAACATCTGCGTAGACGATGACTTTATTGACATCTTCTGAAGATTTTCCCTTGGTGGGCCAAATTTCCGCCCAGTTACAGTTCTTGCTAATTTCCCAATTGAGAACTCCAATGTCATCATTCCATATAGATAGGACTTGGGGTTCAGGATTGGGACCTTCCCTCGGACTGATAAAATTAAGTTCGTTTGGTTCAATGCCTATCAGGGGGGGTCTGACATCCAAGCTTACCGTTACAAACTGTGGTGAGTTGACTGCGTTTGGGTCAGAAACTTGCAGTTTACAAGTATGGATACCTCGCGACAGGTTGTTGGCATCTATGGTAATGATAACTTTGGTGATTTGCCCCGAACTTTGCCCGGATGCAGGTGAAACATCCAGCCAGTCGCAATTCTCATCAATATGCCATTTCAATGTACCAATAAAACTGTTCCATATTAACAAAGTCTGCGGTTGAGGACTTGGCCCACCCTCAGGGCAAAACAAGTCAAACTTTGTAGGTGAAACTGCGATAATTGGAGTCTGGGGATGAAACTCGTCTGCTCCGATATCAACACAACTGCCCACCATGCGGGGCTGACCATCAATATCGGTCTGTCCATCATAGTTACCGCCTGGGTCTCCTGCGTCGATACACGGTGACCCCAGATTTAGGTGATAACGGTCTGACGCCAGCAGTGGATCGGCCTCAAAATTCCCCGTGCCTCCCAGACTACCGGTCCAACCTAAGATGCAACAATAGTTGATGGCAGGACTTGTGCTATAACTGTAAATCTGCGCTGACTCACCTGTCACAAGTTCGCTAAAGTTGCCCCAGAACAAGCAACTGTTAAAAGATGGGTTCATATGTATACCGGGTGCCCCATAGTTTGCAACTCCCCCGCTACCAGATTCGCAAAAATTATCCACAAAGGTACAGTTAACCACCTGTGACCCGCTACCATAGTTTTCCATGGCACCCCCTGCATAAATAGCTGAATTACCAATGAAAGCGCAGTTGACTATCTTTGGGCAGCTAAGTATTTTGTTTTCCATCCCACCTCCATTTTGAGCAGAGTTGCTAACAAATATGCAGTTAGAAACGGTTGGGCTACCGGTGTAACAGTATATCCCACCGCCATCCTTTCGCTTACCCCTCATGATTGTAAAGCCCATCAAAATGGAATCGCTGTTCTCCAGGTTGTGGAAATAAAAACCGCAGCCTAAATTCTCACAGTCAATTATGCAAGTCTCTGGTCCATTCTCACTCTGTACCCTGATAGCTTTACCCCTGAAATCAATATTTCTGTTTCCTGCGCCCTTGTATAGGCCGTCTATAACAAATATAGTGTCACCAGCAATTGCTGCGTCTATTGCTGCCTGGATGTTGTTAAAATCTGCGGGTCTATCGTTAGCAACATAGATAGTTCTCCCTGTAGTTGCTGATGCCAGCGTTAGCAAAATAGCTGCAATCGATAAGCAAGTCTTGCGATTGATTACCCGCGTCATATTTGGCTCCTCACCACTATATTCTTCAATCAGAATTGTAATAAGTTGGCAGCCAAAAAGCAAGAAAAAAAAGAACGCACGCGATTGCCCCTTTTGGTGTGGGTTTTGCGGAGAAATCTCTTGTGCTGAACGACGATTTTTATCCATATAAGCTTCCTTGTTGCACGTCGAGTAGACATAATAAAGCTCTCTCATTATAGGCATAGTTTGGATTCCGTATTTCTCAGTTTTTTGGGCGTGGTGCACCTACAACTTTACTACAACCACGCAGCTTGTTATCTGCCAATACAGTAAAAATGCTCATTTCATAAGCATTGTATTATCAGTAAGTTATAAAAAACGTAAAAAATGTAAACATTTTATATATCTGGTGAAATTTGGCATAGCTATCGCTAAGCGGCGGTAGAAACCGATATCTACTGGTTGAGATACCCACAAAGTGATCACCTGTTCCACAATGTGCCCTTACAATTTATGCTGGCCTGTTAGCCATTGGTAAGTAAATATGAGCAGGTCATCCACATCCACTCGCCCGTCGCCGGTCAAATCTGCTCCGCCACAGTCGTCACATACAGTATCGAGCCAGCGTGAACCTAACCTCGCAAAATCTGTAAAGTCCACATCGCTGTCATCATCGATGTCGGCCACAAGGAAAGGTATGTCCTCGTAACTTAGGGTTGAGATTATTGGGTTGCAGAAGTAGATAAGTTGGATATTTTTCGCCTCAAGCTCGTCGAGGACGCTCTGGGAAATCCCCGGCTCTAATCGCGGCTCAAAGAGAAACTCCTCCCCGAAATTGTGGTGGAACGGATGGAATGTCTGAGAGTAGTACCCGTGTAAAACAATCGGCTGCGTCGTCAGGCCGGTAATCCTGGTCTCGACAAAATGAGACAGTGGATAAGTAAGAATCATTGACTCCCAGTCTGCGTAGTAGAAAGATGTTGTAATTGAGATACCTGCGGATGTAAACGACCGATGCTGTAAAATGTAGTCTCTTAGTTCGGGACAAATGACTATCCCATCCGTCGTGGGTTGTCCCGGCCAGGGCGGCCGAGCATAATCGACACGAACATTCAGACTACTGATGTCCTTTTGAAACCATATTCCGAAGTCACGCAGCGTTACCACAGGGCTTTCACTTGGCCCCACCAGTGTCTTCACACTCTGTGTGGTCAGTGTATATGTGCGAGGATTAGACAAATGGTGCATTACCCAGCCGTCAGTAGCCGTCGTCCCAGCAAAACTGTGCGTCGCCTGTGGTAGCAACGGTAGTTTGCCTGTTATTGTTCTTATTCGACCATCCGCAGCGTACTCTAATCTGATATCCCCGTAGAAACTTTGTGCCAAATTTTCAGGTGTCATCCACGTGCTTTTTGTGCCAATCGTCCACCGGCTCTTGAGGCGATGGTTTGAATAAATATCGCCGCCTTCCCCTTGGAAAGTAACGTACTCCACCGGCTCGTTGACAAGAAACGCTGTGTTGACGTTCATTGACTCCTCGTATTTCGGAATCTCGCGAATCTGCTTTATTGCCAGTCCCCCGTGCGGCAGTGAACCACCCGGCAGCAGCTTCTTGTATTCGAAATCAAGAAGGTAGTCGGTTTTACCTGTTTCTGCCTCGAATTTCTCCGACGCCGCGGCAAGCAAACTTGAAAAACCATTATAATCATCGGGCCAATCCAGCACCGTCTCACCCAGTATCACCAGATTCGATGACCGAACCAGTGTAACCTCCATCTCAGAATCAGACGCATAAATTACGCTTACTTCCTCAGGTATAGAGCCGTCTTCCGGGTTGGCTACAGATACCGCACCTTTCTGTGTCACCAGTTTGATATATCTGTTCGGGTCACCTTGCCGTTTTTCCAGCGTCGCCACGCCGTTGGCCAGCTCAAACTGGTCGGGACTTGAGTGATGAACAAGTATCCCCATACCAACTTCATTCTCATCGACCCCGTGACGCAGTCTTTCAAGAAATGCGTTGTCATTGTAAAAGCTCGCAAATACCTTGCGAATCGCCCTGAATACTCCTCGCTCCTTGGATTCCCCCGGGTCGCAGATGCAGGGCCCCTGCGTATCACCGTCTAAATCGTCGGCTAAACAGCCGCTGAAGCTATCATACAACCCGGCCCCCGAAAACCTATTGGCGTCCTCTACGTTTGTTGAGCTTCTAAATCGTATGTTTCTGTTCGGGTCAAAGCCATAATTGGGGTCCTGAAGGACACTGATAATTGCGTCTATTTGCTGTTGAGTGAAGCTTGTTGCATCAGTGTCCTTAAACAGGTCTTCGCGGATATACTCAAGGTCTGCATACAGAGCAGGTAAATTGGATGGCGGATAAGTGTAAGTGGACAATCGAGAGTGGATTTCCTCACGCAGCGTCTTCCCATTGCCAAGCGTCTGGTCAAGAAACTCATTCCACAGTTGAAAGGACAATGCTACGGCATTCGGGCAGTTATCGGGAATCGCACGCCGCAGTATTCCAAAGTTCGCCGCCTTTCCGCCAAAATATCGGATGTCGTCCGGCCCCAGGCCATTCGTATTAGCGCTATAGCTGCCGTAGGGCTCCATAGCTGTTATTTCCAGAGCTTCTGGTATCTTCAACGCCAATATCTGGTTGATTTCTTCTTCTGTCAAAAGGCCGGTCATATCTTTCATCCCGATGCTGCAAACGCCGTCCTGTTCACCTACGCATACCAATACCATCCTGCCAACGAGCTGCTGTGCCCGGTTGGCGTCTTCTGCTAATGCCAAATGCCCGAAGGGAACGCCGAATGTCTGTGCCAGAATCGCAACATGCGAACTCGGCGTCGATGGCAATAGCGATAAAATCCCCGCCACAAACGGCACTTTCGCAGGAACTCCGTCGGTCAACAGGATGTCCCCCGGCAATAGCTCGCCAGCCGCATATGCTGCTTGAATCTCGTTGCCATCGAAATACTTTAGAGTCCCCAGCACCCAGCCGGACGAATAACAGGCGTTACCCTCTGCCCATCGCGCCGTTGAGCTGATTGGAATACCCTGTGACTCGAACCACTCACGGTTTGCCTCCGCAGCGGCCAACTGCTCGTATGATGGGAAATAAAATGCCTGAACATCCGGGTCTGAAATGATGCTGGCCTTTACCGTGTTGAACATATCGGCAATTTCCTCTTTGGTGTAAGGGTCGTAACGAATGAATTGAATCCCATACTCTGCAATCTCCGGATTGGCCGGCATTATCACCGCACCCAGCGCCGCCTGCTGCCCTTGTTTATACAAGCTCACCGCCTCGTATTCGCTGCGGCTCATACCGATAAAGGGCGTCAGTAACTCTGTCGCAAAGTCGTAATGGAATAAGTACTGATTGCTGTCCTGGAAATACACGGTGTCCGGGTTATAGGGCGGCACAAGTATCATAGTAAATTTCACCCATCCCGGGTCATTCTCGGAAATCTCATCTGACTTGAACGGGTCGTTTGGAAACTCAATATAGTCCCTCCAAAACTCAGATGGCGGAATCTCTGTAATATACGGCACCCCTTGCACAGTTTGTGGACTGTTGAGGGCGTTATTGTCATAAACCGTCACCTCACATTCATAACGCCCCGGCTCAAGGCCAGAACCGTTCACGGTTATCTCTGATTCATCTGTTTCAGTTGTGCAGTTCCCTGCTGAAGGAACTGCCTCTAACCAGGCACAATCCTTGCTTGTTTCTCGGTTCAGCGTTCCCCCTCCGGCGTTCCAAATCGTCAGGACCTTGCTGTTTGGATCTCTGCTGTCATGAAGCGCATAAAAGGGTATATCAGCAGGCGAAATAACGAGAACAGCTACATTGGCAGGAACGAATTCATCTGTTCCATGCGTGGGAGGAACAATCACTGTTGAAAATATGGGAGCAACCAAGAATAAGAATGCAAATACCAAAACACCCTTTTTCATTTAAGGTTCCTCCAGCCCACATATTACCGGGATTTCCCATTTGACTTCATAATCGGTACTCCGGCACGACACATTGTCAATTATACCACAATAGGTAGCTCGATTTCAACGCGGCTAGTGTAGTGCGTCATAAACAGCTTGACTTATGAATGGGATGCTTTATAATGTTCTGCATGAAAGTAGCAGAACCAATACTATTGTCTCCCGAAGAACGTACAAAGCTGGATACCTGGGCATCTGC
>Ga0315279_10006019_pt1 | contig 15472 bp, 14 predicted proteins | sample YL17G06_20_MG_FD_203694 | JGI IMG/M metagenome (GOLD analysis project Ga0315279, IMG submission 203694) | Sediment microbial communities from Yellowstone Lake, YNP, Wyoming, USA - YL17G06_20 | ecosystem: Environmental > Aquatic > Freshwater > Lake > Sediment | place: USA: Wyoming | collected... | reverse complement strand
CGGCTGGAGTCCCATCGCGGCGGCGATCTTCCGGCCGTGCTCGACCAGTTGGGCGAAGTCGCGGTTCTTCAGGTACTTGTCCAGCTTGCGCTTGCTGAGCTTGGTCTTGCTCCCCGGCTCGGCAACGAACGGCAGATGGGCGTACTGCGGGCGCTCGTAGCCCAGGGCCTCGAGGATGAACACCTGGCGCGGCGTGTTGGAGAGGTGCTCTTCGGCGCGGATCACGTGGGTGATGTCAAAGTCGTGGTCATCCACCACGCTCGCCAGATGATAGAGGCACGAGCCATCCGCCCGCTGGACCACGTGGTCCTGTTCCCGGGCCCACTCGAACTCCACGCGGCCGCGGACCAGGTCGTTGAGGATCAAAGCGCCTTCTTGCGGCATCTTCAGACGCACGACGGGCTTGCGCGACTGGGCCTCGAAACGGGCCTGGTCCGCGGGCGTTTCGGCCATCCAGCGGCGGCTGTAGCGGAAGTCGCGCTTCTCCTGCTCGGCCGCCCGGCGCTCCGCTTGGATTTCCTCCGGCGTGGCATAGTCGCGATACGCCGCTCCTCGGGCGAGCAGTTCCTCGACCGCCGCCTGGTGCCGGGCCGAGCGCTGCGACTGGTAGTACGGGGCGTGCGGGCCGCCGACCTCGGGCCCCTCGTCCCAGTCGATCCCCAGCCAACGCAGCCCGCGGAGGATCGGCGCCAGGGCCTCCTCGACGTTCCGCTCTTGATCCGTGTCGTCGATGCGAAGGATGAACTGTCCCCCATGCCGGCGGGCGAAGAGCCAACAGAAAAGGGCAGTCCTAACCCCGCCGATGTGGAGGTATCCCGTCGGACTGGGGGCGAATCGGGTGCGTACGGCCATGAGGAATGGTGAGCCTGGGGCCCTGCGAAGCTGAACAGAGCCGTTAGTTGACTATACCGGCGTGGCCATGTCCAGCGGAGTCCCAGGGGTGTGCCACTGCTTGCCGCCAGGCAAGCAGTGCCGATCCGCTGTCGAAAACACTGCTTCTGCGAAGCAGTGGCACACTGTCCACTATCCGGCGCGGGCCCGACGCTCTTGGCGCATCCGCTCCAGGCGCTCGCGCAGGGCCCTCTTCTCCTGCTTGGTCAGTCTGCGTGAGACCTGGCCGTTGGGCCAACCACCGCCGAGCGCGGAGGTCGAGGGGGAAGTGGGCACGGAACTCACCGGGGTGAACATGGATGGGGCCGAGACCGGCTGGCTGGCGCTGAGAATCGCCGGGGTCGGAGCGGGAAGCCCGTGCGGCGGGTGTACCGTCAGCGAGGTCCCGCCTGCCAAGCCCGCGGTCCTGACCCGGGCTCCGATCTCGTCCTCCGCGTCCTCGTCGATCTGGGGTTTCTGAGGAAGAAGCCCCTTGGCGTCGAGAACGACGTGCCGGGCGTGGAGGCCCATGGCCATCAGCACCAAGAGATTTCCGGCCAGCACGGATCCGCGGACGGCGATTGCCGGGTCCAGGTCCTCGGGCAGTTCGATCCAGCCGAATTGGCCCGCCACGGCAACTGCAAAGGAGGCCAGTCCCAGGATCAAGGTTGCCGTGGAGAGCCGGCAGGATCGCATGTCAGCCAGGAGCCGCGTGCCGATGCCGCCCAAGAGGAATCCGTAGGCTATGACCCACCAAATCGACCCATCCCCCAAGAGTCGGGCTCCGGTCAGCGCGACCATGACCGCGGCGAAGGCCTGGTGGAGGCCGGCGGTCGTGTCGATGCTCAGCAAGAGCCAGCACGCCGCGGCCCAGAGCCAGACGCGGTAATGCCCGCGGTAGTCGTCGGCCTTGAATCGCCGCACGCCGTAGACGATCAGGGCCGTCAAGGCGGCCACAGCCAAGAGGATCGAGGAGAACCAGGTAGCCAGGCTGCCGCGCGCCGTCAGATCAAAGGCCGCGGCCTGCGGCTGGCCGGTCCATTGGGCCAACCGCGGTTTGTGGCCGTGGAGTGCGACCAGCGCGACGATGGCCCCAGCGCCCAGCGCAAACAGGACCAGGAAGGAGATGAGGCGTGAAGGCACGAGGTCCGTGGGACGTGGCTGTTGGTCCAGGAACTCGGCGTCGCCGTAGTTTTGCGACCGCCTCGCCGCGGGAGAAGCCACGGCAGCCCCCCCCCATTGCCAGGGACCGAGTTGGCCCGCTGACGCGGAGGCAGCGAGGGTATCGTTCAACACCCGGCGCCGTCGGTCGTCGTTGCGTCCGCCTCGGCGGAAAAGCATAGAGTACCCTGTCAAGAAACGACGCATCTTGGGCGGCGCGAGGCCCCCTATTCTCGATTCGGCAAATCCTGGGCGGAGATAAAGGCGGCGATTGAATGGGCCCCGATTTCTCAAAAATCCCGAGAATACACAGTCTATCCAATCAGTTCATTTTGCGCACCTTTCACGCGGGGCAAGCCCCGCCGCTACGCGTGGTCGCTTGAGCCGCGTCGCGATCCTGAACGCCGCGCAAGCGCGGCGGCTAAACCCCGAACCCCGAACCCTGAACCCTGAACCCTCGCCCCTTGCCTGGCCCGGGTGAAGTTCGATAATGGGCCTCGGGCTTCTCCGGAAGGGTTGTGGCGACGCTCTTGCACCGAGGAGGGGTGAGGTTTCATGCCGCTATTGGTTGTCGGATCGGTCGCGCTGGACAGCGTCCAGACGCCTGCCGAAACACGCGAGAACTTGCTCGGCGGGTCCGCAGTCTACTTCTCGTATGCCGCCAGCTACTTCACCCCCGTGCGCCTGGCCGGAGTGGTGGGCGACGATTGGCCCGAGGAGCACACCCGCTTCCTCCAGTCGCGGCAGATCGACACCCGCGGCTTGCAGGTGATCCGCGGGGCGAAGACCTTCCGCTGGCGGGGCAAGTACTTCCACGACATGAACCAGCGGGAGACCGTGGACGTTCAACTGAACGTGATGAGCCAGTTCGACCCCGTGCTGCCGGACGACTTCCGCCGCGCAAAGTACGTCTTCCTGGCCAACGGCTCGACCGATCTGCAACTGAAGGTGCTGGACCAGTGCCGGGGGGCAGACCTCACCGTGGCCGACACCATGGACCTCTGGATCCGCTCGCAGCCGGAGCAACTGGCCGAGTTGATGCGGCGCGTGGACGGCCTGGTGCTCAACGACAGCGAGGCAAGGCTCCTGGCGGAGGACGAAAACCTGGTGCGGGCGGGCCACGCGATCCGCCAGAAGGGCCCGCGGTTTGTGGTCATCAAGAAGGGCGAGCACGGGGCCATGTTCTTCAGCAAGCACGAGACCTACGTGCTGCCGGCCTATCCGACCGCGAAAGTCGTTGACCCCACGGGTGCGGGCGACAGTTTCGCGGGCGGGATGATGGGTTACTTGGCCGAGCAGGGCAGTTTCGAGCCCAAGATCCTCAAGGAGGCCATGGCCTACGGGATCCTCGCCGCCAGCTTCACGGTGGAAGATTTCAGCCTGGACCGGCTGAAGACGATCGAGCGGGCCGACCTGGAGCGGCGGATGGAGGAATACCGGAGGATGTTGAGTTTCTGAGAGGGGCTAGGGGCTCGGGACTAGGGGCTGGGGACTGGTGGGAAAGGGAATGCAAAATGTAAAATGCAAAATGCAAATTGAAGAGTGAGAGTCTCTTCACCATTCTGCATTTTACATTTTGCATTTTGCATTTTGCATTCTTCACTCTTGCGATTCACTGTCTCGGCGTGGGACTGACGGACAACGCGCTCTCAACCCCAGTCCCCAACTCCTAGCCCCCAGTCCCTAGTCCCCAGCCCCTGGCCCCTCTTATGACACACACCATCCGCACTTTCGTCGCCGTGGAGATGGATCCCGCGATCCGCAGGGCCGCCAAGGGCTTGATCGAGAAGTTCCGCGAGGCCGGGGCGGACGTAGGCTGGGCGGCCACGGAGAACATGCACCTGACGCTGAAGTTCCTCGGCGACGTGCGCGATGCCGACGTTCCCCGGGTGTGCCAGGCCGTCCGGGAGGCGGTTGTCGGCGTGGCGCCATTCGAGTTGGAGATCCGTGGGGCGGGAGCCTTCCCCAATCTTTCTCGGCCGCGGGTGATCTGGCTGGGCGCGGCCGAAGGGGACGAGGCGATGGTGGATCTGGCCGACCGGATCGAGGCGGTCTTGGAAAGCCTGGGATTTGCCCGCGAGGCCCGCCGCTTCCACGCCCATCTGACGCTCGGCCGGGTCCGCCGCGGAGGGCCGGCCATCTCCGCTCTCGCGCGCCTCGTCGAGGAACATGCCGCCGCGGAGATCGGACGCACTCCGGTCGAGGAAGTGGTCGTTTTCTCCAGCCAACTCAAGCCTGCCGGGGCGGTCTACGAGGCCCTCAGTCGGGCCGAACTTGGCGGAGCGTGATCAGGTACCCGGCGCCTCGGTTGGTTCAGCCGCTCGTTTTCCCTTCACGCGCTGCCAGCCATCTTTTCAACGACTCGGCGCTCTCGCCTGAACGCCGTCCCGCCAACATGCCGGCGACGCTCAAATCCTCGTCCAGGTCTGGCCAATGGATGTACCTTCCGTCGCCAAGTATCTCGAAATGAGTCCGCTCCTTCTCGCTGCCGTACCAGAGGCGTGGATACCAGAGCAGAGGGACCGTCATCGTCCGTCCGTCGGCCAGTTCCAAGACGAGGCAATCCTCCCGGATTTCCACTTCTTGGGCTCGCGGTTCAATTGCCGAAATACTCACGGCAGCGCTCCAGCAGATGGATCAGGTTCCCGCCGCGATGCGCAGTTCGATCTGCTCTTCAGAGTTCATCTGGAGCACCTCAACCGTGGTCCGCCCCATTGCCGTCACGCCGACGATGAACGCATGCGCCCACCGAAAGTGGTCGGCCCAGACGTGGTGGCGGGGATGAAACAACTCGGTCAGTGCCCCCGTGAGCGGATCGTATCCGGCGAGATTGGTCCCCTTGTGCAGGTTGCAGTCGACGCACGCTAGCGCCAGATTGTCAGGCTCGTCGGTCCCGCCGTGCTTCTTGGGGACAATGTGCTCTACGTGGAGTGCAGCAAAAGGCGACTCGTCCTGGCGAATCCCACAATACTCGCAGCGGTCGCCTGCACGCTTGCGAACGAGCTGACGTGTCGCGGCGTCCATGCCTACGCCGACGGTTCGAGGAGTTTCCGGGCCTTGGCCTGCAACGTGGCGACGAACTTGTTCGCCTTGACGTACCCCTCATACTCGGCCCGCTCCGCCTCCGTCAACTCGCCTTCCGTACACTTGGAAGCCAACTCCTCGATCCGGGCGCGGATAGCCTTGTCGCCACGGTAGGCGACCAGTGCCGCCGCTTGGTCAACGGTGAGGAATTGCAGGATGCCGTCGGTGGCTCGGTCAAAAGCCGCCGCGGAGTCGAAGGTCGTGGCCATAAGGGCATCCTAACCAGGGGAAGGTCGCCGCTTCGCGAATCTCTAGATTATTGTAGCCGAACCGGCTCCCTCCGGGAGTCCCCTCTCGGCAAGCCCGCCGTCACCTGTTAGGATAAGTCGCCGCCGGGTCGTGGGAGGGCCCGGGCCCCGCTGCCGGGTGGGCAAGGATGCGCCCGCGGTTGCAGGGGGAAATCGCCGTAAGGGCTCTTGCCGGAGTCTGTGAACTGACGTATACTATCCGGGCGTTCACTTTACCGCGCCCGGCCCCGGGCGGCATCCAAGAGTCGCCCGGGGCGGCCAACACGTCAGCCGCCTGCTCCGTACAAGAAAGGACATGCCCATGGTCGCTGCCGCCAAAGTAAGGATCACTCGTCCGATGGCTAAGAAAGTCGCGTTCCGAGACAAGTCGGTCGCTGCCGACGGGCAGCAGGCCAAGCCCGCCGATTCCCTGCTGGACAGCCACCCCAACCTGAAGACCACGGTCGCCCAGATCGAAAAGCAGTTTGGCGAAGGGGCGATCATGGCGTTGGGCTCGGCGCGGTTCGCCAAGATCGAGGGGATTCCCACCGGGAGTCTTTCGCTGGACATCGCCTTGGGAGGCCAAGGGATTCCGCGCGGCCGGGTCGTCGAGATCTTCGGCCCGGAGTCGAGCGGCAAGTCCACGCTCGCCCTGCACGTGGTCGCGCAGGCCCAGCGCAAGGGCGGGATCGCCGCCTACATCGACGCGGAGCACGCCCTGGACCCCATCTGGGCCAAGAAGCTGGGCGTCCAACTGGAGACGCTTCTCGTGAGCCAGCCCAGCAGCGGCGAAGAGGGGATGCACATCGCCGAGATGCTGATCCGCTCCAACGCCGTGGACGTGATCGTGATCGACTCCGTGGCCGCCCTGGTGCCGCAGAAGGAGCTGGAGGGAGATATCGGCGATACGCACGTCGGCCTCCAGGCCCGGCTGATGAGCCAATCGCTCCGCAAGCTCACCGGGGCCATTGCCAAGAGCAAGACCGCGGTGATCTTCATCAATCAGATCCGCGAAAAGATCGGAGTGATGTTCGGCAGCCCGGAGACGACCCCCGGCGGCCGGGCCCTGAAGTTTTATGCCTCCGCCCGGATCGACATGCGGCGGATCGGGGCCCTGAAGGAAGGCGAAGAAGTGGTCGGCCAGCGGGTCAAGGCCAAGGTGGTCAAGAACAAGGTGGCCCCGCCGTTCCGCAACGCCGAGTTCGACATGATGCACGCCGACGGCATCAGCTACGAGGCCGACATCCTCGATCTGGCCATGACCCACAAGCTCGTCAGCCGCGTGGGGGCCTGGTTTAAGTACGGCGATCTGCAGCTCGGCCAAGGCCGCGAGAAAGTGCGCCAATACCTCAAAGAGAACCCCAAGCTCGTCGAAGAACTCAAGGGCAAGGTCCTCGCCGCGGTAGGGATGGGGGTGGCAACCGAGGAGTGAGTCCGAGGGATTGGGGATTAGGGATTGGGGACCAGGGACTCGCGATTGGGGGCCATAAAGCCGCGACCGGTGGTCTCGCCTTCGGTTGCGCCGGGTGGTCGCGTCTCTCGGCGGCGCCATGCCAACTGAGAAGTGAGAAATGAGAATCGCAAAGTGCAAATCGGCGAACCAGCCCGCACTTCGCACTTCTCATTTCTCATTTCTCACTTCTCACTGTTCCCCCTTGCTGGCCTGGCTGGCGGGGATGGCTGTGTCGGCGCTGACCCTCGCCCCGATGCCGGGCGGGAATGCGGCCTGGGGGCAAGCCCCTGCATCCGGGCTGGAAGCCGCCGCCGCTTTGGAGAGCGTGCTGGTCGAGACCATCGCCCGGGGCGAAAGATCGGTGGTCGCCATTGCCCGGGTGCGGCGGGAGCGGCCCGGCGAGGCATGGAATACGGAAGTCCGGCCGGACCCCTTCGGCGGCCGGAGGGTCCTTCCGGCCCTCTTGCCCAAACCCGGCGACCCGGACTTCATGCCCAACGAGTATGCCACGGGCGTGGTCGTGGACCGGGCCGGGCTGGTCCTGACGGTCTACCACGTCCTGGGCGAAGAGAGCGACTATTACGTGACGGCCCACGATGGCAAGACGTTCCGCGCGAAGATCGTTGGGGCGGACCCGCGGAGCGATCTTGCCGTCCTTGCCCCCGAGGACAATGCGCTGGCCCGGACCGGCACGCCCGATTGGGCGCCGATCGCGTTGGGCGACGGCGCCGGGCTGCGCAAAGGGCAGATCGTGGTCGCACTGGGCAACCCGTTCGGGATTGCCAGAGACGGCCAGGCCAGCGCGAGTTGGGGGATCATCGCCAACACGGGCCGCAAGGCTTCCCCGACCCCCGATGAAACCGACCTCTTGGGCAAGCCGACCATCCATCACTTCGGCACGCTCGTGCAGACCGACGCGAAGTTGAATCTAGGCACCAGCGGCGGCCCCTTGCTGAATCTCCGTGGAGAGATGGTGGGACTGGGCACGTCGCTGGCGGCCGCGCCAGGCTACGAGCAAGCCGCCGGCTACGCCATTCCCGTGGACAAGACCTTCCGCCGCGCCTTGGACGCCCTCAAACAGGGACGCGAGGTCGAGTACGGCTTCCTCGGCATCCAGTTGGGGCTGCCCGAGCCCGAGGAGCTGGCCCGAGGCTTGCAGGGGGCGCGGGTGGAGCGGGTGCTGCCGGGTCTGCCGGCCGCACGCCGGGCCATGCGTCCCGGCGACCTGATTACCAGCGTCAACGGCGCTGCGATCCGCGACTCGGACGGGCTGGTGCGCGAGGTCGGCAAGCTGCCCGTCGATTCGGTGGTCCGTCTGGTGGTCCTGCGCGGCCAGCGGAGGTTGGATCTCGACGTGGAGCTGACCAAGTACCGGGTCCGGGGCAAGAAGATCGTCAGCTCACCCGCGCCCGATTGGCGCGGGATGCGTGTGGACTACGCCACGGCCATCTACGATCTCTACACTCCGGGGTTCGGCGGGAGCCCGGTTCTCGGCGAGACGGTGGCGGTTGCCGAGGTGGAGAAAGGGACCCCGGCATGGGAGGCGGGCCTGCGCTCGGGGATGCTGATCAGCCACGTGGGACGCAGCGCCGTCCGCACCCCGCGGCAGTTCCAGCAGGCGGTCGCCGGCAAGACCGGCCCGGTGGACGTCCGATTGGCCACGCAGTCGGGCGAGACCCCCGTGAGGACCATCCCGGCCGGGTCCTGAGCCGCTTTTCGCGGTTCCTTTTCACCGGCCCCGGCCGGCGGTATCATGGGAGGTTTGACCGCGGCGACACGAACCCTCCCCGGGCAGCCCGACCGATGAAAGCCGATGAACTCCGCGAGAAGTACCTGAGTTTCTTTGAGACCAAGGGGTGCGTGCGCCGGCCGAGCGACGTGCTGGTCCCCCGCTGGGACCCTTCAGTGCTCTTCACCCCGGCCGGGATGAACCAGTTCAAGGACCACTTCCTGGGCCGCTGCAAGCTGGAGTTCACCCGCGCGACCACCTGCCAGAAGTGCCTGCGGACCGGCGACATCGACAACGTGGGCCGCACGGCCTACCACCACACGTTCTTCGAGATGCTCGGCAATTTCAGCTTCGGCGACTACTTCAAGCGCGAGGCGGTCCTTTGGGCGTGGGAGTTTCTCACCGACCGGAAGTGGCTCGGCCTGGACCCGGAGCGCCTGTCGGCCACGGTCTACCTGGACGACGACGAGGCGGCCGCCATCTGGACCGGCGAGATCGGGCTGCCGGCCGAAAAGGTGCAGCGGCTCGGCGAGGACGAGAACTTCTGGCCCGCCAACGCCCCGAGCCAAGGACCCGACGGCGTCTGCGGCCCGTGCAGCGAAATCTACTACCACACGGACAAGGGGGAAGTCGAGATCTGGAACCTGGTCTTCACCCAATTCAACCGGGTCGGTCCGCCCCCGGACAACCTCCGTGGGCTCCCCAAGAAGAACATCGATACCGGCATGGGTCTGGAGCGTGCGGCCTCGGTGCTCCAGGGCGTCGATTCCAATTTCCACATCGACGTCATCCGGCCGATCGTCGAGGCCGCCGCCGCCGTCTGCGGCGTCCCCTATGAGCCGGAGAGCGAGACCGGCCGCCGCATGCGCCGCATCGCCGACCACGTGCGGGCCTGCACCTTCGCCATCCACGAGAACGTCTACCCCGGTCCGAACAAGGAGAAATACGTGGTCAAGCGGCTGCTGCGCCGGGCGGTCTTGGACGGCCACCAGATGGGCGTGCGCGAGCCGTTCCTCCACAAGCTGGTCGGGGTGGTGGCCGAGATGACGAAGAGCCCCTATCCCGAACTCGGCGAGACGGTGGAGCGAGTTGCCCGGGTGATCCAGGGCGAGGAGGCGAATTTTCTGGGAACCATCGATGCCGGGCTGGATCGCGTCGGGCGGATGTTCCAGCAGATGCACAAGGAGAACCGCGGGATCGTCTCCGGAGAAGAAGCAGCGGAAATGTATCAGACCCACGGCTTCCCGCCCGAGCTGTTCGAGGCCATGGCCGCCGAGCGCAACCTGATGTTCGATTGGGCGGGCTACTCCGAGGCCACCAAGCGGCACGGGATCGAATCCGGGGCCGGAGAGAAGGTCGAGGTCTTCCGGTCCACCCCGGTCGATGCCTTGAAAAAGGCCGTCCACAGCACCCGCTTTGTCGGCTACGAAACCCTCGAATCCGGCGACGCCAAAGTGGTCGGCATCATCGCCCGCGGCCACCTCTGCGACAAGGTCGATCAGGTCGGGCACGAGCAGATGATTGCCGTGGTCTTGGACAAGACGCCGTTCTACGGCGAGATGGGCGGCCAGGTGGGGGACGCCGGGGAACTCGTCGGCCCGGGGCTCCGTTTTGAGGTCATCGACGCGCAAGTGGACGGCGGCCTGACGCTCCACCGCGGCCACCTCCGCGAGGGCGAAATCCGGCTCGGGGCGACGGTGACTGCGCGCGCGGACGCCGCACGCCGGCAAGGAATCCGCCGGGCCCACTCGGCCACGCACCTCCTACACTACGCCCTTCAGAAGCACCTCGGCAAGCACGCCCAGCAGCAGGGCTCCAAGGTCGATCGCGACTGGCTGCGGTTCGACTTCGGCAATCCGTCGGCCGTCAGCCCCGAGGAGCTGGCCCGGATCGAGGACGAAGTAAACGCCAAAGTCATGGAAGCAGCCCCGATCGCATGGAAGAACATGCCGCTGGCCGAGGCCCGCACCACCGGCGCAACGATGCTCTTCGGCGAGAAGTATCCCGACGTCGTCCGCGTGGTCTCCGCGGGCGACTTCAGCAAGGAACTCTGCGGCGGGACGCACCTGGACAACTCGGGCCAGGTGGGCCTGTTCAAGATCATCGGCGAGGAGAGCGTGGCCGCGGGCACGCGGCGGATCACGGCCTTGACCGGGCCGGCGGCGATTGAACACGTACGCCGCAGCGAGGCCGCGCTGGCACGGGCGGCGGCGGTCCTCAGGGTGTCGGGCGACGAAGTGCCTAATCGCATCGAGGCCCTGGCCAAGGAGGTCCGGCAACTGAAGAAGCAACTCGCTTCCGGGGCGAGAATAGGCGGCGCAACGCCCGACCGGCTCCTTGCCGAGGCCGACGAAGTGGCCGGTGCCAAGGTGGTCGTGGCCGAGGTGCCCGATGCGGGCGCGCCGCAACTGCGGGAACTGATCGACCAGTTGCGCCGCAAGGCCGCCCCAATCGCCGTCTTCCTGATCAGCCGGCAAGACGAGGGTAGGGTCACGCTGGTGGCGGGCCTGAGCCGCGACCTGGTGCAGAAGGGGCTCGATGCCGTCAAGTGGGCCCGGCCCATCGCCGCCCTGCTCGGCGGCAGCGGCGGCGGCCGGTCCGACCTCGCCCAAGCCGGCGGCAAGGACGCCGCGAAACTCCCCGAGGCCCTGGAGCAGGCTCGCGCGGCAATCGGAGAAATGCTCGGCGTTTCCCGGTAGTCGCAGGCACGGCGATGGTTCATCATCTCTGGCTTGCGGGGCGATCTTGTAGCGAGTCATTTGCCGTGACGCGGGGAGGCGCTTTCTTCGCGGTCGACCTCTTCTTCGATCTCGTCGAGGAATTGCCTCAACGCATCGTCGTCAGCCAAAGGGATTGCCTTGCCGCTGTCGAGGGTGACCAGTCGGGAGTGAATCTCGGCACGAAGGCGGTCCTCCCGCACGCGGGCCTCGCGGAGCGTGCGCACCGCATCCACTACCAGTTCCCGTTCACTCGGGTAGCGCCCACTGGCCAGTTCCTCTTGGACGAACTGCTGGAGTTCGGCCGGCAGTATCTCGCTCATACGGAAGTCCTCGCTCTGCCCCTCCAATTAGGGTATCGCTCCTTCGCCCCCGGGTCAAGGTCGGGCGGGAGAGGCGGGGAAACGGTGGGACAGAGTCGCCGCCGGGTCGGTTGACACACCCCGCCGGGGAACTTAGGATATTCCCTTTGGATTTATCCGCAGGTCCCTAGCCAGGGCTCCAGCCGCATCCGGCGGAGCAGATTTGAGTGGTACGATGGCCGTTCCCAAAAGAAGACAATCCAACGCCCGGACCGGTTCCCGCCGGGCTCACGACGCCAAGAAGCCCAAACAGCTCTCCTATTGCCCCCAGTGCAGCACGGCAGTGCCCTCGCACGTGATCTGCCCGAACTGCGGGCACTACATGGGCCGGAAGATCGTCGAGACGGAATCCTAGCGCGGGCTTGTGGCCAAGGTGCAAGGGGCGAGGAGTCAGGGCCTACGATCTGGGGGGTCGGCTACCTTGGGGAAGATCGCGTTTCTATTTCCAGGGCAGGGGGCCCAGTTCGTCGGCATGGGCAAGCGGCTGGCGGAGTCGCTTCCCAGCGTGCGAGGGCTGTACGATCGCGCCGGAGAAATCCTGGGATACGACCTGGCCAGGCTTTGCTTCGAGGGACCGGCCGAAGATCTCGATTCGACCGTGGGCAGCCAGCCGGCCCTGTTTGTGACCAGCCTTGCAGCAGTCGAGGCATTGCGGGCCGAGTCGCCCGACGTGGTGCTGAGCTGCGAAGCGGCGGCCGGCTTGAGCCTCGGCGAATACACGGCCATGGTCTTCGCCGGGGTGATGGACTTTGAAGCCGGGCTGAGGCTGGTGCAGGAGCGCGGGGCGGCCATGCAGGCCGCGTCCGACGTCACGCCCAGCGGCATGGTCAGCATCCTCGGCCTGGAACGCGTCCAGGTCGAGGCCCTCTGCGAGAAGGCCCGCGCAGGCGAGACCCTCCAGATCGCCAACTTCCTTTGCCCGGACAACATCGTCATATCGGGGACCAACGGGGCCTGCGAGCGGGCTGCGGAGTTGGCGCCGGCGCTGGGGGCCATGAAGGCGGTGCCGCTGGCTGTGGCCGGGGCGTTTCACACCCAGATCATGCGTCCGGCCGACGAGCGCCTGGCCGAGGCGATGGCCCGCGTGCGCATGCAGAAGCCACGGATCCCCGTGGTCTCCAACGTGGACGCGCGGCCGCACGACGACCCGGCGGAAATCCGCCAACTGCTCATCAAGCAGGTCCTCCGGCCGGTGCTGTGGGAGGACTCGATGCGGTACTTGCAGCAGCAGGGCTTCGATCAGTTTTACGAGGTGGGCCCCGGGCGCGTGCTCCGCGGGCTGCTGCGTCGGATCGATCGGAAGGTGGCCTGCCAGAGTGTGGACGTGTGAGTAAAGAGCCGCGACCGCCGGTCGCGATGCCATTCGGCGGCCGCCGGTCGCGGCTTGACCGGGCGCGACCGCCGGTCGCGGCTTTATGAGGCGGGAAGATACGTATGACAACGCAGCGGACAACTCGGATTTCCACCGACCTGACGGGCCGCGTGGCCCTGGTCACCGGGGCGGCCCGCGGTTTGGGCCGCGCGATCGCCCAGACCCTTGCGGGCGCGGGAGCGAAGGTCGCGTGCGTGGACGTCAACGCCCAGACGCTCGGCGAGACGGTGGCGGCCATCCAGGGCGCCGGCGGCGTCGCCAGGGCCTTGGCGTGTGACGTGACCGACAGCCAACGCGTCAACGAGGTCGTCGATGAGGTGGTCAAGGCGTGGGAGGGCCTGCACATCCTGGTCAATAACGCCGGCATTACCCGCGACAACATCGTCCTCCGCATGAAAGACGACCAGTGGGACGCCGTGATCCAGGTGAACCTCCGCGGGACGTTTCTTTTCACGCGGGCGGCGGCCAAACCGATGCTCAAGGCCCACGGCGGGCGGATCGTCAACATTGCCAGCGTGGCGGGTTTGGTGGGCAATCCCGGGCAGGCCAACTATTCGGCGTCGAAGGCCGGGGTGATCGGGCTCACGCGGACCGTGGCGCGTGAGCTGGCCGGACGCAACATCACGGTCAACGCCGTTGCCCCGGGGTTCATCGCGACGGAGATGACGGCGGGCCTTGGCGAGGAAGTTTTGGCGGAGGTCAAGAGGCGGACACCCCTGGGACGCCTGGGGGAGGCGCAGGACATCGCGGACGCCGTGTTGTTCCTGGTCAGCGAGGGGGCCGGTTTCATCACGGGTCACGTGCTGACGGTGGACGGCGGCCTAAGTGTCTAGGGCTGCTAGATTGGGTTAGCTGGCTAAAATGCGCAGCATTCTCAGAATACGCCAGCAGATATGGACATGGGTGGGAAAAGTCGCTATATCTTGTTGGGTTGGCATCCGGAAGGGTAGAAGGTAGGATAGGGGCTTTTCGGGGCTGCGGTTTCGCTCGCGTGGTGGGTGGGAGAAGGCCCTTTCTCCCCAGTCAGTTGGGTTTTAAGGAGGACCGTCAAGGTGGCCTCAGTCGCAGAACGTGTGATTGAAATCGTTGCCGAGCAACTGGGCGTCAGCAAGGACCAGATTACCCGGGACACCCACTTCGTGAACGATCTGGGTGCCGACTCGCTCGACACGGTGGAGCTGGTCATGGAGCTGGAGGAGGAATTCGACATCAACATCCCGGACGATGCCGCAGAGAAGATCCAGACCGTAGGGCAGGCCATCGATCACATCGAGCGGGCCGTAGAGAAGGAAAAGGGTTCCGACGAGGTCTCATGAAGCGGCGCGTCGTGGTCACCGGTTTGGGCGCAGTCACGTCGCTCAGTCGCCAGGTGGAGGACCTGTTTGCCCGCCTTTGCCGTGGCGAGAGCGGGGTCCACCCGATCCAACGCTTCGACACCGCGCGATTCCGCTCCAAGTTCGGCGGCGAGATCGCGGGCTGGTCCATCGACGGTTACTTGCCGCTCAAGGAAGCCAAACGCCTCGATCGCTTCACCCAGATGGCGATGGTGGCGGCCATCGACGCGGTGCGCGACGCCGGGCTGGATTTCTCCCGCGAGGACATCAGCCGCTGCGGCGCGATGATCGGCTCGGGGATCGGCGGCATCGAAGAGCTGGAAGTCCAGCACACCCGCCTCCTGGAAAAAGGCCCCGAGAAGGTCTCCGCCTTCACGATTCCGAAGCTGATGGCCAACGCCGCCAGCGGGCAGGTGTCGATCCACTTCGGCCTTTGCGGGCCCAACGCCGCCGTGGTGACCGCGTGCGCCAGCGCGTCCAACGCCATCGGCGATGCCCTCAAGACGATCCAATACGGCGATGCCGAGCTGATGGTTTGCGGCGGCAGCGAAGCCGCCGTCACGCCCTTGGGCATCAGCGGGTTCAACGCGATGCGGGCCCTGTCCGAGCGGAACGACGATCCGGCGGGGGCCAGCCGTCCCTTCGACGCGGACCGCGACGGCTTCGTGCTGAGCGAGGGGGCCGGCGTCGTCGTGCTCGAAGAACTTCAGCGCGCCAAGGCCCGCGGGGCACGGATCTACGCCGAGATGCTCGGCTGCGGCTATAGCGCCGACGGAAGCCACCTCACCCAGCCGGACAAGGACGGCATCGGAGCGGCCCGGAGCATGGAGCGGGCCCTCCGCGACGCCCGCGTCAATCCCGACGAGGTCGGATACATCAACGCCCACGGAACCAGCACGGTCCTGGGCGACCAGGCGGAAACGGCGGCCGTCAAGACGATCTTCGGCGAACATGCCCGACGCGTGAGCATATCCAGCACCAAGAGCCAGCTCGGGCACCTCCTCGGGGCCAGTGGAGGCGTGGAGCTGATCGTGTGCGTGTTTGCCCTGATACGCGGGGTCATTCCCCCAACGATCAACTATTGCAGGCCGGACCCGCTTTGCGACCTGGATTACACGCCCAATCAGGCCCGGGAGCGGCAGATCAAGGTGGCGATCTCCAAT
>Ga0315279_10006018_pt1 | contig 15474 bp, 16 predicted proteins | sample YL17G06_20_MG_FD_203694 | JGI IMG/M metagenome (GOLD analysis project Ga0315279, IMG submission 203694) | Sediment microbial communities from Yellowstone Lake, YNP, Wyoming, USA - YL17G06_20 | ecosystem: Environmental > Aquatic > Freshwater > Lake > Sediment | place: USA: Wyoming | collected... | reverse complement strand
GACGCAGGACTATCTAGATCCGCAAACGAACCAGTTGAAGTACAAGAAAGGCGATACGGCGTATCAGAAGCTCATTATCATTCGTTGATCGAGGACTTCCACGCGAGTATCAGTGACCGTGGACGTACTCCGCTCAGCGATTGGCTGCCACTCCCCTCCCGCCTAATCAGACATAAAGAAAATCCCCCGGCTCGTCCGGGGGATTTTCTTTCGCGGCGGGGGCCCGCTCTTTCCTGCAATCGCAACCTTGAGTCGCGCATATGAAATGGCCTCTTGACTCCACCAGCCACGGCGTGATCTGCTTCCTCCGAAGGCTATTTCCTCTCAGAGGAGACCTCGACTGGGAACTCACGATCCGCCCAATCCTCAAAAGATCCGTCGTACACGCTCACATCATATCCAATCAACCGTGCAGCAAGATACACCAGGCTCGCTGCTTGACCGACATGGCAGTACGTGACAAGGCGGTTGCCGGGCTTCACTCCCGCTTTTTCAAAGACCACTCGTAGTGAGTCGGGATTGATCATCCGGTTCGTCGAGTCAGCGACGCTTGAAAACGGAATGCTCACTGCATGCGGCAAATGGCCCGGAGGAGTGCCCGCCACACCATCATAGTATCGCCGGGATCGGGCATCGATAATTGTGACGTTTGGATCTGACAGGTGATTGCGCACCCATTCCACATCGCTTACAACTTCGGGGTGCAGTTTTGGGACGAAGGTTCCGGGCTTGACCTTCGGAATCTCTTTCGAGACAGGTCGCCCTTCGCTCTTCCATGCGTCAAATCCTCCGTCCAGCAGGGCAACGCGATCTCCAAGTCCAAAATAGGTGAGGGTCAGAATCATTCTGGTGGCCATTGTCATATTTTGCCCTTCGAAATACACGATGACCCTTGACTGGTCAGTGATGCCGAGATCTTCGAGGACTGCGCGAGCTTCCTCGGTCGAAGGAAGTTCAGTGTTTCGTTCCGGGGTGTTCTTTGCCAGTGCATTAAGCCAGAGAAACCGTGCTCCGGGGATGTGCCCTTTCTTATAGCTGCTGTTGGTCCAGTGGGCATGGAGAAGAACAAGGTTTTCGTCGTCGAGATGTTTTGCCAGCCACTCGGTCGTGACGAGGAGACCGGGTTTGTCCGACGGACCGTTTGAAGCACAATTGGCCGCAGCAGAGAAGAACATGATAGAGAGAAAAGCGAAAGCAATGGGTTTCATGAGCGCCTCCTCCAGGTGAGAATGCATTGATAAGATACCGAATGAAACAAAAAGGTTTGAATCAATGCAATGAACGGCAATAGGATGCAGTGAAATGCAGGAAGAGGAAAATGCCGATCAACAATGGTCAATCCGCATTCCCAGAGTAGCCTGCCCTGAGCGAACCGCCGAAGATCGAGGTGATAACGCACTCCCAATCGGTCATTTGGATTCTTTTTTGTCAGGTTGATAATAAAGGAGAACAATTTCCCCGTTTGGTCCCACGATGAAGCCATCAAGTGACACCGCATAGAAGAAGCCAAGGAATTATTGTCGTCGTCTTCCTCCGGCAAGACCGTTCTCGAAGTTCTTTACGAAGTTGGGTTCAATTCCAAATCTTCATTCAATACCGCCTTTAAGAAACTTACCGGCGTGACTCCAAGCCACTTTAAGAAAAATATGGTTCCCGGTCCAACGGTGACGGTTAATTATTTTGAATAGACGAGCTTCGCTCCTTTTGTAACGGTGCCGGTCCGGAGAACGGACAGATCCACCCCCGTCGAGAGCGCACGTGCATCAAAAACTACTTCATGAGTTCCGGCAGACATTTCTGTGTTCATCAGCTCTGCAACAATTCTTCCCAGCAGGTCAAAGATCGAGAGGTTTACGCGTCCACTGTGTGGCAGTGAGAACCGAATCTTTGTGCTCGGGTTGAACGGATTAGGATAGTTTTCAAGCCCGTACTCGCCGGGAACATGGTCCGTCTCCTTTCTTTCCTTCACAGTAGTAACGACTTTCTTGACCGCGTACACCTTACCATCAAGACTACCATAATAGACGAGATTATCCTCTACGATAGGAGAAGAAACAACCCCGCCTATGAACGGAGAAGATCCACAATCGACACTCCATTGAATGTGACCGTTCGAAGCATCGAGCGCCAGCAGACCTCCGCCTGCCGAGGCAGTCATAGTACTCTTATAGCTCGCCAAACCGATGTATAATGTTCCATTATCATAGAAAGGAGACGACCACGTGTTTCCCGGAACACTGCCGGTCCAGACCGCCGTGCCTGTCTTGGCGTCGAATGCATGAACCTGGTTCAGGTCTGAGCTCCCGACATAGACGATACCGTTCGCGATGGCCGCAGAAGACTCCACCCACGAGGATTCAAAGCTGTGCTTCCATAGTAGTATACCTGTTTTGGCGTGGATGGCATAGAAATACGGATTCCGGCCGCCGCAATAAACAACGCTGTCAACAGCACGCGGCGAAGGCTGAACATTCTTGTATGGATTTCCGTGCGTATCAAACGCCCATACCTGAGAGCCGTTCGTTATGTTCAGTGCATAAATGAATCCATCCCAACTTCCGACGTACACGATACCATCGTATACGCACGGCGACGACCGGACGATTCCGCCTGTTCTTGTTTTCCATCGTAGTCCTCCGTTTTGGGCGTCAACGGCATATACACAACTGTCGCCGCTCCCAACGTATACCACTCCACTCTCTACACACGGAGATGATTGCATATAATCCCAGTAGTTACCCGTAAATGTTGTCGCATTCGGCAGGACACGATTGATATTATTCCCTATGTGACATTTCCAATTTTTTGACCCGGAAGCCGCATCGAGTGCGTACAAGTAACCGTCATCGCTGGCAACATAAACGCTGGCGTTTGCAATTGCCGCTTTGCACCTAACGATGCCGCCGGTTTCAAATTTCCAGCTCATCGCGCCTGACGCTGCATTCAGGGAATAGAGATTGTGATCGTCACTTCCAATATAAATCGACCCATTATCATACGTCGGTGATGAGTAGACCGCGCCTCCAGTCAAGAAAGTCCACGCCGTATCCGGTGTCGCCTTCGCGCTTGACGGCACAGGTAAAAATGTTATCAGGAGCACGGATAGGGCAAATTGCTTTGGGCACCTTATCATTTGTATTGTCCCCTTTGTTGTTGGGTGTTCATTTGTGGTCAGCCTTTTCGCCATGAGCGGCAATTTGTTCCCGGATCAACATCCGCAATCAAAGAAATATCATCCGGAAGTTCAACCGGGAACAGGTTTGCGTACTATTTTCTTGAAATAATTTTCTTCAAGAGAGCTAGACCCGAACAAGCAAAGCCGGATGGTCGCATACATGTTTTCGAACCCGTGGATTCCAAGAAATGGGAGGGATTCGTATTATCTGCCTTGGCCTTTGGCAACTTGTCTTAGTGGATTTCTGTCACCCATGAATTACCCCAACATCACGAGAAGGCAATGGGTATGTTATAAGATATCTCCTCTCCTTTCGTTCATGGTTCTTCTCCTTTTGTTGTTGCGTCTATCGACTGACGTTCGCCAAAACCTCGTCGAGACGATCGTACGACTCATTGACGCCCCTTTCCATGCCAGACTGGAGCATACCATCGCGGTCCACAACCGACTGGAAGACGGATTGAATCGTTAGCTTTGTCCTGTCACCTGGCAATGCTTCAAGCTTCAAAGTCTCGAGGATGACATGCCCTTTTTCCGGAAGCCCCTCAAACTCAAATGTGTCGACAATTCTGTCGGGAGCCGTGACCTCATGATACACTCCATGAAACGCATACTCATCGCCGTCTTGGTCTTTGTGAATATATCGCCACATGCCACCATTTCTCGGTTCAAATGTCTCAAGTGTCATTGCCAGTCTTCGTGGTCCAAGCCACTGAGTATAGAGCTTCGGATCTGTGAATGCTTTGAAAACCAGCTCTCGGGGTGCGTCAAATTCCCTCGTAATGAAGATTTCTTGTTTGCCTGGTTCAGCAGTGATCCTGGTAAGGTTGTTTTTTGTCATACTGATTTCACCTTTTTGAGTTATTTCAGGCTTTCAGCGAGCTTGTCGAAGGATTCGTTCCAGCCGGCTCCAGTCTGTTCGCTCATTACGCCCGCCGGGATGCCGACATGCCGCAGCGTCATTTTTGTCTTTCCACCGATCTCTTCGAACGTTACCGTCACCAGCGTTTCCAGCGGCCAGTCATCCCCAGGCAATCCGTAGTGTGATGCAGGAACTACGTTGCCTTTCTCGTCTGCAAAACTATCGGTATAGACAATGCGTTCCAATGGGACGATTTCGCGATAGACCCCCGTGGTCCAAAAGTCCTGCCCCTCGGGGGAGCGCATGCAATTGAGATAGGTACCTCCCACGCGGAGGTCGATCTTGCAAGCAGGACATGTGAAGTTTTTTGGTCCCCACCAGCGCTTGAAGTGCTCGGGGTCGGTCCATGCTTTCCATACGAGTTTGCGGGGCGCATCGAAGACGCGCGTGATGACGAGCTCCTCCTCAGCGAACTCCGTAAAAGAACTGCTTCTTTGTTCAGCCACCATTCTTCTCCTTGGTTTTGAATTCAACAAGAACCGATCTCAAAAAGACACGAAGAACAATTTGTCATTCCCGCTCGTCTTAAGCGGCCAGCCCGCCACGCGGTCTGGCGGGGAATCCAGTCTGCGCGGTCTGGACCCCCGATAAAGACATTCGGGGGTGACATCGGTTTTTGAGTTGGCTGCAAGATGTTTTTTGCAAAGCATTGAGCTGAGCAAGCCATCTCAAGAATAATCACGCAAAGGCGCGAAGACACCGAGCACCAAAGAAATCGGTTTCTCGCAGCTTGGCGTCCTGGCGTGAGATATTCTTTTCTTCCACATGGTGCATTTACTTCCTCCGCTTCGCATCAAGGCTCCATGGTCCCGCGCCGGCAGCCGAGAAGTAGAGCCAGACGAAGCAGTAGAGCACAGCGGCCACACCACCGTTCATGGTTGGCCAGAAACCCTGCGGGAAGTGGAACTGGAAATACGCAACCGCCATTTCCCCTGAGAGGAGAAACGCAACGGGTCGAGTGAAGAGACCGAGAAGGAGCAGGCCACCGCCGAAGACTTCCAGGATGGCACCCAGCCCCAGCTGGGACATCAGCTTGACGGTGCCGCCATCCGGGGGTATCCCGGCCGGGAAGGCGAAGAGCTTCATGCTGCCGGCCAATATAAACATGAACGCTGCCACGATACGAAGCACGCTCTGCAAGCGCGGCCCCCAAGTAGACCACCTCGAGACTAGTTTCGGCGCGATCATGATGCGTCCCTCACCTTCTTCTCCACGTGTGCGTTGAGGCGCCCGGTGATCCCGCACATGAGTTCATTCTTTCCCTTCATGGTTCTTCTCCTTCGCCTGTAATTCACTGAGATAAATTTCCAAAGCATCGAGCTTGGCTTCCCAGAGTTTTCGGTATTGCTCAACCCAATCTGAGACCTCGTTCAGTCTCTCCAGCCGAACTTCGCAGTATCGTTCGCGGCCTTGTTGCTGGATGTCCACCAATCCGCACTCGGCGAGTATCTTGATGTGTTTTGAAATAGCCGGTCGGCTAATTTCAAATTTCTCAGCCACACCGTTGAGCGTGAGCTTTTGATTGGCCAGCAGACCTAAAATGGCTCTTCTGTTGGGATCGGCTATCGCCTGGAAAACGTCTCTTCTCATAGTTGACCTGTAACCATTTGGTTACACATATAACACCGCTGAATTATTTTGGTTCCCAATAACTCACCGGGAAGGATTTTTCTTAAGGAATATCAGAAAAGCCTAATAAAAACAGGGTGAACGGGGGGGACCTTAGGACGAGCGGTTTGACGGAGGGGCCCGCCTTCGTCGCAACTCCGGCGGACAGGGCGGGACTTCCGCCTTCGCTTTGGCGGACAAGTCGGCGGGGTACGCACTAATTACGGCAGCAGCAACCTTGCATCGTGACTTTGAAATGGCATTGGGATAGACAGAGAAACGACTACCCTATCATCTTCTTCTCTCGCCATTCCCTGTAAGCAACTGGTTCAGGAGCTGAGCAGCCTTCTGAGCTCCATTCGTTGGAATTGGCCGCCAGGCCGCCTCCCGGCCGATGTGTGAGATGATATTCTCAGCCAGGATCTCCGGCGTCGTCTCCGGGTACATGAGCTTGATGCCCGCCCCATGTCTCGCGAGCCGTCCCGCCACATGTAACTGCTGTTCGAAATGCCCCTCAAGTGGAAAGTAGAGGAACGGCCGCCTGAGAGCGGTCAATTCGAGCGTTGTCGTTCCGCCTCCCTGAATAATGGCCAGATCACTTGCCGCGAAATGTTCGTAGAGCTTGGGGACGTATTCTCTCACTTCCACTCCATCCGGGATTGACAGCGAGTTAGCAGTCAGGCGAGGTCCGCAGACAAGAATCATGCGGATGTCCGGCATCGTTCTCCTGACGATCGGGGCGGCTCGTCCGCAGAGCTCAAGGAGATCCTTGCCAACCGAAGTGCCGCCAATCGAGCAGATGATGAGGCGCTCCTTACCATACCCGAGCCGCTCTCTGATTTTCCCCTTGTCAGCGTATTCTTCGGATTGAAACGGCAGGACATATCCTACGCACTGCAGTGAGCGTGCCCTGGCCCAGACCCGGCGATTGGGAAGGAGAAAGCCGAGCTTCGTGTCCGGGATGTCTTCCTCCTCACCGATGAAGATGGTTAGATCCACATATCGAGAAGGAGTTTTGTAGCCCTTTGCCCAGATTTTGTTCCAGGTATACACCCCGAGCTTCTCCATCGGATTCTTCGTCATAGAATCCAATCCAACGAAGTCGTAGACCATCACAAAAGGAGCCACTTTGAGGAGATGTCCCTTCTTCAAGGCAACAGATATCTCATAGGTCTCGTCACCGATGATCAGGTCGAACCGCTCTTTGCTTGTCACCTTTCGGAAAACCTCGACGTTGTTTTCCCACTCCTTCCGTGCGAGAAGCAGGTACTTCAAGACGCTGAGGTGAAAGGCGCCGCCTTTGCTTGCATCCTCAGCGGGTATGTTATCGTTGGCCCATTGATCCGCCTCTGGCAGGAGCCGCTCCCGCGCGTTCTTGAGCACCTCGCTCGCTGGCGAAGCAGCCAACCAGGAGACTTCCACATCAGGATTCTGCCGACGCAATTCTTCGGCCATCGCCAAGTCTCTGCTGACGTGTCCCAGACCGACCGATCCGCTGATGAACAGGATTTTCTTCATGATTCCCCCTTTCCTAATTCATGAGCCCACAGGTCGCCCGGTCGGGCCACATCGACGCCGAGGCGTTCGAAGATCCCCGGCTCCATGAACAGATCGTATTCTTCTATCCGCCTGGCTCCTTCCTCCCCCATCGCCGCCGCGAGCTCCGGATGGTTCAAGGACGCGTGCAAGGCCAGGACGCCCACGCCATCGTCCGGAAAGAGTTTCAAGAGGTCCTTGTAGGCTTCTTCCCTGTTCCCGGGTGGGAAGATGTAGTTTGTGAGGTTGCCGTAGACCGGACACATCGCTCCGAGGCGGGCGCACTGCTCGATGTATTTCGGCCCATGGATGAGTAACGGCAATTCTTTCTCCACGGCCACATCCACGAGGACATCCAGTAATTCGGGCCTCCAGAAATAGAAAACCATGTGAGCGTCGAGATGGGTCGGCTCGATTCCCCACTTTTCCAAGAGCGCGATCTGAGCCCGGAATTCCCTGCCAACCTCGTCGAGGTCCCACTCGCCGCTCCGGCCGTCTGCCCCGAGGTCCAGATAGCCGTCCTTGTCCAGGAGGCTGGGAACAGACTCTCCTAGTACGGGACGCATCCGGACGGAAGGCCATTCGCTCGTCAGGCAGAGGTGGGCCCCGATGTCAACGGGCCGTTCCAGGGAGCGGATGGACTTGAGAATGCCGGGCGTCCATGGTCCGGGGACCATGACCGACACCGATGAGATCGGAGTCTCGCGAAGGAGGTCCATGGCCGCGGCATTGATGCAATTGAGTAGGCCGACGTCATCGAGGTTCAGGATGATCTTCTTCGTTCCCATCCAAATCTTCCCCTCTCGGAGGATCTATCGGACCCGGCTCAGACCAGGTTCAGTCTCTTGAGCATGACTGTCAGCTCGACGGTCGTCGTCCCACCTCCCACCGCTGCAATACTGCCAGCACAGCGGCAAGAATCAGTTCCCTAACTGGAATATTTCTTGTTATTTATATAGAGTCGATCCTTATCAAATCGGAACGTCAATCCGTCTTGATCCACTGTCGCGCGCATGAGACCCTTATTTTTCATTGCGCCGACGACACGTTTTTCCTTTAAGAAGTCCTCCACATTCTGACTGCCGTTTTCACAACTGAGGGTGACAACGGTTTCATATTCATCTGTCTTTTGAATGACTGCCTGCTGGTGTTCTCTTCTGATACAACAGAGCGACGGCAATGCGGCTGACCCGGTAAGAACGCCTTGTTCTGCCAGTACTTGCTTCAGACGATTGATCTCATGCTTGAGATTGACTGCTCCCTCTATCAATGCTGCGATCCCGAGATTCTGGTCAACATTGTCGAAGGAGTAAATCGGCGATTGAAGTCGATGATGGACACAATAGCTAATGTTTGCACAAAGCGAACAGCCTAACAGGAAAACCTTCTTGGACCCCGCGATTTCACTAAGAAGAGCCTCATCGGACTTGGGTTCACAATATATCATGGCCAACCTCCGCAGTAAGTGTCTTAGAGTCAGTTGACATTCGGTTGTTTGTGATTCTTGAAGCGGTGTCAGGACTTTTCTATCCGCCGTGTTTTGCGGCGGACGTCCTGACACTTCAGGGCCCGATTATGAGGAATTACGCCTGTTAGCGTCAGGAGGTAACTCCTGACGCCACTGCAAAAGGAGTGATTGTCATTCCCGCACGTCTCAAGCGGGAATCCAGACAGCGCGTTCTGGACTCCCGATAGAGGCATTCGGGAGTGACAACCATCTCTGAGATGCCTTCAAGTCAGTCCCGAGTTTTACAGAGTCCCGTCCAAAATCTGGTTGATCAGCTTCGCCGCCTTCTCTGCCCCATCGGTGCGAATTGGCGGCCAGGTCGCTTCTTTGCCGATGTTCTTCTTGATGGTTTCTGCCAGAGACATCGGCGTTGTTTCATAGAAACGCATGTTGATTCCTGCCGCCTGTCTGGCGAGTCGGTCGGCGATATAAAGCTGCTGGTCAAACTGATTCTCCAGGGGGAAGAAGATAAACGGCCGCCGCAAGGCAGTCAGCTCGACGGTCGTCGTCCCGCCTCCTACTACCACGGCCATGTCGCAAGCCGCATAATGCTGATAAAGATCGGGGATGTGGATATGCAGTTCCACCCCGGAAGGGAGTTCCGGTGGCTTTGTCCCGAACAACTCCCCGCAAACAGCAACCATATGTAAATCGGGGATATTTTCTTTCAGAATCGTGTACGCCTTCCCGCACATTTCGAGCAACTCTTTGCCTGCAGACGTGCCGCCCGTAGCGCAAATGAGGAGAGGTTCCTTTCCATACCCGAGCTTCGCCCTGATTTTGGCTTTGTCCGCATATTCGGCCGGGTCAAAGCGGATGACATAACCAAGGAAATGGTAGTACTTCCTTGCGATATCACGCCTGTTGGGCAGACCGAAGCCGAACCGCTTATCAAAAATGTCCTCCAACTCTCCGACAAAAAACTGAGGCACGCGCGAACTCAGGAGCGCCGGCCGCGTGGCCGACCGACGGTTCCTCATGTAAACGCCCAGCTTCTCCAGAAGGTTGCTGGTCATCGCCTCGAAGCCGACAAAATCTTCTATCTCGATCATTCTACATTTTAGGTCCAACTTATTCGCGGCCATCGCCATCGTGAGTTCATAGGACTCATCGCAGATCACAAGGTCGAAATGATATTTGGTGATCACCTGTCTAAAGAGGTCGACGTTGTGAGCACGAGCCGTCCCTATCGCACCGACATACTTCATGATATTGAAGCGAAAGCCGGTCACTGTCTGGAGCGCCGCCTGGTTGTAATCGGCGCTGAGCTGAGATTCAGGGAGAATTGCCTCGCCTGCCTGCGCGAGCACCTTGCATGCCAGAGGATGGGCGATCCACGAAACATCTACTTGAGGATTCTGGCGGCGCAGTTCTTTGACGATAGCCACATCCCTGGTGATATGTCCCATCCCTCCTTGCCAGCTTACGAAAAGGACCTTCTTCATTGCCGCCTCTCTGAGTGCTAATGGTTCAGTTTCATCTTCTTGAGCAGTTCGTCAAATCTCGGATCCCGGTGCAGGTCTCTCAGTGATTCGTCGTTGAGGACAGAGACCATCGACGTGTCATGTTGATCATAGGCTTTCTCCAACCACTCGAAAGCCACGTCGTTTTCGCCCAAAGCGCTGTAGATCTTTGCAGAGAAATAGGGGCGGATGTACTCGGTCCTCGATCGCTCACGCAGTTCCTCGAGCACTCTCATCGCTTCATTCCTTTTCCCTGCGACGGCGTTGCTCCACCCAAATCCCGCCAAGATCATCGCATTATTGCCCGAGAGAGACAGTGCTCTTCGGATCTCCGAAAGACCTTCTTCGTACCGCCCCTCGAGGACATCGACGTGCCCCAACATCCAGAGCGCATGGGCACGTTCCGGCTCCGATTCTATTGATTTCTGGAACTGAGCTCGAGCTTCTGCCAACCTCCCCATTCTGAGCAGGACAATACCCAGCATCGTTGAATCGTAGAGCGGATCGAGTGAATAAACGCTCGTAGTCTCTGCAAGAGATTCGTTCATTCTTCCAAGGCACAGAAGATGATATCCGTACCGCGACCTCGCCTGTACATTGTTGGGATTCAATTCAATGGCTCTCTTGAATGCACTCTCGGCTCCTTCCCAATCCCAATCATAGCTCTGCTTGACCGTTGCCAGTACGACATGCGCGTCGGCAGTGGTCGGGTCAATCTCAATAGCTTTCAACGCAAATGCTCTTGACTTCGGGTACACGTCTTTTGGAGGAAGATAGTCCGTCCAACCGAGGAGGTAGTACACGAGCGCCATCTGTGCATAGGCCTGGGCATATTCCGGTGATAGAGAAATGGCTTCCTGAAATCTCTCAATAGCATTTCGCAATGATTCGCGAGACAGCTTGCTCGTAAGGTACCGGCCTTGCAGGAAGAGATTGTACGCTTCGAGATTCTCTGTGGGGCGTTTCGCAAGAGCGCCCTTCTCATCTTCGAGGAGTGTGACCTTCAGCTTGTCCACGATGGAGAGGGAGATCTCGTCCTGAATGGCGAAGATGTCCTCCATCTCACGGTCGAAGCGTTCAGACCAGAGGTGGTAGCCATCCGCTATCTTGATGAGCTGGGCCGTGATCCGCAGTCGGTTGCCCGCCTTGCGCACGCTTCCCTCCAGCACATGCTCCACATGCAGCTTCCTGCCGATCTCGCGAATATCTTCATTCTTGCCTTTGAACGCGAACGCCGAGGTTCTCGCCACGACGTGGAGCCCGTTCACTTTTGTCAGGGCATTTGTGATTTCCTCGCTCATGCCATCGCTGAAATACTCGTTCTCCGGGTCGGCACTCAAGTTGGCAAATGGAAGAACGGCAATGGAAGGCTGCATCTTTTCGATCGGGGATTGCTTTCTCGAAGTCTCATCCCTGGGCTGTTCTCCGAGAGACTTCAGGTCGGTCAGCATTTCGGATACGGTCTGATATCGTCCGTCTTGATCCTTTCGAATAGCTTTTGTTACAACAGACTGCAACCCCGACGGCACGTCACTCCGCACTCTCGTGACCGGGTCTGGCTCTTCGCTAAGTATGGAGTAGACCAGGGCCTGATCGTATTCGCTCTTGAATGGTCGCCGGCCTGTGATCATTTCGTAGAGGACGACACCCAGCGACCAGATGTCCGTCCGATGATCAACCTCATCCCCCCGTGCTTGCTCCGGCGACATATACGCCACCGTCCCAACTGTTGAACCCGTCTTCGTGAGCCTCGCCTGTCCGGCCAGCTTTGCCAGACCGAAGTCGAGAATTTTCACCACACCATCCTTTGTGATAATGATGTTTGCCGGCTTGATGTCTCTGTGCACGATCCCCTTCTCATGTGCCTTCTGCAATCCTTGCGCAATCTGAACTGCAATATCAATAGCATCCTCAATTCGCAATTCCCCTTTCGCAATTCGCGATTTCAGTGCCTCGCCTTCGTAGAGGTCCATTACGATGAACATCTGGCCGTCAGGGCTTTCATCGATGTCGTGCACATTGCAGATGTTGTTATGCTGAAGCGCGGATGCGGCCTGTGCCTCATAGATGAAGCGGTCCTTTGCCTCCGGGTCGAGGGTGAGCTCGGGTGGGAGAAACTTCAGTGCAACGGTACGCTTGAACTTGGTGTCCTCGGCCTTGTACACGACACCCATGCCACCGCCGCCGATTTTCTCGAGGATTGTGTAGTGAGAGATCGTCTGACCTATCATAGCTCACGCCTCCCGCTTTCGCTTCGCTCAGCGGGATCCTCAAAATCACAGCCACCCGCAGACCGCACTCGTGGGTGATTTTGGGACATGCCGCCGCCACCGATCTTTTCGAGAATCTTGTAGTGCGAGACTGTTTGTCCTATCATGGCGGCGCCTCCCGATCGAGGACATCGGGATTCTGAAAATTGCTACCACTCACAAAAAGCGTTCGTGGGCAATTTTCGAACATGCCTCCGCCGCCCAGCTTTTCTAGAATTTTGTAGTGAGATATGCTCTGACCGATCATAATACACCTTCGTCGCAGGTCCCGACTGAAAACGTCGGGATCCTCAAAATTGCCTCTGCTCGTTGAGAATCACTCGCAGGCAATTTTGGGACTTGCGCTTCGTGGATGAACCGGTCTTTGGCTTCTGGGTCGCGGGTCAATTCAGGTGGGAGAAATTTCAGAGCGACGGTGCGTTTGAGCTTGGTGTCCTCGGCTTTATATACAACACCCATGCCACCGCCGCCTAGGCGTTCGAGAATCTTGTAATGAGATATTGTTTGGCCAATCATAGACAACACCTCCCGCTAGGAAACAGCGGGATCCACGAAATTGCAGCTGCTCGCTGAGGGAGCGCTCGCAGGCAATTTCGGGACATCCCTCCACCACCGACTTGTCCCGACGGAGTTCCGTTTCTAAGGAACGAAGTCGGGAGCTTTTCGAGGATCCTGTAATGAGAGATTGTTGCCCCGATCATCATAACCTCCTTCGGCGGGAATCGGGACTTACGGTAACGGCGGGAAATTTTACCTCACAAAGCTACTGCAGTTTCGACTGAAAGGCAACAGCGTCAAACCTTCTGTCCTACCCGCTTCAAGCACGAGGATGATCACGAGAAAGTCAACGTTGCATCAATAGGGGGATGTTAGCAATGGTTCTTCAACTTGAGGAAAAATGCTGGGTATGGTTGTGGAGTTATGGCCGAAAACAAAGAATCCGCACCGGCCTGCCCCGAGTCTTCTTCGGGGTCTTCACCGATGAGCCTGTCCCGCTTTTCGGGATCCCTGCCTGACGGCAGGCAGGCCGAACAACGGGACCCGCCCCGTGAGACTGAATTAGGTCAGGCGGGGATTCTTCTTTAGACGTTGCACGTTTTGTGTGTCCCGATGTTTCCCAAGCGGGATAGCGGGGGCCCCGCTCCAAGAACGAGCGGGATTTCGTCCCGATGTCTAGCGACATCGGGACTCAACAGGACACCGAGTACTGTCCGGTCACTACCGAAACGACAACGCTCCGCTTCATCTTCACCCCGCGCGGTTACATACAAAGTTGCAGGTTTCTTGCTAATTGCAGGGTGAGGCGCGACCTCAGAACTGGAATTACCATAGATCAATCTCGACATGGATCCAGCCAGAGATGTCGATCCCGGCAGGGTCTGCTTGTGCCTGGCCCCCTTCGAAAAACCTGACCACTGCGCCAGACTCTTTCACAACCACTTTCATTCGACGCGAGTCCGTTTGAAGCTCAGATCCATTTTGAAATACCAATCTGTTGCCGGGGAAGACAATATTACTTGACGATAAGCAAAATATGCTTGACATAATGTAAAGAATTCCTTACACTCATCCCGTGAAGGAGCTTCCAGGACATCACGGGCGTAAGATGAAAACAAACCTGAGAAGATTTCGATTTGATCGCGGCGAGCTTAGCCAGCAACAGATTGCAGATATGGTGAAGGTCTCCCGGCAAACGATTGTTTCGATTGAGCGCGGCGACTACAATCCATCAGTCAAGCTCGCATTGCTGCTCGCAAAAAGGCTGGAAACAACCGTCGAACAACTTTTTGAGCTGGAGGAGAACGAGAATGCCTAAATGGGATACGGTTTCATGGTGGGCTACGGGGATCTTTGTCGTGAGTTTGGCTCTCGCCGCAGCGACGAAAAACGACGTGTTTCTGTTCCTGATGGTTGGTTCATACATGCTTCGTCCGACGCTCTATGCTCTCGGTCTTGCCACGAAGTATGCTGACGAGCGACAGACCTCAATCCAGTTTCGATCCGGAAACCTCGCGCTCACCGTGCTGATCCTGGCCGTTATTGTCTTTGCGATCAAGGCTGATATGGAAGGGAAGCCCACAGACGACTTCAACGCTCTTGTTATCATTGGACTGGCTGCGCGGGCACTCGCTGGGGTGCTTATGATCGGCGACTACCGCGAAGCTGGAGTGAGGATTGCTGTGGGTGTTGGATCCCTCTGGATTCTGTTCGTTGCGGTGGAGAACGGCGCCACGTTGCGTGCTCTCCCCGAAGCCGCACCCGGCATCATTATTCTTCTCATCGGGTTACTTGGAAGGCGGAAACCGCTCATCAGCGCAGTCGTCTTCGCTCTTCTTTCGATCCTGTTGTTCGTGTTCATCGGGTTCCGAACCGGTCGGGGCTTTTCAATCTATCAGTTAATTACAGCATTCTTGGTCTCGCTGCCGCTTGCCGCCTCGGCCTTCTGCCTTTTCAAGGGATCGCGGAGAGATCATGAAGGGCTGCCGGCAACGCACTAATAACTGCGGAGGAACTGAAGTAGAACGGACAAATCCATTTTGGCGAAGGATGCAAATCGGGGTTCTGATCCCCGCGACTTCGATTAAAGAAAAGAAAGGAGAATCCCTATGATACTATCTATGAGGAGCACTGTTCTTGGCATACTTCTCGGTGCTCTCTTCACGTCAGGATGGGCATCGGCTCAAGAAACACAGCAGAAGGCCGGTCCCTCTCCCGATCAGCAAAAGAGAATTGAGCTGATGAAATCCAAAGGACCGGAAGCATCCCTCACCATTCTTCCTATCATGCTTGCGGGAAGACCCTTCGAACGCGTGTCCGAGGTCGTCGGGCTTCTTCTTGAGAAACAGGGGCTGAAGAATATCGAACTTGGGAAGACGGCATTCAATCCCGGAAGCAAGATCGAGATGGAACGAATGTCCAGTTCTCTTAGCGATTTTGTCAAAAAGAACTTGATTGTAACAGAGTACGCGTTGTACGCTGAATACAACGGCAAT
>Ga0315279_10006015_pt1 | contig 15480 bp, 10 predicted proteins | sample YL17G06_20_MG_FD_203694 | JGI IMG/M metagenome (GOLD analysis project Ga0315279, IMG submission 203694) | Sediment microbial communities from Yellowstone Lake, YNP, Wyoming, USA - YL17G06_20 | ecosystem: Environmental > Aquatic > Freshwater > Lake > Sediment | place: USA: Wyoming | collected... | reverse complement strand
CTGGAAACGGTATACTTTTGGTTTATTATCCTCATCGCTTGACTCAAAGTAAAATCATCATATACTATAGTTGAGCGTAAATATGATCAATAAATATTATAAGTATCAAATACATAACAGACAAAAAGTCCGTTACCCTGAAACATAACACACGCAGACAAGTCAAACAGTCAGATTTATAGTTAAACATAACATTTCGGACTTTGAACAATTTGCTTAAAAAATACGCTAAAAATCCCTAATAATACCCAGATGATGTCTAACACCCCTTAGAATCAATCCCCTGGGGCATTTAAAGAGCATACTATTCTCGAAAAGGTACATCATCCACAATATAATTATATACTATAATTGCCAAAGAGGAGGAGTATGAAGATTAAACACAGATTGTTATTTGTGATGTTGTTATTACCGGTTGCGGCGTTATTCGCCCAGTGGCAGCCGATGGGGCCTCCCGGCGGTAATTTCCGGGCTCTGGCCATGGCATCTTCGAACGATAACATCCAATATCTGGCATCCAGCACTTACCCCAGCAGTATCTGGAAAACAACCAATGCGGGCAACAGCTGGAACCGCGTCGGATCGGTCAGCGATAACGTTTATTCTATGGCCGTCGATCCCACCAACGCCAATATCGTCTACGCCGGAGGCATAAACTACATGTTCCGTTCGACGAACGGCGGTAGTGCCTGGACCCAGCAAACCCTGCCTACCTATCATTGGTACGTCTACGAAACCAAAGTCCATCCGACCACACCGACCACGATCATGGCGGCATGCTGGATCTATGCCAACAGCTATTATCGCATGGGTTTCCTGAAAAGCACCAACAGCGGCACGACCTGGATGAGCGAAACCCTGGGCGTCGATACCAGTTACGCCTACGGGTTGGCCATCGATCCCACCCGGCCCCAAAATGTTTACGTCGCCGGGTATAAATACGGCTCCGGAATTTACGCGCCGGTGGTCTATAAATCCACGGACGGCGGCGACAATTTCAGCCCGACCGGGTCCTTCTCCGGTTCGTCCTACTACTGTTACTCCGTCGCCGTGCACCAGACCAATTCCAACTACGTGTACGCCGGCACCCTCTATGGTGTTTACCGTTCGACGGACGGCGGAACGAGCTGGACCCAAACCTCGACCGGAAATTATAATTATTCGATAAGCACTACGCCCATCAACGCGAACCTTCTTTATTCCGGCGGGGCCGGCGTGATTTATCGCAGCACTGATGCCGGCGCGACCTGGGGTTCGTCTTCCACGGGCTTGGTTGGATCTCTGTTCTACGGCCTGGCTCCTTCCCGGACCCAGGCGACGCGGGTTTATGCCGCGAACAACGTGGACTTCTACCGCAGCACGGACGGCGGCGTGAACTGGGCGACCGCCGATGCCGGTCTTTACGCCGCGCCGGTCAATGCCATGAACAACGCGCCTTCCGCTCCCGGAACGATCTACATCGACAATAACGGCGCCAAGCAATGCCGGTCGACCAATAACGGCGCCACCTGGACGGGACTGACCCTGGCATTGGGCTGTGGATCGCTCTGCGCCTTCGGCGTCGCATCCAACAACCCTAATTACGTTTTGGAGTTTGAGGGTTCGGGCTGAGGCAACGCCGAGCTCTTCCGGAGCACAGACGGCGGGTCCGTCTGGACATCAGCCCTTGAAAGTTTCTACAACGATGGCGGCAGTATCGTTATTGATCCCACTAGCGCGTCGACCTATTACACGACCGGCGCGTTGTCTTATTACGATACGATTTCTACGTATTATTTCGTCGTTTCCAAAACCACCGACGCCGGCGTGACCTGGCACCGGGATACCCTGCTTACCTCCACGACCAACTACATGGTGGGGAATTCCGTGGCCGTCCAGCCTTCGGCATCCAACCTGGTTTATACGGCCGGATACAGCGGCCTGTTCTTCAAAAGCACGAACGCCGGGTCATCCTGGAGCTTGCTGAACACCGGTCTGACTAATACCTACTACATCTACGATATCGCTCCGAACCCGACGAATCCGAACATCATCTACCTCGCCACGTACAACGGCGTTTACAAAACCACCAACGCCGGGACCAACTGGGCGGCAACCAGTCTGACCGGCACCGTGAACGATGTTCTGGTTCATCCCCGCGGCCCGGATACGGTCTATGCCGCTGCGAACACGGGCTTTTACAAGAGCACGAACGCGGGCGTCAACTGGACCGCGATGAACGGCGGCCTGCTCGATACTTACGTGACGAAGCTGGCGATCAACCCGGGCGGTTCGTTCCGGGGCGACTCTTCCTTCATTTTCGCCGGCACGCAGGGCGGCGGCGTGCACCGTATGTTCCTGATGCTCGTGCCGATCGCCGAAGACCACCTGGGCGATATCAAAGTCTGTTTCGCGATTTCGCCCAATCCCGCGCGCGACCGCGCCCGCTTCCAATACACGCTCGACCATTCTTCCCGGGTCGAAATGAAGATCTACGATGCCCAGGGGCGTTTGGTGCAAACGCTGGTGGAAAGCCAAAAGAAAGCCGGGACTTACAATGCCGACTGGAACTGCCACGCGCAGGCGGCCGGTATTTATTTCGTAAAAATGGTCTCGGATAAAGTGAACGAAGTCCACAAACTGATCCTGGTGGATTGAAGTCAGCAATCCGCTCAAGAACGGGGGTTTTTATAACCCCCGTTCTTTTTTTCACCAAATCAACAAAAAAGTCGCCCGTGGCGGGACACCCTTGATGAGTCTCCAACGGCTTGTGAACGTATCTGGGGTCAAATCCCCTTAATAACAAAATCGGGACTAATAGCTCTACATTCTACATAGAATATAACAAAGAACGTTAAGATGGTTATAAGCCTTAATATAATTTGAATCGTTAGTAAAAAGCAATCCGCTGATCCCAATAATTAAATGAACAGATAGAAAAAGGGGACGGGTAATACCCGGCCCCGATGTTGTTCTGGACCAAAATACAAAACAGCTTGGTCCCGTTTTGGTCCCAATCAGGACCATTTTTTAGGGAGAGGGTATGGATTTTGGTGCATTGCGTATCATTGGCGAGAGGCCTGCATTTTTTTGATTTTCTTGGAATTCCGGCGGATTATCGGAAAATCTTTGTGGTCGAGCCGCGGAGCCAATTAAAAAATCCGATGCTCTACCACCTGAGCTAACGACCCGTGCTTCTGAAATACCGTGACTTTGGGTATTATACGGAAATTGAGCGCCCTGTCAACCCCGTTAGAAGCTCCAATAAATGACATTTCGGTGTTTTGACAGGTTAATAGACATTCTGGCAGGTTAATGTTGACCAAAGTCCGGAATCAAAGGTTTCTAACGGGGTCAACGGGATCGTCCTAAGCATAATTTCGCATTACGCTATACACCCTACGCTCCAATTTCATTTGCCTGCACCGTTGACACCCCTCCTTAATCCTGTATACTCATAAATTATCCATATCCAACAAAGGAGTAAACATGAAAAAAATTATCACCTTATCCATCCTACTTCTGGTCATGGTTTTTAGCCAGGCAATCTACAAGGGCGGTGATGTCCGTCTATCACCCCGCATGCTCAATTACCAGGGTTATCTCACGGATACGCTCGGCAATCCCATAACCAATCCATCGGTTTCAATGACTTTTTCGATATACGACGCGTTATCCGCGGGCAATCTGAAGTGGAACGAAACGCAAAATACGGTCAGCGTTAATAAAGGTATTTTCAGCGTGCTCCTCGGCAGCGTCACGATAATCCCGGACAGTATATTCAACAATAGCGCCATCCGATACCTGCAGTTGACCGTCGCCGGCCAGGTCTTGTCGCCGCGGACCCGGATCGTGTCGTCGGCTTACGCGATTTCCTCGACCTACGCGGACACGGCGGCATATGCCCGGAATTACGCGCCGGACAACAAGTGGACCTATCTTGTTTCCAACGGCTCGGATACGACGCTCCAAACCGGCGGCCGGTGGGGTCTGGCCCGACAGGGCAATATCCTTTACGGCAACGCCGACAGCACGCACGTGAATTTCGGCGTCGCCTGCACCACCGGGACCAATGGCCAGAATTATAAATTTTGCACGGTTGGCGGTGGGTTTTTGAATTTAGCCGGCAACGAATATGCGTCCGTGGCGGGCGGATCTTTCAATCGAGCCAGCGGCTACGCCGGGGCTGTGGAGGGCGGGATCGGCAATATCGCCAGCGGCTATATTGCGGCCGCGGGCGGCGGGTTTGGCAACACCGCCGGCGGCAATTACGCAACCGTGGCCGGCGGGATGAGCAACACCGCCAGCGGAGTGGTTTCAACCATGGGCGGCGGGTATGATAACATGGCCAGCGGCGATTATTCGGTCGTGGCCGGGGGTATTTATGATACGGCCGCCGCAGATTACAGTTTTACCGCTAACAGTTACTCTAAGGTTCCTGTCGATTGCATTGGTTCCACCGCATTAAACGGCTTGATCGCGACCGCTGCTGGTCAGACCCGGGTCGGCTTTCTGTCCAAGAACGCCGGTTCCTTCACCATCGACCATCCCTTGGATCCGGAGCACAAGATCCTCAACCACTATTTCGTGGAATCGCCGGAAATGTCCAATATCTACGAGGGCGAGACCGTGCTCGACGGCTCGGGACGAGCCGAGGTCATCCTGCCGGATTATTTTGACGCGCTCAACCGTTCTCCTCGGATCCAGTTGACCGGTATCGGTACGTCCGACGTATACGTCGTGGAGAAGGTAAAGGACAACCGCTTCGTGATCGGCGGTAAACCGGGAGCCGATGTCTATTGGATGGTCACGGGGAGCCGCAAAGATCCCTCGGCGGAAATCGCCCGGATCCTTATGCCTGTAGAACAGGTCAAGGAAGGCGCCTTGGCCGGCCAGTCCTTAGACGACGAGTTGCTGGTGTTCACCATGGCTCAGCTGGAACGCATGGGCCAATCCGCCGGCTTCAAATTTCGCCACGCTTCAGAGCAAAAGCGATATGAGGTAATGAAAAAGATGATTGAAAGCAGTAAGTAACCTCTCTTCATGTCATCCCGGGAATTGATCCAGGGCAGGTCTTCAAACGTTCAAAAAATCGTTCCGGCAATCTTAATGATTAGATGAATAGAAAACCTTCGGGGCCAGGTAACACCCGGCCCCTTGGTTGTTCTGGACCAACACCTGGACCAGCCTGGTCCAATTTTGGTCCACTTATTACGTGGAACGTCCGGAATTTCGCGTTTTTCCCATTATCGGCAAGAGACGATGGAACAACGGTTTGCGGCGATTTATCGCGATTTCGATTGGTTGTTTTTTTGCGGGCTGAATTAAAAATCCGATTTACGCTGAAACATAACAGGAATACAACACGAAGGGGTTTGACCCCCATAACTGACCCTGTTCTATTTGTTGACATACCCTGATATCATTATATAATAAGGTACATGGATAAATTTGTTACAATCATCGGCACTATCGGGTTCGTATTACTCGTAGTCGCGCTCATCATTATCATTTATGCATTTATTGATTTGGTAAAAAAACGTATGCGATTTAGGAAATTTCTGTCATCAACCATACTGTTTCTGATTCTCTTTGGTTTTGGTTTTGCATTTACCTCGTTGGCACTTTTTCTCCATACCTTTTCCCGCTACATCCATGAAGATAGGATCGGGTGGATATATGCGGAACGAATCGGCGACAAAATAAAAATGTCCTTTGCCAATGAAAAAAACAACGACATCAAATTATTTGAACTTTCCGGAGACCAGTGGATGGTAGAGGGTTATATCATGCGGTGGAGCCTTAGCCTCAGATGGCTCGGTGCAGGTTCCTATTATCGAATCGCCAGATTTTCCGGTCGATCGCTAACCGAAGAAACCTCTAAATCAAGCTACGAGATTGCGCCGGAAAATGCATTATGGAAATTCCTACTTACGCAGGGTAAAAATATTCCTTTTGTCGATGCCGCCTATGGTATTGCCGTTTTCCAATACCCAAGCCGGGACACGTTCTATCTCTACATAAATGACACTGGTTTCATACTGAAAAAACATTAGGGACTAAAACCGGCCTGCCCCGTTAGAAATCCTTGATTCCAGCAAGTGGATCATCATTAACATGTTAAAAAGTTCATTAATGGGTCAGATTACCTAAATATTTATTTATTATGGTTTCTAACGGGGCCTGTCCCGTAAAAATCTTACGGGATTACAAGACAACCATATTTTGTTGAATTTTGTATCAAGAAACAAACGTTTGGAGCGTTAGTAGCATTAATATCGTTTAAAAATTAGATCCTTCGTTTCACTCAGGATGACGAAATGGTATCGCTTGACGGAAAGGAATACATTCTTATAAATAGGTCTACCCATTCCATCATCCCGGCGGCCGTCATTCGTTCTCAACCAATCCGTTTGCCGGGACTGTCTTCCGGTCGGAATGACGGTTATGGGGGATTGCCTCAAAAAGGAGCGGGGGCGGCTGTAAAGCCGCCCCCGTCAGATTATCCTGTTGCTGGAATCAGCGTTACTTCTGCTGACCGAGGATTACGAATTCGACCCGGCGGTTGAGTGCGCGACCGTCGTCGGTGTCGTTGGTGGCGATCGGCTGGGCCTCACCATAACCCTTGGCGGTGAGCCGGGCTTTGTCGATGCCGAAGTTCTGCACGAGATAGTTCACCACCGACCACGCGCGTTGATCCGAGAGAGTGAGGTTGTAGCTGTCGGAACCCTTGCTGTCGGTGTGACCCTGGATCTCTACGGTGATGGACGGGTTGTCCTTGAGGATCTTAGCCGCGTCGTCCAGCGCCGGTCGGGATTCCGGCTTGATGGTCGATTTATCGAAGTCGAAGTAGATGCCCCTCAAGGTGATGGTCATGCCTATCTTGACCATTTCGAAGTCCTTGACGAGAGGTTTGTCCTTCTGCATGACGATTGCCGCAGTCTGGTCTAAGTAACCCTCAGACGCGACCACAACCGCATAGGACCCGGCCGGGATTACGGTGTTGTAGACACCGGTGGCCGGATCGGTCTTGACGCTCGGGACGCTGGTCTTCGGGAAGCTGACCGTAGCGTACAGCGGTTTACCGTCTTTCTTGTCCGATACCTTGCCGGTCAACGTAGCCGTCATGCTGGAGGGACTCAGATTGAACACCACGGAGGCAACCTTGCCTTCTTCGACGGTGACAGTCTGTGAACCCGTGAAGTAGCCATTCACTGCGGCAGTCACGCTGTAGACCCCGGTCGGGACTTTGTTCACGCGGAACGCGCCGCCCGCCTGGTCGGAATTCATTGCCGCGATGCCGGTCTTCGGGAACTCGATCCGCGCGACCAACGGCTTGTTGGTAGAGGCATCAAGCACCTGGCCCGCGATTACGCCGTAGGCGACCAGCGAGCGGAGCTTGAAGTCGTATGTCGTGACGGCACCCTTCTTGACGTCGAGCGGGACCGACTGCGATTCGTAGCCCGGGGCGCCGACCTCAACTACCGTTACGCCGATCCGGACCTTCTTGACTTCGAACACGCCGGTCGCGTCGGTGGTAAGCGGTATCAGATAATCGTCCTTCGGAAACCCGACGTTCGCGGTGAGCGCAGCGCCGGTCTTCTCAGCGGTAACCCGGCCGGTGATCGTGCCGAACTGGGGCTTGGGGCGCGCGCCGAATGGCGTCGCGACGACGAGACCGAGGATGAACTCATTGTTAGCTTCTTGGCCGATAGCGAAGGAGTAGGCGATCTTAGCCGAGAACGAACTGACATTGCCGAACACGACGCCCGGCGTCACGTAGATGTGGCCGGAGTCGGTATCGAGCGGATTATTCTTGGAGACGGGCGGCTGCCGCGAGAGCCCTTCAACAAACACCGCGAAGCCGCGGCCGGCCAGTTCTAATCCCAGGCCATACCGGGTTTCCTCGTTGATCATGCCGTAATTGAACATCAAGTTGGGCGCGGTCGGCAGCACGTCCTGGAGCTGCAGGGTCACCAGGCCGGCCCATGAGAATTTCGACGGGTCAGACGAAGCCGGATCGCCCGCTTCCGGGAGCGCATTCTTATCGAGCCAGAACGCGTCGTTTCGGCCGGACATGAATGTGTAGGAGCCGGTAAAGCCCAGTTTCAGGACCGGCATGATCGGTATGGAGAGTTTACCGCCGGCTTTGAGGTCGTGCGTGGCCATCGTGAAGTCGGTAGTATCGGTTGTCAATTCCGTTTTCTGGAAAACACCGCCCCATGAGCCGAACAGCTCCAAGGCGGCATATTTGGTGACAATCGGCGCGTAGCTCAGTTCCGGTGCGATCAAGTCCACGATCCATCCTTTAGAGGTGGTCCCAGGGTATAGTGGGTGGCGTCCGAGTCCGTGTAACGATATGGTCAGCCCGGCCTCGTCTTCCACAAGCGCGTTCTGAACGCGCAGTAATCCTCTCCCGCCGCCGAAGCCCGGGTATGCGAACACAAGCGCGGGGAATATCGCCATCATTAGGACCAGTAGTAATATGGTTTTCTTCATCCTTCCTCCTTGATAGTTCCTGAATAGTTTCTGTTGACCATGGTGCGCTTCAGACCAGCTTATGCTGATACATTGCACTTTTCATAGTCAATTCAATATGCATCGTCTGTTAGCCGTCGGCTCTGCCAATAAATCTCAGCCAACCCGCCTGCCGGTTACCAGCCTTATGATGACCACGATCAGGATGATGACCAATAGAATGTGGATCAATCCGCCGCCGATGTGAAACGCGAACGCGCCCAGCAGCCAACCAATGAACAGGATGATTGCAACCAACCAGATCAAATCCATACTTCACCTGCCTTTCTTTCCGTCCCGATAACGTCTTGCTGCATTCGGGGGGACCCGGGGGACGTTTCGAGGTTACCCCGATCAAACATTCGTTAAATAGAGATAAACCTTAAGGGGATTGATTCGCCGACCCCCTTGAGAGTGCCGTCAGTGAAGACCATGACCTTGGTGTCGATCCCACTCTTTGTCACGGTCATGGATCCTGTTCGGTTTCCCACTGATTTCGACGAACCGGTTTACCGCACGACCGTCATCCGGTTGGTGCGGGTCATCCCCTCGAATGAGAGGCGGAAGAAGTATACGCCAGCCGCGACGCGAGCTCCGTTCCAGGAAGCCTCGTGTTTTCCCGCGGACATCACGCCCGTGGTCAGGGTGGCTACTTTCTGCCCGACTACGTCGTACACCACCAACTCCACCTCGCCGGATTTCGGCAGGGCGTAGGAGATCTTGATGGCGGCCGTTGATGGATTGGGAGAGGCTGGGCTGAGATAGAGCGCGGACCGTTCAGACGGTGACCCGATCTCGATCCCCCAGCCGTTAATGTCGACTCCCTGCGCGTAGATGTCGTAGTTGCCGTTGCGATAGTCCTGCCAGGCGATAACGGCGCCGGAGTTGCCATCGCTGACCATCGCCGGTTTGGTTTGGTCGCTGTCCGCCGTGCATATTGGGTAACCGGTCGCCGGCCAATTTATCGCGGCATTTGCCGCTATGCGCTGGGCATAGATGTCAAAATTGGCGGTGTCGCGCTGGTCTTCCCAGGCGATAAAGGCGCCGCTGTTTCCATCAATGGCGATCTGAGGCTCGATCTGGTTACCGGCCGCGGTGCAGATGATTTCACCGGTCGCCGTCCACTGGACCGCTCCGGCCGCGGCTACCCGCTGCGCGTAAAGGTCAGAAGTGGTGCCGGTGACAAAATCCTGCCAGACGACTATGGCCCCGCCTACTCCGTCGAAGACGATCCTGGGGTTGATCTGGTCATAGCCCACATTGTTGTTCATGACGACGCCGTCTACCGCCCATACGATTGCGCCGCTGGGACCCTGCCGCTGTGCGTAGATGTTGAAATCAGTGGTGGCGCGATAGTCATGCCAGGTGATAATGACGCCGTCTGCTCCGTCGCTGCAGATGTCGGGTTTGAGCTGGTCAGTGGCCATGGTGCAGGTTGCCACGCCGTTGGTCGTCCACTGAACCGCGCCGCCCGCAGCGATCCGCTGCGTGTAGATGTCGTAATCGCCGGCGCGCTGGTCATACCAGGTGATAAAGGCACCGCCATAGTTGTCGCTGACCACCCTTGGGCCGTGCTGCGCGCTCGCTTCGTTGCAGATGGCGACGCCCTCTGCCGTCCACAGGGTTACGCCGTTAGCGTTAACTCGCTGCGCGTAGATGTCAGGACAATCTACGACGTTGCTGCGATTGTCCTCCCAGGTGAGAATCGCGCCGCCGAGTCCGTCGCCGATCATCGCAACGTTAAACTGGTCAAACGCCGCCGTGGTGATGGAAATGCCATTTGCGGTCCACAGCACCGCGCCGCTTGAATTCACCCGCTGCGCGTAGATATCATAATTGTCGTTACGAAAGTCCTGCCAGGCGATTATGACGCCGCCGCTGCCGTCGCCGACGATCTGGGGCTGCAGCTGGTTGCTATCCGACGTGCAGATAGCCACGCCGTTCACAGTCCACTGCACTGCGCCGTCCGCATTGACCCGCTGCGCGTAGATGTCGTAGTTGCCATTGCGGTAGTCCTGCCAGGCGATTATGGAACCGCCGCTGCCGTCGCTGGCAATCGCCGGGGTAGTCTGGTCGTTGTTCACCGTACAGATAGGGATACCGTTTAGTATCCACTGCTGAGCAAGAACAGTGCCCGGTACCATCAGAAAAGCGGCGATCACCGCCGCACCAAGAACGCGCGCCCGCAGTGCGCCGCTTGGCATAGGATTTTTAATTAGCGACATAATATATCACTTTCCTCAGAAGCTTTGCAGTTTCCTTTGAAAACATCCTCCGGTTTGATTAAGAAAATCAAGGCTTCTGAGATCTTGATGTACCTTTGCCGGAGTTCGTCGACTTTCTTTACCGATCAAACCGCGGGCAGTTCTGCCCGCGGTCATTATTAGTGCGAACCGAAGTAGTAGCGAAATCCGATGGCGCTGTTGCCGCCCCAGTCGGTTCCCGGCGTCAGGTCGAATATGGGCACCAGCTCAAAGAACAGCCCGACCGGGACGTTGGCGAATACGTATTCCAGACCGAACGGGATCCGAAGGCCCGCTCTCAAGTCTGGGTAGTTGTTCGACTCGTCCGCCATTTTGACGCGGACGCCCACGCCGAAATAGAGCGGCAGAAAGCCGTTCTCCGGCGGAGTCAGGCTGTTGGTGTGAAACAGCACGTCACCGTGTACCTGGAGGGACTGCCCATACCGCCACCAGGAGTATCCCAGTCCGGCATCCAGCGCGACGTGGCTGCTGGTCCAGACCTTGAGGCTGAACCCGGTTGGTTCGCCCATGATGAGGCCCAAGCCCACACCACTGGGTTCGGCTACGGCCATACTTATGCAGAGACCTGAGATCAGAATCGCGGCGATCAGTTTGATTTTCATATTCTTTCCTCCTTCTAGTTGGTTAATATTCTTTTTAAATCCGCGGCCTGGAGGCCGTCGGTTCACGTATTTATAATAAGCACATATTGTGCCTGATTTTTTGACCGATAAATCGGCGGAAACGCTTTATTAATGACAATTTATGTCAATCCAATGTCATGATATGACACATTCCGGCCCGGAGCGGAGAACCAACCTGTACCGTAATAAATCTTATGGAATACCGGACGTTTTTTACCCGACGGATAAAAGGCTCGGTCGGTGCGTCCGGATCTCGGACATGGGATGACCAAAGCCTAACTCAGCATGTCATAACAAAGGAACGACAAGTAGTTTTATCCTGAAAAATCGTCGATAAGCTTCGGGCACGATAATTGCATAATTAATAAGCATAAGTTAAAGAGAAACCAATGAAAGATAAAAGTATGAAAATAAAGCCCAGGGTGATGAATTTCACCGATCGCGGTTTTGCATACCCGCTTGACAACGACGGTTATCCGCATACATTATTTGGATGGACATGAAGATAAAAATATTGATCATCGACGATAATCCGGACGATCGGACCCTGGTGATCCGGGAACTCCGGAAGGGGATGGAAGTCCAGACGTATGAGATCATTGATGAAACAGGTTTCGCGAAAGCGCTCGAGAAAGGTGAATTCGACCTGGTGATAACCGACTACCAGCTCCGGTGGACGAACGGCCTCAAACTCCTGGAAAGGATCAAGGTAAAATACCCCGATTGTCCGGTCATCATGTTCACCGGTACGGGCACCCAGGAGATCGCGGTCGAGGCCATGAAAAAGGGGCTCGACGATTACCTGATCAAGTCGCCCAAGCACTATGTCCGGGTCGTCCCCGTGGTCCAGGCCGCGCTGAAATTATACCGCGAACACCGGGAGAAGATCGCGGCCGAGCTGGCCGTGGAATCAATGCACGAGGAAATCGTTTCCCTTTTCGGCATGATCCCGACCGGCGTCGTGCTGGCCGAAAAAACCGGCGTCGTTCGGTATGCCAATTTGATCGCGACCGATACGCTGAAAGCCAGAATCGGCGACGACTTGACGACTTTTTTTGATACGGATATATTCAACAGCGAAAGACTAGGCAACGAACTTCTCTATTCGAAGAAAGCCCAGCGGTCCTTTCTCACGACCCGGAAAGAATACAAGCAAATGTTCCTTTTCCTTTTCGAACCCCTGGAAGATGAATTGAAAAAAAGTGGCAAACTGAAATCGGCCTTGGCGCCTTACACTTTCGACGATATTATCGGGCTCGATAAGATCAAGAAAAACGCGAAAATGCTGGCCGTTCAGGATGTCAACATCCTGATCCTCGGCGAGAGCGGAACCGGCAAGGAGCTTCTGGCCTCCGCCATCCACAACGCGAGCCCGCGGGTCAGCGCCCGGTTCGTGGCGGTCAACTGCGGCGCGATCCCCGAAACGCTTTTTGAATCGGAACTGTTCGGTTATAAGAAAGGGGCGTTCACCGACGCCCGTTTCGACCGGGCCGGCAAGATCGAATACTCCTCGGGCGGAACACTTTTCTTCGACGAGATCGGCGATTTGCCGCTCCAGATCCAGGCGAAACTGTTAAGGGTCATCGAGGACCGGAACATCGTACCTCTGGGCGGGAACGAGTCCAAGAAGATCGACGTCCGTTTCGTCTTCGCGACGAACTGCAACCTCGCGCAGATGGTCCGGGACAAGAAATTCCGCGAGGACCTTTACTACCGGATCAACTCGCCCGCGGTCGAGATCCCTCCCTTAAGGGAGAGAAAACAAGACATAAAACCTCTGATCGACCATTTTATCGCCAAATTCCAGGACAGCTATATCCGGTTTATTTCCGGCGTATCCGAGGAATCCATGATAAAATTAATGGCTTATAATTATCCTGGTAATGTCCGGGAATTGGAAGGGATATTAAGGAACGCTTTTTATTCCAGCCGCGGCGATAAGATCGAGATCGGCGAGCTTAAATCCGCTCCGAAAACCGAGTATTCCATCGAAGATACAGTGAAAAAATACCGGATCCAGCTGGTGTACGAGTATTTTCTGTCCCTTAATCAGGATATAAATCAGACCAGCGAAGCGCTGGGGCTTTCCCCGCGCCAGATTTACCGTTACATCAAAGAAGCCAAGAAAGAATAAACGCCTCGGTCATTCCCCGCTTAAATTTTCGCGACGATCTCCCTGGGCAGCGCGATCCAAAACGTGCTGCCCTCGCTCGGTTTGGAGATGACTCCAAACCGACCGTCCATACGCTCGATGCCCTTTTTAACGATCGCCAGGCCGACCCCGGTTCCGGGATAGGATTCGACGCCGTGGAGGCGTTCAAAAACCTTGAATATCCGTTCCTGGTTCTCGACCGCGATGCCGATACCGTTGTCCTTGACGAACAGATAGGTCCAGCCGCTACGGTCTTCAACCCAGATCTTGATCTCCGGACGGATCCCGGGTTTTACGTAGGTGACCGCGTTCAATACGAGGTTGTCGAGGATCTGTTCCATTAGCGGCCGGTGGGCGGTCACGGCCGGCAGGCGGGGATCGACCGAGAACGCCGCGTTTTTGGCCACCGCTTCCGGCGGGAGCCGGTCGATCACCTCCCTGACCAACGTTTTCAAGTCCACCGGTTCCATGGTTATTTGCTCGCTCGAAATCCGGCTGTACGCGAGCAGGTCCTGGATCATTTCGTCCAAACGCTGGCTGGCGATGGCGATCCGCTCGATATTGGCCCGTCCGTCCGGGTCGAGCTTTTGCGCTTGATCCTCCAGCAGCGCGTTGGCGTAGCCCTGGATCGCCCGCAAGGGCGCCTTCAGGTCGTGCGACACGGTGAACACGAAATCGTTCAAGTGCCGGTTTATTTCCTCCAGGCGGAGGTTCAACGCGTGCATTTCGTTTTCCGTTCGCTTCCGGAGCGTGATATCCTGCACCATGCCGCTCGAGCGGACGACACGGCCGGCGGGATCGCGGGAATGCGCGCATTTTTCGAAGACCATCCGAATCTCGCCGGTGTTCTTTCTTAAGATCCGATGCTCGATCTCGTAAGTGTCCCGCCCCTCTTGCAGGGATCCTTTATAGGCGCCATCCACCGCGGCGCGGTCGTCGGGATGCACGCATTCGAGGAAGGCCTCGTAAGTCGCCTTGAATTCCTGCGGTTTGAGTCCAAAGATCCGGTATACTTCGTCCGACCATGACAACCGGTTGCTCGTCAGGTCGAGTTCCCAGCCGCCGAGATTGGCGATCTCCTGGGCACGCTTCAATTGGTCTTCTCTTTCGCGCAGGTCTTTGGTCCTTTCCTTGACCAGTTCCTCAAGTTGGTCCCGGTGTTCCCGCAAATCAGCCTCCGCCTTTTTCAAAACAGTTATGTCCCGGGTTGCGGCAAAGATCCCCACCGCTTTACCGGCTTCATCGTAATATAGCGAGGCGTTATACAGGACCGGCGTCAGATGGCCATCCCGGTGCTTGATCTCCAACTCATAGTTCTGAACCGAACCTTCTTTGAATGCTTTTTTATAACCGGCCCGAGCTTTTTCCGGTTCGGTGAAGTAACTGGAAAAGTCGGTGCCGACGAGTTCGCGCCTTGATCGACCGGTCGCTTTGATCGTGGCTTCGTTCACGTCGGTGATTTTACCGGCGGCGGAGATCGTGACCAGCGGATCGAGGCTGACCTCGATCAGGTTGCGGTGGTAGGCGTTGGTTTGTTCTAAGGCCACCCGGGTGCGCTCGAGCTCCGCCGTCCGTTCTTTTACCCGGATCTCCAGCTCTTTCCGGTAATTACTCATCAAGTCGTTGTAGGCTTTGACCTTTAGCAGGGACCGGACCCGGGCTAAAAGTTCCATCTTATCAACAGGATATGAAATAAATTCATCGCAACCGGCTTCAATTCCCTTGACCCGATCTTCCGCTTCCCGCAATATGGTAATCAAGATTATCGGAAGCAGCCTTATTTTATCATCTTGCCTAACCCTGCGGGTAACTTCAAAACCATCCATGCCGGGCATCATTACGTCCAGCAAAATCAGATCGATTTGATTTCCGGAAAGTTTTTCCAGCGCTTCTTCACCGTTTGCCGCACTGACAATTTCATAACCCTGCGGAACAAGATATGCTT
>Ga0315279_10006014_pt1 | contig 15483 bp, 13 predicted proteins | sample YL17G06_20_MG_FD_203694 | JGI IMG/M metagenome (GOLD analysis project Ga0315279, IMG submission 203694) | Sediment microbial communities from Yellowstone Lake, YNP, Wyoming, USA - YL17G06_20 | ecosystem: Environmental > Aquatic > Freshwater > Lake > Sediment | place: USA: Wyoming | collected... | reverse complement strand
CGCGCCCGCCGAGGCCAAGGCGGGCGAGGACGCCCGCCCCACCAATCCTGGCGCATTAGCTACGCGCGGACCAATAACATCAAGTTAAAGCCGTATTTTGACGATAAAAGTATGCTGGAATTGAGCTTCCAGCGGACGAGCAAAAGGCGATTTGGGGATGAGGTATGCGCCGCGACTACGTGCGGTCGCGCATCCTGTTTCCGGGCTTGGTGCTGCTGGCGCTGCTGCTGTTCCTGGTGCCGGAAGCGCATGTCGAGACCATGCGGGTGCGCTCGCTGTCCGCGCTCAGTCCCTTGCTGCGTCTTTTGGGGGCAGCCGGAAAGAACGCGCCACCGCAGCCCGCGCTGATTGCGGTTCCGGACGCGGCCCTGCCCGTGGCCAAGCCCGAACCGCCGCCTCAAAATCACGCCGCCGAGGACGTTCTGCGCACGGAGATCGTCAGGCTGCTCAACGAAATCGCATTCCTGCGCAGTGCTTTGCCCGCCCCTTCGCCTTTGGTTCAAGCGGAGGAGGGGGATGGCCACCGCCTTCCTGGCAGCTTGCCGCCAGGCTTAGGCGCGGATGTGATCGCGCGGAATGTGCTGTGGCAGGAGCCTGTCCTGGCGCTGGACCGCGGCCAGGCGGACGGAATCAAGTTGCACGCCGGCGTGCTGTATCGCGGCGCGGTCGCCGGGCGGATCATCTCCGTGGCTCCGCACGTTTCCTGCATGGCGCTGCTGACGCACCGGGGCATGAGCATTGCGGCTCGGCTGGTCAGCTCGCGCATAGAGGGCATCTTGCAGGGGAGCGCGCTTTCGACCGCGGGTGAAGAAGGGGAACGCCTGTGCCGCATGTCGGTGATCGGCGGCGATATCAATGTGAAGCCCGGCGAGATCGTGGTGACCAGCGGCTACGACGGCTCTTTCCCGCCAGGCTTGTGGCTGGGCGTGGTGGTGGGGGCGAAGAAGAAAGGCGATGTGCAGTGGGAACTCGCGGTGCGTCCAGCGTGCAATGAGAACGCTGTCGAATGCGTGTACATCCTCACCGCCGCCATGCCTGAAGTGCCGTGGCCGGCGATGCCGCAGGTCCGAAAGACGGTAGGGGGCAGGCAGTAAAAGGATTTTCGATTTTAGATTTTCGATTTGCGATTTGAACTGCCGGCCCGGCGCAATCGAAAATCGAAAACCGCAAATCTGAAATCCATAGGGACGCGGGTGAGACGCCCGCGCTACGAGCGAGGTGGACAGAACATGATGCTGCGCTATGCGTTTGGGCTAGTGCTACTGGTGGCCGGGGCTGTGGTCTTGCAGTTGGCGGTCTTCCCGGCCTTCGTGCCCGCGCTGGTGCGTCCGGATGTGGGCATCCTGATGGGCATGGTTGCGCTGGCCTTTGGGCCGCGCGAGTTCGGGTTGGCTTGCGTCTTCGCCCTGGGCTTGCAGGCGGACTTGTTCGGCTCGGCCCGCTTCGGGCTGCTGACGCTCTGCAGCCTGCTTTCCGCCAGGCTGATCTTGTGGGCAGCGTGGCGCGAGTTGACGCGCGGCGATCTTCTGGCGGCATGGATTGGCGGGATCGCCGGAACCGGCCTGACCCATCTGCTCTACATTCTGCTGGGGCGCCTGTGCGGGCTGGAAGTGCGCTGGGGGCAGAGCGGGCTTACCTGGCTGACACTCATGCTGGGGGCGTGCTTCTGGGGCCTGCCATGCGCGTGGGTGTGCGGACGGCTGCTGTACCGGCTGAACCTTCTTTCGCTGCCTGTCCGCGAACACTGGGTTGCGGATGAACGTCTGGCCTCCGCGCGCAGAGGGAAGGTGTTGAGGGCATAGGGATTTTCGATTTTAGATTTTCGATTTTCGATTGAACAGCAACCGCGCCGGCGCAGAAAAGGAATTTGGGATTGGGAATTCAGGTTTGGGATTGAGCTTTTCTTTACCTCTCGCGAGGGTTTGGAGCGTTAGTAGAGAGAGCACAGAGAAAGGATTTTAGAATCTAGATTTTCGATTGTGCCGGGTTTGCAGTTCAAATCGAAAATCGAAAATCAAAAATCTAAAATCCGCAGGGTGCGGTAGGATGTTCAAGACGCGCATAGGGATTCTGTCGGTGCTGCTATGCCTGGCCTTCGCGGCGGTGCTGGGCCGGCTGGCGCTGTTGCAGCTCGTCCGCTATGAGAAATATCACAAACTGGCCACGCGCGACCGGGCAACTGAGCAGATGGTGCCCGCGCTGCGCGGCCCCATCCTCGACCGCCACGGGGGAATCCTCGCGGAAGACCGGCCTTTTTACGACATCTCAGTGCGCGCTGACCGGTTGCAGTTCAACTACGTGGACCTTGCAGCCATCCTCGCGCTCGCGGCCCGACGCCGGGAGGCTCAAGACGGCGGCGAGGAATCTGAGCAAGCCCGCGCCCTGCTGCGGCGGGAACGCGAGGCGGAGTTTGACAAACTCACCACGCGTCTGGGTGAAGAACCCTTCGTGAAGGACCTGGCGCGCGCGTTGAACCGCACCGACGAGGAAGTGGCCGCGGGGCTGCAGAAGGCGTTGCGTTGCGTTGCGCGAGGCTGGGAGCCGGCGCGGAAGCCGTTGCGCATCGTCAGCGGCGTGGACGAGAAGACGTGGCTGGCTCTGCGCGCTGTCCATGAAGACGTCTTCCGCGACAGCGCGCGGCTCTTTGGCAAGAGCGCTCTCTCTGCCGCCGGCAAGGAGCGAGTGCGGCAGCTTGCCGTGCCGCCGTTCCCCGGGCTGGCTTGCACGATCTCGACGCGCCGCGTCTATCCGCGCGGCAGTCTGGCGTGTTTTGCGCTGGGGGCGCTGGGCGAACTCTCCGTCGCCGAAGAGAAGACGCTGCGGCGCGAAGGCTTGCTGGTGGAGAACGCCGCGGGACGCGCGCGCTACTGGGAACACTTGCGCGACAACCTCAGCGACGATGCGGCCTCGCGGTTGGAACCGATTCTGCGCGCCGACCCGCGGGACATCCGCGGCTTGAGCGAACTGCACAGCCGCCTGCAGGCCCTGCGTCCGTCCGACAGGGAAACGGTGGCCGCGCTGGGCTTGGCCGAGCCGCTGCGCTGGAGCCAGCGGCCGCCGCGCATGCAGCTCGTGGAACCGGAGCTGATCTGGCTGGGTGTAGGCCTGCCGGTCTCGGTGGCGCACAACACGCTGCCTAACCGCGTGATCGGGGAACTGGGCATCGAGCGCGTCCTGAATGACCGTCTGCGCGGCAAGAGCGGCCTGAAGCTAAGGGACTCCCTGGACCAAGCGGACGATGAACTGGGCTTTCGCTGCCACTCCCAGCCGCGCGAAGGCGACGCCATTGCGTTGACCCTCTCGTTGGGCTGGCAGAGAGCAGCCGAGAATGCGCTGAAGAGCCAGGACAGACCGGGCGCGATCGTAGTGCTGGATGTGGCCAGCGGCGACGTGCTGGCTCTGGCAAGCTGGCCGGACTTCGACCCCAACCTGTTTTCGCCGCCGCGCGACGGCAGGGAGCGCGAGGAGAAACTGCGCGCGCTCTTGAACGACCCGCGCAAACCGCTGCTCAACCGCGCCATCGCTGCGCAATATCCTTTGGGTTCTGTGATGAAGACGCTCATCGCCGCGGTGGCGTTGGAAAAGGGCGTGGTGAGCACGAGCGATATTTTCGAGTGCCCCGGCTACATTGTTGAGGGCGGGCAGAAGTTCCACTGCGACGACAGCCGCGCTCACGGCACGGTTAACCTGCTGCAAGGCATCCGCCGTTCCTGCAATGTCGCTTTCATGCAGATTGGCGCGCGCGTTGGCGTGGAGGAACTCGCTCCCTACGCGCGGCGGATTTTCGGACGCCGCACTGGAGTTGATTTGCCCGGCGAGGCGGCGGGCATTTTCCCGGACCGCGCCTGGCGCAGCCAAGCCTACGCGCACAATCCCGCGGCGCGCACCTGGACGAAGGGCAACGATTATCTGCTGGCGATCGGCCAGGGGCAATTCTGCGCCACCGTCATTCAAACCGTGGTGCTGCTGGCTGCCGTCGCCAACGGCGGGTCTGTGGTCACACCGCGGCTGTGGCTGGACGGCGCAACTCCACCGCTCCGTTCCTTGGGGGTTTCGCAGGCAAATTTGGCCATTGTGCGGCAGGGGCTGGAAGAGGTCGTCAGCGTGGGCCGGCCTGGTGAACGCGGCACGGCCTACAGCCCCTTCCATGAGCAAGGCCCGGAATTGGCCATCCGCGTGGCGGGCAAGACCAGCACGGCGGAACACCGCAAGGGCGCGGAGCCGCACGCGTGGTTCGCAGGCTACGCGCCCGCGGACAATCCTCAGGTGGCGTTTGCGGTGATGCTGGAGGAAGCCGGACACGGCGGCGCCGTTGCGGCGCCGCTGGCCTACAGGATACTGCGCGAAGTTTACGGAACGCGCTCGGCCCCCAACAAGAACCCGGGCGGGCCGGGCGAGCACAACAATGTGGCGGCCGGTGAGGAGCGATAACATGGATTTTCGATTTTCGATTGCGCCTAAGGCAGTGCTGAAATCGAAAATCGAAAATCGAAAATCTAAGATCGAAAATCTCCTCTCTGCTCCGAAAATACAGCATGGCCGCGTCCACTCAGTCCACTTCGTCCACGGTGTCCACTTCGTCCACCGTGTCCACCGCACCAGGTCCAACCATTTTCATCATCTCTGGGTGAGGCCATGCCTCATCGTGAATGTGGTGAAGAAGGGGTGTTAAGCTATGGACTCGACCGCGACAACGACCTGCCTGGACCGCGAGAACATCCTCTTCAAGTTGCGCCGCGTGGATTTCCTTCTGCTCGGCTCCATTTTCCTGGCGGCGCTGATCGGAATGTGCTTCATCGCCAGCGCCGTGCGCGGACTGCCGCAGACGCGCGGCAGCGCCGGCTTTCTGGCGCGCCAGGTGCTTTTCGTGTGCATGGGCATTGTGGTCCTCGCGGGCTTGCAGCGCATTCACTATCTGGCCATCCTGCGCCACGCCCCGCTGCTCTATCTCTTCGGCTTGCTGCTGCTCTGCGGCGTCCTGTCCACGCGCCCGGTGAATGGGGCGCGGAGTTGGTACAACCTGTATTTCTTCAAGTTTGAGCCGTCCGAACTGATGAAGCCCATTCTGATTCTCACGCTGGCGCACTATCTTATGTACCGCGACAGCTACAAGAAGCTCACGGGCCTGGCCGTGCCGCTGGTGCTGGCCTTCGTGCCGATGCTGCTGATCCTCAAGCAGCCCGCCTTAGGCATGGCCCTGGTCTACGCGCCGGTGGCCTTTGTGATGCTGTTTGCCGCGGGCGCGCGCCTGTGGCATCTGGGATTGACGATCCTGGCTGGTTCCGCCGGCACGATGTGGATGTGGGAGGCGGTGCTCCGGGACTACCAGAAGCGCCGCATTCTTGCCTGGCTGAACCCGGAGGAATACCGGCTGAGCGAAGCGTGGCAATTGCTGCGCTCGGAAACCGCGATCGGCTACGGCGGCATCTGGGGCAAAGGTTGGGGCCAGTCCGACCAGAACGGCCTGAACTTCCTGCCGGAGAGGCACACGGACTTCATCTTCGCGGTGGTCGCCGAGGAAGGCGGCTTCATCCTGGCCGCGCTCTTGCTGCTGCTGGTCTTGCTGGCGGCTCTGAGCGGGCTGGGCATCGCCTCCCGCACCCGCGAGCCCGCCGGCCGTTTGATTGCCGTGGGCTGTGTCACGGTCCTTTGCACGCAAGTGCTGATCAATGCCAGCGTGGCGCTGGGGCTGATGCCCACGACCGGGCTGCCCTTCCCGTTCGTTTCGTACGGCGGCAGTTCAATCATCAGCGGGTTCATCTGCCTGGGGCTGCTGATCAGCATCGGCAGGGAACAGGAACCCGTATTGGCCAAGGAGGATTTCGTGTAGCGGGCATTGGGCCTTAGGCTTTGGACTTTAGGAACACCAGCCCGCCACCTACCACCTACCAGCTACTTGCCTTCCGCTTTCGTGGGCTTTGTGAACTGCGTGTCTCCGTCGCCGTGAATCTGCAGGAGACCGGTGCCGCCGCAGACGGTGCACTTCAGCGCGGGAATCTTGGTCGCTCCGTTGCACCGGTTGCACAGCTCCAGGTGGTCGCCGAAGAACAGATAGCCCGGGTACTTGCTGCGCTTGCACTGGTTGCAGGTGTCCCAAATCTCCACGCCCGTGCCGCTGCATTTGCCGCACCAGTTGAAGTTTGGCGGCGGCTTTTTGGCGCCGCCGTCCGCGGGCGTGACTTGGCTCAGGTAAACCTTGCCCTTGCCATTGCACAGCGCACAGTGGTAGACGGCGGCATAGCCAGTGCCGCCGCAGCGCGCGCAGAGCTCATACGAGTAGCCGACGTGCTTGTAGCCCGGCTTCCCGCTCTTGTTGCAGTTGAGGCACTCCAACCTGTAGAGTATGCCCGTGCCGCTGCATTTGGGGCAATTCACCGGCTTCTCGTTGACGTCGTTCAGCTTGCCGACGCCCGCCATGGCCGCGCGCTCCTCGCGCGTTGCACCCGCATTCGCGGGCTTGCCGGCATCGGCTTTTCCCTTGTTTTCGCCTGGCGCAATCTGGCCGCCTGATCTGGTCTTCTTGATTTCCTTCACGTCCTTCATGTTGATGATGCGGTGGCCGGACGCCGTCTTGACGACGACCTCGTTTTCCTCTTCGGAGACGATGTCGCCTTCAACTGTATTCCCGTCCTTGAGCAGCACCGTATCCGGCCTGGAGCTGGCGCAGACGAAGCACAGGATGAGCATAGGCAGCCGGAAATATCCTCGCCTTGCATTCCATGCAGGCAGGCAATCGCGCATAGTGGGGCCCTCCACCCGCTGATTATATACTGCGCGCGGCTAAAATCCCTGCTTTTTCTGCCTCCGGTTCCGGGCTTTAGCCTGAACTATTCACCATAGAGGGCACAGAGAATAGAGGGGAATGGGGTGAGCGACATGTCTGAACCATTTTTGCACTCTGTGTTCTCTGTGCCCTCTGCTCCGAAGATACAGCATTGCGCCTAGCGATCTCATTCCTCCCATTCCTCCCATTCCTCCCATTGGTCCTGATTCATCATCTCTGGGTGAGGCCCAGCCTCATCGTGACTGTGGTAAATAGTTCAGGCCAACGCCCCAAGTCTCCGCAAGACAGGAAGGAGAGTCAAACCCGGGCCTCAACCCCCAATCCCTTCTCTGCTCCGCCGGGGTTGCTGTTCAATCGAAAATCCAAAATCCAAAATCCAAAATCCAAAAGGTGCCGTTGTTTTCCGGCCGCGGATAACGTACAAATCCCCCGCCACCGCTGCGGCCTGATGGTTCAGGAGCAAAACGCTAAAATTGCGGTGGTAGCATGTGTTGCGAGGGTGTTGTCATGGCTCGTGTGTTTAACTTTGGAGCGGGGCCCGCCGCCCTGCCGCTGCCGGTTTTGGAGAAGGCGAAAGCCGAAATGCTGGACTACGGCGGTTCCGGCATGTCAATCATGGAAATGTCACACCGCAGCAAGACGTTCAACGCGGTGCTGAAGGACGCCGAGTCCGGCGTGCGCAAGATACTGAACGTGCCCGCCGAGTACGAAGTGCTCTTTCTGCAGGGCGGCGCCAGCCTGCAATTTGCGATGGCGCCCCTGAATCTGCTGGGCGCGGGCCAGACCGCGGACTATGTTCACACCGGCGCCTGGGCCGAGAAGGCCATCAAGGAAGCCAAGCTCGTGGGCAACGTCAACATCGCCTGGGACGGGAAGAACGAGAAGTACATGCGCATCCCTGCCGAGGGCGAGTTGAGATTGACGCCCGACGCCGCCTATGTCCATATTACCTCAAACGAGACAATCGGCGGCGTCCAGTACAAGGCATTTCCGAGGACGCAGCCGCCGCTGGTTGCCGACATGTCCAGCGACATCTTGAGCCACGCTTTTGATGTCAAGCAGTTCGGTCTGATCTACGCCGGAGCGCAGAAGAACCTCGGACCTTCGGGCGTCGTGCTGGTGCTCATCCGCAAGGACCTGGCGGAACGCGCGCCCGCCAATCTGGCCAGCATGCTGAGATACAAAACGCACATGGCTGAACCCAGCCTGTACAACACTCCCAACACCTGGGGAATCTATCTGGTCAAACTGGTCACCGAATGGGTCGAGTCGCTCGGCGGCCTGGCGAAGCTTCAGGCCATGAACGAGGAGAAGGCGGCGCTGCTGTACCAGACGCTGGATGCGTCCGCCTACTGGAAGCCCTGCGCGCGGAAGGAATCGCGTTCCAGCATGAACGTGACCTGGCGCCTGGGCAGTGAGGCGCTTGAGGAGCAGTTCGCCAAGGAAGCCACCAAGGCCGGCCTCGACGGGCTGAAAGGCCACCGTTCCGTCGGCGGTTTGCGCGCCAGCATCTACAACGCCGTGCCGAAAACGGCGGTTGAGGCGCTGGTGGCTTTCATGCGGGACTTCCAGAAGAGGAATGGGTGAAGCCTCACCGCGGTGGCGCAGAGACGCAGATGGAGCGGACGTAGGTAGTAGGTGGTAGATGGTAGGTGGTAGGTGGTAAATGAGGCGGGCCGCAAGGCCCGCCCATTTTTCGGGCGCGCACGGGACTTTCTTGACGCGCGCTGATGGCGGGTCATGCTGCCCCCATGGGCCGGCTGGTGGCACTGTCATGGCTAGGGGCTTGGGTCGCGGCTTGCGCCCTGCCGTTGGTGCCACTGTCCGCAGACAGTGGTTTCGTGCCCGAACGGGCACTGTCTGCGGACAGTGCCACCAGTCTGCCTTCCCAAGCCGGAGGCTTGACAGAGAGTAGCCAGGGGTCGAAGCGCAGCGCAGACCCCCCGAAACGGTCCCCAAGTCCCGCGCACCCCGGCAGGGGTGCGAGAGCCGTGAGACACGCTATTGACGATTCCCTTGTTGCGTTCGATCTCTGTCACCCCTGGCGGGGTGAGGTCCGTCTGGGCATCCTTTTTCCGGAGGTATCGCTGCGCTCAACCCCCGGCTACTATCTCGCAACCCTCCGGGTTGCCCCACGCACCCCAAGGAAGCCCAGACCCTCGCCCTTTGCCCCTTGCCGCCCGCCCCCGCCCCCGCTTCCCGCCCCTCGCCCCTCGCCCCTCGCCCCTCGCCACCACCCACCACCCTCTCCGCAAACCCATGTCCCCACCCAAGTTAGCACCACCAGCCGCACTGCACTAGAATAATTATGGAAAAGTCTCGCTTCTCCCCTTGACATCCTGGCAGTATTATCATATTAGTACTATGTGGGACCGTCATCTTCACAGGCGTGGCGCCACTACCGGGCAGCGGTGGCATGCGCAACCAGGGGAACCGCGGACAAACGCGGAAGGACAGTGGACGGTGGACGGTGGATGGTGGATCGTGTGTGGTGGGTGGAGAGTACCAGGTGGCATGTGGCAGGGGGCCGGTGGAATTTCCCGCCTGCCACCTGCTGTCTACTACCTACTATCTACCACCTACCACCCACCACCTACCACCTACCGTCCGCCGCCTACACCCTCCGGCGGTTCCGCTGTGCACTCTGTGCGTTACGTGGTTGCCAACCAAAGTACTGTTGCAGGATGCACCACGGTTTTCACCAGAAAGTTGGTGGTTTCGGCCAGAAAGTTTTCAGTTCCGGACCAGAAAGTTTGCACTTTTGGACCAAAAAGTTGGTAGTTCTCAACAGAAATCCACCAGTTTTCCCCGTTTTTGCCAGACTTTTAAGGAGTTAGAGAAGTGTGGGCCCAAAAAAGTTTTCTCCTGCCGCGCTGCACCCAGTACTCATTACTCGGCACTCGGCACTCAGCACTCAGCACTCAGCACTCAGCACTCAGTACTCGCCTGCCGCCCAGCGGACTTGACGTTGGCGCCGGCTTTCTCTATAAGGGTCTTCCGTTTGGCCCTCCTAAACCGCTCACGGGAAACGGGAGTCCGAGGGATTTTGGATTTTCGATTTTGGATTTTGGATTTAACAGCAGCCGCGAAGGCGGCGAGCTTAACTTGAGACTTGAGACTTGAAACGTGAAACCTGAAACCTGAAACGTGAAACCTGAAACCTGTAACCTGTAACCCAATAGGAATGGTGGTGCGTGCCAATGGCTGAGCAAGAACAGGAAGGACTGGAACCTATCGCTGTCGAAACCCAAGTGGCCGACATGGCCACCGGGGCGAAGGCGCTCACTGTGACCGTGCCCGCCGCGGCCGTGACCAAAGCCTTCGATGGAATCGTGGGCAAGTTGGCGAGCAGCCTGCGGCTCCCGGGCTTCCGTCCCGGCAAGGTCCCGCGAAACTTGATCGAGAAACGCTTTGGCGAGGAAATTCGCAAGGAGGCCGCGGGCCACCTGGTCCAGCGCGCGACGAACAGCGCCTTCCTGAAGGAAAAGCTCGATGTCATTGGCGAACCGAAGCTGGATGTGGAGAAGTTGAGGGCGCAGAAGGGCCAGCCTTTCAGCTTTACCATTGAAGTCGAGGTCCGGCCGGCATTCGAGCTCAGCAACTACAAAGGGCTGGTTGTGGAGCAGGAGGAAGTCGAGGTCCTGCCAGAGGAGATTGACGAGGCCCTGGAGCGCCTGCGCCAGCAGTCCGCCGAAATCGTGGCGGCTCCCCCGGATCACGCCATGGTCAATCAGGACGTGGCCAAAGGGACGTTGCGCTTCTCCATCGGCGGCAAGGAGGTCCTCTCGGAGGAAGGCGAGTTGTTCGTCCTTGAGGGCCATGTGCTGGGCGCCTACGCACAGCTCGAAGACAAGTTCCTCTTGGGCGCGAAGACCGGCGAGAAACGAAGCACCGCCGCCACGCTGGGCGAAGCGTTCCCCGTCGCCGAACACCGCGGCCAGAACGCCACCATAGATTTCGAGATCCAGAACATCCGCTATCACAAGCTGCCGCCGGCCGACGACGCCTTGGCCCAGAAGATGGGCATGAGGACGCTTGACGACCTGAAGACCCAGTTGGCCTCTTCGCTCCGCGAACGGTTGAGCGAGGAGATCAGCATGAAGACCAGGTACGAACTGCTGGATCGCATAGTCTCCGCGACGCCCTTCGAGTTGCCCAAACGCTTGCAGGATGCCATGTCACACATCACCAGCGAGCGGAGCCTCGACTACCTCAAACAGTTGGGGATGGACACCGCGACCCTCGCCGAGCAGCACCGCACCAGGCTGGAGGCCGATGCCAAGGAGCGGGCCGGCACCGAAATGCGGCGCTATTTCATCATTGATGCCATCTGCAAGGCGGAGGGCATAGAGCTCACGGATGAAGACGTTGACGCGGAGATCGTCAGCCAGGCGCGTTCAAAAAACATGCGCGCGTCCGAACTCTACGACAAGCTCAGGGACTCTGGCCAACTGCGCCAACTTGAGATCAATATGAGGACCAACAAGGCGCTGGAATTCCTGGTTGAGCAGGCCGCGGTCAAGATTGTGCCGCGCAAGCGGCGGACAAAGCCCCAGGGCCATGTGCATGGCGAGGATGCCAGCCCCGCGGCGCAGGAGGCGGCAAGCCCTGCCCCGGAAGCGGCACAGGCGTCCCCGCCCGTGAACACCCCCGGCGAGATGCCGCCGGAACCGGGTAGCGCGGGCGTCCCGCCCGTGCCCATTGCCGCTGATGACAAGCCGCCGGAACCGGGTAGCACGGGCGTCCCGCCCGTGCCCGTTACCGCTGCTGACAAGCCGCCGGAACCGGGTAGCGCGGGCGTCCCGCCCGTGCCAGTTGCCGCTGATGACAAGCCGCCGGAACCAAAGAAATGAACCGCCAAGACGCCAAGAGACGCCAAGGAAGGCCAAGAAAGGAATGAGGGAAGAGGTGAAGAGGTGAAGAGGTGAACTTGAGTCCAAGACCAATCTGTTCCCCTGCTGCTCTCTGTGCCTCTGCTCCGAAAATACAGCATGGCCGCGCCCACTCAGTCCACTTCGTCCACGGTGTCCACTTCGTCCACCGTGTCCACCGCACCAGGTGCAACCATCTTCATCCTCTCTGGGTGAGGCGCGGCCTCATCGCGACTGTGGTGAACAATGCGAGCCAAGGGCCATGAGCAAAGAGCCAAGAGCCAAGAGCCAAGAGCTAAGAGCCAAAAAGGAGCCAAGCAACCTATGTCCTTAATCCCGATGGTGATCGAGCGCACTGGGCGTGGAGAGCGCGCCTACGACATCTACAGCCGCCTGCTGAAAGACCGCATTATCTTCGTCGGCGTCGCGATTGACGACTACCTGGCCTCCCTGGTGGTGGCCCAATTGCTTTTCCTCCAGCTTGAGAACAAGGACGCCGATATCGAGTTATACATAATGTCGCCCGGCGGGTCGGTCAACGCCGGGCTGGCGATCTACGACACGATGCAGCACGTCAGCAACGACGTGGCGACGTACTGCATCGGGCAGGCCGCGAGCATGGGAGCATTCCTGCTTGCCGCCGGGACGAAGGGCAAGCGCTTTGCGCTGCCCAATGCGCGGATCATGATCCACCAGCCCTGGGGCGGCGCGCAGGGCACCGCGGCGGACATCGTGATCCAGGCTGAGGAGATCATCCGCTTGAGGAGCACCCTGAACCGGCTGTACGCCCTGCACACCGGGCAGACTGAGGAACGGATCTCCAAGGACAGCGACCGCGACTTCTTCATGTCCGCGGATCAGGCCAAGGAGTACGGACTGGTGGACGAGATCCTCAAATAAGGAGTTGAAAGCCCGCATGTCCAGACGAATGAACGGCCTCGGCGCTCCTCCGGCCGGAAGAGCCATGGAACTGTGCAGCTTCTGCAATCGCAGCGCCGACCAGGTGGAACGCCTGATCGCCGGCCCGCCGGACGTGTACATCTGCAACGAGTGCGTGGAACTGTGCAATTCCATCTTGCAGCGCGAGGCCCCGCAGCGCGGCCACAACCCGCTGAAGCTCAAGCGCGTGCCCACGCCGCATGAGTTGAAGGCGGACCTGGACGCCTACGTGATCGGGCAGGAACGCAGCAAGCGGGTCCTTTCCGTGGCGGTCCATAACCACTACCAGCGCGTCCTCAGCCGGGAGCGGAACCGGCCGGGCGATGTGGAGATGGAGAAGAGCAATGTGCTGCTGATGGGCCCCACCGGCGTCGGCAAGACCTTGATGGCGCGCACGCTGGCGCGCACGCTGCACGTGCCTTTTGCCATCGGCGACGCCACCACGCTGACCGAGGCCGGCTACGTCGGCGAGGATGTCGAGAACATTCTCCTGCGCCTGCTGCAGGCCGCGGACCACAACCTGGAGGCGGCCGAACGCGGCATCATCTATATTGACGAGATTGACAAGATCGGGCGCAAGAGCGAGAACCCCTCCATCACCCGCGACGTCTCCGGCGAAGGCGTGCAGCAGGCACTGCTGAAAATCCTCGAGGGCACCATCGCCAATATCCCGCCGCAGGGCGGACGCAAGCACCCCGAACAGAAATACATCCAGATGGACACCAGCAATATTCTCTTCATCGCGGGGGGGACGTTCGAGGGCATCGAGGAGCACATTGCCAGCCGCATTGGCAAGAAAAGGATGGGCTTCGGCGGCGAGGGCAAGGATGAGGGCCTCCTGCGCGACCGGGCCAAGCTGCTCAAGCACGTGGACACCGACGACCTGCTGAAATTCGGCATGATACCGGAGCTGATAGGACGCTTCCCCATCATTAGCTTCCTGGAGCAGCTCGACGAAGCGGCCTACATAAGTATTCTGACCGAGCCGCGTAACTCCATCGTCAAACAGTACCGCAGACTCATGGAACTGGAAGGCTTCAAGCTGGCCTTCGACCTGGAGGCGCTCAAGGCCATCGCCAAGAAGGCAATCGCCAAAGGCACGGGCGCGCGCGGGCTGCGCAGCGTCGTTGAGGAGGTGATGTTGGACGTGATGTACGAAGCGCCCTCACGCAGGGACATCAGAGAGATCACCATCACCGCGGAGATGATCGAGAAGGGCGGGAGGCTGCCCGCGCCAGAGCCTATTGCCGCACCCGAGCCCCTGCCGCCTCGGAGCGAAGAGGAGCCCCGCCGCGAGAGCGCGTAGCCTGAATTATTCACCACACAGAGCACAGCGAACACAGAGTGAATTCAATGATTCCGGCTTCTCGTGGACGCAGTTCTTCTCTGTGTGCTCTGCTCCGAAAATACAGCATTGCACCTAGCGGTCTCATTATTCCCATTCCTCCCATTGGTCCCATTGGTCCTATTTCATCCTCTCTGGGTGAGGCGCGGCCTCATCGTGACTGTGGCAAATAATCCGGGGTAGCACTGTTGTCCGTTCGCCTGGACAGGTTTCCCGCGTCCCGGAAAGCCGCGCCGGGCGCGAGTTATTATAACATTTGATGCGCCAACCACTTATAGAAATGAAGGCGCCGCCCCAAGAACGGCAAGGGAAGTGCATACTGCACCCTCCGAAAGGAAGGGCGCTGGTATGAAACAGACTCTTGTCCGCTCGTCCTCTGCTATAGCCCTCGCTCTTCTTGCCCTGGCGTTGAGGTGCACCGGATCAGGAAATGAAACCCACGCCGCAACTCGCCTTACTGACGACCTGGTGGAACTCATCCGCATGGCCAGCGCCGTGGTCGAGGTGAGCGTGTTGCGGACGGCGTACCAGGAGCAGAGCGCCGTGGGCACTCCGCTGACTGTCGCGACGCTGAAAGTAAAGAAGGCCTACAAGGGCGAATTGCCTGCCGGCGCGGAAACAACGGTTGAGTTTTTCGGCGGTCCCCAGGAAGCGCATTGGGTGGTTTCGCCAGGCCAGCCGCAGTTGGACCCGGGAGACAGCGCGATCCTGCTCTTGACCAGGCCGCGGGAAGGAAGCGCGAACTGGCGTGTGCTTGGTGGCGACGTGGGGCTGATAACCCTCTCGCGGAATGAAGCAGGTGAATGCGTGGCTGGGCGGGCCAGCGGGCAGTTCGACTACTACGTGCGCGATGGTGCCAGCACTACCGGCTGTCGCCGGGTCACCTCCTCGGTGCTGGGCACAGGGCAGTTGGAGGAACTGCTCACGACCATCGTTCGCACGGGCAGGCCGGTTCTGGAGAATTGTTTATCCGCCTCTCCAGTTCAGGTCTGGCCCGCGCCCGCCGCCACGCTCTCCCACCAAAGCGCACCCGCCGTCAAGTCACACAGCACTCCACTGCTCTCCAAGCTGCTCTTTGTCTTCGTCCTCACAACCCTGGCGTGGTTCATCTCCTGCCGTATCCCGGGCAGCTTCTCCAGACACTAGCCCGGGTTTCTCGCCGCGGAGGCGCAGAGACGCAGAGAAGGGACTTTAGATTTGCGATTTGCGATTTGCGATTGCATCGGGCTGGAAGTTCAAATCCAAAATCGAGAATGTTCACTCTGTGCCTCTGCGTCTCTGCTCCGAAAATACAGCATGGCCGCGTCCACTCAGTCCACTTCGTCCACTCAGTCCACTTCGTCCACGGTGTCCACTTCGTCCACCGTGTCCACCGCACCAGATGCAACCATTTTCATCATCTCTGCTCCGAAAATACAGCATGGCCGCGTCCACTCAGTCCACTTCGTCCACTCAGTCCACTTCGTCCACTCAGTCCACTTCGTCCACGGTGTCCACTTCGTCCACCGTGTCCACCGCACCAGATGCAACCATTTTCATCATCT
>Ga0315279_10006013_pt1 | contig 15485 bp, 9 predicted proteins | sample YL17G06_20_MG_FD_203694 | JGI IMG/M metagenome (GOLD analysis project Ga0315279, IMG submission 203694) | Sediment microbial communities from Yellowstone Lake, YNP, Wyoming, USA - YL17G06_20 | ecosystem: Environmental > Aquatic > Freshwater > Lake > Sediment | place: USA: Wyoming | collected... | reverse complement strand
TGGAGGCCGCCGCCAAGTCCGCCCTCGCCAAGGCCGGGACTGACACCCGCCAGCTCGAAACTCTCCTGGCCGATTACCCGAATGCCGAGACCTGCGGCATCGTGCTGCTGAAACTCACGCAACTCCTGCTGGAAAACAGGCCGGAGCAAGCCAGGCAGCACGCCCAGCGGTTTCTCGGCCGCTACCCTCACTCAGGCGAAACGCCCACCGCCACTGCTCTGCTGGCAGTGGCTTACGAGCGTTCAGGGCTCCTCGGGCCGGCCAAAGACGTTCTCCGGCGTCTGGCCACCCGCCCGGAGTTCGCCGGGAAGGCCCTGCCGTCAGACCCTGCCGTCCTGAACCCCGCCGGCCAGAGCGCAGTTGCGGACGTGGCCCAATGGGCCGCCCAACGGCTCACAGCACCGCAGTTTCAGCGCCCCGTTTCCGACGCCACCGCCTCCTTGGGCGACGGCAAGTTGAAGGAAGCGTGGGTCAAGACGGCCACTGAGCAAAGCGTGCCGCTCATCGTCCATGGTCTCGTTCCGGGCGGGATGCGGCGGAACCTTTTCTACGTGGAGAACCAGTCCGAATTGATGGTGCTTTCAGGCACGGACAAAGGCGAGGAACTCTGGCTCCCGCGCCCGAAGCTGCCGGCCGATTGCATTCCCAAGCCGGATCCCGCCGACCCCATGCGCTTCATCAAAGCGCCGGCATCCCCGGTGGGATACTGGGCTGAACACTTGCTGATTATAGGGGGCAGGCGGGAGATCATGGCCTTCGACAGTCTCGAAAAAGGCAAGCTGGCATGGCGCAAAGAATTGAAGTTCCCTGTTGTTTCGCCGCAACAGCGCTACTGGCTGCAAGTCTCGTCGGGGCGGCTGACCATCGCCTATTCCGTCGGCACGCTCAGCGTCGTAGACGCCGTTTCCGGCAAGGAACTGTGGACGCAGTCTGAGAACAGCCCGTTCTTGAGCTGTCCTGCCCTGGGCGAGGGCTTCGTGGCCGCGGCCGCGGATTCGGGGCGCCGGATCATAATCTATGACCTGGAAACCGGTGCGCGCCGGACGCCGGTGGAGGCCGGAAGCGTCCAGCCTCTGGTGTTTGGGGCCGCTGGGGACAGGTTGTACTTCGGCATGGGGCGGGACGTGCTGAAAGCAGTGGATGCCGTCAATGGCAAGGTTCTCTGGGAGCAGCAGACCGGCGGCACAATCACGGCGCTGAAGGCCACGCTGGAACTGGTTGTGGCTGTGACGGACAACCACCAGGTAACGGCGTACAGCACCGTTGGCAATGCGGAACTTAAACTCAGGAGATGGTCTCCGGTGCTGCCGCTTGGCGCCACCGTTACGGGACTTCTGGTGGATGGCGAGGACCTTTACGTCACCGTCCAGGCGCCGCCCCAGAAACCGAAGCTCATCGCGTTCTCGATCCCCAAGGAAGGCAAGATCCTGTGGGACGTGGAACTGGCTTCCGATCCCGCCAGCAGCTTGGCCCTGAGCCCTCAGACCGTCACGGCGGGACACCTGCTGGTGAGCGAGAGCACCTGGGACCCCACGGGGGAAAAGCCGTGCGCCCTGGCGTTGGTTGACCGCAGGACCGGAAAACTGGCTTGGAGCGTGAACCTCAGTTCCGACCAGCATTTCCGCGACGTGGAAAACATGTTGCTGCCGCCCTTCCGTGTTCAGGTTTTCGACGGCGGCGTGGCCGTGACCGAATCGCGCAGGCGCGAGGCTTACCTTCTCCAGGACGCCCGCAACCTTGATGAATTGATCGCGTCCCTGGCTGACAAGGTGGCCAGGAACCCCAACGACCTCGATGCGCGGGTGAAGCTCGCGGCCAAACGCTTTGAGAAGGGCGAGCAGGAAAAGGGACTCCAGGAAGTCAGCGCGCTGTTGGGCAGCCCTGCGGTGACCGGCGACGCTTTTGTGGACATCTACGCCGAATTGGGGCGCCTGCGCGAAGAGCTTGCCAGAACGAAAAGGCGCGCCTTCAGCTTCGCTAAAGTCCCCGACGGCTCGAAACTGGACCTTTCTCCGGACGCTTGGGCCGGCGTGCCGGAGACGGCGCTCCAGGACTGGCGGGACATCTACTTCCCCAGCGACGACCCAACTTCAAGAGCCATCCGGAAAAGCGCCTGGTCCGGCCCGGATGACCTGCGGGTCTCTTTCCGCGGCGCATACGATGAGAGAAATCTATACCTTCTTTTTGTTGTGACCGACGACAAACACAGGAACGATGCCGTGGACGCCAACTGCTGCGACCTCGGCGACAGCGTCAAGCTGGTCTTCGACATTGACCGCGCCGGCGGCCGGGGCTTCCGCGGCGAAGCCTTTGAAGTGGGCGCGTGTCTGAACAGCAGCGGCAACGTGCTGTCCTGGCGCTGGGTGGAACACGGCAAGTACCTCGGCGGCAATACTCCGCTGGAACCCGCGCCGCTCGTGGTGCGCGATGAGGCCAAGAAGCAGACTGTCTACAAGTTCACGCTGCCTTTGAGTTACCTCAAGTTGAAACCGGAAGCGGGCACAGGCAAAAGGTTCGGTTTCTCCTTCGCCGTAAACGACCAGGACGAGGGCGAGGTGACGAAGAGCGTGTGCGCCAGCCCAGGCGCGCTGCGCCCGGCCATTCCCAGCCTGTTCAGTGAAGGCATCCTGGGGGAAAAGAAGTAAAATCAGTCATTAGTCATTAGTCATTGGTCATTCGCGCTCCGCCAGGCGCAAAGGACAAGTGACCAAGGACAAGTGACCAAGGACAAGAGACAAAGGAGAGTTCTTTCATGGCAGAAGCTGCCACTGTTGACGCGGAACGAGACCTGCAAGCCGTCCAGAAACTGAACGCTTGTTACCGTCAGATCAAGAGCGAACTGGCCAAGGTCATTGTCGGTCAGGAAGGCGTGATTGATGAACTACTCATCGCCATGTTCGCGCGCGGGCATTGCATGTTGGAGGGCGTGCCAGGCTTGGCCAAGACGCTGCTGATTCACACGCTGGCGGACACCTTGAGCCTGAAGTTCAATCGCATCCAGTTCACCCCGGACCTCATGCCTTCCGACATCACAGGCACCGAAGTCATCCAGGAGAACCGGACGACCGGCGATCGCGAGATGAAGTTCCTCACGGGGCCGCTCTTCGCCAACGTGATCCTGGCTGACGAGATCAACCGCACCCCGCCCAAGACGCAGGCCGCGCTGCTCGAAGCCATGCAGGAACACCAAGTCACGACCGGCGGCGTGCGGCGCAGACTGGAGGAACCGTTCTTCGTCCTGGCCACGCAGAACCCGATTGAGCAGGAAGGCACCTACCCGCTCCCCGAGGCCCAATTGGATCGCTTCATGTTCAAGGTTCTGGTGGACTACCCCACTGAGGCCGAGGAGTTCGAGATCGTTCGGGTGACCACCGCGCCCTTTACGCCCAACCTGGCCAAGAGCTTGACTGCGCCGGAGATCATCGAGTTGCAGGAGATTGTACGCCGCGTGCCCGTGGCCGACCACGTCATCCGGTACGCGATGAAACTGGTCAGGCTGACGCGCGTAAGCAAAGGCGAGTGCCCCAAGTTTGTGCAAGACAACGTGAGCTGGGGCGCCGGACCGCGCGCCAGCCAGTACCTGATCCTGGGCGGCAAGGCGCGCGCGATATTGCACGGCCGCTACTACGTCTCCACGGAAGACATCGCCGCCGTCGCCCCGCCCGTGCTCCGCCACCGCATCATCACCAACTTCAACGCCGAAGCCGAGGGCATCGGCAGCGACAAGATCGTCCAGGAACTGCTGAAGCACGTCCCGCGGCAAGAGAGCGAGAACCTGAGCGACGCCAGGGTGGCGCAGTTCACCGCGGCAGCGGAGACGAAGTGATTTTGGATTTTAGATTTTGGATTGGCGATTTGGGGTTGGGCGGCGCGAGAGAGCATGTTACCGAAGATTGTAGAGGTACAGAAGAACCGCCCATCCGCTAGGCAGCGAATTGGGCGGGAACTCAAGCTCCCGTCCGTACTTGACGGCCATTTCGAGGAAGAACTTCGCGTGGAGAAATGTGTCCACAATCCGCCGCGGCTCGCCGAGCCAATCCTCATTGTGCTTGGGCGCGTAGGTGATCCCGGTTCCGCTTTCGATAATGGTGACGAACATTTTGTTCAAGGGCCTGCCCGGCAGCAACGCCTTCAGTTGCTTCACGATTGCCTTCGTGAGTTCCTGATACCAAAAGACCTTGAAGCTCTGATGATAGAAGCGGTAAACGAAATCTTCGACGCCCCACATATCGTTGCATTCGGCGAGAAGTTTTTCAAGCTTCGGCAGCTTCTTCTTGAGGTTTGCGAACAGCAACGCGACTTCCGGGCGACTGTCACGTTCGGGATCCTGAGGGGGCGCTTTGTTGGACGACGGCTTCTTCATGTTTGCAGAATAAGAAATGGCCGTGCTTCTTCAAGTGCAGCCCTGGAGGTTGCGTGGAGCGCCCGTTGACGTAGGATGCCTGGTTGCGGATTGAGCACATGAAGCAAGTCGCGAAAGAGGAGCGCAGGGGCGAGAAGTGACACCGGCAAGCATAGCTAACGCTTCTATGGTTTCCGCTGTGCCCCAGCGGCGCTGGCGGTTGCAGTATTCTCTGCGCACGCTGGTGCTGCTGACCATCACCGCTGGCGCGCTGCTGTTGTTTGGGTTGTCGTACCGCGAGACGCTGGCGCTGCGGGAGGAAACGCGAAAGCTCAAAGACGAATTGGGCGTCTTGGCAATCACTGATTCCAAAAAGGTGCATGTTGTCGCCGGCAGAGCAGACGAGGACAAGGTTTGGAGATGGCGCGTGTTCCGTCCTGTTAAGAGCCAACTGGCTGTATATTATAAACTCGACCAGATTGTTGATTCTCCTGCCAGAAAAAAAGAGACTAATAATGCCTGCGAGAGCAGCGGAAGAAACGCCCACCTCCCTTCGCAGAATGATGCCAAACAACGCGATGGGGCCTTCGATGGGAGTAGCTCGCTCCAAGAAGGGGAGACGATGCTAATTGCTGCTCTAGAAAAGTCCAACGTCGGCAGTTGGCAGTTTCGTCTTTCCTTGAACGGTTCCTCGTTGGGTGGCGACATCCCGATCCAGATGCAAGAGATGTTTGATGGGGAAAACTATGCTTTGGGCTGCGACTTCCTTGAGGGTGTGCGCGGTACGATTGCCTTTGATCCCGGCAAAGCACATGATCTGCTCCACATGAGATGGTCGCATGAAAGCAATGCCTTCTTCTTGAAAGTCTGGATTGACGAAGAAAAGCAAAACGGTGACCAACAACCGAAAACAGCGGCTGGAGGAGCCGAGCAATGAAACCCAAGACTAGGAAGGCAACTGTGCAGCACGCAGGGCACCTCTACACGGTGGTCCTGGAACCTGACGACGGCGGCTATCATGGATTTTGCCCAGCACTTAAAGGGTGTCATACGTGCGGTGAAACAGCAGAGGAGACCATGGCCAACATTCGCGAAGCCGTGTCGGCCTTCTGCGGAAGCTTGGTCAAACATGGCGAACCCTTGCCCGACGACATCGCCCTCACGCGCGAAACCAAGAGCAAAGAGCTAAGAGCTAAGAGCCACTAGATGCCCACCGAACTCTCCAAATACCTCGACCCCAAGACGCTGACCAAGCTCAGCAACCTGGACCTCACCGCGCGCCTGATTGTCGAGGGCTACATCGCGGGCCAGCACAAGTCGCCCTACCACGGCTTCAGCGTCGAGTTCGCTGAACACCGCGAGTACGCGCCCGGCGACGATCTCAAACACTTGGACTGGAAGGTATATGGCAAGACCGACCGCTATTACATCAAGCAATACGAGGAAGAAACCAATCTCCGCAGTTACATCCTCTTCGACACCAGCGAGTCCATGAAGTACGCCTCGCCCGGCTGCATTTCCAAGCTGGAATACGCCTGCTTCATCGCCGCCAGCCTTTCCTATCTGCTGATCAGCCAGCAGGATTCGGTCGGCCTGGTGCTCTTCGACAACAAGGTAAAGAAGTTTGTGCCGGCCTCGGCCTCGCCCGCGCACCTGCGCTTGCTGCTGCACGAACTCGGGCAGCTTGTCCCGGAAGAACGAACTGACACCGGCGGGATTTTTCACGACTTGGCGGAGCGCATCCAACGCAAAGGGATGATCGTGATCCTTTCGGATCTCTTCGACGATCCGGAGAAACTCCTCTTCGGCCTCCAGCATTTCAGGCACAAGCGGCACGAGGTCATCGTCTTCCACATTCTCGATGAATTTGAGACCACGTTCCCGTTCGGCAACATGACCCTTTTCGAGGGCTACGAGAAGTGGCCGCAGTTGCTCTGCGACCCCCGCGCCCTGCGCCAGGGCTACATGGACGAGTACCACAGCTTCAGTGACAAGATGAAACGCGGCTGCCGCAACAACAAGATTGACTTCGTGCCCATCAACACCAAGCATCCCCTCGATGTCGTGCTCAGCGCGTACTTGTCAACGCGGGCCAGCTTCAGGCACAAATGACGGGTGACGTAGCGCCGGCGTCTCGCCGGCATCGGGCCGGCGGGACGCCGGCGGTACAAGTGGCGAGCGACGAATGACGAGTGACAAGTGAAACGGACAACGGGCAACTGACAAGGCAATGTGGCAATTCTTTTCCAGTCTCTTCACTAATCCCGCGCTGCTGGCCGGCACCGCGGCGGGCTCCATCCCGATCATCATCCATCTGCTGAACCGGCAGCATTACAAGAGGGTGCTCTGGGCGGCGATGCACTGGTTGTGGGCCAGCTTCAAGAAATCGCGGCGGCGGCTGCGGATTGAGCAGATCATCCTGCTGGTGATCCGCACCCTGATCCTGGTGCTGTTGGCGCTGGCCCTGGCCCGTCCGGTGCTTGAGGAAGGCGCCAGCTTGTTGACGGGCCGCTCGGCCGTGCATCGCGTCATCGTTCTGGACAATTCATACTCCATGGGCCAACTCGTCGGCGGCAGGCCGCTGTTTGAGAAGGCCAAACAGTTCGCTTACGACCTCGCCGAGAAGCTATCCTTGAGCGATGACCTGGACGTTTTGCTGGCCAACAACACCGGCGAGGAACTGATAGGCACCAGCAGCGCCGCCCGCCAGGACGTGCTCAACCAGATCAAGGCCGCGGCCTTGAGCGACGGTGGAACGGACATCCCGCGCGCCGTGGCCGCCGCGTGCCGCGTCTTGAACAATTCCAAGTCGCGCTTCCGCCGCGAGATCATCGTTATCACCGACCAGACTCGCGTGGGGTGGGAGCGGTCCGACCATCAGCCGCGCCACGTCAGCGCCGACGACGAGAGCGCCATCAGCAAGGCGTTTGCGGACGCCCGCGGCAAACCGGGCATTGCCGTAATGCGGCTCCCGGGCGGCAAAGACGGCGAAAATCTGGCCGCCGCGAAGATTGAAATCGAGGAAAAGGTAGTGCCAGCGCGAGTTGACGCGCAGCTCACCGCGACCGTCTTGAGTTTCAGCAGCACGCCGGCCAGGAATGCGAGGCTGAAGCTGAAGGTGGACGGCGAAGAGACCGCTTCCGAGAAGATCCCCAGCCTCTCCTCCGACAAGCCCGCCACGGTGCTCTTCTACTGCAATTTCCCCGAGGCCGGCTCGCACGCCTTGGCGGTTGAGCTGGAGGCGGATACGCTGCCGGTGGACAACACCGCGTACCTTGCGCTGGACGTGGAAGACCAGATGCACGTCCTCTGCGTGGACGGCCAGCAGCGTGTCGGCCCCAACGCCAGCGAACTGGATTACTTCCGCCAGGCGCTCTCACCGTCCAAGGCCGAAGAAGTGCAAGCCGGCAGAATGCCGCTCTTCCCCGAAGTCATCAGCGACAGCGCCTTCCCCGAGGCCAACCTGGACAACTACCGTCTGGTGGTGCTCGGCAACGTGGCCATGATCCCCAAGGAAAAGGTCCAGGCGCTGGAGAGTTTCGTGAGGCGCGGCGGGGCCCTTTGGATCTTCCTCGGCGACCGCGTGGACCCGGGCGTTTACAACCGCGACCTCGGGCCGCTGCTGCCGATGGAGCTGGGGGAACTGGTGGGTTCCCGCGATCCCGAAGGGCCGTCTGAGGCGCTCAGCGACAGCGAGACCGGCCATCCCGCCATTGCCAAGTTCAAGGGCATCCGCGGCCTGCCGCTCTCACATCTCCGCGTCTTCCGCCGGTTCAAGTTCCAGCCGCCGAAGCAGGCGGACCCCAGCCTGCGCACCGTCCTGGCATACGAGAATGGCGAACCGGCCGCGGTCGAGAAAACCATTGGGCAGTCCGGCGGCCGCGTGCTGCTCGTGGGCACGACCGCGAGCAAGGCCTGGAACAATTGGCCCAGCAAGAACCATTATATGCCTTTGATGAACTTCCTGGCCCTGGACCTGATCAGGCCGGCGTACCTGGAACGCAATCGCATGGTCGGCGAACGTTTCGTGCTGCAGATCCCGCGGCAAGACCTGGGAGCGGCACGGCGCGAAGGCCTGCGGCTGGTCGGACCTGGTGGCGAGTTAACCAGCATGGAGGTCATCACGGAACAATCCGCGGCGGAAAGCAACCCCGTGCACAAAGCCGGGATTTACTCGGCCGAAGTGCCTGGCGAGAAGCGCCGCGTGGTCTATTTCGCGGCCAACCGCAACACTGAGGAATCCGACCTGTCGCCCATCGAAGATGCGGAGATTCGCGCCAACATTACTGGCGAGGGGGCGGAAGCGCGGCCTGACCATCCGGCTTACTTTGGCACGACCGTGACCCCAGCAGACTTGCAGCTTGTCACGGATGACGCAAAGGCCGTGCAGGAGGCGTTGCGGAAAGGCGGAGGCGCCCGCGAAATCTGGCGCTGGCTGGCGGGAACGGTGTTGGTGTTGTTGGTGGTTGAGTCCTTCCTGGCCAAACGTTTTGGGGAATTCGCGCAAAAATGATGAAGGATGAACGATGAATGATGAATAACAGATGGCCAAGGATAACGCGGCAGGAAAAGGCAGTTATACTGGGCACGGTTGAAATCCCAGCCTTTTGCAGTATCGCGTGCAGGCATTGGGCTTTGGGCTTTAGGCTTTGGGCACGGCTGGCCGCGCTCTTCCCAAAGCCCAAAGCCCAAAGCCTAGGCGGAAAAGCTGGAACTTCACCCGCGGGCGGTACCGTTCATCGTTCATCATTCATCATTCATCATTTTCATCGCGTTTTGGCGGTTAAGGAGTAGTCGTGCGTTCCTTTTTGTCCTGGCTTCTGAACATTGACCTGCAGACCGTGGGGCCGGATGCGGAGTTGAGTCTGCGGCTGAACCGTGCACTGGAAGGCTGGCAGGTCTTCCTTCTGGCGATGCTGGTGATTGGCTACGTGGTCTGGATTTACCGGCGCGACGGCCGCGGCACGGCCTCGCCGTACCTGCGTGCGTTGCTAGGGGTGCTCCGGGCGGCGCTCATCGCGCTGGCGCTGTTCATACTGGCCGAACCGGTTCTGCTCGCCACGCACATCGAAACCAGGCGTTCCGCGGTGCTCGTCCTGGCGGACGACAGTTTCTCAATGGACCTTGCGTTCGCGGACGCGGACGAGGCCCTGCGGAAACGCCTGCAGGCCGCGATGCGCAACGCCAGCGTCAGCTTGAGGACGCCGGAGGGCAAAGTGGAGAGCATCGAGGCGCAGAAGCTCACCCCCGCCCACTTCAAGCGCCTCACGCGGCTGGACGTGGTATCGGCGGCGCTGCACAGCGGCGCGGAACAAGGCAAGGACTTCCTTTCGCTGCTCAAGGAACAACACGATGTCAGGTTCTATGGCTTCTCACGGCGCATTTCCTCCAGCAACGACGACGGCAAGGCGCTGGACCCGTTCCATCTTGCGCCCAGCAACCTGCGTGGCGTCGAGACGCGCATTGGCGACTGCCTGCGCGAGGGCCTCAAGGAAATGCGCGGCCAGCCGCTGGCGGGCATCGTGCTGCTTAGCGACGGGCGGCAGAACGCCGGCGAAGACGCCGTGCAGGCCGCGCAGGCCTGCAAGCTGCAACATGTGCCCATCTTCACCGTGGGCGTGGGCGACCCGGCTGAGCCCAAGGACTTCGAAGTCACCGTGGAAGGCCCCGACATGATCCTGCCGGACGACCAGAGCGAGCTCACGGCGCTGGTCCGCTACAAGGGCTATACCGGCATCCCTTCGATAAAGGTTGAAATGTTCAACGGCAACAAGCTGCTCGCTTCGGAAGACGCGAAGCTCGGCAAGCCCGGCGAGAAGACGCCGGTCCTGCTGCGCTTCAAGGAAGCCAAGCCTGGCAAGTACACTTACACTGTCCGCATCCCTGAACAAGAAGGAGAGCTGCGCACTGACAACAACGTGGCGACGCACAACTTCCAGGTTGTGGACAAGAAAGTGAAGGTGCTGTTCGTCGAAGGCCAGGATCTGCCTCGCTGGGAATATCGCTATCTGAAGAACGCGTTGCGCCGCGACCACACCACCGAGGCGGACATTCTCCTGGCTTCCGGCGAGGGCTCGTTCCTGTGGGACGGCACGGACGGCAAGCAGCCGCTGGACCAATTCCCCGTCTCGAAGAAGGAGATCAGCGAATACGACGTCATCATTTTCGGCGACGTCAACCCGGTCATTTTCACCACTGAGCAGGTCAATCTGGTGCGTGATTTCGTGCGCGAAGGCGGCGGTTTCATCCTGATTGCCGGCGAACGCTACGCTCCCGGCGAATACACGCAGGGCGTTTGGGCGGAGATGCTTCCCGTGGTGCCGCAGCGCGCGGCTTTTCAAACGCCCGACGGCGGCTTCCAGGAGTCCTTCCCCGTGGAGTTGACGGCGGAAGGGCGCAAACTGGCGTGGACGCATCTTGATCCCGAGGATAGCACCAACCGCGAAATCTGGGAGAACCTGCCGAAGCTCTACTGGTATTTCCCCGTGAAGCGCAAGAAGGAGCTGGCCACCACCATCGCCGTGCACCCGTTCGATAAAGACGAACAGGGCAACAAGATGCCCCTCATCGTCACCATGCCCTACGGCAGCGGGCGAACCATGTACATCGGCGTGGACAGCTTGTGGCGCTGGCGCCGCGCCGTGGGCGACAGATACCATTACCGCTTCTACAACCAGGCCATCCGGCACCTCAGCATGGCCAAGCGCCTGGGCGGCCAGAAGCGCTTCTACCTGGGCGCGGACCGCAACGTGGTGGCGATTGGCGACCGCGTGGTGTTCAGCGCCGTGATCAAGGACGAGAACCACAAGGAACTGACCGCGGAGAAGGCCACGCTCCACGGCAAGATGCCGAAAGGCGAAGACTTCACCGTGGAACTGACGCGCTTGCACGACCGGCCCGGCAACTATGAGGGCAACTACATCCCGCTGCTGCAGGGCGATTACAGCGTGTGGCTGCGGGACGACGGCCAGCCCGAAGTACGGCAGTCCGAAGTCGTCTTCAAGGTTGAGAAGCCGCAGCTCGAATACGAGAATCCGCGCTTGGACAAGGAGTTGCTCGAGAACATCGCGCGGGCGGGCGGGGAGGGGGGCGCCTATCTCGACATTGACCGCCTCCAGGAAATCCCCCCCAAGATCCTTCCGACGCGCCTGGAGATACCGCGCGAGACCGTGTTCGAACTGTGGGACAACTGGTTCGTGTTCGGCGTCTTCACTTTGTTCATCACCGTGGAATGGATCCTGCGCAAACGCTGGCGGATGATCTGACATTGCGGATTGCGGATTTGGGATTGCAGGTTGGGCAATCCGGCATAGGGACCCGGGAGGTAAAGGCAATGAGCAGCAGACAAGCAACCGTGGCAGCGGCGTCCCGGACCGATGCGCCAATCCGCAATCCGCTCCCGACAAGTCGGGACGCAATCCGCAACACCAAGGCCGTTTACGCCGGCTCATTCGACCCCGTCACCAATGGCCACATGTACATGATCCGCGAGGGCGCGCAGCTCTTCGATGAACTGGTCGTCGCCATCGGTGTGAACCCGGACAAGCGCAACACCTTCAGCCTTGAAGAAAGGCTGGATTTTCTCAGCCAGTGCACCCACGGCATACCCAATGTGTCCTTGGACCATTTCACCAGCATGTTCCTGGTGGACTACGCCAGCAAGATCGGCGCGCGCTACATCCTGCGCGGGATCCGCCACCCCAACGACTATGAGTACGAGCGCGGGATGTGCCACATCAACGCGGATCTCAATCCCCGCATCGCCACCGTCTTTCTGATTCCGCCCCGCAACATCAGCGAGGTATCCTCCAGTTTCGTCAAAGGCCTGGTCGGCCCGGCGGGCTGGGAGCAGGTCGTTAAGCGCTACCTTCCGCCGGCCATCTACCGGCGCTTCCTGCGCCACTATCGGGACGGCAAGGTCAAACGGGAAAGCGGCGGCTTGAAAGACATGCCTGAACGGGTCTGAAGCATTTTCGATTTTAGATTTTCGATTTTCGATTGAACAGCAACCGCGGAGGCAGAGAAGGGATTCCAGATTTTAGATGTGCGATTTGCGGTTTGCGGTTGCACCGAACCGGAAGTTCAACCTGCAAATCGGCAGTCTAAAATCGCAGATGTCTTCTCTGTACCACTAAGGCTTCAAATCCTCACAGGACCCAAGGGAAAGTTCAATCCCAGACCTCAATTCCCAATCTCCAATACCAGATTCATTTCGTGCGCCTCTGCCGCTGCTGTCCAATCGAAAATCGAAAATCGAAAATCCAGAATGTCCGCTACCTTGGCGCCAGCGCCTTCTGTACCGCTTCTAAGAGGTCTGTGGCGCTGAACGGCTTCAACAATACCGAGGCTGGACCGGGACAACCGGCCACCAGCACATCCACCGACGCCCCGCGCGTGAAACCGCTCGCGAACAGCACGGGCAGGTCCGGCCGCAGCGCCTGCATGCGCAGGTAGGCTTCCAGTCCGCCCATGCGCGGCATATAAGAATCCAGAATTGCCAGACCGAAAGACTCCGGGGCCTCCTGAAACCGCTCGAATGCCTCTTGGCCGTCCTTGGCGCTGATTACCTCATAGCCGCGCTCGCGCAGTGCCCAGTCCATGAACACGCGGAAATTCTCCTCGTCTTCCGCTAAGAGGACCTTGCAGGGCTTCCCGTCCACCGTGGCGGGCAAAAGGGGACATTCTTCTTTTCGCCTGGTTTTGCCTGGAGCAATGGGCGGATCTACTTTGGGCGAAAAGATGAATGTCCCCTTTTCCCCGGGCAGTATGACCTCCCAGGACATGCCTCGGCTGCCGGCGCCGGCGCTTGCGCAGTGGCCGCGATGGGCACGCGCGATGGCGCGCGCCAGCGCCGCATCGCTGCTGAAGGCCGTGTCCTCCAGAGATTCCAATTGCCCCGCGGCGCCAGCCGGCGCCTCGCCCCCAATGGACAAGCCGGCCGCAGCAGGCGCGGCCGCCGCTGTGGAAGGCTGCCGGAAGGTTCTCAAGCGCAACCGGCTGCCGGCCGGCAGAATGGCCAGCATGTGGCGGCCCAAGGCGAAAATCATAGTCCGCAACAGGTCTTCCTCTCCCGCGACAGCGGGTACGTCCTTGCCGAGTTCCAGGCCCACTTCCAAGCGGCCTTTGACCATGTGCGCGAGCAGCGCGGCGCAATCCGGCACGATGGAGTTCAGATCCACAATCTGAAGCGCCGCCGCTTGGCGCCCATGAGGACCGGCTGCGGCGCGCAACAGGCCGGCGGCCCGCTGCACCGCGTCCACGATGGCGCCCAGCGCCGGCGCCGGCAGTTCCCCGGGCGGCGTTGCCAGCCTCAGACCTGAGGCCTGCGCCAGAATCACGCTAAGCTGGTTGTTCAGATCATGGGACAAGGCTTCGGCCAGCAAGTCACGGCAGCGTTGCTGGTCACGCCAGCGTTGTTCTTCGTGTTGCAGCCGTCTGTCGGTCTCATCCAGCACTCGCACGCACACGTCTGTCACACTTGTGCCCTGACGGCGCATGGGCATGAGCGCGATGGACAGCCAGCGCTGCTGGGCCAGCGCCTTGCCTGCCGGGCCACCGGACCCCAGGGCGACAACGCCGCCGGCCGGTGAATACCACCCCGCGGCCGGCGCCACTTCCTCGCCGGCCCAGGCACGCTCCAGGGACCGCTTCAGACGCGGTCCCGCAAGCAGCGAGGCGGCCCAGTCCAGCGGGCCTGGTTTCTCCCCTTCCGCAGGCGGTGGATAACGGCTGACTTCGCCCTGAGGCGATACAAAGAAATACGCCGTGGCCGGCGCCGCAAAGCTGCATTCAGCGCTGAGGCGCTGTAGTTGCGCCTCGAACAAGGCTGAAGGCTGAAGGCTGAAGGATGAAGGAACGGCCCGAGAACCTTCATCCTTCATGCTTGAGCCTTCATCCATGATCCTTCATCCTTCCACCTTGGCCCTTCCGCCTTCATCCTTCATCCTTAAACTAATAATCGTCGTCCGGGACTGCTCCGCCCCGGCGCTCGTCGAACACAGCCGGTTCGCGAATGTCCCTCGGCCAGCGGGCCAAGTCCACCATTTGCCGGCGCAAGGTTTCCATTCTGGAATAGGCTTGCGACTGCTCCATCTCTTTGCGCTTGTCATCACGCTTCCACGCCGTGTCGAGATTGAAGCTGTCCGGCGTCGGCAATACTCGCTCAACGGCAAAGCCCAGGAAGTAGCGCAGACCCGCCTCGGGCTTTTCGGCGTCCACCGGCTTCACCGCCACGTCCAGCGCTTCGCCGATGGCCTTTGGGGCTGCAAAGAACGTGTGGAAAAGGGGATATTCGGTATTCAGCTTGTCGCCCCGGATTTCGTCGAGGCTGTCCAGCGGCGGCACTTTCCCTTCGGCCCACTCAGCCCGCGTCTGTTCGGCCCCGTCTCCTATCTTGAGCTGTCTGGCAACCGCCTCGGAGACGTCATCAAACGGCCTGGCCTCGTCGGGTATGTATTTCCTGGTCTTGGTCAACACCACGCCCTGTTCCTTGGCCCCAGGCTCCGTGAACTTGGGCATGGAGAACTTGCCTCGACTCTCCCTATTCATCTTTCTCATCATCTGAACATATTGCTCCGCCCCGCGGCCTCTTATGCGGACCGAGGGATCTTCCCAAACCCTGAAAAGGTCCGCCGCCCAGCCGGCGTCAGGCGCCCTGATTTCCTTCTTTCCCGCCTTGTATTGCGCCTCCGTCAATTCATTGGTGGACCAGTATACCAGTTCCAGCTTCTGGTCATTTGCCCACTTAGCCACCCAAGCAGCCAGGTCGAAGGGCTTGCGCTCGGCCTCAGGCCTCGCCTGCTGCTCCTTCGTATAAGCCGCCTCAGCTTCGGCCTCGTCCTTTTGGAGCGTGCTCATGCGCCGCATGGCCCGGTCTTTCCTCTTCTCCGCCTCCCATTTCTTCTCAACGTCGGCCTTGACCTGGTCGAACGGCTTGACCTCCTCGCCCGCCTTGGGGGGAGGGTCGCCCGGCTTGGGCACTACCTTCCAGTCAGCGGTCTTGTCCTTGTTCCTGTCGTAATAATCCTTGAGTTCCTTCTCTTTCCACTTTGTCTCGACCTCCGCCTTCACTTCCTCGAACGGCTTGTACTGTTCCTTCCCTGGAGCGGGGGGCGTCTCGCCTGGCTTGGGCTCAATCTTCCAC
>Ga0315279_10006012_pt1 | contig 15485 bp, 10 predicted proteins | sample YL17G06_20_MG_FD_203694 | JGI IMG/M metagenome (GOLD analysis project Ga0315279, IMG submission 203694) | Sediment microbial communities from Yellowstone Lake, YNP, Wyoming, USA - YL17G06_20 | ecosystem: Environmental > Aquatic > Freshwater > Lake > Sediment | place: USA: Wyoming | collected... | reverse complement strand
TCGCGACTATGTCCATCTTGTCTTCAGCTATGTTTGCGTCTGTCGTACCGCATTGAATGACCATTCCAACAGTACGCCGTGGTCTAAGTTACGGTTTTTGTTGGCTGCAGCCGAAGAAACATAGATGTAACGTGTGCCTACGTACACGGTTGGTTGGAGACACTCTGGTCATGTGCGAAGGTATAGAGGATCGTATCAGAAATCTTAAAAGCCGATGATCATATTTAAAGTAATGTAGCATATAATCAGCACGTGAAGCTTCGACCTTCGGGTCAGGATAAGAGGAAGGATGAGCAAACAACTCGCTTGTATAGTATCATTGATTGTACTGATGAGTAGTCTATCTTTGACAAGCTTTCCGTTCAGTCCTTGCCAAAAAGCTAAAGCAGATTCTACCTTGAGCGGTCCGATGTCGTCTGTGAAAGGGATGACTGTAAACGCATGGAGCGCCGAGGCTTACAATTCATCAGACTTCGACCAATCTCTAGCAAACCTTGCAAGCATCAAGGCCAATTGGGCATTGTTTACGATCTTTTGGTTTATGAATACTTCGACTGACACGGAAATCCATCCAAGACCAGACAAGTACACAGCATCAGATTCTTCAGTAGTGCACGCAATCCAAAAAGCACATGAGTTGGGATTGAAGGTTGCACTAAAACCCATGGTTGACGTCGCAGACGGCACATGGCGTGGACTGATCTTGCCTTCAAACTGGACCCTCTGGTTCATAAACTACCGTGATTTCACTAACCACTATGCCAACCTTTCCACGGAGAACAATGTTGAATTGTTTGTCGTCGGAACTGAGCTGAGATCGTCTCAGTCTTTGACATCAGAATGGAGGCAGGTCATAAATGAAGCACGTGCTCGATTCTCAGGAAACCTCACCTACGCCGCTAATTGGGATTCCTATGGCACAAGCAATGTGAGATTCTGGGACGCACTCGATTATGTCGGAGTCGACGCATATTTCCCATTGACGAACTCAAACACGCCAAGCCTCGAGCAATTGACTAATGCATGGTCATACAGTACTACAGCAGGCCATACAGGACGCAACTGGACTAATGACTTATACTCAACTTATACTCAGACGGCGAAGAAAATCGTGTTCACAGAGATAGGATATTACAGTCAAGATGGAGTCAATACTCAACCTTGGACAGGCTTCGAGCCCCCGCACCAGATTGACTTGCAAGAACAAGCTGATTGCTATCAAGTTGCGCTTGAGGTTTTCAGAGGCAAGAATTGGTTTATGGGATGGTTCTGGTGGGATTGGCAAACGGACCCGAACGCAGGTGGATCCAGTGACAACTGGTACACTCCGCAAAACAAGCAAGCACAGAACGTTCTAAGTCAATACTACTCGCTTCAAACTATAACCTTCAAAACGGCAGCCATAAACTATCCCGTGGTAGTCAACTTCACTTGTGATGGAGATTCAAAAACGTTGACAATACCCCCAAGTGGATCAAATTCAATCTCAATCCCTTATGGATCAACGATTTCCTACAATTATTCATCACTGGTCGAAGATGGTGGTGGAATTCGATACGTATTGACCGGTACAAACCCTGTGTCACCCATCGATAACGTGATCAACGACATGAACGTGATAGGAAATTACAAGACGCAATACTATCTTTCAGTGAACTCCGCTCACGGTTCCCCAACCCCTACTAGCATTTGGTTTGACGCAGGAACGTTCGTGACGGCATCCGTCGTCTCGCCGTGGCCAGACTCGAATGAGGTTCGCTTTCTCTGCAAAGGTTGGACAGGAACAGGAAGTGTTCCAACCCTGGGAAGCACCTCAAGAATCGATTTCACAATAAATGCATCATCAAGCATCACATGGAACTGGCAAACTCAATTTCTTTTGACAATTCAGACAGAACCAAATGGGCTCTCACCTGAACCAGCAAGAAACCCGGGAGGTGACGAAAACCCTGGATTTGGATGGTGGTACAACGCTTCCGTCAGTGTTGCTCTGACAGCTCAAACAGTAAGTGGGTACACTTTCAGCAACTGGAGTGTTGACGACAGTTCTCAAGGCGAAGGGACGAATCCGATCACGATAAACATGAACACGCCTCATACTGCAGTTGCACATTTCACCGCCATCTACATGCATGACATTGCGATAACCAGTATTGCTCTCTCAAAAAGGATTGTTGGTCAAAACTATGGTCTGAACATTACGATTACAGCGACAAATCATGGTTACTACGAAGAAACGCTCAATATCACAGTATACGCAAATGACGCTATCGTTGGCTCAATTGCTCCCATGATTCTGCCAGGCGGAGCCTTGACGGATATCGTTTTCACGTGGAACACCTCAGGCTTTGCGAAAGGCAGCTACACGCTGACTGCTAAAGCTGAACCAGTTCCTTTCGAAACTGACCTCACAGACAATAACCTGACGAGCAGCACGATTTTTGTGCACATTCCTGGGGACGTTAATGGCGACTGCAAGGTTGATGTCAAGGACGTCTACGCGGTCGGCAGAGCCTACGGGTCGTACCCCGGTCATCCAATGTGGAATACCGTGTGTGACATAAACAATGACGGCAAAGTCGACGTGAAAGACTATTACGCCGTATGCAGAAACTTTGGACAAACAGAAAACTAGAACAACGCCGTATTGTATCATTCTCAACTCTTTTCGCGTGCACACAGAGTATGTACGTGAGAGACCCTGTGCTCTCCCAAGCATATGTGCCTAGCTTCTGTATTATATGATACAATTTTGAAGGCATTGTGTTTGGAAAACAATAACCCATAACAAGGTTCCGCAAGTCTTATAAAACGATCTACGCATATTCCCTTGCACACCCCGTGTAAGGGTGTATTAGTACAAAAGAAATAAGGAGAAAGGAAAAATGAAAAACAAAATCCTAGCAACATCTATATTTGTCATTATACTCGCAGCAAGCATTCTACCGATGATTCACATCGCCAAAGCTGTTGACGTTACCCTAACACTCTCAGACGCCGAGCTCAGTCTGTTTACTTCTGGAGGCCCAGGATGGGGACCAGGTATACTCACAGGAGTAAATGACGTACCCGGGCCAGGCGTCCGCTTCGACTTCATCAACCTTGGCAAACAAGCAGCAAAAGACGGCTTTCCAGTCAGCGCGTTGGCAGGGGGCGCACCAGACAGCATCGGAGGGTGGGGAGACTTCAGAGCCTACACAAGATACAGACTCACCTTCTGCAATATTGGCCCGACCCCCGTCTGGGTCAACATTTTCATGAACACAGGTTGGACAAATCCAGTTTGGCAGAGAGACACATACTGGGAAAACGGCTGGGTCTATGTTGGAGTCGGCGAGACCAGAATCGTAACGCTTGACTTCTCAAGCGCCACATGCTGGAACGCACAAGACGATCCAAACCCAGCGTGGCAGTATCCAGGGGGAACCAGCGGCGTTATCGTCCGAAGACTGAGTGAAGTCAGCAAGATAGGCTTCCAAGCAGCCGACTTCTCAGGTGGCCCTCCCAGCGCAACCTCATTGATCGTCTCAGCAACTACACCAGCAGACGCAGATGTGATTCTTCCAGATGCCGAACTCGCAACATGCTTTACCCAGGAAACAGGACCAGCAACGGTTTCAATCTTCGACATCACAGGACCGGGAGTCCGCTTTGACTTCTCCGGATTGAGCACTTCAACAGGTACCGTAGTAGGTGACGCCTTCCCTGTTAACGCGTTAGCCGGAGGCGCCTACAAAGACTATGGCAGTGGCTTCTCAGGACCATATGACTTCACAGGATACGCAAGATACAGCTTAGTATTCAAAAACGTTGGAACAACATCAGTTACAGTGAACGTCAAGATGAACACTGGCTGGACAAACCCACCATGGGGAAGCCCCTCCCGCGATAGCTTCTGGCAAGGCACATGGACCACGATCCCTGCTGGCGAAAGTAGAGTCGTAACACTAGACTTCTGGAGCGCAGAAGTCTGGCATGCGAGCGACGATCCCAACCCAGCATGGCAATATCCAGACGGAACCACAGGAGTCATAGTTCGACGACTTGACGAAGTCAGCGACATAGGCTTCCAAGTGATGGGCTCAGGCGCAGCTTCGCTCGTAGTGATCGGCGAAACCGTGCTGACTCTTCCAGACGCTGAAATGAATACACAGTTTGCGGTAGAGACAGGACCTGGCTCTTTGAACACCATCACCGATGTTCCAGGACCGGGTGTGAAGTTTGACTTCACAGGCCTGAATACTGCAACTGGAACAGTCGTGGGCGACACGTTCCCAGTGAGTCCGCTGGCTGGCGGCGCATACAAGACCTATGGCATTCTCAACCCGTTCTCCACTTGGGGAGATTTCTTCGACTACACTAAGTACAGCATGATCGTCACGAACGTCGGAACAAACCCGGTAACAGTCAATCTCAAGATCAACACAGGTTGGACGATTCCACCACCAGAATATGCCGCTCCGTGGAGAGACACGTTCTGGCAAAGTGCATGGACAACTATTGCTCCGGGAGAAAGCAAGATCCTAACCTTGGACTTCTCTTCTGCTCAAGTGTGGAACGCCATGGATGAGCAAGAGTATCCAACGCATCTTGATGGCACTGCAGGCGTAACTGTCTGGCGACTAAAAGAAGTCAGCGACATAGGCTTCCAAATACTCGGTAATGGCGCCGCATCAATATTAATAGCAGCGCGCCCGCAACCCCCTGAAGTCTACGTCGACGACGACTACACGAGTTCGACACTAGGGTGGGGATACGACCACTTTGCAAGAGTACAAGACGGCATTGACGCTGTAGCATTCGGCGGAATAACACACGTGTACGATGGAACCTACAACGAAGCTCTATACATCAGCAAGCCAGTCACAGTGAAGGCCGGAAGCTCGCCAGTAATACAGGGCAGCCAGCTTTTTGCAACGGATTATGGTAACAGAGAAGCCGTAATCTTCGTCAAGAACGCCGCAAATGTGATCTTAGAAGGACTTGACATAGAAGGACTAGGACTCGGACCGGGGAAAAACTATGGAGTTCTCTATCAGAACTCAAACGGCACGATCAAAGGATGTACAATATCGCCGAACACTATTGGTGACCTGTCAAGTACTGGAATATCTGCGATCAGCAAGTCCAACCTAAGAGTTGAGAATTGCATCGTGGAGAATTTCGGACGAGTTGGAATATATGCGACGAACGCTAAAGTCGAGATTCACAACAACAAGATCATTGGTCAACCCTACACAGGCTCAGGTGACGTAAACTATGGAATTGAGATCGAAGACTATGATGGAGCCTCAACTGCCATTATAACGAACAACGAAATCTACGACTGCGGCGATTCGAATCCAAGTCCGCTTTGGTCGTCAGCAGCCATAATTGTGGACATTTGGAGGTATTATGGATACAATTTTGCGCCTTCAACAGTGTCCATAGAGCACAATGATATTCACAACAACTTCGAAGCCATTGAAGTAGTGTCAAACAGCCTATCACATGCGCACTACAACAACATACACGGCAACCTTTACGGCGTATGGACCGACTCAGACGAAAACGGCAACTATGAAACTTTCGACGCTCGTTTCAACTGGTGGGGAGATGCTAGCGGTCCGTACCAGGCAACAACCAACCCAAGCGGCCTAGGCAACGACGCAGGAGACTACGTAGACTACAGCCCATGGCTGGGTTTTGTCGTTGGAACAAGCCCAATGACATATCACGTGAACCCAAGTGGGGGATCTGACGCCATACAAGAAGCAATAGACGAAGCCATCGACGGCGACACGATATACGCCCACGCCGGAACATACTATGAAAATCAAGTAATCATAGACAAATCGCTAATAGTACAAGGCTCTGGCGCAGACACGACGACACTGGATGGCGGCGGAGTGCTGCTTCCAGAAGCAGGATTGGTGAGAATAACGGCGACCACAGGCGACGTAACATTCAAAGGCTTCACACTCAAGAACGCCGGAGGCCCTGACATCGTCAAAGACTGGGGCACCTTCAGACTGAGAGTCTGCATATACGCAAGCTCGTCAGTGTCAGGTTTGACCTACACGATCTCGGACAATAAGATCTATGGAACCAACAACGACGTTGAGGAAGAAGACTACGGAGTCTACGCATACGGCGGAAAAGAGAACCTGATATTCAGCCACAACATGATAACACAAACAGGAGCAAACGCCATGCTTGTCGAACTCCACTCTGGACCAGTCGACATAGGCTTCAACACGCTTGACGTTGGATGCTATGGATGTGATGGAATATTCATCATGACCTACGGAGGAACCGACGTGACAACACTGCAGAAAATCCACGACAACACGATAGACGTTGGCACTGGAGGACCATTCGACTACGACCACAGAGCAACCGGAATCACTTTCGCAAGCTCTTACGGCGGCGGAAGCTTAGGTGACGGCAAGTTCACGAACGTGCTGATCAGCAAGAACACGATAGTCAACATCAAGAACTATCGAAGAGGCATAGGACTCTGGAACGGAGGCGGAGCAGGCGGCAGTTTTGTCGCTCCAGTCATAACAGGAAACACTGTCATCGGAACTGACGGCAAGACTGGTACCTTTGGAATAAGACTACTGGGTCTAGTCAGCAACGCCCTAGTAACCAGCAACGACATCTCAGGCTGCGCCATAGGAATCTTGATCAATGACACAGCCACAGCTACGATTCGCTACAATGAAGTCAAGAACAACGACTGCGGCATATTAGTCGACAGCGACAACTGCATAATCGAACGCAACAAGATACTCAACAACAATGGCCCATTCTCAGGCATTCACTTGACAAGCACTGCAGACAATAATGAAATTCACTACAACTGCATAGTAGGCAACACTGGTGTGAACGTTTACGGTATATACAAGGAAGGAGGCTCAACTGTGAACGCTACCTTCAACTGGTGGGGCGACAGCACAGGCCCATATCATCCCACGAAGAACCCGTTGGGCTTAGGGAACAAGGTAAGCGACTACGTCCTATTTGAGCCATGGTTGAAAGCTTACTTTGACTATTCACCCAAGAAGCCTGAGGTTAATGATCCGGTAACGTTCGACGCTTCATTGTCAACAACCCCATGCAGCACGAAAACCATAGTCAGCTACACTTGGAATTTTGATGATGGCAATGTGACTGTAACCTCAAACCCGATAATAGTTCACGCGTTTGTCACATCAGGAGACTACAACGTCACGCTGAAATTGACATACGACGACACTACCACGAACACTATGTGGACACTGCTACACGTTTCCAAAGTACCCTATTTGAAAGTGGTACCAGAGGTCAACAACGTAAAAATACTGAATTCGTTCTTCCAAGTGAGCGTGACCATTAACGACTTGGACGCAAAGCTCGAGACAATCGCTGTTCAATTCAGGCTTCGCTTCAACAGCACTCTCATGGAGTTCATCAACGTCACAGAAGGCTCATTCATGCGGTCCTGCGCTCCGCACGGAACATTCTTCAGCTACGTTCTTTTCGACGTTGACCCAAGTTGGGGCCCGAACGTCATAGTTGCTGTGCTGATCAACCCGAACGACACAGGCTACTGGAGTCCACCATACCCATCAGGCAGCGGAACGATCGCCACAATTTGGTTTGAGGCGAAGATTCAAGAAAGAGGCTTAGAAAAGACGCCGCTCTCCTGTGGACTAAACCTTGTCGAAACAATTGTCTTAGACAGCGAAGGAGCCGAGACCCCACACACCCTACAAAATGGCATCTACAAAATGTACCCAACGCATGTGTGTGACTTAAACTACGATGGAAAAGTGGACGTGAAAGACTTCTACAGAGTGTCAAAAGCATTCGGCACAGACCCCAGCCGACCAAAATGGGATCCCATTGCAGACGTGAACTTCGATGGAAAAATCGACGTAAAGGATGTCTACCTCACGGCAAAAGCCTACGGTTGGGTTCAAGACCCCGATCCATAAAAACCAAACTAACAAAAACAACCCCCCTCTTTTTTATTCCAAACGAACTTTTTGCCAGGTGTCAGTGTTCTCGCGCCAAGCTAAACAACTCGTGGCTGAGCAGGATGTGAACGTGTGTGCAAGAGGATTGGAGTCGGTTTTGTGATTGTTCTGGAATCTTTGGAGTGTTTCTTTGGACTTTTGATCTTGGGGAGCGCTTTTGCGAGATGCTGTTTAGCGCTTCTCTGAGAATCGCTTTGTAACCACGCCAGCAGGACTTTGGAAGTCGTTTTTCGAAGATTGGACTTTAGAAAGACAATGAGAGAAGCATTTTGATTCGCTTGAGAGGCTCTTTGATTCGCTGGGCATCGCTTAGTGATAGCTTCGACTGAAGATTGGAAATTTACCGTACTGCGAAAGATTCTCGAAGCAGACTGTTGAGATGCTCAGAAGCGCTGCGCTGCTCATAGGCGAAAACATGTGTATTCACGCTACTCTCTAGTTATGTGCGACTAGTTATCTGATTGAAAAACTTCACCCAGAGGCTACGGAATTCAGTTCGACTGTCGAGGTGAAGTATGTTGGTTTCTTCGTTATCTTGGGCAACCTTGGGCATTTTCCCACCTTTAAACGCATGCCAGAAGACTTTTGCCGAAAAGAGCCAAAGAGAAATAAGAGGTATGCTTCGCAGAAAGCATTAAGACACGGTGGAACTGTTCTCTATAAGAGTCTTCCATAAGGTTATTATAGAATAAAAAGGACCCTGAACAGTAGCTTGTTTCAAATGAGATAGGCTGAACCAAAAACGAAAGGAGAAAGAAGAATGAAAAAAGTCATCGGATTTCTAGTCTTGGCTTTGGTGTTCTTTGGGATGGCACTTCCTCTTGCGAGGATACCTGTGGCATCTGCAGCTTCTCAAGTAGACATTAACATTGCGATTGAAAAAGGCCTTGCGTACTTGAACAGCACACAGAGTAGCGCCGGAGACTGGGGTTGGTACACCGTGGCAACCACAGCCATGTCGGTCCTATCCTACGAAAACGCTCCTAACAATCACTTCGGCTGGAATTTGAGCGACCCGTACCACACAACCGTCCAGAAAGGATTAGATTATCTCTTCGGAGCAGCAGCTGTTCAATCCATAGGAGTACAATCGGCAGGCGACCCTGACACTAACGGAAACGGCATAGGAATCTGCTTCCCCTCACACGGGTTGCCAATCTACGAGACTCCAATGGCGCTTATGGCGATAGTGGCTTCTCAGACACCAGCCGCAGTAGCCACCACTGGACCAGCAAATGTCATAGGCCGCACTTACTACGACATCGCAGTTGACATTGTAGACTATCTGGCCTGGGCCCAGAATGATGCTGGAACTGGTCGCGGTGGATGGAGCTACGGAGCAAATGCTGGCGAAAGTGACAATTCGAATACTCAATGGCCTGTCCTAGGCTTGATGGCGGCTGAACTGTGGGGAATAGACGCACCTACATGGGTAAAGAGCGAACTGCTCGATTACTGGCTGACCTATACTCAGAACTTCATCGGAACCTACGACACGAATTACTACTATGGTGCATTCGGTTATGGATCTAACGCTTGGGGTCCAACTGGCATAGAGTCTATTGCGGAAACAGCAGCAGGGATCATAGATTTGACCTATTGCGGCGTACCTAAGACAGACTACAGAATAATAGCGGCTCAAGGTTACATTGTTAGAGATTGGCTTACAGTGGGAGGAAACACAGGTTGGAGAGTCAACATTGGCAACTTCTATGCTATGTACGCTGTGATGAAAGCGTGCAGATTGACAACACCGACTCCGATAAAATTCATCGCAAATTACACTGGATCTCCAACAATCGAGTGGTACAACGGAACAGATCAATATGCAGACACACTAGTCTCTCACCAAGGTGCCGATGGGCACTGGGATCAGTGGGTGAATCCAGAAAGCGTAGCTACTAACTTGGCCACTGCTTGGGGCGTGCTCATACTGGAATTCGTTCCTGTCAAAGTCCAATACAGCCTTGAAGTCGACGTTGTTCAAAGTGGCACGAGCAACCCAGTCCACGGAGCCAACGTTGTCGCAGAAGGACCCAACACCTACTCAGACGTTACTGACGGCGGCAAAGTAGTATTCAACGACATTCAGGCGGGCACGTATCAGGTTACAGTCACATGTGCTGGTTATATCCCTGCTTCGCAGACAGTTAATGTCAATAAGAACACGACGATAACGGTCGAGTTGGAACTTATCTTCGTGATTCCTGAGGTTCCGCTTGGCACAATAATGGCTTCGGTTTCAATGATAGCCGCGCTAATAGCATATGCTGTCTTGCCACGAAAGAAAAGACTAGAACGCAATATACCTTAACCTCTTTTTTTTTCTTTTTTGTGCATTTTCTTCTTCGTACGCAAGAGTGGAAAAACAAGAAAGCGGTTGTCTCGATTTGGCGGGTTTGGAAAACGTGTGGATGCGTGTGCTTTGTGGGTGTTTGTTTAGCCTGTGGCTTGTATGAAGATTATGAAGTTGAAGTCTGTTATGCTGGTTATGTTGGATTGTACGGTTAGGGTTAGCTCGGCGCATACTAGTGCGCTGCGGGCTAGGGCATAGTTGGTGCAGTTCCAGGTGAGTGTTAGGTATGATGCTGCGGTCGTGGGGGTCCAGTTCCCGTAGGTCATTGAGAGTGTTCCTGTTGCTGTTCCGTCGTTGCGGACGTAAACGTTTTTGCGGATTGAGGTTCCTGGGGTGATTGTTCCCCACGTTATTGATGTTACTTTGTTTGTGCAGATGGTGTCCCAGAATATGCTTGCTCCTATGACTCTTATTGTGCCGGAGCTTGAGACGTTCTGCTGGGATGTCTGCTGAGCGAGGGCTACTCCGGTGAGTATGATTAGGGAAGCGAGCAGAACGTAAATGCGTATGTGCTTCCGGTCGGTGATGAAGCTTTTCAAGATTTGAGTCCGTTGTTTGAGTGTTTGTTTCATGTTCTTTCCTTCGAGTTTGTTGCGGATTTTGGTTCACTAGAATATCGCATGATGCTGATAACGCTTCTTGAGAAGCCAGATTGGCTGTTTAGTCAGCTTTGGTTGGAAGAGTTTGTCAGGCAGAGTTGACAAGGTGCAAAGGCGAATTGGAAAGGCGAGGTGGAAGCTTTTGTAGGATTATGGTTTGTTGGGTGACTTGGATATTTATAATTGGGCTATCGCCGAACGCCTAGTGGAATCTTAGGAGGCGGAATTTCGGCAGATACAAAATAAAGATAATTATACGATAAGACGCGCGTGAGAGCGTTAATGCAGGAAGCTTTGGTTTCCGTTGTTATTTTGGCTTAGTCTTGTTTTCTTTCGGTTTTTCTTTGTTGTTGTTAGAGCCTGCGCAGGATAGTAGCCATCCTATCAGCCACATGGCGGCGGTGATGGGGAGTACTAGTAGAAGAAGTTTACGTCTCGCCATTGGGTTGTTCCACCGTGGGGTTTGGGTTGCACCAAACAGGGAAACTCATGCAACGCCTCTAAATATTGACGTCAGCACAATTTGTATTTATAACTTGTGTACGAATTGGAATGGGCTTCGTTTTCTCCGCTGCTCAATAAAGAAGTTTCTATGGTGCTGTCTTGGCTTGGTGCTCCCTGAGTATTCCGGCTGTGGCGAAGATTGCCGTCAGTGTGAGTAGGCTGAGTACTATGGGTGCTTGGCGTATTCCCCACGGCGTGTAGTTCAGGAGGAGGCCGACGATTGGAACGAGGGCTAGGCTCATGCCTATGCTGAGGGCGATGCGTTCTATGGTGTCTAGGTTTTCGTTGGATGTTTTTGTTGAGAATCTGACTGGGAGCTCTGTTGGGAAGAGGGTTTTTATGAACGCGTAGCCTGGCAACCACAAGACGAAGATTGTGCCTAGCACGTATCGTGTGTAGACCCAAGGGTAGAAATCCTCGGGGATAGCGAATACTGTGGCGGCTGTGACGACTGCTGTGGCTATGGTGATCCAGTACCACAGGGCTTGTTCTGTCAGAAGGACAACAAAACGACAGCCGATTTTTTTAGATAGTTCTTTAGCCAAACCGATTGTCCATAAACAGATTGAGTACCCAACGTTTCGACCTCTATAATCGTTATGTACTCCAAGACGACCGAGCAAAAGCGCTGGGTAGTGCTTCTTTCTAGTAACAATTCCTAATCTAGTCTCTTTTACTTCTATTGCATGCATAGCAACTGTGACATATCCGATGGCAACATCATTGATATAGAAGAGATAAGTAATTCCTCTTGATTCCTTTTGATATTGCATAGCCTCTTTATGAATAAACTCGTTAAGACCTAAAGTGTCATCCAAGCTACAGTCAAAACACAGAAGATTCGTATCATTATCGAGGGTTTTTACCGTGACTACTCCCACCCCTAAAGGGCGTGGGCTTCTATTCCCGTTTGGGAAAGAGACTGTAGCCCCAGTCTCAGAATATTGATTGCAGCGTTCAAGTCGCGGTCCATCACCAAACCACATTCACAAAGATGTGTTCTCTCACTCAAGTCTTTCTTCACAATCAAGCCACATCTTGAACACGCCTGCGAAGTGAACTTGGGATTTACCAACACGACTTTGGAACCAGCTTCTTCCGCTTTATTCCTTGCCGCGTTAACAAACATTCCCCAAGAGGCATCAGTGATAGACTTCGCAAGACCACAATTGTTATTCTGTTGCATACCCTTAATGTTCAAATCTTCAAAGGCGATGATGCCAAAACGGTTCACCAGTTTATGGCTTTCCTGATGAACAAAATTGCTCCGCTTATTCGCTATGCGTTCATGAACGCGCTGAACCACTTTCAACCGTTTACGCCATTTCTCTGAACTTTTCTTTTCAGCACTCAGTTTCCTTTGGGCCTTAACTAACTCGACTTCTTCAGTCCTGAAAAACCTTGGATTAGATATTTTTTCGCCATTAGATAAGGTAGCAAACGATTCTAAACCAACATCCGCACCAACCACTGAACCATCCTTGAAAGGCAGCGGATTACTCAGCACTTCCGCCATGATTGAAACAAACATTTTTCCTGTCGATGTCCTGCGAACAGTTATTCTGCGTATCTTACCCTGCACTGGACGATGTACGTTAACGCGAACAGCACCAATCTTCGCCAACGTCAATTTGTCTTTTCCAAGTTTAAACCCGAACTGCGTGTACGTCAAAGAATCATAGCGTCCATGCCCCTTGAAACGTGGATAACCAACCTCTTTTTCGCCAGCCTTAACCCGACGGAAAAACGCTTTGAATGCTAGGTCAACCCGCACCTGTGCATCCTGCAAAACCTGACTAAAAACGCTATTAAGTTCTAAGCGTTCCTTCTTCCAACCTGTGAGTAGCTTGTTGGTCTTGAATAGCGAAATACTCTTGCATTCTTGTTCCCAACTGTTCTTGCGAACTGCCAACGTTTCGTTGTAGACCCAACGCAGAGATTCTAAAACGGCGTTTATTTTGGTTTGTTGCGCTTTAGTAGGATATAGTCTATAACGAAACGCCTTAAGCACAACAGAACAATACTTACAACCAGCTTAAATGGTTTACGCCATTCATCCCACGTCTGAAGAACGCGGGCTTTCTGGCTAACTTTTTAGGTAAACTCTTTTTCTCAGGTCAATATCGTGGAAAACAACTATTTTTTCTTTCTCGTCAATTTCATAGATGACCCTGTATTTTCCGATTCTTACTCTCCATAAACTTTTGAGAGGACCAACCAGCGGAACCCCAACATGAGGGTTCACAAGTATTTCCCTTAGCGTTTCAACCACTCTTGATTTAACGTCCCTCGGCAACCTCTCCTCCTTTTTGAGGAAAATCCTTGAAACCCTAGCTTTATAAGGCATCCTACTTCAAAACTTTCTCCAAATCGTCCATCGAGCATTCAACGTACTCGCCCTTAGCTACCTCTTCCCTGCTCTTCGCAATAGTCTTCAACGCCTCTTCATCCGCAAGCGTCTCTAAAGTGGCTAAAACCTGCTCCATCTTGACATACGCGCTCATGATCTCTTTGAAAAGCTCTTCAGGAATGAGGATTCCCTTCCCCGTAACCTTAACTTTTACATCCACCGAAGGGCACCTACCAGATACGTATGTGCTAAAGGATTTAAGCTTTCCATTCTTCAGGTCTAAGCCGAACACTCTATGGTCTTCACTCAACCTCTCAAAAAAATACTACAAGTGGCAACATAGCCGCAATTAACATGTTGTTGTTCCTATGCTCGTTCTGGATATTACGCAGCAGTCAAGGTATACCGTGGTGGGGCCGCAGTTTACCAGTTCGGACAAGCCGAAGTCTACTCTGTTAACGTCCATGTTCTCCCTACGTTTACTCTGCCTGCAAATATACGTTAACCGCGGTCTCCATTCATCATTGCGCGCGTTTTTTATGAATACTTTAAGAATTTGAGAATTTCGTGGATAAAAACGTCAAAATCTTTTAATTCTGTTCTTAAGCTCTGGAATAGTCTTTCATCATCTACGTGAGGATATCGGTGGACAAGTACGTTTCTTACTCCCCTCATGCTTTTCAACTTTTGAGTAGTTTCGTCGGTGATCACTTTCTCTTGATTGAGCTTTTCGATTATGTCTTCTTCGCTCGTTGGGACTCCTAATTCTAATTCAGAGAAGATTATGTCGCAGATATCAAGAGTACATTCGATTGAAATTTGAAGGAGCCTTTCACATGCTCTTCTCTTAACTTCTGATTTTTCATACTCTTCAAAAGTTTTCGGGGTGATTTCTTTCAGTTTCTTCAAGTATCCTCGAATTTCAGCTATTTTAGACAATGTTCTTTCTTTATCTACCATAAGCGACACTTTTTATGCAGTATAGATAATGGTTTTTGAACAGTTCAAATTCTTTGATTGAGCTTATAGCGACTCTGAACATGCTATCGTAATCTTTGTTCAGTAGGAATTTTCCTTCTTTGAGGATTCTGACCCTGATGAAGACTGGAAGTTGCTGAAAGATTTGGATATCGTATTTACTTGAAACCATGCTCAAGTATTCCAGCTTCTTGTTGCTTATGAAGAGACTGCTGAGCCTTTTTGGTTTCAACATCAAGCAAACATCTATGTCGCTGAGAGGTAGAGTCCTTTTCCTCGCATAACTACCAAATAGTATGACGGCTAGTACATCCTTGTCCTTTCTTGCTTTCTCGAGGATTCTCTCCAGTTCCTTTTCCATGAAGTTTAGTTTGCCTTTGCTTTATTTAAGGGTTCATCAGAGCTTCGGGAAAAATAAAAACATCATCCTTTTCTTGAAGAGTTTCTGGTCAAGTTGAACGTAGAGCATGGTGTTGTCGATCTTTTTATGTCCGAGGTACTGCGTCACATGTAGTATATTCTTGGCATAGGGAATGTAGATAATTTTCTATCATTTGATTTTTCTAACATTCACTCAACAACTATCGGTACTACTTCCTCGCCGGCTAATACCCTCGCCGCATATTCTAATGCAGCCTTTACATCTTCCTCCTTTAAGTTAGGATATTCTTCAAGAATCTCCCTTAAACTCATGC
>Ga0315279_10006011_pt1 | contig 15486 bp, 20 predicted proteins | sample YL17G06_20_MG_FD_203694 | JGI IMG/M metagenome (GOLD analysis project Ga0315279, IMG submission 203694) | Sediment microbial communities from Yellowstone Lake, YNP, Wyoming, USA - YL17G06_20 | ecosystem: Environmental > Aquatic > Freshwater > Lake > Sediment | place: USA: Wyoming | collected... | reverse complement strand
CTTTGTCCTCGTATCGCTTCTGGGCCTGCCGCGACCGTGGATGCGCGACGGCGTTCCTCGTCGCGTGCAGCTGGCCCAACAACTTCCAGTGCTTGCCTCGTAGCCTTCCGAAGGGGTTCGTCGCAAGGATGTCCTTTGCCAGCCCTTTCAGCTCTTCGGGATCCGTGGGGAAGTGCCTCTTCCAGGTGAGCAGCGCCTCCCAGGCATCGACCTTGAGATGGCTGGGCAAGGCCGGACTCAACGTCTCCTGCAGGCGAGCCGCATTCCTATTAAGGAGTGCGACTACAAGCTCCTGGGTGAAGGTGACCCAGCGTGCGTACACCGTCAGGCACCCGGCCTCGAACAGCCACGTGAGGTCACTCTCCGGCTTTGGCTCGGCGATGAGCTGCTTGCCGGCTTCCTGCTTGATCAAGGTCTCCAACCGCATCAGTCGTTCGCGCGTCTGCTGCAGATCCTTCTCGAACCGGTCGTGGATCTTCCGAAGGTCCGCCTTCCTCATCGCCTACCCCGCCCAGCACCCCATCACCGGTCGCTCCACATGTCCCGGAACGCTCGCTGCGCACGCAGCCCGTGGTCGGGGTCGGTGCACTTGGCGAACCAGTAGTAGGCCTCGTCGTCGCTCATCGCGCGCACAGCGCCCGAGATCTCGTCGATCCGCCGGATCTTGCGGAGCGGCTTCGTCGCGAGGAGCGCGAGCCCAAGGCGCACGCCGGCCTGCTCGGGCAGCCGGAAGGGCTTGCTCCGTGTGCGACGCAGCTCCGAAGGGCGGTGCCCGGCCTGCCGGAGCGCATCGAACACGTGGTCGCCTACGGCCTGGAGGTTCCGTCCTGCGGAGAAGACGACCTTGCGGGGCTCACCGGCCCGGCCGTTGGGGGGCTGCCGAAGCTCGATCCCGAGGTCGGCGTCGCCGACGGGAATGACGATCATCTCGAACTCCGAGCGCCGTCTCATTCCCCCGCCCCCATCGGTTCCGCCTTGACGGTCATCGCGCCGGGGTTCAGCTGGACGAACACGTCGCGGATGCCCCCGAGGTCTGAGCCACCAGGCTCGATCCCGTCGGCGAAGGAGAGCGTCAGCATCAGGCGACCCGAGGCGTCCGCGAGCTCGTCGGGCTTCACTTTCTGCACGATGTCGTGGAAGGCCCGGTACCTATCCCACGGACCCTGGTAGCGGACCTCGAAGTGCGTTCCGTCGCCAAGGTCGAGGGCTGCGTACATGTCGACCGCCACCTTCGCCTTGGGCAGCTGGGGGACCGCGAGCGCTACCGCGGTGAGATCGCGAAGCAGCTCGGCACCCGCACCCGTCACCTCCGCCGAGACCCAGGCCAGGCGCCCGACGCCGCGGTCCTTCGCCTGGTCGGCAAGCCCCTGGAAGGCCTGGCCGGGGGCGCCCTGGGCCGAGAGTAGAGTCGGCTCGGGGGGCGCGGTTGTCGAGGTTCCGCAGATGCACTGACTGATGGGCCGGTGGCAGACCGGGCACGTCCCCTCTTCGCCGGCCGTCGGCTGCTCGGGGATGTCGCAGATCGCGATCCCCGCAGCCGCCTCGGGCAGGACGAGCTCCACATCGGCGGAGATCTCAACAAGGGGCGTGGTGGTGGACTCCTTCGACCAGGCGCAGCCTTTGCGGGGGTCGTAGTAGAGCCACTGGCCGTTCCGGACTCCGAGCTTGATGGCCTCCTTCAGCTGGTTCACGTCGAGCAGCATCTTGAGACCGATCCGCATGGCGAACTCCTGCCGGAGCTGGAGCGTGGTCACGCGCTCGGCATTCTGCGTCCACGCCTTGTCGCGCAGGAACTTCGGCGCGATGGGCTGGGAGTCGGCGGTGAGAACGCGCTCGAGCTCCCGAAGGACCCGGAGCACGACCTCGGACTGGTCCCGCTCGACGTCAGCATGGTCCTGAACCGCCAGTAGCACGTGGGCGAGCCGACCGTGCTTCTCGGGCGCGGACTGGTCGGGGTGGTACAGGTGCCGGTACATCCGAGTGATCGCGACCCGGAGCGTGAGCTCGCCCTCCTCGGTCATGCGCTTCAGTCGTTGCTGCTGCTCCTTCGTGAACTCGTTAAAGCGGACGGGGTCGTTCACGATCCGGTTCACGGCGAGATGATGCTGCGCCTGCTGGACGGCGTGATCGACTGCCACATCGTCGGCGACGAGGAAGACCACGTTGTTGCGGAAGCGGCGGTAGTTCTGGGCCGTCCCCGCGCGATCTGCAAGGTGGACGACCAGATCGGGCGGCGTCTCGTCATCCGCCTTGGCGCGGACCGCGTCGTAGTGGGGCAGGATAAGCTTCGGGCGCTCGAACGTGTCCTCAACATCGGAAGGCTCCGCGGGGAAGAAGACGGTATCGAAGACACCTCTCTTCCAGATCTTGCGGATCCGCTCATCGAGCTCCTTCTTCGCCGAGGTCTTGCCGATCACCCCGATCTCGTCGGCGACGATCTTCACGAGGGAGGGCTCGGTCGAGAAGCGAAGGCGGTTCCCCGTGAGGTCCAGGAACCAACAGCTCTCGAGCAGTCGGTCGACCTGCTTCTCAACGAGGCCGAGGTCGTCGCCGGGCGTGAACACCGCGAGCTTGGCCTCGGTGGGGGTCAGCCCTGCGGCCACACCTTGGACCAGCGAGTGCAGGAAAGCCGTGGTCGCGACCCGGGTCCCGTAGGGCGGACGACCGGCCTGGACGAGCTCCTCGTCGGCGAGCGGCGCGTGGGCGCGCGCGCCGGCCTTGGGGTTGGCGATGTCGGCCTCCGCCACCTGGCGGAAGACAGGCCGGTCGAGACGACTGGTGAGGTCGTTCAGGATCTCCTCGTCGCCGAGGTCCAGGTGGTGCGGGTAGATCAGGTACGTGTCCTTGGCCTTGGTCTCCCAAAGGGTCCGCACCGCACGGGCGAGCAGGCGCAGGGCGCCGCGAGTGCGCTGGAAGTTCGGGATCGTGGACACCTTCTCGTTCAGCGCTCGGAGCAGCTCGGGATGGAAGGGGTAGTCGTTCTCGATGTCGGTGGCGTAGCCGGCGCTCCCGGCGTTGGCCGGCAGGTCGGAGCCGCGCTCCAGCTCGGCCATGAGCGCGTCGTGGTATCCGTGCGCGGTGTCCTCGGCGGTGACGCGATCGACAGACTCGAAGAGGCGGTGCCGGACGATGGCCGCGATCTCGTCTTCCTCCGTGGGCGTGAGGACGTGCTCCTTGCGGGCCGAGATCGCCTTGCTCTCGGCAAGTGCGCGCTGGATCTCCTCGGTCTGCGCGGCGAAGGCGTCGGCCGAGCTAGAAAGCGTGTACACAACGACGACACGTTCGGCGGAGTCCGCGGCCTCGAGGAGCGACATCAAGAAGGCCGTCGTCTGGTCGGCGAGCGTGCTCTTGCCGACGCGGTGCCCCTCGGCGACCTCGAGGTAGCGGGCGAGCTCGTCCATAAGGATGATGACGGGACCCCCGCGAAGGACCTTCTCCAGCGTCCGGGTTCCAGGGGCTGTGCGGTCTTCGTCCGCCTGTCGAAGCTCCTCATAGGTGCCGAGCTGGTATGCAAGCTCCCCCCAGAGGGTTTTCGTTGTGACGTCGCCGTGATCGACGCCCTCGGCCGGGTCGAGAGCGCTGCCCACGACCGCACCAACCGAGATGGGAGTGTCCGGCAGAAGCTCGGCGTCAACGTACTTCTCGATGTCGATGGGCCGGGCCTGGCCTGCCGCCAGGTGGTAGAGAGCGATGAGGCTGTGGGTCTTGCCGCCGCCGAACGCGGTCTCGAGCCGGATGATCGGGGCGCCGCTCGCGCGCTTCCCCGTCGCTCGCCCGAGGGCCTCGGTGAGCAGACTCCTCAACCCCCTGGCGGGATGGGTGTTCGCGAAGAACAGCACCGGGTCCTGGTAGATGGGGTCTGCGGTCCCTCGGACGACGTCCTCGAGCTTGGCCGCGAACATCTCGTCGCGGAGCTCGCCGGAGAGGACGTCAGCGCGCGGCTGGCACCCTTCGAAGATGGTCTTCATCGCCTGAGCACCTCGGATTGGAGAGCTGACCGAAGTCTAGCCCGGAGGGTTGCCGCCGATGAAACGCCGCGGCGCTGCGCAAGCTGACGCGTTCGAGGGGGAGTAGTCTCCATCGCGATGTCATCTTGCCAAGGGTCAGTGACACGAACGTCTGTTCGTTCGACCCCAGCCGAGCCCCCTAGCCCGCGAGACGAGGGGGAGGACTGAGGCCGAGTCTCCGCAACAACTGATCGGCGGGCTGTTGGCTCGATCCGCCGGTCATCGCCACAGCGCCCGCCATGCGCCGGCGCGGCCGAGCGCACGCCCGAGGATGATGTTCTTCGTCCGCCGGGCCATGCGCCCCGGATCGCCCGAGGCGAACGCCGAGAGCGTGTTCGCGATGCGCGCCGCCCGGTACATGTCCGAGACGAAGCTCCGACGTCTCATGAAAGGGCCTCCCGGCAGAAGGCCGCGGCGTCCTCCTAGAAGCTCAAGGCGAGCGGCGTCCTCGGCTTCGATCAGGCTAAGCAGCCGCTCGGCATCTGTAGGCAAGGACCGCCCACCAGAGCTTCTGTCCCTGCTCGCGGTAGAGGCGCTTGACCTCGCTCCCGATCCTCAGCGTCACGTCCTAACAGGGCCGGATTCCCACTCGGATTCTTACATCGGCTCGAGACTGGTCTCATCGAGGACCCGCGACGCCGAGTCTGACTTGGCAAGGACGGGGCAATCGGTCGGGGCTACTTGGTCGTCAACTGGTGCGCCACCGCCATGAGCCCCTGGTACGCAACGAGCCCGATTGCTATGGCACAGACGAGCCCAAGAACCACCCGGAGAAGCTCGCGCCGTACGCTTCGTTTCCCTACCATCTCGGCACGCATTGTAGCCGCGAGGACCGAGCGCCTTGTCGTGTCAGTGATGGGTGGCATGACGCGGGGGTGGACCGCAGGGTACTTCGGGTCTTCCAAAGAGAGGTCTGAGTCCCCCCGGGTTTCGTGCAGTCTGATGTTTCCCGGGGCAATTCAAACGTCCGCGATCGGGACGCCACGCCTCGCCCGAACTTCTATCCGTACAATTGCATCCCCAATCGACGGAGGTGGGTCAACTTTGCCGCAGCAAACACTCCTATGCGACCTCGAACATGACAGGCGACTACCACGGTTCCGCGTGACATCGTCCGTGAACCTCGAACAGCCATTTCCGCTGGAGGGGAATCCGTTCGCGATCGACGCCAAGTCGAGCGAGGTCTTCCGTATGGGCGAAGTAGAGATGAGCCGCGTAGTCCTGAAGACTCGTTCCTCGCGTGGGCTCGAACCGACTATCCTGAGGCGGATACTCCAGACCCACCACCGACGTTTGGCGCCGAGCGCGAGATCGAGCCTGAGATTCCCTTAAGCGCTCCCGACCCCGGCGCGTCGCCAGCGACCAGACCGCCCACCAGAGGACGAGGACGCCAGCCACCGTAACCAAGAGGGCCGCGACAATCCCACCCACGCTTGACTCTGCCACCACTAAACCCATGCGAGATGCGCCGCCCTCATTGGACTTCGACTTCCGTAGACATCAGCTCAGCGATTGGCCTTCCGGCATCGGCTGGCCGGCGGGCGTGTCCGCGGCCGCCCGGAGGTTGTTGTTCAGGAGGAACGACATGGTCGAACCGAACTCATCGTCCCACCCCTTCTCGTCGAGATACTCCTTCGCGTTGAGGTAGGTTCGCTCGTTCACGACGAACAGCCGGTAAGCCAAATCGTCCAGTCCCAAGCCCTTGGCTCGTTTCACATCGTCCATCGCGTGCGTGATGGACTGGAAGGTTGCCGCCCAGAATCGCTTGAACCACTCCACGGGGTCATCAAGCTCCGCAATCTCCGTCTCGACCCGAGAGTCGGTCAGGCGCCCCTGCGTGTACAGACTCTCGCTAAGAGCGATCAGCTCGTTCATGTACGCGAAGGATTGCGCACTCACCTTCTGGATAAGGTCGCCGATCGCGTAGTCGATCTCCTTCCGATTGCGGAAGCGGTGCTGTTCGAGCTCCCGAACTCGGGCGGAGGCCTGCATCAACAGAGCCTGTCGTTGCTCGGGCGCTAGTGTCGCGAATTCCTCGACGCCCTCTCGAAATGCTGCGCTTCCGCCTGTCATGTCCTACCCCTCTGCCTTCCAGTCATCCTGCGATTACCCGCCCCCAAGGAGACGCCGAAGCAAGCCCTTCCGCGTGCTCCGTCGCTCGACCTCTCGGTACGCGGCCATGGCCGCCTCCATGACCTCGGGCGGCATGACCTCGGATTCTCGTCCCTTGGCGAGAATCGCCTCTGCGGGTCCCATTGCCGCCAGTTCCTCCAGTTCCAGAGCCTTGTGGAGAACCTCCAGCACCTTGTCCTTTTCGGCGCCCTCATCGTCGACCGACCACCAAGTGAGCATGTTGTTGAATCGTTCTGTCCAGGAGGCCAGGTGAGTCACAGGGCGATAGTTGATGGTCCGGACCTCCGGAGGGTCGACACGCAAGTCCTCACGTCCGATGGCATCTTCCAGGTACGGAACCAGCACGGGATCGCCCCGGTTTTCACGCAACCAGCTCTCCAGCTCTTCGCGGTTCTCAGCGGTCCACTCCTTGCCGAAGGTCTCCTGCTTCGCACGCCATGTCGGAGGTCTCTGCTGCAGCCAGGCGGCTAGGGCAACCGGCTCGACCGCTCGATTCACCTGTGCCGCAAGATCGCGATCCACCCAGGGGGCGTGTTCCTCGCAGTAGGCGACATTCTCCTCCACGATTCCCCAGGCGGCCTCAGCGCCGCACTCCTGGCATGAGCTGAGCGCTTCGAGCTTGCTAGGTTCCTCCGCACTCATGGCGGCAGCCATCCTTTGGCTTGCCCTTACCGAGATGATCTCCGGCACTTCCTACCTCCTCCACCTCGCTCCTATCTCTGTACGAACGGGTCACCAACCGAGGGCCTGCGCCATGCGAACCACTTCAGGTTCCAACCGTTCAGCAATCTGCTTCCCGACTTCATCCTTCCATGCAAAGGCCAATCGAAGGTACGCTTCGGGACCGTTCATCGTTAGCAGCACGAGTCCTGCCGTCAGCGGATAGCCGGCAGTGTCCATACGCCCCCGCCCGCGCTCATTCACTTTCCCGCCCGAAGTCCATGCGCTCAGCCTGCCAGCGCTCGTTCTCCCGCGCCCACGCCTCCATCAGTTCTCGGGTCTTCTCTGGGATGGTCGGGTCGAGTTCGCCAATCTTGTAGCCGGGGTCACCCCAGTCCGTGTCGAAACCGTCAAAGGGGGCGAGCCGCCGCAGCCGATCCCTGAGTCTCCGCTCGGCCTGTGCGCGATCCACTCCCTCGGCCTGCCAGTGCCAGCCTCCCCACTCGAGGTAGCAGAGCGCGCAAGGCTCTGCCCGAATCTCGACCTCGCCGACCGGCTCGCCGAGGTCCACGGTGTAGGAGTCCTCGGTCCCCTCAATGAAGCGTTCGTAGTCGCTCACCATGGGACTCGCTCCCGCGCCCGAGTCTATTCGGAACCTTCCCGGGCCACCAGCCCGATCTCCGGCCACGGACGAGGCTGCGGCTGATGCTTTTGACCTCTGACCGCACTCCGACGGGAGCTCCCCGAATTCTCCCCCCTCCACGGCGACACGATTCGGGCCTTGCGGGCGCCCTTGTGTTGGTAGAGATGACGTCGGCCCGGGGACTCCCGTTCTTTGGCAAGGTTGCTCGTGGCTGCGGAGGCAGGCTCGCCACCCCGGCCCGCCGCGCCGTGGGCGCCAACCATCTCCCTGGGCCTCGCGTCGGAGAGGTGAACGTGGATCTGGTGTGGAGCTATCCGAGCCGTCCTCATGGCGTGCCGGGAAGCAGAGAACCGCGAACGCGGCCGGCCATGACGCCCGGGTGTCATCCAGCAGGGCGCACTCCGGAAGAATGGCCGGCAGCGGCGCTCGTATGCGAAGGGAGGCGAACGGCGAGCCATCCGGGAGTCCGCCTGTAGCTACGCGATCGTCCGCCCCACCGTGATCTTCGGGAAGGAGGACATCCTCATCAACAACATCGCCTGGATGCTCAGGCGGTTCCCGGTCTTCGGGATCCCCGGCTCCGGCGCCTACCGGGTCCGGCCGGTAGCCGTCGAGGACGTGGCCGGCCTCTGCGTGCAGGCGGGAGGGCGGGAGGAAAACGAGGTCATGAACGCCGTCGGCCCGGAGACCTTCACGTTCGAGGAGCTGGTCCGCCTCATCGCCCGGACGATCGGGACCAGGGCCCGCATCGTCCACGTCCCGCCCTCCTTCGCCCTTTCAGCCTCCCGGCTGATCGGCTACCTGGCGAGGGACGTCGTGGTCACGAAGGACGAGCTCGAGGGGCTGATGGCGAACCTCGTGGTCACCGACGGTCCCTCCACCGGGCAGCGGCGCCTCTCGGACTGGCTGACCGCGAACGCTGCCCGGGTGGGGGCGACGTACGCGTCCGAGGTGTCCCGGCACTACGTGGCAGGCAGGTAGCGGTCGAGTTCGAGAAGATGAACACCTACCCGTCAGACGTCCGCGATCGGGACGCCACGCCTCTCCCGGACTTCTATCCGTACAATTGCATCGCCAATCGACGGAGGTGTGTCAACTTTGCCGAAGCAAGCGCTCCTATGCGACCTCGAACATGACCGGCCGAAACCAGCGGTCGTCAGGCTTCAGATCAAGTCCACGCGGGCAAGGACACCCGGTCATCCGATGGTTCGGGAGACTTTCTTGTGCGCTGCTCACGCACGGCAGCTGAGGGATCTCGGCCTCGAGTTCGTCAGCCCGTAGCGTGTGAGGCGGGAGCGAAGAACGCCAACGACGCCTCTAGTCGACTCAGGGGGTGTCGAGGTGTGCCCACGTCCCCGGATTGTGCCTGAAGGTGCCGACATCCGGGGCAACTACCCGCGCTCCGCCTCCCTCAGCATCCCCACCACCACCGCTCTGAGGGCCGGGTCCTCCTCGGCGTCGATGAGCAGCTCGACGGTGGCTGGCACCATCGCCGTCGCGTGAAGGTTCCCAATCACGTTCGGCCGGGTGGCGTCATCGGCAGTGAGCACCTCGACGAGGAACACGCGGTCGCCAGCCGGGATGGTGGCGACGATCTCGCGGAGCCGGTGCTCGATCTCTGGCAGGTCCATCCGATGGCAAGGCTAGGAGAGGGCTGAGACTAGGTCGGCCACCGCGTTCGCGGCTCGGTTCAGCTCACGCTTGGTGATGCGGTTCACCCTCGCGTTGTAGCCGTGAGCATCGTAGGTCTTAACGAGCGTCCTGTAGTACTTGTGGGCCGCCTTGGCGAGGCGGACCGTCCTTGCGAACGGAGCCGCCTGATCTACTCCGTCGTAGGCGAACCGGTAGACCCTGTCGGAGGCCTCCGAGCGTGAGTCGACAGCCGACTCATAAGGCGAGTGGACCCGGTCTTCCGCTGCAAGTGACCCGTCGGTGTGCATCGGCTGGGCGATGTCGGCGACGATGTGGGCCATGATCCCGAGAGCCTTGCTGGCGGCACACTCCCTACCTGCGGCTAGGCGGTCGCCTGCCCTGTCGAACCAGACCTTTGCCGCCTCGGGTGCGCCTCCCCAGGTCTCCCCCCAGATGTCGTAGACGTGCCACCAAGTCCCGCTCGCGTGGTCGATGCCGTCCTTGGTGTCCGGATCATCCGTCGCCTTGAGAGCAGTGTGGAGGCACACCCAGTCGGCCTTGGCACCGAGGGCGTCGAGGGCCTTGTCTAGCACCCAGTCGTGGGTTCCGTAGGAGTCAGGACCGTCCACTCCGTTCGCCCAGGCCTGCGCGGGCGATGCCCCGATGCTGACAAGGCCCGCCGACAGAGCGAAGCTCAGGAGAAGCCTGACACCGAGCGTCATTCGCACATCATGAGCCTAGTCCCGTCACTCCATCTCCCTCAGCATCCCGACGACGAGCGCCCTCGCCGCCGGGTCCTCGTCGAAGTCGATAATCGGTGAAACCTCGGCGGTGGTGCGGCCCGCCAACCGGCGACGAGAAGGCACCGGTAACCCACAAACCTCAGGGGACGTCAGTGCCGCGTGCCACAATCGGCGGTGTGTGTGCGGGCCTGCGCAAATCGTAGGAAGGGCAGCAGGATGACTGAGCAATGGACGCCGAACCAGCAACGGGTTATCCACGAGCTACTTGAGTGGGATGAGGAGCTCAAGCCCCTTCGTCCGCCAGTACCCGCACCGGGCGGGCTGTGGGAAGACCTGCTCCGTGAACTCGAGGAGCTGACCGTCCCCACGGCTGCACTATTCGCCCGCCACGACCAGCGCCTGACGGTCAACAAGTTCAACCTGACGTCGGTCCACAAGTGCGAAGGGCTCTACGTGGCCCCCGACGAGTTCGAGTGGACCGTCGCCAAGGCGCGCGGCAAGGCGGTGCACCGAGCCATCCAGAAGTCGTGGGCTGGCCGCTTCACGGAGATGCCCCCGCTCGAGCTTGCGCAAGAGACGGTGGAATCTCTTGCGGCGAGCCCGGACGACCGGAGTCTCGCGGAGTACCTGACGAACCTCGATCCCTCCACGAGGGCCGAGCTGCTTAGTGAGACAAGCGCAATGCTTACGGCGTTCTTCTCGGACTGGCCGCCCATCCACCCTTGGATGCAACCCCGGGTAGAGCCGTCGATGCACGCCAGGCTCCATGGCGGCCGTATTTCGCTGAAGGGCCGGTTCGACCTCGCGCTAGGCCCTCCCGGGCGAGGTCCTGTCGTCATCACGGATCTCAAGACCGGCATCGACTATCCGGAGCACCGCGAGGAGGTCCGCTACTACGCCCTGCTGGAAACCCTCAAGACCGGCGTGCCGCCAATCCGTGTTGCCTCCTACTACCTGGATGGCGGCTGGTTTCAGGCCGAGGACGTGAACAAGGACGTCCTGCGCTCTGCGGTCCGGCGCACAGGCGATGCGGTCAACCTCATCGGACAGCTGTGGTAGCGCGAGCGCGAGCCAGAACTGTCTCCGGGCTGGCACTGCCGCTACTGTCCATCCCAAGCCGACTGCTTGACCGGCCAGGGTTGGCTTTCCGACAACCGGGATCGGTCGACGCCCGGATAAGCGGTGATCGCCGATGAGCGGAACCCCCGCAGTCCCTCACCCAGTTGGCGATGCGCCGCGACGGTAGATGCCGGTCGTCCGCCTACTGCCCAGCGACCTTCGGACGGACCGGGGGTTTCTTCAGCACATCGCCTCGGGGAAGGACTAGGAGGGCTTCGCGTGGCTCACGTCGAAGGTGGACGAGGCCGCGCAGCGCGTCGTAGTCCCCGACGGGCGCGTGCTCCGTGATCTCGACGACGATCCGCTCGCCCACATCGGCAAGGAGGCGCTTCAGGAACGGGGAGACGGCGGTCAACGGAGACGCGTTCAAGGAGAGGTAGGTCTCCGCCGGGAGCCGGTCGAGGTGCGCCAGAGCCGAGCGCAGGGCGGCCGAGCCCCTGTGAATTGTCAACCTCACCAGGTGATGATCTTGGCTATGCGGCCTCGGGCACGTGGACGTCGAGCACCAGGACCAGCACCTCCTGCTCCGGCGTGGTCTCGGCGCGGAGGTGGCCGTCGATCAGCTCGAGGCCGTCCGGTGTCTGCCGGGCGAGCAGGGCGTCGGCGTAGCCGACCTGCTCGAGCACCGAGCGCAGGGCGCGGGCCTGGCCAGCCGGGCGGCGGCGCCAGCTCTTCGGGTTCGCGCGGAGCTCGGCGGCAGGCACGCGGCGGAGCTCCACGATCCGATCTCTCGTCTCCAAATGGCCCGCCCTTCGAAAAGACGCCGAAACTAACCTGGGGGCTCGAAGGTGGCTATCTCGGCGCTCCCGGGGCTCGCCGTGAAGATTCGGAGGGGCCCCGGTCGCCCTTTGTGTCCGTTGCACTGCCGCCTCGCGGAGCCGGCCACGATACAGGTGCGCCGAGTCGCCGCGAACCCGGCCCACGAGCGCCTCGTGACTGGCGCGCAGGATGCTCACGCGGCCCTCGGCGAGGAGGCCCCTGGCCTTGTCGAAGGCGGCCTCACGCGGCATCGGGCAGTCCATCCGCACCAAGAGCGAGCGCCCGCATCCCTGCACAGCTGCACAGCGTTCGCCGAAAGGCATGACTTTTCTCGCGCACACGCGTGGGAAAAGTCTCCTCGTTCGCTAACGCTGTGCGCCTATGCATGGTCGAGCAGTCCGATCCCTGCCCATCGGGTGATCCGGCCGCCGGTGTTGTGCTCGAGCCCGAGCTTCTTCAGCCGCTCGGTGAAGGAGCGTCGCTCGAGCGGGAAGCGCTCGCCGGCGTCCTTGGAGAACTCCTGGTACGCCTTCCAGAGCGCGTCGGCCTTCACGGTCGCCTCGCCGTCGAAACGGCACCGCTCGGCCACGAACTCCCGCAACGGGTCCATCTCCTCGCGGTAGCTCGCAGTCGCGAAACGCACCGCCTCGGGCGGGTCGAGCCCGGACTGCTGCCAGAACTGATAGCCCTCGACGGCCCATGCCAGGATCGCGGGTCCGGCGATCTCGGGGTCGCGGAGCGTGGCCTTCACCGAAGCGTCGCGCTCCTCGGCCGGGATCGGCACCACGAACGGCACCTCGAGGATGCGCCGCCAGAGCGGCTCGTCGTCGTCGGGAACTCGAGGGCGGTCGTTCGCGACCAGCCACAGCTTGAACGCGGGGACGAACTCGGTCTCGCCCCGGTACAGAGCGCGGGCCGTCACGGTGTCCCCGCCGGTGAGCAGCTTCACGAGGCCCTCGGCCATGCGTCGCCCCTTGTCCACTTCGGCGCTCGAGACGAAGCGAGCGCCTGCGAGCCGCACGAGGTCCGACCGGGGCGACGCGCCACCGGCGCCCTTGGACGCGAGGAACGTGGCGAAGTCCGCCGTCACTGCGTAGTCGCCGAGCGCCGCCTTCATGGACTCGACGAAGGTGCTCTTGCCCGAGGCCGCCGGTCCGTGAACGAAGAACAGCACCTCCTCCTGCGTAGAGCCCGTGAGCGAGTAGCCGACGGCTCGGCGGACGAAGGTGCGGAGCTCGGCATCCGGCAGCGCCCGGTCGAGGAACTCATCCCACAGCGGGAGGCACGCCTTCGGGTCGTAGGTGACAGGGGCGAGCTTCGTGATCCGGTCCTCGGGTTGGTGCGGCAGGAGCTCGCCGGTCTTGAGGTTGAGCGTCCCGTTGCCCACGTTCAGGAGCCAGGGGTCGGCGTCGAGGTCGACTGGCAGCACCGAGATCGCCGGGTCCGACTCCGCCAGCGCCACCAGCGCCCGGATGCGCGGCTCGGACTCGCTCTGCAGGGCGTGCTTCGCGATCCGCTCGCGGGTCCTCAGGTCGGGCGCGTCCTCCACATCGGCCCACAGCGCGAGGACCGTGCGCTTCGCGAGGTCGAGGATCTTGCCGCGCTGGTCCTTCGCCCACCGTACGCCGTCCCAGACGTACCACGTCCGCAACGGGCGACAGTAGAGGATGCGCTCGCCGTACTCGGCCACCAGCCTCCTCGCGTTGCCGAGGTCCGAGAGGTGCTCATCGCGCTCGAGCGGGACGCCGATGTCGAGCACCTCAAGGGGTGTACGAGTCGGGGCCTCGAGCGCCGACGCGATCGCCACGGGATCCCGACTCACGGGCTGACGGCCCCCTCGCGAGCCGCGAGCATCTCGGCGTGCTGCCGACGCAGGTCGGACCAGTGCTCGAGCTCGCCCTCGGTGGGCAGCCCGTGGTCGCACGTCGGGCAGGCGGTGTAGCCCTGGGCTCGGAGCCGGCGGACACGGGCTTCGAAGCTCGCCGGCGGGAACGTCACCTCGAAGTCGTCCATGCCGAGGAACGCCTTGCACTCTTCCCAAACGGCTCGCTCCGCCCAGACGCGGACGAGCGGATCGGGTTCGGCCCTCGCCATGTCGACGATGTCCAGCAACGCGAGGCAGCGGTCGCGAACGGCGACGGGCGACGCGACCACGAGACGTGCGGCCTGGCGGAAGCGCCCAATCCGTGCGAGCACCTCGTCGCTCATCGAGCACCTCGTCGCTCGAGCAACTCGACCACGATCCCGGTCAACCCGGCGAGGCCGGCGATGATGAGCACCGCGCCGGGGATCACGGGGCCAAAGCGCTCGCGTCTACCCCGTCGACCCGGCACTACGGGGTGGATCGATGGGAAGCCCGGACGCCGCCGATTGCCGTTCACGTGGCTACCTCCTCGAGAGCGCCGCTCAGATTGGCGCCGGAAACCGCGACGGTCGTTCGGCGGCTCATCAGCCCCCCCGGGGGTCGAGCCGCCAAGGCGGCTTCACGGAGCAAGCGGTCCGCCGCAGCCTCGAGGGTGGCCGCGATCGCGTCTAGTGCCTCGTCGCTGATCTTCGGCGTCACGGCGGGCGAGCTCATCGCGGCTCGTCCTCGAGCGGGAAGAGATCGTCTTCGGGGACTCCGAGGAACTCGGAGAGATCGCGTCGGAAGCGCGCCGACGCGGAGAACCTACCGGCGAGCGCCCTGGAGGCCCAGTCCATCGAGCAGCCGTGGTACTCAGCGAACTCGGAGATCGTGTGAGCCGCTGCGAAGAGCTGGATCCTGGCCGGGTGCGGGCGTGCGGATCGGGTGACGACGACAGAACCTCCCACGAAGCGACCTCCTACAAGTCGCCTCCGCTGGGAGGTTCGTGGAGCGGGTTTACACGGGAGAGCCCGCCTCCGGTCCCGCCGGCTCGCATCATCGTCCTCCTCGTGGTCAATCAGGTCGTTCACGGGGAGAGCATGGAGCTCGCTCATGTCATGAGCCTCCGCGCCGAGTCAAGGAAACGCCGGCGAACCCCGAGAGCCCGGTCCTACCGCGGCGCCCGGTTTGCCCGTTCGCCGAAGCGGTGCTCCGGACCCAAGGGCCGCCGCCCAGGACTTCCCGCCTGGTCACTCAGGCAGGCGTGCGGCCTCCCCTCGTCACCCCGTCACCTCGGGCTGCACGCTCTTGCGGTGAACGAGCGCCCGCGACTCTGCAACACGCAGGCCTGCGCCTCGGCGCCGGTGCGGTAGATCCACGGGGAGCGTCCCGCACCCGTCAAGGAACCGGCGGCTTTCCCTTGACAAGCCAGCGACGATCGGGGTGCTGATGCGTACACACCTCCGGGACGGTTTCACCACCACCCCGAGGCGCTGCGCATCGGGCGAGGACGTGACACATCAGCGGCGAGGCCGGTTCTCCTCGGAGGGCCGGCCTTCGCCGTTGGGGAGCCTGCCGTGAGAGGCCGGGGCCGGAACGTCTTTACGAAGGCCGGCCCGGTCACGATCCGCAGCGCCGACGGCGAGGTGGCCAAGGTGCGCGCCTACACCCCCATCGAGGTCAATCGCCTCATCGCCGGCTATCAGCCTGAGCGACCCGAGGCCGAGCAAGGGTTCCCCGTAGCGCTGAGGCGGCGCCGTGTCTCGGCAGAAGAACGAGCAAGAAGAGCCCTGGAGAAGAACCGCCGCGAGATCGAAGCAAAGCGTTCACACGGATAACCCCGACAAGGGCATGAAGGGCCCCGTTCCTGCGCTAATCGCATAGGTGTTGCAACAGCGAAAGCCCTGATCACCGGCTTATTGCAACAGCGTTGCAACAAGAAAGCCC
>Ga0315279_10006010_pt1 | contig 15486 bp, 15 predicted proteins | sample YL17G06_20_MG_FD_203694 | JGI IMG/M metagenome (GOLD analysis project Ga0315279, IMG submission 203694) | Sediment microbial communities from Yellowstone Lake, YNP, Wyoming, USA - YL17G06_20 | ecosystem: Environmental > Aquatic > Freshwater > Lake > Sediment | place: USA: Wyoming | collected... | reverse complement strand
CGCCGGGAGAGGAACAAAACGGACAGGACAGTCTCGGCGTGCTTCTACAGACGGTCACAACCAGATCCATGTCTCTTCCCCGGAACTCCTCTATGCTCTTAGAGGATTGCCCCGAAATGTCTATCCCGATTTCAGCCATGACCTTGACGGCGAGCGGGTGGACCTTCGTGGGAGTTGCCCCAGCGCTGTAAACCTCATATCTTTCACCGTAGAAGTGTCTGAGGAGCCCCTCAGCCATCTGCGAACGAGCTGAGTTATGTGTACATAGAAATAAAACCTTGACCTTATCCGTTACCAGCTGCCTCCTATACTAAGTAATAAAATGCTGAAGGAGAAAATAAATAGCGTGCACAAAATAATCATTTTATTCGAGAAAGCCTATAGGTGACAAATCCATGAGGACACACAACATCAAAATAATCTTTCGTTTCCCAATCCATTTTTTCTGTCAATGACATTGCGAGTTTCATCGGACCAATTGCACTCAACGCCTGAAAGCAGATTCCTTTCGAATCGGGTGTTCGTGCGCCTAGAATAAACACTTCACCTCGTTCGGTCTTAGCGACTCCGGGACAAACACCAGAATCTGTATTTACATTAATTGCTTCACATCTAATTTTGTTATAAATCATATGCGTCCCTCCCTCGTTATTACTATTCTTTCAAGTGTTTCTCGAAGTTTTGAAGGTGCTTGTCTGCTTCTGCGAGTTTGCCTTCGGAGATCATTTTGCGGGCTTCCCCCACATGTTTGGAAGCGCATCCATGTAGGTTCTTGGCGTGTTCGCATCCATGACATTCGGTCTTCTTGCTCATTCTCATACCTCCAGTATAACGCTTATATCCTGCGAATATTATAAAGATTTTGATAACATTACCAAGTGATTCATATGTGTTGTGATGACTCCGGATGCGGGAAACTCGGCGAAGTGATGAAGTTCCAGAAATACTTCAGGGCGCTGCACTGTGCGACGCGTTGGAACATAATCAAGATCATCGGTGAGGGCGAGAAGGGTACAGGTGAGATACTGAAAGAGCTTGGCAATATGGGTGAGACTCTGGCGAGGTCAAGCATCTATTATCACCTATCTGAGCTTGAGAAGACCGGGATAATTGTGCAGACGGGATACCGAGAGGAGGGGGGCGGCGCTCCTGAGAAGGTCTGGAAACTGAAGACTAGGGAGATCAAGATAGACCTACTCGACCCAGGTAAGGATTCTGAGACAGTGTAACGAGGAATATCGTGTACAGTTTGTTAAATGAATAAACTTAGGTGGATATTTTGAGTGAACTCATTCGAACATCAAAGTATCTTAAGCCGTATAAGGTGGGAGCGGTCCTCGCAGTCGTCTTTCTCGCGTTAGTTGTTGCAGCTGAGCTCGCAATCCCACGCCTCGTGCAGACGATCATCGACGAGGGTGTGGCAAAACAGAACATGGCGGTGATTACCCAAACGAGCCTGCTGATGGTCGGCGTAAGCCTGCTCGCAGCCCTCTTCATGACCGCGAACACAGTATTCGCCATCAGGTCGTCGAGGAGCTTCGAAGCAGACCTGCGAGAAGCGACATATGAGAAGATCCAGTCATTCAGCTTCGGAAACCTCGACGAATTCACCACGGGACAGCTGCTCACAAGGCTGACGAGCGACCTCAACCAAGTTCGCATGGTGGTCACTCTTAGTCTCCGCATGTTCACGCGTATGCCACTCACGTTCCTGGGCAGTATCGCGATCATGCTCGCCACTAACCTGAGGCTCTCCCTGATCATGGCGGTTCTGCTACCTGTCACCCTTGTCTTCAGCTACATCTTCATCCGGCTGCTCCAGCCCCTGTTCACTAAGGTTCAGGAGAGGCTGGACCGTCTCAACCAAGTCATGCAGGAGAACCTGCTTGGCATCAGGGTTGTGAAGGCCTTCGTCCGCAGAGACTACGAGAATAAGCGATTCGAGAAGGCAAACGATGAGCTCTACGGAAACTCCCTAAGGGTAGCCCAGCTGCTGAGCCTCTTCAACCCGTTAACCGTCGCCCTCCTCAACCTGGGAATCGTCGCCGTCCTCTACTACGGCGGCCTTCAGATACAGGTTGGCTCCGCGACCGTCGGCGAGATAGTCGCGTTCACCAACTACCTAAACAGTGCAATGTTCTCGGTGCTCACCCTCAGCCTGATGGCCGGGAACGTTGCCTCGGCGAATGTATCCGCTGGGAGGATCTTGAATGTCATTGACTCCGAGCCCAAGATTGGGGCGGAGCCTAACGCTATGCGTCTGGATAGCCTCAGCGGTAGGGTATCCTTTGAAGGCGTCAGCTTCAGCTACGGCAACAGTGGGACACCCGTTATCCATGACATCAGCTTCAATGCTGAGCCTGGGGAGAGAGTCGCCATCCTTGGCGCTACTGGGTCGGGTAAGACGACGCTGGTAAACCTAATTCCGCGATTCTACGATGCCACAGGTGGAAAAGTCGCAGTTGACGGTGTTGACGTTAGGGAGCTTGATCTGAAGTCGATGCGGAGCGGGATAGGCGTCTGTATGCAGGATACGATGCTATTCAGCGGAACGATTAAGGACAACATACGATTCGGTAGAAGGGACGCGTCTGATGTGGAGGTTGTAGAGGCAGCTAAGGCTGCGCAGGCGCATGACTTCATCTCGGGTTTCCCCGAAGGATACGACACCGTTGTCGGTCAGAGAGGTGTAAACCTGAGCGGCGGCCAGAAACAGCGTATAGCTATAGCTAGGGCACTCCTCGTCAGGCCCAAGATCTTGATACTGGATGATAGCACTAGCAGCGTCGACGCCGAGACCGAGTACGAGATCGAGAAAGCTCTTGACCAGGTTCTTGCTGGGACCACGCGTTTCATAGTGGCTCAGAGGATAAGCACGGTATTACACGCTGACAAGATAATTGTCCTCGACGAGGGGGCGATGGTGGCTATGGGCACGCATCGACAGCTTCTCGCCACCAGTCCTATCTACCGGGAGATTTATGAGAGCCAGCTTGGCGACGGAGGTGTTGCGCTGTGAGCGACACAACTGGCTCAGATCGCAAGCCTAGCACTGCCAGCATAGCTCGGGGTGGCCCTGGGATGATGGGTCAGGTTGAGAAGGCCAAGGACCCACGTGGGGCACTCTCACGGCTGCTTGGCTACGTTGGTGCACAGAGGGCGACTTTGACGCTTGCACTTGGGCTGACGGTGATCTCTACGTTGTTCGCCCTCGCTGGCCCGGTAATCATGGGTATGATTATAGACGATTATATCCTGCGGGGGAGGTGGGGGGACTTGCTCGGCATCTCCCTCATATTGGCTGCGATTTACTTGGCGGGTTCGGTGATGGACGCTGCGGCGGGGTGGGTCATGGCTAAGATCAGTCAGAGGAGCCTCAGGAACCTCCGCGAGGAAATGTTTGAGCATACTCAGACTCTCAGCCTCAGCTACTTCGACCGAACCCCCACGGGTGACGTGATGAGCAGGTTGACGAACGACGTGGATGCGATTGGAACACTCCTGTCTCAAAACATCAGCGATCTCGTGCGTAGCCTGCTGACCCTCGTGGGTATAGTGGTGATCATGTTTATTCTGAACCCGTGGCTCGCAGCCGCAAGTTTGGTGGTCTTCCCCTTCATGATCGTATTCACCGCATACGTGGGGAAGCAGGCTCGGAGTGGATTCAGGGGGCTTCAGGCGAAGATGGGCGCCCTCAATGGCGTGGCTCAGGAGACTATCACTGGTCAGAGGATCGTGATAGCTTTCAGTCAGCAGCAGTCGGCGTTGACGCAGTTCAAGAAGTCGAGCCAGGCGGTTAAGGAGCTTGGCATCAAGGCTGAGACATACTCGATGCTTGTCCCACCCATTGTTGGGATTCTTAGTAACCTGAACATCGCGGTAGTTGCTGGGGTGGGGAGCTGGATGGCGCTTCAGGGGCTGGCGACGATTGGTATCATCAGCGTCTTCATTAACTATAGCAGGAAGTTCTCTGACCCGCTCCGACAGTTCTCAACTCTCTATAATAGTATTCAGTCCGCCCTAGCTGGGGCGGAGAGGATCTTTGAGGTGATGGATACGGCACCGGAGTTGGAGGATGCGCCGGATGCAGTTGGGGTTTTGGCTCTTGAGGGTGAGGTCGTGTTTAGGGATGTTGATTTCAGCTACGTTCCCGGCGTTAAGGTGCTTAAGAAGGTGAGTATGGATGTTAACCCTGGTCAGAGGATCGCCCTGGTTGGCCACACGGGTGCTGGGAAGACGACGATTGTTAACGTCCTCACGAGGTTCTACGACATACAGGGCGGATCAATCACCCTCGATGACCACGATATCATGCATATTAAGAAGGATAATCTCCGTCGTCAGCTCGGGATCGTCCTTCAGGATGTCTTCCTGTTCAGCGGCACAGTGATGGATAATATTCAGTATGGTCGGTTGGATGCTAGTGATGATGAGTGTGTTGAGGCGGCGAAGCTGGCGAACGCTGATGGCTTCATCAAGCGTCTACCTAAAGGGTATCAGACTAAGGTGAGTGAGAGGGGTAGTAATCTCAGTCAGGGTCAGCGGCAGCTTATAAATATCGCTAGGGCTGTCCTTTCAAATCCGTCAATTCTGATTCTGGATGAGGCAACGAGTAGCGTTGATACGCGTACGGAGAGGCATATTCAGGAGGCTTTGCTCAGGTTGATGGAGGGACGCACCAGCTTCGTTATCGCTCATCGTCTAAGTACTATTAGAAACGCTGATCTGATTCTCGTCATTGATGGTGGTGAGATTGTTGAGAGGGGTACACACCGGGAGCTGCTTGATAAGCAGGGCTTTTATTATCGCCTTTACATGAGCCAGTTTAAAGGAACAGAGGCTGGCTAAGATGGATTCATCTCATTGCTGGGATTGCATTGATAATTGAAACCAGAATTTTAAACTTGGAAAAAGGACTGATTTGAGATAAATTGGTGATGAAATGACTACCCCTGCAATTATTGCCTCAGATCTAAGGAAAAAATATGGCACATTAATGGCCCTAGACGGAGTCAGCTTCACAGTTGGAAAAGGTTCTATTTTTGGCTTGCTTGGACCTAATGGAGCTGGAAAGACCACGACAATTAGGATAATGACCGGTCTTACAGTTGCTAATTCTGGAAGTGTCTCCATACTGGGACACGACATTAAAAATGACACCATCGAGGCGAAAAAAAAGATAGGAGTTGTACCTGAGATAAGTAACATCTACGAGGAGATGAGTGCAGAGCAGAACCTCGTCTTTTCCGCTGAACTCTATGGTGTCCCATCAAGTGAAAGAAAGAAGCGCGCAAATGAACTCCTCGCAGATTTCGGACTTGCTGATAGAAGTTATGACCTAGTGGCCGGGTTCAGCCGTGGGATGAAGAGAAGACTGGTAATCGCATGCGGAATGGTACACAATCCAGAGATTCTATTCCTCGATGAGCCTACAACTGGGCTAGATGTTCAAAGCACATTAGCCCTCAGGGAGCAGATAAGAAAGTTAAACAAAGAAGGAACGACGATTCTCCTCACTACTCACTACCTTGAGGAAGCCGACCAGCTATGCGACACCATCGCGATGATAAACAAGGGAAAGATAGTTGCACTTGACAAACCGGAGAATCTAAAGGCCAGCGTGACCGGCTCAAACGTTATAGAGCTCTCATTCAGCGAACTGGTTAGTGAGACCGAGCTCGACTCCATAAAAGGAGTCATCGAAGTCCACTGTGTCGGGGACAAGGTGAGGCTAGTAGTAGGTGATGAAAAAGACATTATCGGTGAGATTTCGGACTTCGCCAGAGGCAAGAAGCTGAATATTACCACCATCCATACGCTCAAACCTTCTTTGGAAGACGCGTTCCTCAAGATTACGGGTCTCAACCCTGAGGAGGCGGTGAAGGATAAGGAACAACTTAAACCAAGGAGGAATGACGGATGAAACTGGTTGAAAAGCTGTCGAAATCGTTCTACATAGCCCGCAAGGACATGAGGGTTTATTATTTTAAGGCGCCGAACTTCACATATGGCCTCTTGATGCCTGTGGCGCTGTATCTCGCCTTCAGCGTTTCAGGTACACTTAGCCCAGCTACGCTGATCAGTGGGTTAGTATCTCTAGTGATCCTCTTCGGGACCATGAGCATCGAAGCGGTGTCCGTGGTACTTGAGAAGCAGACGGGCACCTTCGAGCGGCTGCTCGCAGCACCAGTAAGCCTAATTGGACTCGTATTGGGTAAGGCGTTGGCAGGTTTCGCCATTGGACCGTTGACTGCTGTCGCTGTGCTTATACCGGTTTCTCTCCTTTCTGGTACTTCGGTTCAAAACCCTCTCGCAGTATTCATCGCGATTTGTGTCAGTAGTTTCACATTCGCTTCGATGGGTATCCTCGTCTCCTGCTTTGCAAGATGGACTCCTGAAGCTCAGATGTATAGCAACTTCTTCAGGTTCCCAATGGCTTTTCTCTCTGGAACCTTTATTCCTGTAGAGTCTATGCCTCAGTTTCTTCAGATATTTTCTAAGGTGCTTCCATTGACCTACTCGATCGACGCCATGAGAGAGGGGTTAAACAACTCGTTCATTACTGGGAGCTACCTATTTGATCTCGGAATTCTACTATTATTCTCAGCTGTCTTTATGTTTGCCTCGACGAAGGTGCTTGAGAGGCAGTTAAGTTAGGGAACATACGCGCAGCGTATTAATAAAAATACTCGAGAAGAGCTAAACTGAATCGATTTTATGAAGCCATCCATAGGAGGAGTATATTCGGCGCCCCTCGGGTGAGACTAGGAAGCCGATAAGCTCCTCGGCCAGCGGTTTGTTCTTTGTGTAGGTCACGATCTGGGCTGCTGTGCTCCTGTAGATCTGGAGGTCTCTCGGAAGCTCCACGGCCTCGCATGTGTCGGGCCAGATGTTCTTGAAGGCATTCCAACCGAAAACGGCGTCCACCTTGTCCTCGTGGATCAATGCCATCAGAGAGCCACATGCGTCTGCATGTTCGACTATGTTGGCTCTAATCTGCTCAATGAGTCCTGCTTTACTGCTAACATCGTCCCATACACCCTTGAGGCATCCACCGGTGGCTGTTCCAATCCTGATACCGGGTTTGCACAGGTCCTCTAAGCCCCGGATTCCCTTCGGATTGCCTTCCTGCGTTATTAATACACTCCGCCGATAGCCTAGGCTCTTTCTCGTTCCCTTGATGAGCAGATCTCTGTCTTCAGCCTCATCATGGACGTACTCAGCGCCGCAGCTTATCATGTCGCCGCTCTTCCTTAGAGCTATGGACTTTAGCAGGTTCTCAGGCTTCCCGGCTGTGAGCCTGATCACTGTGCCGGATTTTCTTTCAAAGTATGATACGGCTTCCTGTAATGGCGGTGCAACGGCTCCTGCCGAATATACATGTAAATCAGGGTCATCCATATTCTCTCGATATGCCTCCTTCTGCAATTCGTATAATACCTTTCCCATATTGTAATTCCTTTCCTGGAAGTTTTAATGGTTAAAAAAGATTTGAAAATAACAATTACAAGTGCCTACATGAGTTTAAGAAAGGTTTAATGCGTCCTCTCCTGTTGTGAATGAGACGAAATGGTTACCCTAACGATCATTGCTAACGAAGCACCCTACGGGAGCGAGAAGACTTGGAACGCCCTTAGGCTCGCAGGCGCTTCAGTCACCGCTGAAATTGGTATGAAAGTCAATGTTTTCCTGATGGGAGACTCCGTCGCGGCCGCAAAGAAGGGGCAGGTCACGCCCGAGGGTTACTATAACACGGAGAAGATGATAACTGATCTCGTAGCCAAGGGAGTCGAGGTTCAGTGCTGTGGAACGTGCCTTAAGGCGCGAGGTATCCCGGATGCCGAGCTCATCGAGGGAGCCAAGAGAGACACCATGATGATCCTCGCGAAGTGGGTTAAAGATAGTGACAAGATCGTCACATTTTAAATTCCCAACCAGAGATAGAAGCCCTGAAAACTATAGGCCATCTGGATCTAAGAAGAGTCCCACTCTGTAAAATTGAACTTTTCAAATTGTATTAATTTCTTCCTTCTCGGAGGTCGCGAAGCATCTGGTCATACTGCTCCTTCGTCACCTCTCCTCGAGCGTACCTCTGCCTAAGGATCTCCTCAGCCTCCGTAGACCCGCCCATTCCACCCATTCCACAGCCCATCCGATGGCCCCAGGGACTCCAAACGGTGAACCTGAACGCCATCATGACTAAAAAGCATACAAGGACAAACCCAATTATGCCCACCCCTATCATCCAGCCACCACCCCATCCCATCATTGGCATACCATAGTAACCCGAGTAAAACCTTGGTCGGTTAAAGGTTGAGAAGAACCAGAGCGAACCAAATACCAGAAACAGAACCCCAAAGCCGATCCAAGCCCACCTCATAGGATGCATTCGATACATGTTTAGTCAAAGGCATCTGGAACATACCTCCCTTTAAACGATGTCTAAAAGACGCTAGAAGAACGAAGAGCGCGAGAGAATGATGCAAGCGCGCAGATATTCTACGTATGTTCCAAAAAGATAGTTCAAACACAAGTATGCCACTACCCCCCGCTACCATACTTTGTTACAAGCTACTAGTAATTTCATGAATTTTACCGGGCTTGTTCCCAGTGGGTGTGAATTTACGATTTTTTAGTGGGGTGGTTCAGGCCAGTGATAAACACTAGTTAGAACTTATCTTATCCTCATGGAGCTGTGTGATGCATCAGGCACCTGTAAAAGTATTTAAGTGGAACGGCTTTCATATGATGCAGTATTGACGAAGGTGCTGGAAGTGCACGGTGAACGTCAAACAGATAGCTTACCCTGTGTCCCCTGACCCAGCCTCTGAACCAGTTCTCCAATACTATACCTGCGACGCTAAGCCTTGGGAGCCTTTCCACGTCTTCGCCATGAGCCCATCCCCGGTACGGGGTGGGAGGAACCCGATATGAAAATACTTCAGTTGCACTCAGACTATGTTGAATACGAGCCCGTGAAGAAGGAGGCGCCCAACGCTGAGGCTGCCGAGAAGAAGAAGACCCGTGTCGAGGACGTTGTCGTGCTCCTTACATCCGTTGAGAGGGAGGACGACGCCTCGGTAGCGCGTGCCGCCGTGGACGAGGTGGCGAAGTTCATGAAGAACCTCAAGGCGAATAGGGTCCTCATCTACCCCTACGCCCACCTGAGCAGCGACTTAGCGGGGCCCGGGGATGCCCTGGAGGTGCTGAAGGAGATGGAGGCCTATGCCAGGGAAGTCGGCTTGGACACACACAGGGCACCCTTTGGCTGGAACAAGAGGTTCGCGATAGCTGTGAAGGGTCACCCCCTCGCTGAGCAGTCCCGTACGATAACCAAGGAGGGGAGGCCCCGGAAGGTCGAGACGGTCCAGGAGAGGAGACCCATTGCGGAGAGCGGGAAGTCCATCGAGGCGATGAAGTCGGTGATGTTTAGGCAGGCGAAGTACGACTCCGAGGCGCTCCCGGCCAACGACCACCGGCTCATCGGCGAGCAGATGGACCTCTACAGTTTCCACGACGCCGCGCCGGGGATGCCCTTCTTCCACCAGAACGGGATGGTGATCGTCAACGAGCTCCTCAGGTACTGGAGGGAGATCCACAAAAAGGCGGGCTACGTCGAGGCGAAGACCCCAATCATCCTCAACAAGCAGCTCTGGGAGATAAGCGGCCACTGGGACAAGTACAGGGAGAACATGTACTTCACCAGGATTGACGACGACGACTACGCCCTCAAGCCCATGAACTGCCCCGGCGGGATACTCATCTTCAAGGGAGCGTCCCACTCCTACAGGGACCTGCCCCTCAGGGTCTTCGAGCTCGGCATCGTTCACCGCCACGAGCTCTCAGGGGTCCTGTCAGGGCTCTTCCGTGTCCGGTGCTTCACCCAGGACGACGCCCACATATACATGAGGGAGGACCAGATCAAGGACGAGATCGTCGGGGTTATTCAGCTCATCACGGGCTTCTACAAGGTCTTCGGCTTCGAGTACAAGATGGAACTCTCGACGAAGCCCGAGAACTCCATCGGGACCGACGAGCAGTGGAGAGCGGCGGAGGACGGACTAAGGGGGGCGTTGGAGCACCTCGGACTCCCCTACAAACTCAACCCGGGCGAAGGCGCCTTCTACGGCCCAAAGATCGACTTCCACATCAGGGACGCCATGGGGCGGACCTGGCAGTGCGGGACAATACAGCTCGACATGACGATGCCCGAGAAGTTTAACCTCAACTACATAGGTGCCGACGCCCAGCCCCACAGGGTGGTGATGATCCACAGAACTGTGATGGGCTCCATCGAGAGGTTCCTCGGCATCCTCGTGGAGCATTTCGGGGGTAAGTTCCCGGTCTGGCTCGCCCCCATCCAAGCCATTGTCATCCCAATAAGTGACAGGAACAACGAGTATGCGGCAAAGATCGGCGCCCTCCTCGACAAGGCTGAGGTCCGTGTTGAAGTCGATATCGCAAACAAGACAATGGACTACAAGATCAGGGAAGCCCAACTTAGGAAAGTCTCATACATGCTTGTCGTCGGCCAGAAAGAGGAGCAGGCGGGGACGGTCGCCGTCAGGGGCCTCGATGGGAAGGTGGAATACGGCGTAAAGACGGAGGAGTTCATCCTGCGGGTCCGGAGGAAGGTTGAGTCCAAGGTCCTCTAACAAGGACCAAGGACTCATAACCTAAAGGTCGGTAGCTCAAATCTACCACCCGCTATTTTTATCTCATTCTTAATGCGCGTGCGAAGTAGTTATCACTCGTTCAGTATGGCGACTAGAACTATCCCCGTCGATTCTTTCAGAAGAATTGTTTTATTCAATTAAAAGACTGTATTATTCGTTGAAGATGACCAAAAAAGAGGATATCGATGAGAAATTAGGAAAATGGAACGAGATTTTCGACGAGTTGACCCTAGACGCAAAAAGTCTAATCAAGGACATTCGTGACATGATCAGCTACATTGCTTTCTGCGCCATGTTAATGTTGATGATAGGCGTCGCAGCGATAAGCATCGCTGTTCTCCGCCAAATGGAAGCGAAGTATATAGCAACCAGCATCATCGTATTCAGTATAATGGCTGGGAACGCCTACCTGCTCATTCGTAAGTGGCTTGATTTCCGAATAAGATACAACAGATTGTACTCCCTGCAAAACAAGATCGAGTCTGAATAAGGTATCTGACATGGCCCCACATCGAACGCCATCCCTAATAGCACTGGAGCTTCTGGATTGTGTTGAGGCAAATAAGGAGGCCACGAAGTGGGATTTGATCAAGGTTCTAGGGAACGACACCCAGTTCCGGCTGTGGATAGACGATTTTTTCCTAGCTGAGAGGGTGCTCGTGGAGCGCCGTGAGGGTGTACGATATTTTTACAGGAAAACCGAGCGTGGTGAACTTCTCCACAGGCTGCTGAAAAGCGGGTACATGCTCCGGATCATTGACAGGGTAAGTGGACGAAAGTTGAAGTAGCTAGGCCAACAATACATTACTATTATATCATTCATCTACGAGAATAGTGCTCAAGTACTAAAAAACCATATAAACGGATGGTCTAAATGCTGGTTTGCTGCTACCCCCAATGCCAACATCGAAAATTTTTAGCAATCAAACACATCTATGAATCCGTGTCAGAGAAAAGCGAGATGCTCAGACATTTCCTCGCCTCAATCGCCTATCACGCGACCAAAGCCGTACGAGACGCGCCAGACCATTACCCAGAATTAGACATCGGGAAAGGAGTCAGAACGCCTCGAATGATCCTGCACCACATAACTGGGGTTCTCTCCTATGCGCACAGCTTCTACGAGCATTACGAAACAACCCGCTTCGAGCAAAAGCCATGGAGGGACGAGGTGAAGCACTTCTATGAGACCTTGTCCAAGCTGGACAAGTCACTCCGCGAGAAGAGCCCGAGAGAGGTGTCTGAGGAGCAGCTCCTCCAAGGACCGCTGTCAGACGCCATGGCGCATATAGGACAACTGCTGATGTTGAGAAGGCTGGCTGACGCCCCTGTTCCTTCCGAGAACTTCATCTATGCGGATATCAGAAAAGGCGTAGTGGGTCCGAATCAACCGGAGCCTGTAGCGCCGGACAAATAGCTAATGTAAGTAATTCAAACCCACGCTACTGGACATCTGCCTACTCATCGAGGCGGGTACATTGTGTCCCTCATGTCGAGTTTAGATGCAGACGAGTTTATCCTTGGGGATCCACCCATACTTCCATTTACCGTCGAGGCATTCTACCCACCCTGACGACTCTCCGAGATACTGGATCACATCCCCCTCTTTCGCGTCAAGTTCTATTGAGTTGTAATCTTGGGTGAAAATTCCCTCGCCGTCTTTAATGGAGATGTGTGATGCGGGAACCCATGCCTCAACATCGTTCTTGTCTTTACACCAGTACCAGCCATGCATCTCAGGGTCCTCCTTCCCAACAATCACATCATCCCCTTCGACAGCCATCATCGCGTAGGGGAAGGTGGCCTTATGCTCCTTCGCCACTCTATATTTTGGCCGCTTCATGACTGCCACCAACCCTCGAACAAATATATCATTTGCTGACAAAGCGCGCGATATGGGTCAAGTAAAAAGGTGCGGTCGAGGAGTAAAAATGACTACGAATAGATGGTATGGTGCCTATTCTTCATCGGGGTATTTCGGGAGGAAACCCATCCTCTTCACCGCGTACCAGGCGAATACTGTCGCGATGACGGTGGATGTTACTATGAGTGCGAGGTACCAGCCCGTGTCCTTGGGAGTGAATTGGAATATGTTGGTTTGAGATAGCACGGTGGCTATCGTGTTCGGGACGAGGAGCGCCGTGCCGATGATCGTCAGAATCCCCATGAGGAAGGAAAGCCGGTTGTTGATTACCTGTAACTGGTTGTTGTAGATCGACTGGAGGCATTCAAGCCCCGATGCGAGGACCTCTGAGAGGTGCTCCGCTATGCCTATCTGCGAGTGGACTTCGTTTATCATTAGCACTATCCTGTCAAGCACGCTGGCGTCGTCCGCGATGAGGTCGGCGTCGCCGTATCGAAGCTCATAGAGCGTGTCCGCGGTAGCCCAGAGGCCAGAGAGGTACATGATCAGCGCGTGCTTCATCTGGTAGATCCTTTCGCCAAGCTTGACGCGCGAAGTCCGGTCGTTTGCGAGGTCCTTGCTCAGCTCATCGCCGCTCTCCTCTATCTCTTGCAGGTGCTCGAAGTTCTTAGAGTTGTTCTCGTCGATTATCCGTATGAGCACCAGCGTCAGCCTGTCGTCCTGCTTCAGGTCCTTAGGAAGCTTCTTGAAGACAGTCTCCGCATAGCGCCTGATGTAGAAGAAGCGCTTCGTCTCACTGGTGTGTATCGACAGTATGAGGTCCTTCCTGAGGAGGATGAGCAGTGGGCGTATCGAAACATCGAAGCCCTTCACGTAAATCGCCGGGAGGAGGATCCCCATCTCGGTGTCGTAGTCCTCATATCCGCTCTGTACGTTTTTCAGCAGCCGCGTCACGAGTAATTCCGAAAAGCCGAACTTTGCCGCCACCTGCACGGCGTCCTTCCCGACATCGTCCACAATGCAGTCCACCCACGCGATCGATGCCTGCTCTATCAGGGGGAAGAAATCCTCAAGGTTATCTGAACGCATGCTCTGTGTGCCGCTTTTTGAGAGGGTAGCACAGAAACCTCGTGCCTTGTAGACGATCTCCTCCTCTGATAGGGAATTAACTTTGCTGCATATTTGCCATGCACCTCTTTTTGAACGACCAACTTAAAGGGGTTTTCATGTCCCGCAACCTGACATGAAGGGGGTAATATGGAGATATTCGCCATGGAATTATCGGTATTTTCCTAGGAAGCCCTTGAAGCTCCCGAGCCCCTAGCAGGAGCCGAGATCCACACGAAGGTTCTCCTCTCCCGGAATAGCGTCTTGCGTAGCTCCTTCACGGTCGTTGAGAGGGTCAGCTTAATCCCGCGGTGACAGCTGAAACCTTCTCCCATTACCGCGTCCATTCTCTCAACCTTTTCTCAGAGTCTCCTTAACAACGAATATCGCAAGCGTCGCCCCAACCGCGGAGAGGCCTATACTGAGGATGAAGAGGGCGTCCACGCCGAGGAGGCCAGACACGACGCCCGCCACAGCCGGGCCCGCGAAGGTGCCGAGGTCTCTCATCAGCCTGTAGAAGCCGAACGCCTTGCCGCGATTCTCAGACGTTGAGATATCCGCCACTATCGCGCTCGCCACGGGGTGGAAGAATCCGACGCCGAACCCCAGAGCCATGCCGGCGACTATGAGGCTCGAGGATGTCTTGTTCAGGAGGAGGGCAGAGTAGCTCGCTGTGGCGATGATCATGCCGAGGGCTATGGGGATTTTCCTACCAACCCTGTCAGATACGGGTCCCGCGATGAGAGAGGCGACGGCCGTCGTCCCTGAGAATCCCATGAAGAGAGTCGGGAGGAACTCGGCGGGTAGCTGCACGGTTATAGTCGTGTAGAGAGGGATGATCGCCATGAACAGCGAGTGAGTGTACATGAAGAGGAAGGCGCTGAACATCGCCGTCGCGTATTCTGGGCTGACCAACTTCTTCAAGCCCTTTAGGTCGAGGACGCCGCCCTCTGGACGACGTAGCCCCATCGTCTCCTTCATCAGGAGCACGCAGATTAGGAACGAAACGAACGAGAAGGCTGCGGCTAAGCCAAAGGTCATCCTCGGCCCGAAGGCCGCGACGATCGGCCCAGAGAGCGCCGTCCCTGCGAGGATCGAGAAGCTGTTCACGCCCTCGTATAGACCGAGGGAGAGAGCTCGCCTTGCCGGCCCAGCCGCCTCGACCATCGATGTCATCAGGGCGAGGAAGAAGAGGGCTTGCCCGAGTCCGTAGAGGACGAACGCGAGGATGAGGTGAACCGTTGAGCCGGCGAAGGCGACAATCATAAGACTAACGGCTATGGACACGGCGCCGGCTGAGGCGAATTTCTTCCTCCCGTAGGTGTCTGAGAGGAAACCGCTCACAGGTCCCATCGCCGCTTTGACGAGGCCGATGCTTGAGATCATGGCACCGACCATCAGGTACGAGGCACCGACGAAGCTGGTTGTGTACAGGGAAATCAGAGGCTGAATCAGTCCATAACCGATGAACATGGTGGACAACGCCGCGGCGAACCTGACGACCTGGCTGAGGAACGCGCGATCCCCTTCACCCATTTCGATTGTCTCAACAGATTCAGCCGCTCACACGAAAAAACTTTCGCATTTACCACAACGAGATGCTTCGCCTCCTTGGCTACATTTTCTCGATCAGAATGAACTTGAACCACGGGCTGGAGCCTTGCTAAACAGTCTTACCAGTACGGGTCTTGATGATCTCCCTGCACTTGTCCGCGTACTCGCAGTAGTCGAGGCACGAGGCGTTCTCTTCAGCCCTTTTCCACTCGGCGCCGCAGTCCAGGCAGACCCCTGCGTCCTCGTCGCTCCAGATCTCCACGGTCCCGCCGCAGACGTGGCACT
>Ga0315279_10006009_pt1 | contig 15489 bp, 22 predicted proteins | sample YL17G06_20_MG_FD_203694 | JGI IMG/M metagenome (GOLD analysis project Ga0315279, IMG submission 203694) | Sediment microbial communities from Yellowstone Lake, YNP, Wyoming, USA - YL17G06_20 | ecosystem: Environmental > Aquatic > Freshwater > Lake > Sediment | place: USA: Wyoming | collected... | reverse complement strand
CACTGGCCCGATGAACCTGCCCCAAGCATTCGCGCTGTCGCGGCAGCGTTCGCGGGGCGCGGGCTGACTCCAGAACGTGTAGAGGAGCGGGTACAGGCGGCGCTGTCATCCGAGGCGCTCCGCCTCAGCGCGCACGTCAGCATCGTCGGTACCATCGGGAACATCGCTCCCTTCATCGGGCTGTTCGGCACCGTACTCGGGATCATCCGCGCCTTCCGGGACATCGGGCAGATCGGAGCGGCCGGGCCGGCGGTCGTGGCCACGGGCATTTCCGAGGCACTTGTCGCGACCGCAGCCGGGCTGTTCGTGGCCATCTCGTCGGTGATCGCGTACAACCTGCTCATCACTTGGCAGTCGCGGATTCTGCGCCGCGCCGAGATTGTGGCCACCCAGGTGGTGGACATGGTGGCGGAACACTGAGATGGCGATAAAGGGCCTCGCGGACAACGACGGCATTATCTCTGAGATCAACATCACTCCCCTCACAGATGTGATGCTGGTGCTGCTCATCATCTTCATGGTGACCGCGACCTTCTTCGTGGCCGAACCGGCCATGCAGGTGGAGCTGCCGCCAGCCGTGACGAGCGAGCTTGTCACGAAAGAGGAGGGCGACATCACCGTCATCGTGAAGCAGGATGGCAGCATGACAGTGAATGATCGGCCGACGACAGAGGGCGATCTCACGAACGCGCTGCTGGAGGCGGCGCGGAACATCGATGCCGACAAGAAGGTCGTTGTGGTTCGCGGCGACCGCGAGGCGGCTTACGGCCGGGTGATCTGGATCATGGACGCGGCGCGACTAGTGGGTCTGCGTAACGTCTCGCTGGCGACGGAGAAGCCTGGCCGCGAGGATGGCGGTTAGGGCGCAGGAGAGGATGCAATGAGCGTCACCGTGCCCGTTCCAGATCGAGTACACCGGCACGACTCGCTGCTACTGATCATGCTTGTGGTTTCGGCCGCCTTCCACGGCGGCGCACTGTACGCTGGCTACCGGTGGGGCGACTGCCTATGCCGCATCGGCAAAGTGGTCTGCCCGAAGATCTGTTTCGAGCCAGAATCCCGCATTGACCTCGAGCTGGAGCCGCCTCCACCTCCGCCGACGCAGCCCAAACCGATCCCGAAACCCCAGGTGGTCGCTCCCAAGCAGCCCGACAAGCCCCTGGCCGCGCCCAAGCGGGGACGGGTGGTGCTACCCGACGAAGCGTTGAAGCCGCGAACAGAACCGCCCAAGGAGACGACGGCACGGCTGCCGAGTCTCCCCGAGGATGCGGTCGTCAGGCAATCCGACGCCCAGTCTCCCGTGGTGGCGACCCCGGAGATCTTCGGACGCGCCGGCGAACTCTCCGCCGGCCCGCCTGGCGAGTTCGGCCTGGGCGGAACGGGCAAGGGGAGCGGAGCCGGCCCGTTCGGCACGACCGAAGACGGAGGCGGCTCTGCCGGCACATCGGCCATAGCGCCTTCCCCGCCCCCTCCCCCTAAGCTGGAGCCCCCACCCAAGCCCAGGGGCCCCTCCCGCCCCCCGAAGGTGCTGGACTGGACTGACCCGCCGTACCCGGAGCAGGCGCGGCGGCAGGGCGTTGAGGGCACCGTTGTGCTGCAGTTGACAGTTGGGGCCGATGGCTCGCCTGGCGATGTGCGGGTATCAAGATCATCCGGACATGCCGCGTTGGATGAAGCAGCCATCGCCCACGTGCGTCGGGCGCGATTCTCCCCCGCATTGAAGGACGGCAAGGCCGTGCCCATGCCAATGACGTTCAGGGTGAAGTTCCACCTGGTGAATGCGTAGGTTCGGCCGCGACCCGAGCCGAGAGCACTCATCGAGTGGCCGACTGCGTGCTCTGCGGGGACTGCATTGAGGGATGCGCGCGCGGCGCCGTCGGCTTCCGGACCCGGTTGCCAGCGCGCACGGAATCCCGCGAAGTCGAAGTGCGCCGGAGAAAAGTGGCAACGAGCAACCAGATAGAGGGTTGACAGACGATAATTCCGTGGTATGATAGGTGCAGGTTACAGGTAACGGACATGCGAAACCGACAACGACACTGCCACCGAGAACACCCGGACGGGTCGCCCTGCTCCTGCGAGATGGGGAATCTGTACCGCTTCTGTGAGCCGATCGTGCTCCTCACACTCGCCCGGCTGGGCGAAGCCCACGGCTACCAGATCGTCAGCGAGGCCGAGCAGCTCGCGGTCACCCACGCGGGCGTGGATAGCGCCGCGGTGTACCGCGCCCTCCGCCGGCTGGAGGCGAATGGCCATGTCACCTCCTCGTGGGATACCACCGGCTCAGGGCCTGCTCGCCGGCTCTACACGCTGACTCCCTCCGGCTACGAGCACCTCGCCGAGTGGGTGGGTGTCATGGGGGAGATCGTCTCTTCACTCGGCAATCTCGTGAAGACCTCGCGTCGCGCCCTGAGCGCCAGCAAGACCGCGGCGCTGGCGTAGTCTCCCGCGTTCACTGTATCTGGTCCCAAAGTGCGGGCTCGGTTGCGATTGAAACTGCAAGTTACATATAGAGGAAATCAGCATAGCGGCGAACCGGCGGAGCAACCAAAGATGAGTGAGAAGGCTGAACGAACAGAACAGACCAAGCCGGACCTCGCCGCATGCCTGCCGCCTGGGGCCGCCTGTATCGGCGTCTTGAGCGGCAAAGGCGGGGTCGGCAAGTCTGTGGTCACAGCGCTGCTCGCGACGGCTTTCGCAGAGAAGGGTCACTCGGTGGGCGTTCTCGACGCCGACATCACCGGCCCAAGCATCCCGCGGATGTTCGGCATCAGCGGAGGGGCGGGACATGAGGGCGAGCGGCTTGTCCCGGCCCAGACGCCCCATCTCGGTATCCAAGTCATGTCCATCAACCTGTTGATGGAGCACGACGATGATCCGGTGATCTGGCGCGGCCCCCTCATGTCAAACACGGTTGCCCAGTTCGTCTCTGACGTGCATTGGGGCGATATCGCCTACCTTCTGGTGGACCTGCCGCCGGGCACCTCGGATATACCGCTCACGGTGATGCAGCGGCTGCCGCTGGCTGGGGTGGTGGTGGTCACGACGCCGCAGGAACTGGCCGGCATGATTGTGCGCAAGGCGATCCGTATGGTCTCCATGCTCGACGTTCGAGTGCTCGGGATCGTCGAGAACATGGTCTACGCGGTCTGCCCCCACTGCAATCGGCGATTCGACCTGTTCGGCGCTGAGCGCGCGCCGCAGGCGGCCGGGACCTCTGGAATCCCCGTGCTTGGCAGCCTGCCCCTCGACCCCGTCCTGGCCGCCCTATGCGATTCCGGCGAGGTGGAGTCATACCGACCCAACCCCCTCGGCGGGGCAATCACTGAGCTTGTCCGTGCGGTTCACGGCGGAGGAGCCTGATGCCGACGCTTGTTCGGAGAGTCACTGTAACCATCCTGTGCGATAACTCCGTGGTCAGGCCGGGCGTGCTCGCGGAGCATGGCTTGAGTGTGCACGTCGACGCGGACGGTCGGGCGTTCCTGTTCGACACCGGCGCCTCCGGCGTGTTCGCGGGCAATGCCGCGCGCCTCGGCCTTGATCTGTCTCGCGCGGCCGCGGTGGTTCTCAGCCACGGCCACTACGATCATACGGGTGGCCTGATTACCATCCTGTCGGCCTATGGCGGCCGGGAGGTCATCGGTCATCCGGAGGTGTTCGCGGCGAAGTTCTCCCGGCAGCGGTCGCGGCCTGCGCGTGCGATCGGATCCCCGCAAAGTCAGCGTCAACTGTCTCGTCTGGGAGCCACCTTCAGGCTCGGCGCTGAGCCGCAGGAGATCGCGCCCGGGGTGACTACAACCGGCGTGATCCCTCGCACCACGGACTTCGAGCACATCCCTGCACATTTCATGATCAAGCGCGGAGGGCGACCTACGCGGGATTTCCTCGATGACGAGCAAGCGGTCATAGTGCGCACGCGGCGCGGTCTCGTGGTGATTGTCGGCTGCGCTCATCGGGGGCTCATCAACACCATCCGGCGCGCCATCGAAGTGACGGGGGATGGCCGTGTGTGTGCGGTGATAGGAGGCACGCACTTGGCGGCCGCGGACCCGCCACAGGTTGAGCGCACTGTCGAGGAACTCCGAGCCCTGGACGTACGCCGGCTCGTGGCCTGCCACTGCACCGGCTTTGGCCCAAGCGCAGAGCTGAGGTCGGCTTTTGGCGAGAGCTTCAGCCCCGGCGGAGTCGGGGCTACCTTCACAGTGTGAGAAAGGAGAGGCGCGCATGCGAGTTGCTGTTTCGACGGATGGAAACATGGTCGCCGCCCACTTCGGGCGGTGCGAGGCGTACACGCTCGCGGACATCGAGGACGCGAAGGTGGTGAACAGCGAGACCATCGCTAACCCTGGGCACGAGCCTGGCTTTCTGCCTGGATACCTGGCCGAGCGCGGGGTGGGGTGCATCGTCGCGGGAGGCATGGGGCCGAGGGCGCACGGCTTGTTCGCCGAGTGCGGCATCCAGACGATTGTGGGGGTGTCGGGAAGCGTCGCCGATGCGCTGAGTGCGCTCGCGAAAGGCGAGCTGGAGAGCGGCGAGAGCACGTGTGATCACTAGCTGTCAGCAGGCCACACTTGGGGACACAGGCATCTGACATGAACGTGAGTATCAGGAGCGTCATCTATGGTCCGGTCCCGTCGTGGCGGCTGGGACGGTCGCTGGGTATGGACATGGTTTCGCAACAGGCGAAGAGGTGCAGCTTCGATTGCGCCTACTGCCAGCTCGGTCGGACCCGCATTCACTCCACCGAGCGGAGGGAGTTCGTGCCCCTCGACCGGGTCATCGCCGAACTGGATGCCCTGCCGCACTTGGAGGTTGACACTGTGACGTTCTCGGGCACGGCCGAGCCTACGCTGGCGGCGAACCTGGGGGAGGCCATCCGCGCAGTAAGGGAGCGGCTGTGCACACCGGTGGCCGTGCTGACGAACTCATCCCTGATGCCCGATGCGCAGGTGCGGCGGGAGCTGGCGTTGGCTGATGTGGTGGTGGCGAAGCTCGACGCGCCGACGGAAGCGCTCTTCCGAGAAGTGAATCGGCCCGCGCCGGGCATCACGCTGACCGGGATTGTGGAAGCGCTGCGTCTCTTCCGGCAGGAGTATCACGGCCGCCTTGCGCTTCAGATGATGTTCTTCGACGCCAATGAAAGCTGCGCGGAGGCCCTGGCTGCGCTGGCATGGGAGCTGGCGCCAGACGAGGTGCAGGTGAACACGCCGCTGCGCCCGTGTGCGGTTCAGCCGTTGTCGCCGGAGGCGATCGGGCGCATTCAGCAGGCTTTCGGCGGCCTGCGAGTTGTGTCAGTCTATGAGGCGCCTTGCCCCAAGGTGGACCCGCTCGACGTTCAGGAGACGGCGGCGCGCAGGCCTGAGTCTCGGCTCGAAGGGCCGGCACATGCCGGCCTTGGCAGCAAGAGCATGTAACTAATGCAGCAAGGAGGTGAACAGATGCCACGAGGAGATGGAACCGGACCCGTAGGTATGGGTCCCATGACAGGACGAGCGGCCGGCTACTGTGGCGGCTATCCGACGCCGGGGTTCAGGAACCCGGTGGTCGGCCGGGGACTGGGAATGGCATGGGGTCGCGGCGGCGGAGGCGGCCGGGCAATGGCCTGGCGGCGCGGACGTGGCGGAGGATTCGGCGGAGCCGGATTCGCCGCTCGCTTCCCCAGCCCAGCTTACTACGCCCCGCCCAGCCGGGAGCAGGAACTGGACATGCTCCGCAGCCAGGCAGATTGGCTGAAGGAGCAGATGGACGCCATCAACCAGCGGATCGGCGAGCTCGATCAGCAGAAGAGCTGACAGCACCGCATCTCGCCGGAGCAAGGACAGAGTGCGACCGCGCGCGGCTGCGCCGTGCGTATAGCCGGCGCAGCCGCGCAAACGTGCAAGAGAGTGGAGAAAAGCCACCATGAAGATCGCAGTGACGAGTACCGGACCGGGTCTGGATGCGCCAGTAGACCCACGGTTCGGTCGGGCGCAGTACATCCTGATCGTTGACCTGGAGTCCATGGCAGTTGAGCCAATCGAGAATCCCGGCGTACAGGCAGCGGGAGGAGCAGGCGTTCAGACAGCCCAGATGGTCGCAGCCACGGGAGCCAAGGCTGTGGTCACGGGCAACGTCGGGCCGAACGCCTACTACGCGCTGTCGGCAGCAGGCCTGAAAGTGCACATTGGCGCAGCCGGCACAGTGCGCGAGGCCATGGAGGCCTACTCGCGGGGTGAGCTACAGGAGACCATAGAGCCATCGGTCGGCTCTCACTTCGGTGTGAAACAGACGCCCAGCTAGACGGAATCGGCGGGCGGCCGAGATGGAAGACTCGACTCGCAAGTAAGAGGCGCGCTCCGTGAGCTACTCTGCCAGGGTACTTGAGTACTTCCTGAACCCCAAGCACGCCTACCGAATGGACCAGCCGGACGGAATCGGCGCGGTGGGAGACCTGAGTTGCGGTGACTTCTTCGTGATGTACATCCGCGTTCGCGGTGAACGCCTGACAGAGGTCAGCTACCAGATCTTCGGCTGCCCTGCTGCCATCGCCACCTGCGAGGCCGCGGCGCAGATGGCGATCGGCAAGACGCTTGATGAGGCGCAGCATACCACCGATGAGGCTGTCGCCGAGTTCCTCGGGGGGCTGCCGGAGATGAAGCTCCACTGCTCCAACTCGGCGGCAGACGCCCTGCACTGCGCCATCGCGGACTACCGCGCCGAGACCCAGAGCAAAGACGACGAGAGGACAACGGAGGTGATCGAAGATGCCACGAGGTGATGGAACCGGACCAACAGGACAGGGGCCGGGCACAGGAGGCGGCCGCGGTCTGGGCCGCGGAGGACGCGGTCGCGGAGGTGGCTTCGCGATGGGGCCGGGCGGCAACTGCATCTGCCCGAGTTGCGGACACACCGTGGCGCACCAGGTCGGAGTTCCCTGCAGCCAGACCAAGTGCCCCAAGTGCGGCCAGCCGATGACTCGCCAGCGTTAGCGGATCTGCGAGAAGGCAGCAGTGCTTATATCAGTTGCCAGTGGCAAAGGAGGAACAGGCAAGACGACGGTGGCGGTGGGGCTGGCGATCGTCGCCGGGCGCGCTCAGTTGCTCGACTGTGATGTCGAGGAGCCCAACGCCCACCTGTTCCTGCACCCGCGGCTGACAGAACGCACTATCGTCACCATCCCGGTGCCGGAAGTTGACGCGGAACGCTGCAGCCACTGCGGCCGGTGCGCGGAGGCCTGCCAGTTCCATGCCATCGCGGTGATGGGGAACCGGACTCTCGTGTTTCCCGAACTGTGCCATGGCTGCGGGGGCTGCGCCCTCGCCTGCCCCGAAGACGCGATCCGGGAGGTGCCCCGCGAGGTCGGAGTGGTGGAAAGCGGACATGCCGGGAAGATCGACTTTGTCCACGGCCGTCTCAATGTCGGCGAGCCGATGGCCACGCCGGTCATCCGGGCAGTGAAGGCCCATCTGCACGGAAAGCGCCTCACGATCATTGACGCCGCTCCCGGCACCGCCTGCCCGGTGGTGGAGGCGGTGAAGGGCAGCGATTTCTGCTTGCTCGTAACCGAGCCTACTCCGTTCGGCTTGAGCGATCTAGGCATGGCAGTGGAGGTGATGGAGAAGATGGCCGTTCCGTGCGGGGTGGTGATCAACCGGTCCGGGGATGGTGACGAAGCGACAGAGGCGTTCTGCGCCTCGAAGAACCTACCTCTGTTGGGCTGCATCCCATTCGACCGCCGCATCGCCGAGGCCTACGCGCGGGGTCAGCACCCAGTCTACGCGCTGCCCGAACTCGGTCGCCAGTTCGAGGGGATTCTCGAACGCACCCTCGACTGCGCGCAGGGCGGGCAGCGATGAAGGAACTGGTGGTGATCAGCGGCAAGGGCGGCACGGGGAAGACGACGATCCTTGCCTCCTTCGCGGCGCTGGCCGGCCGCACAGCACTTGCCGACTGCGATGTGGACGCCCCGGATCTCTACCTGCTCCTTCATCCCGAGATCAACCATCAGGAGGAGTTCCGAGGGGGCCAGCTCGCGGTCATCGACCAGGAACGCTGCCTCCGCTGCGGACGCTGCCGGGAGGTCTGTCGCTTCGAGGCGGTCACGCCCGAGTTCAGCGTCGAACCGCTCGACTGCGAGGGGTGCGGCGCCTGCCGCGTGGTCTGCCCGGCGGAGGCGATTGAGCTCCGGGAGAGGGTGGCCGGCGACTGGTTCCGCGGACAGACGAAGTACGGCCCCATGGTCTATGCTCGCCTACGCCCGGCCGAGGAGAACTCGGGCAAACTGGTCGTGCTCGTTCGCAAGGAGGCGCGCGCGCTGGCCGAGCGGGATGGGATTGAGTTGCTACTAACCGACGGTCCGCCGGGCATCGGCTGCCCGGTCATCGCCACGTTAGGCAATGCTGATATGGCTCTCATCGTCACCGAACCTACTCCTGCGGGCGTCCACGATCTGGAACGTGCGCTCGCCCTCTGTCGTCACTTCCGGGTACCGGCTATAGTGTGCGTCAACAAGTTCGATCTAAATCCCGGACTGGAGGCGAAGACCCACGAGTTCTGCGCAGAGTCTCAGATCGCAGTGACGCAGAGCATTCCCTTCGATGAGTCCGTAACGAGGGCAATTCAGCAGGGCCTGCCGCTGGTCGAGTTCGATCACGGCCCGGCAAGTCGCGCGGTGAGGATGGTATGGCACCAGGTGATGTCGAAGCTGGCGACCGGGTAGCCGAACGCACCCTGGGCGCGCGTCACTGCCTTCAGGTCCGGGAAGACGGCTACTGCTTCGCCTGCGGGTCAGAGAACCCGATCGGCCTAGCGCTGGATGAGGCGATGGCGAAGTCGCTGTATCTGCAGGACATCGAAGCTCTGACCTGCGAGATCACGGTACGCCTGTGCCGGGCCGTGACCGTGGGCGAGGCGCTGAAGTTGACAGCCTGCCTGGTGCGCGAGCGCAGACGCCTCCTGGAATTGCAGGCCGAGGCTGTCAGTCAGGACGGCAAGACTGTGGCGACTGCCCAAGCCAAGTTCCTGCGGGTAGGCTCCTGCGAGATCAACGCATGATGAGAACTGCTAGCGACGGCACGGAGGTGCGACATGCCGATCTATGAGTATCGCTGCCAGGAGTGCGGTGAAGTTACGGAGGCCTTGCTCAAGAACCGCCAGGAGGCTGAAGACGTGCGCTGCCGGCAGTGCGGCTCCGGGCGACTGGAGAGAGCTTTCCTCTCCTCGATTGCCCCAATCCCCACCGGCACGAAGCAGGGAGAAACCCCCTGTTGTGGTTCGCAGGAAGGATGCTCAGACCCCAAGCGTTGTTGCCAGCGCTAGACACGGAGCACAAATACGAAAGGAAGAAGAGATGCCGACTCTGACGGTCAGACATGAAGGGGGAATGAGTTCAAGCCTCAATGTGCGAGGCCACCGGATCATCGCGGATGTTCCGCCCGAGATGGGAGGGGACGACCGCGGCCCGACGCCGGTGGACTTGCTGGCGGGATCGCTGGGCACCTGCATCGCCTTCTACATCGCCCGCTGGTGTAAGGAGGCGAAAGTGCCCTGTGAAGGTTTCGAAGTGAAGGTGGACTACGTCCATGACCGGGAGAACCACTGCGTGCCTGTCCTGGGTGTGGAGGTCTCAATGCCCGCGGCATTCCCTGAGAGGAGGCGGCCGGCGCTACTGAAGGTCGCGAAGGAGTGCACTGTCCATAATACGCTCTGCCGCCTGCCTGAGATAACAGTCGCGATAGCGAATAGGACGTCAGGCAAGGAGGGGTGACGAGCAGACTGGGGAGTGCGAATGTTGCAGGTCCTAGCAGGACAAGAAGGCGACCAGCAGACGAGGCGACTACGTTGGCAGATGATCAAGAAGGGCCTGTTTCCCGCTAGGATACCGCTATCACCATACAGGCTGAACTGTAGGAAAGATGTCATTGATGCACGACTGCGATATCGAGCAGATGCTAAGAGAGCGAGAGGCCGTGTTGATCCGTGAGCACGACGCAGCGCTCAATCTTGCGTGCTTTGACGCTGGGGACACCATCCTGGATGTTGCCACGGGCTCAGGGCGAATGCTGCTGCAACTGCTGCAGCGCGGATACTCCGTGATTTCCGGGGATGTCGACCGAGAGGCGTTGGAGAGAGCCAGGGAAGGACTCGGAGACCTGGCCGACAAGGCAACGCTGGTCATCATGGATGCTCACAAGATCCAGTTCGACGATGACACCTTCATCGCCGCGACCCTGGCAAATGCCATTCACCACATCAGTGACCCGGCCGGCGCGCTGGACGAGATCGCGCGTGTATTGACCCCCGACGGGAAGCTGCTGGTTACCGAGTTCAATGCGGAGGGGTTCAGGTTGATGGAACTGCATCACAGAATGCTGGGGCGAGGAGAGCATCCGAAGGGCGAGATGTCCACCGAGGAGATTGACCGATATCTGCGGTCATCATTCGACTCTGTGGAGACCCAGGAGTTCAGTATTATACGCGCTTGGGTCGCCTCCAGCAAGAAGCGGAGGAGAGAAGCGGATGAGCCATTCGGAGATTCAGCGGAACCAGAGGGGGGTTAACCCCGTGAAACTGGGGATGATCATCAAGCAGAACGACGCCGAGACGTTGTTCAACGCCTTGTGCCTGGCCCTCTAACTGCCTCTCGCGAAGGACGCGCCAACCATGGTTACACCAACCAAGACCTGTGAGAAGGGCGTGGACCCCAAGACCTGTTCTCCGGAACAGATCAGGGAATGTCACGGGGATGCGGCGAGTCATTCGTGTGGACCGGCGGCCGCCCGGCTGTCTTTGCCAGCGCAGGCCGAGACAGCAGCAACGGCGAGTGCTGAGCGGGATGCCCGACCCCTCCGCCCCTCCGTGCCGCGGGTATTCTGGGAGTTTCTGCGCCTTGGGCTTACCGCCTTCGGCGGCCCCGCGATGGTGTCCTACATCGGAGAGATGGCGATTACGAAGAAGCGATGGCTGACCAGACCATCGTTCAAGGAAGGGGTGGCCGTCGCGCAGACGATTCCGGGAGCCACGGCGATGCAGGTTGCCGCCTATGTGGGTCTCAGGGCACGAGGCGTGGCCGGGGCTGCGGCGGCCTACATTGGTTTCGGACTGCCCGCCTTCGTCTTCATGGTGATCCCGTCCATCGCCTACACAGCCACTCACAAATCGCCGGTCAGTCTGGCCATCTTCCTCGGCCTCCAGGTGATCGTGGTCGCCATCGTCGCCAGAGCGACCGTCTCCTTCGGACGAACCACAGTGAAAGGATGGGAAGATGTGGTCGTGGGCCTGGCGGCGGCGGCCTACCTGGCCTGTGGAGGAAACCCGGTAGTGGGGATCGCGGCGGGCGCGGTGGCAGGTATCATCCTCTATCGACGGGTTCAATCGGGTGGGACAGATAGCGCCCAAGAAAAGCCGGCGCTTCGCTCCACTACGCGTCCGGTGTTGCTGATCGCCCTGGTTACACTCGTCGGGCTGATCGCGCTGCTGCTTACGCATCGGAGGCTGTTTGACCTATCTGCGCTGATGCTGCGAGTTGACGCGCTCGCGTTCGGCGGGGGATTTGCCTCTGTTCCTATCATGCTTCACGAGGTCGTTGGTGTGAGGCACTGGATCAGCACTCGCGCCTTCATGGACGGGATCGCGATGGGGCAGGTGACACCCGGGCCAATCGTGATCACGGCTACCTTTGTCGGATACCAGGTCGCCGGTCTCGTCGGGGCGACACTGGCCACGGTGGCCGTCTTCTTGCCATCTTTCCTGCTCCTCACCTTCGTGGTTCCGCACTTCGACCGGATGAAGGCCAACCCATACTTCCAGCACGCCATGAGAGGGATCCTGGCATCCTTTGTGGGGTTGCTCGTGGCTGTAACGCTCAGGTTCGCTCTCGCCGTTCCGTGGTCTCCGGTGTCAGTCCTTCTGGCCTGCGCGGCATTCGCAGCGTTGATGCTCAAGGTCGAGGTGCCATGGGTGGTGGTGCCGGGCGCAATCGTGTCCGCGCTCGTTTTCCGGTAGGGGTGGCACCAGGTTCCTCGGAACCTGTCCCGCGCGGAGCGTGGGCCGTCCGCGTCGCTTGTGCCATCGAAACGCCGGAGCAGAGCCCTCGCCTTCCTCGGCCTTCACCGCTCAAGTGCGCGATTCCAGATAGCTCAGTGCATCCGCAGGACGCAGTCAGATCCTGCTCTGGTGACCCAACTGGTTGACGGTGTTCCGGCCTTCGGGTATACTACCTGCAACTTACACTGTGGCGGGTTCGTGCAAATGATGCCGTTGCGGAAACTCAGACGAACAAGGCAGACTTGGCTGGCTATCCTGCCAGTCCTGCCCTACCTCGTTCTGACCCTCATGGCTGGGGGACCCCACCAGCATAGGCTGCTTCGTCAGTGTTGGGGTGGGCGCGCCGCCAGCCAATACCTCGCGGGCGAGATCGCTCTGCAGGCCGGCAGCGAGGATCGCGATGGGCGCTGCCTGGCATGCGACTGGCTTGCGCAGACCAGCACTCACTGCCCTGCATCCCCTCCTCTCCCGCACCCGGTCGGCCTCGAGACCCCGCAACTCGCCCCCGCCCTTCATCTGGTCGTTACCACCCCTCTTCCGCACTCCAGTCGCGCCCCTCCGCTGGTGTAGTCTGCCTCCCTGGGATCTGCTTCCGTAGCACGCGCTGCGGGCGCGGAAGCTGTACCCAATCGCCATGACCGCTGAGCCTCGGTCGCGCCTGGCGCGCTGATCGCCCGGTCGTCACGATCACGCAGGTAACAAGGAGACACGCCATGAGGCGCTTTGCACTATGTATAATGCTGTGTATGACTCTGGGGAGTGCGCTCCCTACGTTCGGCGCATCGGAGTCATCGAACCAGGGCGAGCGCGCCCTCGCTTCTCCACAGGGCGAGACTATCGCCGTATCACGTGAAGAGTGGGACGCGCTCAGAGCCGAGGTGGCGGACCTGCGCCGGGAACTGGAGGCGCTGAAAGCCGGCGCCGCCACGCAGCCCGGAGCCGCTGAGGGCGAGATCGCCGCGCCGCCGGCTCCCGGGCCTGCGGAGACCGGGGGCCGCTACCTCGCCCTCCCCGACATCAGTCTGATCGTCCAGGCGAAAGGTAAGCTCAGCTCAGACAAGCGTGATGATGCGCGCGATCGGGTGCGACTCTGCGAGGCTGAGTTGGGCGTTCAGGGATACGTTTTCCCCAACGTCAAGGCCGATGCCTTCATTGCTATGAGTCCAGCGGAGGAGGAGGCGGCGCAGGCCGAGGAGGCATATCTCACCTATCTGGGGCTGCGCCAGGGGCTGAACCTGTATGTCGGCAAGAAACTGGTGGCCTTTGGACGAACGAACCTGTTGCACTGCCACTCTCTACCTTACGTGCGCCGACCGTTGGCGTTGCGCAATCTGGTAGGCGAGGAAGGTCTCAACGGACAAGGGGTGGCCGTCAGTTACTTGCTTCCCACAACCGGCGATCTCTTTGCACAACTCGATCTCGGCACCTGGACCGGGGAAGGTCCGGGTGAGTCATCCGAACTCCCTGATATCCTTGTCGGCCCAGGGGCGGGCTTCTCGGATCGCTTCAACACCGCGCGGCTGTGGGCCAGCCACCCTGCGGGCGAAAGCAATGAGCTGGAGCTGGGAGGTTCTTACGCCCGCGGCCCGGCCGAGGGTTACGCCACCGAGGGCAGCGGGCACGCCACCCTCAGCGGCCTGGATCTGACCTATCGCCACTTCGGGGAGGGTGACAGCCGATTGCTGCTGCGAGGCGAGAGCGTCTGGCGGCGCGAGGCCAACGACCTCGCCGGAAGCACTGCCAAGGGCTACTACCTGTTCGGCAGCTACCGCCCCGATAAGTATCGCAGCCTCGGTCTGCTCTATGATTGGTCCGAGTTCCCCCAGGCGCCCGGCCAACATGAGTCGGCGCTCTCCCTGATCCTGACTAAGCAGTTTTCCGAGCAGTACTACCTTCGGCTTCAGGCCGTGCATGGCAACCGGCCCGGCAGCAGCAGCTACAACGAACTGTGGCTGCAGTGGGTCTGGGGCGTAGGGCCGCACACGCACAACTTGGAATGAGCTCTCTCACCCGAATGAGACAGAGAAAGGTGCATACAATGAAGACGTGGTCTTTGCATGTGATACTGAGCCTGGTAGCCCTAGCACTAGGCAGTTGCGCCTTCGCCACGCCGGCGCTAGCGGCGGTCACGGTGGTCGCATCGACCACTGACCTCGCCGATATTGTCAAACAAGTCGGGGGCGATCGGGTCACCGTATACAGTGTCGCCAGACCCAATCAGGACTTGCACATGATCGAGCCGCGGCCCAGTGACGTGCTGCGCATCAAGCGCGCCGGTCTCGTAGTCCGTATCGGTATGGACCTCGACCAGTGGCTTGATGCGCTGCTCAACGCCGCGGCGAATGCGAAGGTGAACCGCGGTGGCCAAGGATACGTGGACGCCTCGGTCGGGATTCAGAAACTGGAGGTGCCGCGGGAACAGATTACGGGCGCCTCCGGCGATATTCACGTCTACGGCAACCCTCACTACTGGCTGGACCCGCTCAATGGGGAGATCATCAGCGCGAATATCCTGGCGGGACTCAAGCGAGTTTCGCCAGCCGATGCCAACTACTTTGAGAGGAATCGAAACGCGTTCCTCGCCGCTCTTCGTTCTGCGATGCGCCGCTGGCAGGAAAAGTTGAGCCCGTATCAGGGCCGCAAGATCGTGATCTACCACGACGCCTGGCCGTATTTTGTCCGCCGCTTCAATCTGAAGGTCCTAGGATGCATCGAGCCAAAGCCCGGCATCCCACCCACGGCCTCTCACATCGCCTCCCTCATCGAGCAGATCAAGGCGGAAAAGCAGCCAGTCGTCATCGCTGATGCCGCGTACTACCCGGACAAAGCGGCCAAGTCCATCGCGGCTAGGACCGGGGCCAAGTTCGTGGTCATCCCCTCTTCGGTGGGCGGGGAAAGAGGCGCGGACGACTTCATCTCGCTGTTCGAGCATATCGTTGACAGCCTCGTCAGAGGCTTCTCTGACCGCTAGGAGACCGCCGATGATAGAACTGGTAAGCCTGCCGCTGATGATGGGCGTGATCCTCACAGGCATCTTGGCCTACCTGGGCATCCATATTGTGCAGCGTGAGGTCATCTTCGTGGATCTGGCACTGGCGCAGATCGCAGCGCTCGGGGCCGCCGTTGGCGTACTGGTCGGCCTGGAGCCTCATGGGATTCAGGCGTACGGTGCTTCGCTTCTGTTCGTGCTGCTGGGCGCCGTTGTCTTCGCCCTCACCAAGATGAGGGAACAGGACGTACCGCGAGAAGCGGTGATTGGGATTACGTACGTTGTGGCCGCCGCAGCTTCTGTCCTCGCGTTCAGCTACGCGCCCGGGGCCGCCGAGAAGATCCAGGACATGCTGCTGGGAAACATCCTGTTCGCTTCGGCTCGCGACGTAGGGGTGGTGCTCGCCGTCTCCGTCGCCGTCGGCGCGTTCCACCTGGTATTCCGCAGGAACTTCCTGCTCATCTCGCAGGACCCCG
>Ga0315279_10006008_pt1 | contig 15490 bp, 15 predicted proteins | sample YL17G06_20_MG_FD_203694 | JGI IMG/M metagenome (GOLD analysis project Ga0315279, IMG submission 203694) | Sediment microbial communities from Yellowstone Lake, YNP, Wyoming, USA - YL17G06_20 | ecosystem: Environmental > Aquatic > Freshwater > Lake > Sediment | place: USA: Wyoming | collected... | reverse complement strand
TCGACGGGATTCTGTCCGTGGTCATGCTGCACAAGGCTTTGACCACGCTGGGCGGGACCGTCGATTATTTCATCCCCGAACGCCTCAAGGACGGCTATGGGATCAAGGACGAGCACGTCGCCGTCGTGCTCGAGCGGGGCGCCCGCCTGGTCATCAGCGTCGATTGCGGGATCAAAGCCGGCGGCTTCGTCCGCCTGGCGGCCGAAGCCGGCGTGGATGTCATCGTCACCGACCATCACCTACCCGGGGCCGACCTGCCTCCCGCGGCCGCGATCCTCGATCCGGTCGTCGAAGGGGCGGGCTATCCCGAAAAAAACCTGGCCGGCGTCGGGGTCGTCTTCAAGCTCATCCAGGCCCTTCTGGAAAAAGCGGGGAAGGCCCGACCGCTCCGTCATTACCTCAAGCTCGTCGCCCTGGGCACCATCAGCGATATCGCCGAGCTGCGCGGAGAGAACCGGCTGTTCGTCCGGCACGGCTTGAAAGAGCTGGAGAGCGTGTCCAATCCCGGCCTGCGCAGCCTGATCGACGTCTGCGGTCTGCTGGGGAAAAAAATTTCGGAGGGGGACGTCGGCTTTCGCCTCGGGCCCCGGATCAACGCCGCGGGACGGATGGGCGACACCGAGCTGGCCGTCCGCCTGTTCTTTGCGACTTCGGACCGGGAGACGATGGACATCGCCCGCCGGCTGGACGCCCTGAACGCCAAGCGCCAGCAGGCCGAGGAGAAAATCTTCAAGCAGGCCGCCGAGCGCGTCCGGGCCCAGCGGTACGAGGCGAAATACAAGATCCTGATCCTGGGCTGCGAGGAGTGGCAGCGGGGGATCGTCGGCATCGTCGCCTCGCGCCTCAAGGATGTTTTCCGCCGGCCGGTCATCCTCTTCGCCTACGAGGACGGACGGGCGTTCGGCTCCGGCCGTTCGATCAGCGAATTCTCGCTGATCGACTGCCTGGAGGAGAGCCGAGGCCGTTTTCTCTCGTACGGCGGCCATAAATACGCCGTCGGCTGCACTCTGAAGCGCGAGGATCTCCACGAGTTCCGCTGCGGCGCCAATGCCGTGGCCGAGGCCCGGCTGACGGATGAGGAATTGAAAAAGAAGCTCCGCCTGGACGCCGCGCTGGGATTCGCGGACATCGATCCGGCTTTCCTGGACGCCTACGCTCGGCTCGCGCCGTTCGGCGTGGGTAACGCCCGGCCGGTCTTCCTGACGGAGCGGGCCGAAGTTGCCGCCGCGCCGCAAACGATGCAGGGCAAGCATCTCAAGCTCCGCCTGCGGCGGGACGGGCGCACCTTCGAGGCCGTCGGCTGGGACCGCGCCGCCTGGGCCGAACGAATCAGTCAAGGCGACCGGATCGACGTCGCTTATTCGCTTCTTTTTTCCTCCTATCTGGGCGAAGACAAGCTGCAATTGTCGCTGGAAGGAGCGCGCCGATGAACCGCCCGCCCCGCGAGCGCCGTCCCCTTCTTTGGATCCGGCGCCTGCAGGTCTTTTTTGGAGTCGGCTTGGGCGCGGTTCTCCTGGTGATCGCAGTTTATTTCCTGACCCATCTCAAACGTCCCGGCGGCCTGGAGGCCAAGGCCGATGGATTCACCCCCCAGAAGATCGAGATCCAGGAGGACGCCCGCCATTTCGAATTCAGCCGCGACCTGAGCCGCATGGAAATCAACGCGCCCCGGCGTTATTTGGGGTCGGACGAGCTCTACCATCTCGAAGGCGGGGTGGAAGTCGTCGACCACGGCAAAAAAGGCGGGCGCGAAATCCGGATCCGGGCCGATCAGGCCGTGACCAACAAAGACCAGACCATGGCCCGCTTCCTGGGCCACGTGTCCATAGCCTCCAAGGGCCTGACCCTGTTCGCCGAGGCCTTCGCCTATGATAAGGCCCGCGAAATCGTCTTCAACGACACCGGCGTCACCATGCAGGCGGAGCGCTTCAGCGGTTCCGCCCGGTCGTATTCGTATTCGCTTCAAGATGAAACGGTCATCCTAGATGGAGACGTCCGCTTTTCCATCCGGCCCCAGATCGGGGATTCCCAGCTCCTGTTCATTCAAGGAACGCGGATGAGGTTCAATTATCCCCAGCGCCGCGCCCATATCACGGGGCGCGTGACGATGAGCCACGGCAGCAGCCGGGGCGCGGCGGATGCCCTGGATATCCTTCTCTTTGAAAAGGTCGATGATATCCATATTTTGTGGCTGATGGGGCAGGCCACGATGGCCATGCGCGAGGCCCCCTCGCCGGCGCGGGTGAAGGCCAAACCGGCGCCGAAGCCGGATGGTCTCCCGGCCCCCGCCGCACCGTCCTACGACTCACTCTTTTTGTTCGAAAGCGCCGATCAGGACATCGTGGCCGACCAAATCCTGATCGCCGCCTTCGAGAACGTCCGGCGGATCCGCGGGGTTCGGGCCCGGGGCGCGGCGTCGTTCGTGCTCTCATCTCCCGAGGGGAAAACGACCCGCATCGAAGGATGGGCCGTCAACTTCGTTTTTGATCCGGCCCGCGGATTGGAAGCCATCGATGTCCGGGAAGCGGGCCGCCTCCGCGGCGTCAGCAAGGACGTTCCCGGCGGCCGCTCGGTCGAGGGCCCGATCATTCTCTATGACGGATTCAATCGCGTTCTCAAGGCCGGCGGAAGCGAACAAAACCAGGTCCGATCAAAATCCGAGGGGCGCGACATCAAGGCGGAAAAACTCGTTTTCTTTTTCCAGAACAATTCCTTCGACGCCTGGGGCGGAGTCAAGGCCGTGTTGGAGGCCGCCGCCGAGCCCGGGGCGGCGGCCGAAAATGCCTTTTTTGCCGCGGGTCGTCCGGTTTTCGGGCGGTCCCGGTTGCTCAACTACAACGATGCCAAGCGTGAGTTGGCCTTTACCGACAACGTCCGCCTGTGGCAGGACAAACAGGTCCTGGAAGGCCCGGAAATCATCATCAACAAGGAAACCCAGGCCATGAGCGGGTCGCGAGGGGTCAAAACCCAGTTCAGCCATGCGCCCAAGGCCGGGGGGCCCGACGAACGGGTCGAGATCGGCGGGGAGACGATGGCCTACGATCCCAAAACCCGCGTCGTCACGTTCAAAGGAAACGGGTATCTGCGGGCCAAGGATGTGGATATCAAGGCCGAGACGATGGCCGTCTCCCCCGAGGCGGCCGGCGGAAAGCCGCGCCTGATCCAGGCCCGGGGGAGCGTCCTTCTCAAACAAAAACTCCGGGAGGCCACGGGCGACGCCGCGGATTATGACGTCAACCTCGAGACGATCGTGCTGACCGGCCATCCCGTCGTGGTGGACAAGGAAAAAGGCACGTTTCGGGGCGATAAATTGACATTCCATTTGGCCGATGGTAACATCCGAGTGGAAAACAGGGATCAACAACGGTCGGATGTCATCATCAAGTCGTGACTGATGAAAGCGGATCTGAAAGCGGTCGGGCTGCGTAAAAGTTATCACGACAAGACGGTGGTCGACGACGTTTCCGTGCACATCCGGCGGGGGGAAATCGTCGGACTCCTCGGCCCCAACGGCGCCGGAAAAACCACCACGTTCTCCATGATCCTGGGGCTGGTGCCTCAGGACGCCGGCCGCATCTTCCTCGATGACGAAGACATCACCGACCTGCCCATGTATCTGCGGGCGCGGCGGGGCATCTGTCTGCTTCCCCAGGACCCCTCGGCTTTCCGGCGCTTGACGGTCGAGAACAATCTCCTGGCGATCATGGAAACCATGCCCGGCGCCTACCCCCAGGCGGCCGCCTCGGCCGCCGGGTTCCTGGGCGAATTCGGGCTGGCCCGCCTGGCCCGGGCCCGGGCCTTCACCCTGTCGGGCGGCGAACGCCGGCGGCTGGAAATCGCCCGGGCCCTCGTCACCGAGCCCGAATTCATCCTCCTCGATGAACCGTTCACGGGCATCGACCCCATCGCCGTCCAGGAATTGCAGCGGATCATCCGCTCCCTCAAGGACCGGGGGCTGGGTGTGCTGATCACCGATCACAGCGTCCGGGAGACGCTCAAGATTTGCGACCGGGCCTATATCATCGACCGGGGGATGATTTTTAAGGAGGGCCGTCCGGACGACATCGTCGCTTCCGCGGACGTGCGGCGCAGCTACCTGGGCGAAGAATTCACCCTCTGAAGGGCGCGGCGGAGACGCAAGAAACCATGAAACAGCGCCTCGACCAACGGCAGGTCCAGAAACTCATCCTGGCTCCGGCCCTGCAGCAGGCGATCAAACTCCTGCCCCTGACCAACCTCGAGCTGATCGAGGTGATCGACGAAGAACTGAGCGACAACCCCATGCTCGAGATCGAGGAGGAGGTCGAAGAAAAGAAGCCCGAGACCGAAGAGACCGAATCCGGGCCGGAGGCCGGATCCGAGGCGGCCAAGGACGAAGCCCCGGAGACGGGCCCCGACGAGGCGGCCATGGCGGGCGGCGAAGTGGAGCCCGAGTTCGAGACGTATTTCCAGGAATATTTCGATGACGGGTTCCGCTCCCAGCCCCAGGAACGGCGCGAGGTGCCGACGCTCGAAAGCACCCTCCCCGGCGTGGCCACGCTCTGGGACCATCTCGACTGGCAGGCCAACCTGACGTTCTCTGAACCCGCCGAGCGCGAGGCGGCCGAACGGATCATCGGCAACATCAACGATGACGGCTACCTGGTTTCCTCCCCGGCCGAGCTGGCCGAGGCGGCCGGCGTGCCGGTCGAGACGATCGAGGCCGTCCGGGCCAAGATCAAGATGTTCGATCCTGTGGGCGTCGGCTCCCTCGACCTGCGGGAATGCCTTCTGGCCCAGATGGAGTACCTCCAGATCAAGGATGAGACGGCCCGGTCGATCGTCATCCATCACCTGGGTCTCCTGGAAAAATCCGATTTCGTCCAACTGGCCAAGGCGCTGAACGTCGCGCCGGCTTCGGTCAAGTACCACATCGAGATCATCAAGCGGCTGGACCCGGCCCCCGGCCGGAAATACAGCGAGGACCGGCCGGCCTATGTCTACCCCGACATCATCGTCACCAAGGAAGGCGACGATTTCAAGATCAGCGTGAACGACGAGGGCCTGCCCCGCCTGCGCATCAACGCCTATTACCGCCAGCTCCTGGCCAAGGCCTTCAAGGAGAACCCCGACGCCTACCGTTTCCTGAAGGACAAGATGAAAAAGGCCCTCTGGTTCCTGCGCAGCCTCGACCAGCGCGATCAGACGATCTACAAGGTGGCCCGCTACGTCGTCGACAAGCAGAAGGATTTCATCGAGAAGGGCCTGGATTTCATCCGCCCCCTGACTCTCATGGAGATCGCCCAGGATATCGGCGTGCACGAGTCGACGGTCGGACGGGTCGTGGCCAACAAGTACATCGTCACCCCCCGGGGCGTCTTCTCCCTCAAGTATTTCTTCCACAAGGCCCTGGCCGGCGACACGGGCGAGGACGTTTCCTCGCTCCTGGTCAAGGATCGTCTCCGCAAGCTGGTGGAGTCCGAGGACAAGGCCCATCCCCTGAGCGACATGGAGATCGAGGAGATCCTGGGCCGCGAGAATTACCATATCGCCCGGCGGACCGTGGCCAAGTACCGCAAGCAGCTCAAGATCCTGCCTTCGCATATCCGGAAACGGAAATTTCTCCTGGAGGGAACTTCATGAACGTGCATTTCACGTCCCGCCGCGAACCGCTCGACCCCGAGTTGCGCGCGTTTTGCGAGACGCGGTTCAAGGCCCTGTCCAAGCTGATGGGCTTCGCCACGGACGTGGACGTCATCACCTCGCTCGAGAAGAACCGGCACAAGGCCGAGATCCATGTCCTGGCCAAGGGGGGCGGCTTGATGGTGGCGGAGGAGGGGCCCGATCTGGCGGGTTCGCTGCATCGGGTCTTCGAGCATCTGGAGAAAAAACTGAAGAAAGAGCGGGAGAAATTCCGCGAGAAGAAACGGCGCGGCGGCCGCGACCGCAAAGCGATCGGCTCGCCGGCCGAGCCCGCTCCGCCGGCCGAAGCGGAGCGCCGCTACGCGCGGGTCGGCTATTATTCGGCCAAGTTCATGACCATCGAGGAGGCCCTGACCCAGTTCGAGCTCAAGAACAAAGAGGTCCTGATGTTCCGGCGCGAGGAAACCGAATCCTGGGCCGTCCTGTTCCGGCGCAAGGACGGCCGCATCGGCCTGGTGGAGCCGGAATGACCCGATGAGCGTTTCGCCCCGCCCCACCTCCATCGTTCCCGGCGGCCTGCTCCGCATGTTCGGTCTGGGCGTGCTCCTCATCGGTGACAGCGGGGTGGGCAAGAGCGAAAGCGCGCTCGAGCTCATCTGCCGCGGCCATCGCTTCATCTCGGACGACGTCATCCAGGTGCGCCGGACGCCGCGCGGCGGCCTGATCGGACGGGCCCCGTCCATCAGCCGCTATTTCATGGAGATCCGCGGGCTGGGCATCATCAACATCCGGGAGATCTTCGGGCCGCGCTCGATCGCTCTCGAGGCGCCCATCGACCTGGTCATCCGCCTGAAAAAATGGCAGAGGAAGCGGGAGTTCGACCGGCTCGGCCTGCGCTTCCCCGAAGACACCCCCGTCGCCGGGGTGCGCGTGCCGCAGATGAACATCCCGGTGGCCCCGGGCCGCAACATCGCCACCCTCATCGAAGTCGCCTGCAAGGTCCACCTCCTGAAGCGGCGCGGCTATACCGCGGCGCTCGATCTCTCCGCCAAACTCGACCGGGCCATTGCCCGCGGCGAGGGGGCCAAGGCCGGCGCATGACGGACGACCGCTTTTTGATCATCACCGGCCTGTCCGGGTCGGGAAAGACCGTGGTCAGCCGGTTTTTGGAAGACCTCGGCTATTACTGCGTCGACAACCTCCCGGCGACGCTCATTCCCATTTTCATCAATCTCTGGCGCCGCCGCGAGCTGGCCATTGAAAAAGTGGCTCTGGTCGTGGACATCCGTGAGCACGGCTTCTTGACGGCGTTCCCCAAGATCTGGGAGGACATCCGCAAGAAGGCCGGCCCCAAGCTGATTTTTCTGGACGCCACGGATGAAACGCTGGTCAAGCGCTTCAGCGAAAGCCGCCGCCCCCACCCCCTGACCCGCAAGCGCTCCATCCTGGAGGGCGTCCGCCTCGAACGGCGCCGCCTGGCCGGGATCAAGACGATGGCCGACGAAGTCATCGATACGTCGCAGATGTCCATCGCCCAACTCAAGGAGACGCTGGCCCGGCGCTTCGAGCGGCGCAAGCGGCCCCCCCTCCAGGTCCTCGTGGTCAGCTTCGGATACAAATACGGCATCCCCCTCGACGCCGACCTGATCTTCGACACCCGTTTCCTGCCCAACCCTTTTTACGTCGAGGACCTGCGGACCAAGAGCGGCAAGAGCCGCAAGGTCCGCGATTTCGTGCTGGGCGCGGCCGAGACCAAGGCCTTCCTTCTCGAACTGCATCGGTTCCTGGCCTTCCTCATGCCCCGCTTCGCGGCCGAGGGCAAGAGCCGGCTGGTGATCGCCATCGGCTGCACGGGCGGAAAGCACCGCTCCGTGGTCGTCGCCGAGGCGGTCAAGGATACCCTCCAGGCCCGGAAATATGATATAAAGATTGATCATCGGGACATTTATAAATGATCGGCGGCATCATCGTTTCCCACGGCCGGCTCGGCGAAGAGCTCCTCAACGCCCTGACCATCATTCTGGGAGAGGCGCCCAACATCGAGGCCATTTCCCTCGGCTGGTACGATGACGTCGAGGATTCCAAGCGCAAGATCAGCGCCAGCCTGAAGAAAGTCGACCAAAAAAGCGGCGTCCTCATCTTCACCGATATGTTCGGCGGAACGCCCTCCAACCTCAGCTTCACCTTCCAGAAAGAGGGCCATGTCGAGATCATCACCGGGGTCAACCTGCCGATGCTGATCAAGTTCTGCTCCCTGCAGCGGTCGAACAGCCTCAAGGACGTGGCCCGCAAGGTCGTCGAACAGGGCAAGAAGAACATCCACCTGGCCAGCGCCCTTCTGGCGGGCCGGTCGGGTTCGGGCCGGCCGAGTTGAGGCTGGCGTGATCGAGAGAACCCTGCGCATCAAGAACAAGCTCGGCCTCCATGCCCGGGCCGCGGTCAAGTTCGTCAACACGGCCAACCGCTTCGTCGCCGACGTCCGCATCGTCAAGGACGGCAGCGCCATCGACGGCAAGAGCATTCTGGGGATCCTGACCCTGGCCGCCATCCAGGGCACGGACATCGTCATCCGGCTGGACGGCGTCGACGAGTCCGCCGCCGCCCAGGCCCTGGCCGATCTGATCGACGGCCGTTTCGGCGAGAAAGAATAGAGCCATGGACTTCGTGCGCCTGCGCGGCATCGGGGTATCGCCCGGCATCGCCATGGGCGAAGCCCAGCTGACCGGGCGCATCCTTTTTTCACAGCGCAAGGAGTACGTCCCCCCCCACCGGGTCGATGAGGAGATCCAGCGCTTCCGCGCGGCCGTCGTCCGCACCCGCGGGGACTTGGTCCGCGTCCAGGATACGATCCGGGCCAAGGTCGGCGACGAGCACGCCTTCATTTTCGACGCCCACCTGATGATCCTGGATGATCCGGCCCTGATCACCGGGATCGAACGGCTGATCGGAGAAGAAAACGTCAAGGCCGAAAGCGCCCTGTCCGAGGTCCACAATCGTTACGAAAAGATTTTTGATGCCATCGCCGATGATTATATGCGCCAGCGGAAATCGGACGTCACGGACGTCCTGAGCAAGCTGTACCGCAATCTCGAGATGAAGCCGGAGGAGGAGCCGGCCGCGGGGGGAAAAACGATCATCGTCGCCCACGATCTCCTGCCCTCCGAAGCCGCCCTGCGACTGAGCCAGGGCAATGTCCTGGCCGTGGCCATGGACATGGGCGGGCAAACGTCGCACGCGGCCATCCTGGCCCGCTCGATGAGCATCCCGACGGTGGTCGGCCTGCACGACATCACCCGGCGCATCCGCAACCGCGACTTTCTGATCGTCGACGGCACGGACGGCGAAGTCATCATCAACCCGCCGCCGGCGGTGCGCAAGGAGTTCCTGAGCAAGAAAGAGAAATACGACGCCTACCGCCGCGAATGGCGCAAGGTGGCCAAATGGAAATCGGTCACCCTCGACGACGTCCGCTTCACGCCCATGGCCAACATCGAAATGCCCGAGGAGATCCACAACGCCCTATCCTACGGCGCCGAGGGCGTCGGGCTTTTCCGCTCGGAATTCATCTATCTGCAGCGGTCCACTCTGCCCACCGAAGAGGAGCATTTCGCCGTTTACTCCAAGCTGGCCAAGGACGTCTTTCCCCGGCCGGTCTACATCCGCACGGTCGATATCGGCGGCGATAAGAGCCTTCCCCAGCTCCAGATCGAAAAGGAGCCCAATCCGGCCCTCGGCCTGCGGGCCATCCGCTTTTCCCTCAAGTTCCGGGAGCTGTTCCGGGTCCAGCTCCGGGCCATCCTGCGGGCCAGCGCCCTGAAGAACGTCCGCATCACCATCCCCATGATCACCGAGGTCGAGGAAATCGGCGAGGTCAAGCTGCTGTTCGATGAAATCAAACAGGAGCTGGCCGGGAAGAAGATCGCCTTCGACCCCCATACGCCGCTCGGAGTGATGATCGAAGTCCCGGCCGCGGCGGCGTTGACGGACCTCCTCATCAAAGAAGTCGATTTCCTGAGCATCGGCACCAACGACCTGATCCAATATTACCTGGCCGTGGACCGCTCCAACGAGCACGTGTCCTATCTGTATAAACCCTTCCACCCCTCCGTCCTGCGCCTGCTCCGCTTCATCATCGAGGCCGCCGTGCGGGAGGGCAAGGAGGTGGCTATCTGCGGCGAGATGGCCGCCGATCCGCTCTCGGCCATCGTCCTGCTCGGCCTGGGCCTGCGCGTGTTCAGCATGAACCCGATTTTCATCCCGCGCGTCAAGAAAGCCCTGCGGGCCGTCGATACCCGGACGGTCCGGCGGGTCGTCCGCCAGGCCTTGTCCCTGACATCCGCCCAACTCATCGAGGAAACCATCATCGAAAAACTGCTGGTGCGCCATCCCGAGGCGTTTCTTAAGATCGGCCCATCGTCCTAATCCTATCCCATCCGGCCCCGCCCCGGCCGGGGGCCGGATGGGATTAGGGCAGGGGATAGATTTCATCGAGGAAGGAGAGAGGTATGGAAGGACAGGCGTTCGCCATCAGCAACATCCTTATGGGGATCGTCCTCGTGCTCTGGTCGGCGATCATCGGGCTGGCCGTCATCGCCTTCGGCCAGCTCCTGCTGGCCATCCGGGAGGTCGCCCACAACACGCGGAAGGAAGGCGTCCACGGCGCCCATTACAACATCCTGCTCATCGTGGCCAAGATCAACAATCTTCTGGGCTGGCTGGTCATCGGGCTGGGTGTCATCCTCGGCGTCTACCTGATCATCGCCGGGCACCCGATCATCCTGCAGACGCAGATTCCGGCCAATCCGCCGATTTGAGGATTTGAATCTGAATTATTTGGACGTCCGCCCGTAGGCGTCATCCAGCCGGACGATGTCGGCCTCGTCCGAGTCGCCCAGCCAGATCTCCATGATCCGGCCGGGACGGGGACCGACCGAGCGGAGGCGGTGAGCGGCTCCGCGGGGGATGTAGATTTCCTCATTCGCCGCGGGCCGCCAGGTCCGTTCGTCCACGCTGATTTCCAGCCCTTCGTCCAAAACGATCCAGAATTCCGCCCGCCGGTTGTGGTACTGGAGAGAGAGGGTCCCGCCGGGAAGGACGCTGATGATCTTGACGGCCCCGGCGGTCCGCTGGGGATAGGATCGGAATTTTCCCCAGGGCCGCCGGTCTTCCAGGATGCGGGCGCGGTAGTCCCGTTCGTCGTCAGAAGGGGACGTCAACGTCGCCCCCCGCTTCACCCGAGGAGTCGTCTTCCCCGGGAAAATCGGAGACGGCCGGATCCTGGTGGAAACCCGAACCGGATGCCGGACGCGGTCCGGCGGCCTCGCCCTCGGAGCCGGCCTCACGCCGGCCGATCAGGACGATGCTCGTGGCCTCGATTTCCGTCGTCGTCCGTTTGTTGCCGTCGCGATCCTGCCAGCTGCGGGTGCGGAGCTTGCCCTCGACCAGGATCTGCTTGCCCTTGTCGAGGAACCGCTCACAGAACTCCGCCAGTTTGCCCCAGGCCACGATGCGGTGCCACTCCGTCCGCTTCGTCGATTCGTTGGTCGACTTGTTGAAAAAATTCTCGCTGGTGGCCAGGGAGAAGCGGGCGATGGTCTGCTCGCGCTGGGGCAGGACCCGGACATCCGGTTTCTGCCCCAGGTGGCCGACGAGAATGACCCTGTTCAGGCTGTTGACGTCTCTCATTTGCCTTGGAGTTCCTTAAGTTTTTCCTGGGCCGCCTTGGCCTCTTCCTCGAGCGGATACTTGGAGATGAGGAACTTGAGGACGGCCACGGCCTCATTTTTCTTCTTCATTTCGGCCAGGGCCAGGCCCTTTTTCAGGTACCCGGCGGCGATTTTATCGCTGAGCGGATAGGTCATGATCAGGTCGTCCAGGGCGTCGACGGCCTTGGTGTATTTCTTCTGGCTGTAGTAGCACTCCCCGATCATGTACAGGGCGTTGTCGGCTTTGGGGCTGGCCGGAAAAGATTCGCGGTACATGGCGAAGCCGTCGACGGCCAGGTCATAGTTGCCTTTTTCGTAATCGGACTGGGCCGTGTTGTACACGTCCTCCGGCTTAAGGTGCCCCGCCGGGGAAGCGTCCGGGACGGGTAGGCCGCCGGGGTCCCGGGACGGTTCCCCTTTGCCGGCCGGTTCCTTGTCCTTGGGTTTCTTGCCGCTCGGGGCCTTGTCGTCCTTGTCCTTGGCCGTCGGCTCGGCCTTGTCCTCGGCCGGCGGGCGGGTCTTCAGGTCGGCCACCTCGTCGCCCAGGCGCATCAAGATCGTGTCGATCTGGGAAAGCTTGTCGATCAGCACCTGGTATTGCGACGGAACGTTCCTCAGGCCGTCCTGGGATTTGGCCTGGTCGGACTGCAGGAGCCGGAATTGGCCCAGGAGGTCGCGCACTTGATCCTTGAGCTGGCGAATGTCATCCGCGGTCTGGTCGAATTTCTTCTCCAGGCGCAGGACCTGCTGCTTGAGGAGCTGGACGTCCTCGTACATCAGCTCGTAGGACTTCTTCTCCCGGTCCTGGGCGGCGGCGGCAAGGGCCATGAGCAGGACGAGCGCCGCCCCGAGGGCTTTTCTCATGGGCAACCCGGTTTACTTTTCGATGATCAGAAATTGATCGCGGCGGTTCTTGGCCCAGGCGGATTCATCCTTGCCCATGTCCAGAGGCTGGCTCTTGCCGTAGGAGAGGGTCTTCATCCGTTCGGCGGGAACGCCGAGAGACACGAGGTAGTCGTAGCCGCTCTTGGCCCGTTTTTCGCCCAGAGCCAGGTTGTAGTCCTCGGTGCCGCGCTCGTCGCAATGGCCTTCGATCAGAACCTTGGCGCTTTTCCACTTCTTCATCCAGGCCGCGTTCCCTTCCAGGACGGGCTTGGCGTCTTGGCGGATGGCATACTTGTCATAATCGAAATAGATCATGGCCAGGGGCTTTTCCTTGTTGATCTGGTCCAGCGACTTGGACATGAAGATTTCTTCCTCGGTCGGGGCGGGTTTCACCTCCGGCGGCGGGAGGACTTTTTCGACCTTGGGCTGTTCCTTGACCTGCGGCGGCGGAGGGGTGGGTTGGGTTTTCGGTTTGCAGGCCGACGTGAAGGCCACGGCCACGATACAGACCAGGGCCAGAATCATAACGCGTTTCATGACGCCTCCTCTTTGAGTGGGGTTATTGGAAATGGAGAATTTATAGCCCATTGCATTAGCCCCTTTTTTACAACAATTAGGTGGATTTGTCAATTCGCGGAAAAACGATTTTTTCGAAAAATACGTTGAAAAACCGGCTTTTCGCCCCTGCCCGCGCGCAACTCAAGGGATTATGCTAGGGCCTTTCGCTTGCTTAGGGCGAAGGAGGATTCGGGGGAAAACCCGTGCGACAGGCCTTGCCAGTCCTAGGCGGCAGCTAGGGCGGGCTTTGCAGTCCTACGCCTTTGCTAGGACAACTGAACGGAGAATTATCGAGACGACTCGCCCGCGCCCCACTTCAATCTCATTGATATCACCACCCCAGCCCCTCCTGCGCAGGAGGGGATTCGTCCGCGGGCTCGTATATGTGCGGAGGAGGAGCGTCGGAGCGCGTTTTCCTCGCCGGTTCCTTTTTTGGCCAAGGCGAAGCGGGATGGGGAGGACAAACCCGTCGTGTAATTCCGAAGGCTCGATAACACTTCTCTTTATTGATATCACCACCCCTTCCCCTCCTGCGCAGGAGGGGCCCCGAAACATGTACTCGCCTTCGGGTTTGTGGAGCGGGCGGCCAGCTTTCTTCTAACCGGGCGAGGGGCGTCGAATCCGAAACCCGTCGACGAGCGAGCGGGCAGGGTCCTTCGCCGAAGGCGAAGGGAGCGAGCGAGGAGCGGATCAAAAATCCTCGCTGGGGATTTTTGAGTGTTTCGGATTTGATGCCCCAAGCCCTCCTAGTTGCTCCAGTCCCCCAGCTTGTTCTCCCCTTTGCTCGTCAGAATATGCAGATTGGCTCCGTCCGAATCGATCGCCCAAAGCTGGACGCCGCCCTTCATGTTCGAGGTGAAGACGATGTGCCGGCCGTCGGGCGACCAGGCCGGGGATTCATTGCGGGCATTGGTTTCGGTCAGTTTCTGATACGAGGTCGTCCGGATATTGTACACATAGAGGTCGAACAGATTGTCCACGCGGGCGACATAGACGATGCGGTCGCCCGCGGGCGACCAGGCCGGCGAGTCGTTCCAATTGGCCCCCATGCTGATCCGCCGGACGTTGGAACCGTCGACGTCCATGATGTAGATCTGGGGGGTTCCGCCGCGGTCCGAGGTAAAGGCGATCTCCCGGCCGTTGGGCGACCAGGTCGGGGAGATGTCGCTGGCCGGGGTGAACGTCAGGCGCTTGATCCGGCCGACGCGGGTCGGGCCAGACTCGATGTCGGCCACGTAGATCTCCTGGTTGTCCTGGTTGCCCTCCATGGAGGAGCTGAAGGCCAGCTTTTTGCCGTCGGGCGACCAGGCCGGCGTGAAGTTGCCGCCCCGGATCGAGACCGCCGTCCGCTTGCCCTCATAGACGTCTAGGATGTAGAGGCCGGCCGTCAGATTCTGATACGAAGTATAGGCGATGTGGGCTCCGTCGGGCGACCAGGCCGGCGAATAGTCCATGACATTGTTGAAGGTCAGGCGGATTTGGTTGGCTCCGTCGTAGTCCATCATGTATAGCTCGTCGTTGCCGTCGCGATTGGAGACGAAGGCGATCTTGGACGTGAAGAGGGGCTTCTCGCTGTAGGCTTTGAGGATCTCGTCGGCGGTCTTGTGGGCCAGGTAGCGCAGGTCGGTCTTTTTGGCCTGATAGCGCTTGCCCGGTATGATCGTCCGCTGGGACTTGACGTCGTAGAAATTGCGTTCGAAGACGATGTCCCCTCCCGCGGCCAGCGAGACTTCGCCGGTGAAGAGGACGGAGGCCCCTATCGATTCCCAGTCCGGAAATTTGATCGTTTTCAGCTTTTGGGCGTCGATATACGCGTAATAGCTTTTGGGCAGAAGTTGAAAAATGCGGCTGTACTTAAGGTCGGCCTCCAGGACGTCGTGGATCTCGCCGGCCATGGACTGCGTCGCGGCCGAGCCGAGAAACGGCGGCAGGGCGAAGGGGATGGCCGGCATGCCGTCCTTGATGAGGAGGGTGACGTCCTGTTGGGCCGCGGCGGGTCGGGCGGCGGCCAGAACGAGGACGAGCGGGGCCAGGATCAAAATGAATTTTTTCATTTGCTGTGCTCGAAGATGAGTCGGATTCCGAGATAGGTTTCGTCGTAGTCGGTGGGCAGGGGGGGGAAGGGGGCGGCATTGATGATGGCGCGCTTGGCCGATAAATCCAGCGACAACAGCCCGCTGGATTCCTTGACTTCCACATCGGAGATCGTGCCGTCGCGGAAGATGCGGAAATACATCGTCGTCTGGAACGTCCCGCTCACGCCGGGATCGACGAGCGATTGGAACCAGCACGACGAGACGCGGTCTTGGATATTCTGGAGATAATAGGCGTAGGGGAAATTGTCCATGCCCAACTGGCCGCCCGACCCGCCACCTCCGGGACCGTCTCCCAGGCCGCCGATCCGCATTCCCGCTCCGCCGCCTCCCCCGCCCGGCCGGCCCGCGGTCTCGCCGGCGGCCTTGCCGCCGGCCGCGCCGGTCTTGGCCTTGGGGTCGGGTTTGGTGACGACGGCCTGCTTGTCGGGAACGGGCTTGCTGCGGTCGCGCTTGGGTTTGTCCACGGGGTAGCGGAGCGAGGACTGGCTTTGCTGCTGGAGTTTTTGGATCGTCGTCAGGTCGCGCAGAGTTTGTTTGGACAGCGGGGTTTCCCCGATGGTTTCGGTCGATCCGCCCGGGCCGCGCATCCCGCCGCCCCCGCCCCCCCCTCCGCCTGGGAGAGAG
>Ga0315279_10006007_pt1 | contig 15491 bp, 19 predicted proteins | sample YL17G06_20_MG_FD_203694 | JGI IMG/M metagenome (GOLD analysis project Ga0315279, IMG submission 203694) | Sediment microbial communities from Yellowstone Lake, YNP, Wyoming, USA - YL17G06_20 | ecosystem: Environmental > Aquatic > Freshwater > Lake > Sediment | place: USA: Wyoming | collected... | reverse complement strand
TGGATTCGGGGAGAATCTCGTGACTATGACCTTGAACTTTTCTGCGTTAGGTAGTGGTGGGAGCGTCTTTTCTTGACTTATTTTTTCTGTTTTGAGTAGATCTGGCCATTTCTTTTCGACCTCTTTGGTCTGCTCCTCGTGTGAAATAGAGTTCACTTCTTTGAGTATGTCGATAACCATATTGGTGACATCTTTTGCAGATGCTCGCAGATCCGCCCTCTGTGCCAGAATGCCTCCTACAACTGATCCTACCTGAGCTTTCCCGTCGTGTTTTGCTGCATTGACAAGTGCTAGCTTGCGAGCTAGAAGCTTGACATCTTCCATGTTCGATTGCGACATTTGCTACAGCCTACGACCTAATCATTATCAGTACGAATACTATTACGGAGATTATTATTGTTGGAATTATTGAGAAAACCACAAGTCTGCTTATGTAGTGGATAAGCTCAGCCATGTTCTTGAATAGAGCTGAACCGAGAGTCTTCACACGTGTCTTGATTGAATTCGAAGATATTTCGCCTTCACATAGATTCTTCTTGGCTTCTGAAATAACTGATTTTATCTTCTTCATGAAGGCATCATCGTCTATAGCTTCTCCTACAGGATGATACCCCAGTCTGGCTGAAGTGATTCCATTCACCACATGCGTGTCCGTGGTCATTACCTCTCCGCACTGGATACCCATTTCTACCATTGCCTGGAGTATCCTTTCCCTTAGACCGGATTTCATGTTATTTCCATCAACAATCAGATACGCTGAAATTTGTTCTGCGACCTTCACGACCAACGCGACGAGACCTCCGGGGCCAATTCCTTGCTCACATGTGAATTCATCTAGGGAAACTCGTGCGACTCCGAAGCTAAACGGAGATCTTGGCTCCGCGGAAGCTTTCTCAAGCGCCTTTTCCGTTGAGTCAACTATGTCACTCTCGTCTTTGTCATCAAGTATCTTCGCATTCTTGATAGAATTGTGTGCGTCGATCAGTGCTGTCTCTCTGAAGAACTTTTTTCCCGTGAATGTGAGCCGAGAGCCCACATCTAGTGGGATATCCTCCATATCATTTGGTGAGAGAGTTATCGTAACCAGTGAACATTCGCCAAAGACTTGACAACTAGCGGTGGCATTTCCCGAACTCACCCTTACAAGCTTCGTTGCGATAGACTGGAAGTCTTGCAGGCCTGTGGCTTTGAGCACTTCTTCAACGACTTTCTGATTCTCAACTTGGGAAACCAGATTCATCTCATGGCCAGATATTCCATGTGGAACCCCGATTATCGCATTCGTTTCTTCTGCCAAGGAATCTTGCATCACTTGAGGCAAGATGCTACTGCCTACGTTCAAGAATGGTCCAGGATGAAAATTTGATACTACAAGTATTGCGGAATTACTTTGACTTCCCTTCTGTCTGAACTCTAAGACTGTAGTATTCAGGTCTTGTTCTGAACTGATCTTCTCAAGTTGTCTTTCGATCAGTTCGCTCTTCTTGTCAAGCATCGACGAGAGAAATCCTCGAAAAAGTTGAGTTGGAGATATTCCTATCCTACCCATCCCCATCTTCTCTAGGTAAGTCAATATCAGAGCTGCATATGCGAAGCTGATCAGAAAACTGGCCACAAACACAAGTGAGCTCTTCTCGACTGAAAGTTGGAAAAGCAAGGAGACCGAAATCAAAGAGAGAAAGGGTTCGAAAACTGCTGAAAAAGCTTTCGAAATCCTGTCTGCAGATGACATTGAAAAGATGGTGACGCATCGAAAGGGAGCAGCAATGAACACGCCCAGGTAGAAAGCGTCGCCTGGGAACGCGAAGGTGTGAAACATCTTACCTGCAAGAGCTCCTATCACGAGTCCTCCGATCAATACGACTGAAGAGAACAGGGACAAAGCAAAGCATCGACGTAGGTTAAAGACTGGGTCCCTACGCAATGCAAACCGGTCAACCACTGGATCGGATATGATTGAGGGAAAAGCCAAGACCAGCAATCCCATCATCAGAGCTGCTGGCAGCCCAAGCAGAGACCCAGAATACAGGCGGAAAGCCAAAATGCTTCCAACAAGGTCAACTAGCAGTATTGCCAATACAGTCTGTTTGAGAGAGGGAAAAGCAATCTTACGAACAAAATTATAGTACGGCGTTGCAGCCTTGATTCGTAGATAATGCTTTTCCGTCATGTAACATTTCGCCAAGCATGAAATGGCGTTTAGTGCGAATGATGTTCACTCAAGAGGTCAACTATGAAATTAGAGCCTTCGCAACCTTCATCGCTAGAACTGGATGCTTCATGATCATCTTTGCGGCCCTTTCCAAGTTCATGCCATTTGCGATGTCCAAGATGTCTTGTCCCTTGAGCAACTCCGCCATAGTATTCAGTTCCCCATCTGAAAGTCTCTCAATCACCTTCAAACTCTTCAGGCTTCTTCTTATTCTATCACCAAAGATCCTATCGTACTCAACAGCGTAGCCCGAGAGTCTGCTTTCGCTGTAGTCCTCATCCGTGATTGCCTCGGCTGCCAAGCTTCCCGCAATTCGACCTGCGACCAGACCTGAATGTATTCCAGCTCCTGTAAAAGGCATCACATGACCCGCGGCTTCTCCAGCTATCATGACATTGTCAGATACACTCTTGTCAAGTTGGCCACTTACAACAAGTGGAGCTGCTCCAACGCTCAATATCTTGGAGTCTCCAAACGTCTCTGGATGTCTTTTCAAGAATTTGTCCAAGTAGGGCTTGGCCGCCGTTCCTCTCACGCCAAGCCCAACGTTGGCGACGCCTTTCCCCTTTGGAAATACCCATAGGTATCCGAGTGGAGCAACCTCATTTCCCAAATAGAACCGTAGCAAGTCCTCGTTGCCGATTCTGCAACCTTCCATAACGTATTGTATACAAGATATGAATTCCATACGACTTGTATCAAAGAACTTCCTTGCCACGACTGAACTGAATCCGTCACACCCGATCAGAATCCTAGATGACAACGAGTGAGTTTCATTCTCCGTTTTGACAGTTGTCTCAATGCGGCCTTCGTTTCTTTTTGCGTCAACAAGACTCGCGCCAAGTCTAATGTCAGCTCCTGCCTTTCGAGCAGCATCAGCCAATGCTTCAAGGTACATACGCTTGTCAAGGACACACCCACCATGCTTGCCCATCGCTTCCCCAGAAATTTCCACGTTATTTGTTTCGTCGGGAGCGTAAACGATTGCACCAGACATTTTATTGACTACGAAATCTCGTGAATCTAGTTCAGAATCTTCCAGGCCAGTGCTGGAGATAGCTTCGGCGCAAACCTTCTTACCTAGAGTCTTCTCTCTTTCCACAAGAACGACGTTCACCCCTTTCTCTGAGGCTTTTCGAGCTGCGAGAAGACCTGTCGGTCCGGCACCAACCACGATTATGTCATGATTATCCATAATGCCACACGCCAACCCTGTTTACAGAGATCTGTCAGTCGCATATATCTTCATTTAGAGGGATCTGTCAGTCGCATATATCTTGATGATGTCTCGTTTCATTTGCATCCTATTGAGCATAACGTAAAAGATCACCTGAAAATACCGGAAAAACGATCCCTATTCATTTGGAGATGCACATTTATTCTCCCAAATGCTAACGAAATCAGTCAAACATCACTGAACTGCGCGAGGGGTTTGTGGAAAAATGATTTTCATGCGACATGTCTTTCAGTGTGTATTTGACTCGTTCAGTTGAGTTTGGTGGTTCTTATCGATGACCAGTGTGACTGGGGTGATCCGATTGATTAGACCAATAAACTGTGCGATGATGGGTTTTGCAGTAGTAGTAGGCGAGTTCATCGCCCTCTCGGGGTCACTGCCAACCTTTCGCGCTTTGCTCGGGTTTCCTGTCGCGTTCCTGCTAACGGCGGCAACAATGATCTTGAATGACTACTATGACCGATCCATAGATCAGATCAATAATCCTGAGAGACCTATCCCTTCGGGCGCAGTGTCTCCTCGCGCTGCTCTGGCATTGGTATTTGTGCTCTCGACTTTGGGAATCTTGACATCAGCGTTAGTTAATTCTCTGGCAATGATAATTGCGCTGCTATCACTTGTCTTGATGGTCTTCTACAATACCGTTGGGAAGAGAACCGGGTTTCTTGGGAATATTGTGGTGAGCGTCTGCGTATCATTGCCATTTGTTTTTGGCGGGTACGCCGTCCAGAATATGAGGCTTTTGTTGTGGATTTTTGCGTTCGTTGCGTTGTTTTCGAATCTTGGAAGGGAAGTCACTAAAGGTATTGCGGATGTTGCAGGAGATAGGGCTCACGGCGTCAGGACCGTAGCAGTAGTTTTCGGCTCTGGAATTGCCTCGCTCGCTGCTTCATCCCTTTTCGCCGTCGCGATATTACTAAGCGCATTCCCACATGTTCTTGATCTTGTGTCCAAGTTCTATCTACCTGCAGTGGTCGTGTCTGATCTTGGCTTTGTTACCTCAGCCATTTCTCTTCTTCGAAATCATTCAGTTGAGAACGCCAAAGCTGTGAAGAATAGGGTTCTGATCTGGATGATGATCGGGCTTGTTGCTTTTCTGCTAGGAGCGTATGTCCCCATCGAATCTAATATATGACTGTTCTGGAGGCGTCTGGAAGTTTTATATCTGCAGTGCCGCTCACGATAGAGTCCGGGACAGAAAATGAGGAGTGAAGGAGAGAATGGCGTCTCTGGGCACAAGAGGTAGAAGGAAACTCTCAAAGAACGCGTTGAGCTCATTGCCTGAGGAGATTATTGAAGCGTTCGCTCGTCTTCCTAGAGTTTTCAAGAAGTGGGATATCGATCGGATCATGGGCGATAGGATCTCGAGAAGTATGAAGTGGAGGTACCTCCAGCGCATGGAGAGGCTTGGACTGGTTAAGCATTCCAGCAAGAAATCCTATAGGAAAACGTATGATAAGGTCTCTGATTGGCTTGAGAAGGATCTGGTTCCGCGGATAAGAAGAGTGGAATTCGTGGCGAGTCTGCCCGTTCTACGATCCTAACCGAACCCTCACTTTTTCCCTAGTTCCTCTAAGATTTCCTTTGCCCTGTCGATTCTAACCTTCTTCTCTTTGACCATGGCGTCTGCAACTTTGTCGATTAGGTCTCCGGTTGCGCCTGCCATCGCCGCGACGTTTCGTGCGTGAAGCCTCATATGTCCTCTCTGAATACCTTCAGTCACGAGGGCCTTAAGCGCGGCCAGATTCTGAGCCAAACCGACCGCAGCTATAACCTCTCCAAGTTCCGTCGCAGTCTTTATTCCTAGTATCTTCTTGGTCACCTTTGCTATTGGGTGAACCGCAGTGGCGCCACCTATTAGTCCTACAGCCACCGGAAGCTCTACACATCCAACCAAGTCGCCGTTGCTGTTTTTCTCCCAAGTTGAGAGAGGTTTGTATCTACCTGATATGGAGGCATATGCATGAGCTCCTGCTTCCACAGCTCTGGTGTCGTTTCCTGTTGCGAGGACAACAGCTGTGACTCCATTCATTATTCCTTTGTTATGTGTCGCGCAGCGGAATGGATCTGATGCTGCAAAGGCATAAGCTGCAACTACGCCATCCACGACGTCTTCTCCTCCCAAAGCTTCTTTGTCGAATATTGCTCTTGCACGCATCAGACGTTTCGTCGCCAAGTTCGATATGATTCTTAGGTAGACTCTTCCACCGGTTATTGATTCAATCATTGGAGCAACCGCTTCAGTCATAGTATTCACGGCGTTTGCTCCCATAGCATCTCGACAATCGACAAGAAGCTCCGTTATCACCATGGGGCCGACCTGTGTGTCAAGTACCTTGACCTCAAGATCTCTCGCACCTCCTCCATTAGACACAAGAACTGGATCTTGATCATTCGCCTTCTTCAGAAGGTCTCCCTTTGCAGCGAGAACAGCCATTCTAGACCCATGTGGGTCTTTGACGCCCACCAACTGGATCTGGCCGATCATGACTGGCCCCGTGCTACTCGTTGTGAATCCGCCTCTCGTTCTGGCGATCTTTGCAGCATTGCTCGCTGCTGCAACAACCGACGGTTCCTCGATCGCCATCGGGATCAAGTAGTCTTTCCCATTGATCAAGAAGTTTACAGCTATTCCGAGCGTGACCGGCATGACGCCCACGACGTTCTCAATCATTCGATTCGCCTGCTCCATTGGTAGAGCACCGGTCGAACCCAAGGCTCGGGCTTCGTCGTCAGTTAGATTCGCGAACTCTTTCACGAGGTTGAGTCTTTCTATCGGATTCAGTTTGTAGAATCCTGTAAGATCAGATGTCTTGGGCATTTGCAGTTCTCCTCATTTTTTAGGCTTCAACTGAGGTAGAGCCTACGTGGACTCTTATTCATTCATTAAGCTTGTTCTTCAAGTTGAATTGTCGATCGTCAGAACTGATCAAGCTATGATCGAAAGTAACTAGCGTCTTGCATAGACGTTTGTTTCGAAACCTCTTTCATGCAGCCATTCACGAGTCTGACCTGTTACAACTGTTGGAACACTTCTCAGGTCTGCGATGGTTTTTGCCCCAGATAGAAACATTGCAGTTTTCAGTTCCTCAATCTTCATCTCAAGTGTTTTCGAGACTTCCTTTGATCCAACAATGGCTGGACGAATGAGTGGCAACGCGAAGCTGCCAGCGGATGCTCCCAAGGCCAACGACTTTGCAATATCCAGTCCGCTTCTCACTCCACCCGAGGCTATCACTACAACACCTGTCGATTGAACTACCTCAATGAGACTCGCGACAGTTGAGATCCCCCATTCCCAGAAAGTCTTCCCGAGCCTTGCGTGCAATCTGTCTGAAGCCTCCTTGGCTCTATAGTACTCAACTCCTGCCCAACTTGTTCCACCAGTTCCCGAAACGTCGATCCCACTGACACCAACGTTTGCCAATTGTTTCGCTACGCCTGAGGATATGCCAGCTCCAGTCTCCTTTACGAGCACGGGAGCCTTGATGCCCTTCACAACTTCTTCAATCTTGGTCAGAGCGGTCTCGAAACTTGTCTCTCCTTCATGCTGAACAGACTCTTGCAGGGCATTCAAGTGAATGTAGAGGGCGTCGGCACCTATCATGTCTATTGCTGCTTGAGCTTTTTCTACAGCGTTGCCCTTGGCGAGTTGTGGACATCCAATATTGGCGAAAACAATGGCGTTGGGCGCTTTCTCTCTTACGATCCGGTATGTGTATGCGAGCTTCTTGTCTTCAAGGGCGGCTCTCTGGCTTCCAACACCAATTCCGATGCGAATTCTTTCTGCAGCCTCGGCCAGCACACCATTGATCTTTCTTGCTTCCGGTGTCCCGCCCGTCATAGAGCCAATTATGAGTGGAGCATTTAGTCTGTGATTGAAAAGGTTCACAGAGGTATCGATCTGATCCTTGTTGATTTCGGGAATTGCTTTGTGAACTAGAAAGACGTCGTCGAATCCTGTCTTCCTGTTCGACTCTACATGTTTTCTTAGACTAACCTTGATATGACTCAGCTTTCGGGCTTCGGTCTCTTTACCCATTCCACATCATTTCCTGCGGCCTGATGAAAATAGCTTGATCTAGTTTCCGACTTTCTTGGATGGCTTATTCAAGCCAAGATTTCACACCTTTTCTGTCAGTACTCACAGTGAAGCTCTGTCCACCTGATTTGGTGATAGCCTCAGCAATCTTTTGTTCTGTTCCATGCTCGGCGAGTGCGATCATGCAGCCGCCTCCTCCAGCACCAGTGAGTTTTGCGCCAAGGGCTCCATTTGATCTCGCGGACAGAATCAACTCCTCGAGTTTGTTGTTGGAAAGATTTAGCCATTTCAACAGCTCGTGATTGTCATTCATGAGTTCTCCTAGGCGTTGCAGTTCGCCGTTCTCGATTGCCAGCCTAGCTTGGGCAGAGATCTCGCCAGCCCGGTTGGCTAACTTGTTGAATTCGTCTGGACGTTCTTGCGATATTGATCGAACTTTCATCACTTGTTCTCCAGTCGATCTCGCTATTCCTGTATTACCTATCACGATGGGTATGTCAGATCTTGCCTCCACGGTCTCGAACCCTTTGTCCTTTGAGAAGGATATGACTCCTCCGTAGGTTGCTGTGGTTTGATCTATTCCAGATGGTTTTCCATGTACCATTCTCTCTGGGATGAACGCAAGTTCTCGTATCTCTTCTCTACTTCTGTTGATCTCCAGCAATTCGCATAAGGCTGCGATTAATGAGACTGATGCTGACGCTGATGATCCAAGTCCCGCGGCTAGTGGGATGGCTGAGTCGATCTCTATGTCTAGCCCTTGGTTCTCTTGCCCAACCTGATCGCTCAAATGTAAGGCTATCATTTGGAATGGTTCTAGTGCCTTTCCTGCCTCCGGTCCCCCTGTTTCTGGCACGTAATGTCCCGATTGGAAACTCCCTGATGCATTCAGTCGGTTGGAGCTTATCTGGATCTTGGCATCGTTTCTCTTTGACACCTTGACCTTTGAATAGAGTTCCACTGCCATGGCAATGGCGAGTTTACCCATAACGACAAAATGCTCCCCGGTCAAGATTACCTTAGCCGGTGCTGTAGCTACCGCTTTCAGTTTGAATGCGCCTTGGGAATGTTTGCTCGTTCCCTGCTATTTGGTTATGGATATGGCTGCGTAGCCTACTACTGCGCTTTTGTCCTGTGTAATGTCCCCGCTTGTTTTGTAGGATAATAGCGAAGCGGTTTTTGCTCCAAGTAGCTTTGCGGCTCTTATGGCCGCCGTGATTGGACCGTAGCCGCACATCGAGATGCTTTGGGACTCAACGACTTTTTGGAGAGATTCCTCGTCGAGGGTCAGGATTGATTCGATTGCCAGTCTGTCTTTCTTTGATGCTGCTGCTTGACTCTCATAGTGAGTCATGTCGGATGAGGCTATTATCACGACGTTTGATCCGTTGACGGCGTTGGATATTGCTTCTCCAACTTCGCAGCTGGTTGTTAGATCTTGCATCATCATGCAGATGGGGACAAGCTTCACATCCAATCCGTATACGTATTGGATGAATGGAAGTTGGACTTCAATAGAATGTTCAAGTCTGTGCGCTGACTCGTCGATATCTATAATGTTTGTTTGTTCTCGAATACTCTTCGCGAGGTCTGTGTCTATTGGTGAAACACCAATCGGAGTCTCCCAAGCGCCTTCAGTCATCAAAGAAACACCGCTTCCCATTCCCGTGTGGTTCGGTCCGATGATAACGCAAGTCTTCGGGACTCCATCCTTGGCCATTGCATAGTATGAGTTTGCAGCCACGGCACCTGAGTACATGTATCCAGCATGTGGACAGACCACGGCTGCGATGTTCCGTTTGCCCTTCCGGTTGACTTCAGGAAGTTTACCCGGGCCGAACTTGTGAAGAAAACAGCTCTCGATCTGCTTAGTTAGGGAAGACTTTGTTCCCGAATAGAATGCTCCGGCTTGACAGGGACTTCTAACTTTCAATCCTCACCGCCCATTCTAGGCGATATCGTGGCGAGTTTGGTTTCGAAATCATCTACTGTCAGTGGGAATTGAGCGTCTAGCGTCAATTCTCCTCTTTCGCGCAGAACCTGTCTGGCCAGAAGCCAGTATGCCATGGCCAAAGCGCGGCGTCCCTTGTTGTTTATGGGTATTGCAAGATCTACATCGGAAAAAGTGTTGTCAGTGTCGCAGAATGATATAACAGGAATTCCAGAGGTTGATGCTTCTCTTATTGCCTGCCAGTCTGCGCGAGGGTCAGTGACAACCAGTAACTGTGGCTCTCCGTGTTTTGGCTGAAGGGGATTTGAGATGAACCCTGGCAGAAATCTTCCGACAGTTGGAACGGTTCTTGTCTTTTCGCAGAACTTCTCTATTGGTGCTTTCCCATACAATCTAGATGATACTACAAGTACTCTTGATGGGTCGAATCTCGCAATGAATTTTGCTGCCAGTCGTATCTTTTCATCGGTTTTTCCTATGTTGAGTATGAACAGCCCGTCAGGTCGCACACGATAGATGTACTCTTTCATGTCGCCTGTTTTGATCCGTGTCCCAATGTGAAGTCCCGCAGCTAATAATTCCTCCAGTGGAAGGAGGAGGTCTTCAGTCTTGGGCACCATGTCCTTCTCGTCTTTGCTCATATGAATCATCCACAACTCTTACAGATTCTCTGATCTCTTCTTGTAGGCAACTTCGGCATACTTTAGAAACTCGTCAATAACCTCCACGTTGGAGATTAGCATTCGACGACAACAGTATCTCTTCATTCCCAAGTCATCCAAGACGTCACGGGGTTCATCTCCATCTTTTACCCTTCGCGCGAACTCTTCCCACTTGTCTCCGACAAGGTTTCCGCAACTGAAGCACCGGATAGGTATAATCAATAGATTCTCTCCATCTATCTGTAGGATTTCTGTTTACGTGCTCGCGCCCCAGGTCCCCCGAACTTTTTGGATTCTGAACGTCTCGGGTCTCCCGCAAGCATCGTTCTGTCATAACTCGTGAACACTCTTCTAAGCTCACTGCTCTTTGTCCATTCGACCAAAGCTCTAGAGATTGCAATTCGGGCGGCTTCAGCCTGTCCCATATAGCCCCCACCTTGGACTTGGACGCTTATATCCACATTTTTTCTTCGCTCTCCTGCGACCACCAGGGGCTCCATGATCTTCAGCCTAGCAATCTCAGGTTGAATCAGTTCGACTGGAAACTTGTTCACGGTAATTCTTCCGGTTCCAGGTCTGGCCACAGCCCTAGCTACAGCCGTCTTTCGTTTGCCCGTAACTAGAAGAACTCGTTTTCTTTCGCTCAACTTGGTGCGACTCCTCCAATCTCTTTTGCGAGTTGCTGTAAAGTTATGTATGAACAGCTAAGCTTCGATGCTTCTGCTCCTGGGACTCTAAAAGTTGCTTTGTTCTTGAACTCTTCAGGAACTCCCATGAACACTCTCACTCTCTTGAACGCATCTTTTCCTTTGGGTTTCTTCCAAGGAAGCATACCTCTGATTACTCGTCTGGTGTAGGTATCAGGTCTTCTAAAGTGGACTGGCCCCTTCTCCTGAGATCCCAAGGTTCGAGTCGTCAGTCGAAGCATGGCTCTATCCACAATCATCTTCTTCCTTCCGGAGATAACTGCTTTCTCGATATTCAGTATAATGATTGACTTACCGTTCAAGGCATTCTTAGCGACATAGGTCACCATTCTGCCGAGAATCTGATTCGTTGCATCAACAAAAGTTGTTTCAGAAGACATACAAACTTTCATCCCAATAGAATTACTTTTGTGCCTGCAGGGTTCTCCTCAGCCAGAGCTTCAAGGGACATACATCTCCCACCCGCCTCTACGATTTTCTTCATTGCTTGGCTTGAGAACTTGAAAGCGGCAACAGTCACCTTGTGACCTAACACTCCAGCCGATAGGACTTTTCCAGGAACCGCGACAATACTTCCGTCACTTGAATATCTGGATATCTTGCTGAGGTTCACGGTTCTGCGTGATCTTTTTGATTTTGAAAGATCTTCGGCTAGACGTCTATACAGAGGTGTCTTGGTTTCGCGCGACTTCTTCTTCAGTTTGGATATTAACGCCGTCAGTTGTGGATTTGTGGATTGTGAGTTCATTCGCTCCGTTCTCCTGAGGCGAATTTTGAAAGTTCATCTGCTTTTCCTGCAAGGATCCTTGATGCCTCGCTGATGAGGTTGTCTATGGGTATAGAGCCCGTCGGTTCCACGTGGAATATGTAGGTAGTGTCGTCCCACTCGATCTTGATTGGAGATTTCTTCTCGCAATGTGTGACGCATTCCATACATAGGGTGCAACTCATCTCGTTCCTCACCACAGCTCTATCCCCTTCTACAGAGAAGACGTTCTTGGGACACCATTTCGCGCACTCGACAGCCTCAACCACCCTTTTTGGATCAATAGTTACCTGAGGAAGATACTTGTAAGCACAAGCTGAGACTGGCTGCCACTTTGCGTGCTCCAGCCCCCGACCAAGTTTTGCGTAGGCTTCAAGTCGTATCTTCTGTTTAGGTGCCAATTTGACTATTGGAATTCTTTCACTGACAGGTTTCACACTTAGATCTTGAGGTTTGAGCTCGCTCGAGTAGACTGTAATCGTTTCATCTTGAGCCTCCACCTCGAGAGTGAAAGATGCCCTACACTTGCTGCATCCCAATTCACTTTTGCAGTCGCACTCTTCCGGAAGAATATATGCCTTCGAATCAGTCGTTAAAGGGATCAGCCCGAGTCTATGTGCAAGTATCTCATCGTACATTACTGATGTGTTCTCTACAATCATTACGTCATCTATCGCCATCGTTGGGACTTCTGCGATCATGATCCTTCTGATGGCGTTTGCGAAAGCCGGGGTCACACCACTCAGCATAAACCTGGCTGAAGTCTCATTCTCTTCTAGTAGCTTTACATCCATGAATGGTGCAACCTTTCGAAATCGAATGATCCAACAGACTCCTGAACTTATATAAACCCTACCCTGTCAAAACCTCACAAAAGATTCAGATCTTGATGAGATTTTCTGATAGCGTGACAAGAGATTCACTTCAAACCTTCTGCGATATCTTTTCGACTATAGAAAAAGACCTACATAGAACACTCGTCAGATCTCTATCAGAAACAGATGGAGACGTAATTATCAGATGGATGCTGGGACGCTATATCAAATTGGATTAGTCCTGGTTTTTGCAGGGTTCGCACTGGCGTTCATATCCGCATTCATTCCTGCTCTTCGAGGAAGCAGATCGAACTCAAGAACGAAAGGTGGAGGAATAGTCATGATCGGTCCATTTCCAATAATATTTGGAACTGATATCGGCTCTGTCAAGGCGTTAATACTGCTTTCAATATTACTCATGGTGGCGGTGTTGGCTTTCATGTGGTTCACATCCTTGACATTCCGATAGAGTGAATTCATATGTCTGGAAGATCGTGCGATCTCTGCAACCAGAACCCCGCGATGTATGTCTGTAGAGACTGTGGAAAAGCTGTTTGTGGACTGTGCTTTGACACACATGGCTGGAAGTGTCATGCCTGCTCCAAGCTTATGCCAACAACTCACGGCGTCGGCAGTGCTGAAGGAGTGCTTTCTGGTTGGCCGATGGGTTACACGTTCTTCATAGCTGCCTTCATCATGATCTTTGCTGGAACGCTACTGATGATACTCGCATCGGTTTCTTCAGGCGCCGCCAGCGGAGGCCTCGTCATCTTCATCGGGCCAATTCCAATCGCGTTGGGAGCCGGCCCACAATCATCTCTCTTGATCACAGTTGCATCTGCTCTCGCGATTGCCATGATGATCCTGTTCTTTCTACTGAACAGAAGAAGATCCATCTAAGGCTGATCCAGACGACGCATCACTTACAATGATACTTGGTTAGAGTAAGAGACACTGCACCGAAGCCACGCGAAGGCTAGACTTCCTCTACCTCAGTTGGCTGTTCACTAACTGATGCTTCAGCAGCAGAAACCTTGGGTCCCAGGCCTTTTATTCCCGGATGATCCGGTCTGCCAAACGGACTCTCTGGTGCGTACTTGATGAATGGCTCTTGTTGTCTTGGGACCATGTAACTGGGAACGGTAACCCTTCTATCTCCTATTATTATGTGACCGTGTGATACGAGTTGACGGGCTTGATGGATGGATTTTGCTAGACCCGCTCTGAAAACCATGGTCTGAAGTCTTCTTTCGAGAAGGTCTTTGATATCAAGGTCTAGTACTTCGTCTATTTGGGTTGTCTCAGGTAGCAGACCTACTCTGCTCAGCTTTGACAGATACTCACTTTGGACTCTAGCTCTTTTTTCTTCACTCTTTGCCAGTAGTGACCTTGCTATGCCTCTAACCTGCGATAGCATAGTTCTGTATCGCCAAAGTTCACGCTTGTTTCTAAGCCCGTATTCGCCCACGAGCTTCAGTTCCACTTCTAGCTGGTCTTTTCTCCAAGGATGACGAGGAGTCTCATACTTCTTCCTTTGTTTCTTTGGATCTCCCATAATGACCCGCCCTCTATTTCTTCTTCTCCTCTTTCCTCTCTCCCATCGCGGCGGCTCTTGCAGCAGCTATGGCCAGTTTCTTCTTGACTCCAACTGCTTTGCCCTTTCTTCCAGTCGTCCTTGTTCTCTGACCTCTCACTTTGAGCCCATACGAATGTCTAAGTCCGCGCCACGACCTGATGTCCTTCATGAAATCTATGTCCGTTTTCATTGATAAGGTCAAATCGGCACCTGTCAGATGCATATCTCGGCCTGATGGTAGGTCTTTTCTCCGATTAACCTGCCTAGGAGGGATACCATACTTTAAGGGATCAGTTATGACATCCTCAATTTTTTGAACATCAGATTCGGTTAGGTTTCCTATTCTCGTCTCGGATTTGAGATCTGCAGCCTTCGCTATGGCACTGGCTAGACTCACTCCGAGTCCTCTAATCTTAGTAATGCCATACACTAGTTTCTTCGAGCCGTCTATGTCGGCGCCGGCTATTCTGACAATGTGCCTAAATTCTCTTGACATGACATCGCACCATGAGTGCAATCACTACCGTGCAAGATGGATGTTATTTAAGCATTTAGTCAGTGAACTATTGGTTTTCTCACTGACATTGATGAAATCTCGAACGCTGTTACAGAGAAATCGTTTGCCATATGGAAGATTTTTGATGAGAATCCAGAACTTTTTGCATACCCAACCTGACAGCGGAAAACATATTTGGCATGTCAACCTAAGAATTATGAGTGTCAGAATCATGGAATCTGAAGAGATTAGAGTAGTTGAGACATCTTCGATTGAGAGAATTGACCAATGCCTTGTAGGTTTTCCAGATGTGGGTCTAGTTGGTCTCATAGCTGCGAACCACATGATCAATACACTCGGATTAGTCGAGAGCGGACACATTGAGTCTGACCTGCTTCCTCCAGTGATTGTTGTTCACCACGGAGATCCCAAGTCGCCTGTGCGGATCTACACGAAAGATAAACTCGCAATCCTCACCTCTGAAATCCCAATTCAACCCATGGCTATGCCAATGCTATCACGGAAGATAGTTGAATGGAGTAAGGCTAAAGGCAGTAAGCTGATCGTTAGTCTTACTGGAATCGCTGTGGAGAACAGACTTGAGATTGAGACCCCAGAAGTTTACGGTGTTGGAGATGTTGCAGCAACAAGAGATCTACTCAAGAAATCAAATGTGAAGCTCCTTGAGGAAGGGTTCATGGTAGGAGCTCATGCTGCTATAATGAATGAATCATTGAAAGCCAAGGTTCCCAGCGCAATTTTGATGGCACAGTCGCATTCTCAGTATCCAGACCCAGGAGCTGCGGCTTCGATCATTTCTGCACTCAACAGACTACTTAACACGAATGTCGATGTCAAAGGGCTGCTGGAACAGGCTGAAGAGATACGCTTGAGAATGAGGGAGTTGATGCAGAGAACCTCCAAATCGATGAGTGGAATGGAAAAATCGCAAGAGCAAGAATTGCCTGCCATGTATGTTTGACGGGGGAACATTATGATTAGACGCAGAAGAAAACCATTTGATGAT
>Ga0315279_10006006_pt1 | contig 15492 bp, 11 predicted proteins | sample YL17G06_20_MG_FD_203694 | JGI IMG/M metagenome (GOLD analysis project Ga0315279, IMG submission 203694) | Sediment microbial communities from Yellowstone Lake, YNP, Wyoming, USA - YL17G06_20 | ecosystem: Environmental > Aquatic > Freshwater > Lake > Sediment | place: USA: Wyoming | collected... | reverse complement strand
CTAGCTTCGCTTCTCGAGATTGATGTGAGGAATCTGTCAAAGTTCGTGAACCCGCTTATCCAAACCGGAATCATCGCCGCAAGGAAGGAGGGAAAGACCTTCATCTACAGCCTCAGAGACGCGCATAATTACCTGCATACGCATAATCGTCATACTCCCTTAGAAGAAGGCGATTACGCGAGTCATGTAGAGCTACCGAAATGGCATGTTACGCTGCCGAAAGACGGCAATATGCTTGGCCGAATCGCGGTTGATGATTGGAAGCTGGGAGAATTTCTCTACTTGCCACTGAGAAAGTATGCCCAAAAGGGAATTCTGGTCTCAGGGGCCAGCGGAGCCGGAAAGACAATCGCGGCCAAGGTTATCGTCGAGGAGTTGGTCGAAGAGGGAATACCCGCTCTCGTCTTTGATTACACTCAACAGTGGCAACGACTATTGGAGAAGAACACGAACGAGGAGATGCTTGATCGCTATGCCGAGTTTGGCATGCGACGAAGCCCGAAAGGGTTGAAGGGGCGGGTACTGAACTCTGCGCCTCAACTGGACAGTCTGCTGGGTTCTGCCGGCGCCACGATAGTGGATCTCTCAGACATCTACGATAGCGCGGAAAGAGTCAACAAGGTAGCACGCATGCTCGATCAGATTCTCGAATACTTTCAATTCCAAGAAGACTCTGAGGACCTCAGGCTACTGATCGTCGTTGAGGAAGCCCACCTCTGGACTTCAAAAGATCTGCCGAAAGACGCCTTACGATTCTTGGACAGCGCAGCCAGGCTGCTTAGGAAGAAAGGTGTCGGTGTCATGCTTGTTTCTCAAAAGATGAGCGACTTTGATCCAGCAATGAGGTCAGCCATGAACATAAGCATCGTTTTCAGAACGAAATACGACGGCGACCTTAAGGCGGCCGCGAGAATGCTAGGAAGTCAGGTGTCCGAGGTCATCCCTAAGCTACCAGTAGGCTACTCTGTTTTTCACTTTGCAGATGTTGGAGACCCTTTCGTGCTTGCCTGGCGGCCAACGTATTCACAGCCCTAATGTCAATCAGGAAGATTCGAAGTCACTTGGCACAATCGTCTAGCCCAGGTGATTCCGACTTGTGCATTCCCATCCTCGGCTTGAAACACTCGCTTCCTATATATCCACACGTAGAACAGGTATGTGTTGGGTCTCATGTCGAAGCGTGCCATCCTACGGACGTAAGGGGCCCTAAAGCCGGGTGAGCCAAAGACGCCCAAGGAGATCGCTGAGGACATAGGAATGAATCAGAAGACGGTTCAATTTGCGCTAATGGAACTTGCCAATACGAAGAACGACGTGCGCTGGAAGAAGGTTGGACGTTATGGGCTCTTTTGGAAGGAGAAGTCGAAGGTGAGGTAGCTCCCCTGAAACAGAAAGCATCCGACCAGAAGCTCCGCGGGGGATATTACACCCCAAGGCCAATCTCGGATTTCCTCGCTAGGTATGCGATTCGATCAGCTAACACGAAGGCACTTGAACCGAGCTGTGGTGACGGAAATGTCCTCGAGGCGGCGGTTGATGTATTTCTGGACTTGGGGGTCTCGAAGAAATCGATCCCCGAAGTGCTTATGGGATTAGAGATCAATCCTGGCGAGGCACGCCGAGCTATTTCGCGCTTGAACGCGTCTGGCATCCCCGTTTCTGACAGGGACATTATTGTGGGAGATTTCTTCAGATATTGCAGACGATACCTGGACGGGCAAGTATACTTCAATGCGGTTATCGGAAACCCTCCCTTCATCAGATATCAGAACTTGTCTGAAGAGCTACGCACTGTTGCCTTCGACCTGATGCACTCTGCTGGCTTGCATCCTAACCGCCTTGTGAATGCATGGGTTCCTTTCCTTGTCGGGTCGACCCTGCTTCTCGCTGATCGAGGAAGACTAGCTATGGTCATTCCCGCAGAGCTTCTCCAGGTCAGTTACACGGCTGAGTTACGTCAGTTCCTGAGCCGTGCATACAGTCGGATCACGTTGATCACGTTCAAGCGTCTACTCTTTGAAGGAGTGCAACAGGAGGTCGTTCTCTTTCTCGGAGAAAAGAACGGCACAGAAAGGAAGGGAATTCGCACAATAGAATTGGAAGGAATTGATGACCTGGCGACTTGTGACGAGGCCGACTTCTCGAGTGGAGAACTGAAACCATTGGATCATTCAACCGAGAAATGGACCCAGTACTTCTTGACCGGAGCCGAGATCGAGCTCCTTAGGCGACTTAGGCGAGACCCGAGGCTGAAACGACTAGGCGACGTAGCGGGTGTGGACGTGGGGGTCGTGACGGGTCTCAACGAATTCTTCATACTCAACCAAGAGAAGACCAAAGAGTACGAATTGGGGACATATACTATACCCATCGTCTGCCGCTCGTCACATCTCTCAGGCATCATTTTCTCCAAAGCCGACCTTCGTGCAAACAGGGAAAAGAACTATCCATCACTACTTCTGAATGTGCCTGGTATACCAAAAGAGAAGCTGTCAAAATCTCTCAGGCAGTACATAGAGGATGGTGAGCGCCGCGGCTTAAACAATGGCTACAAGTGCAGTATCAGGGACCCATGGTACATGGTGCCTTCAGTCTGGACGCCTGACGCGTTCATGCTTCGACAGATCCACAGTTACCCTAAGATCATTTTGAACGAGACGAGAGCAACTTCCACCGACACTATTCACCGCGTGAGATTCCATAGTGGCACCGAGGGCAAAGCGCTTGCTGCGGCTTTCCTAAATTCGCTCACTTTAGCGTTTTCTGAGGTGATTGGACGAAGCTACGGAGGAGGAGTTCTTGAACTGGAGCCGACAGAGGCTGAGAACTTGCCTATCCCCTTGATTGGATCAGAGAAACTCGACTCTGAATTCATCAACGAGCTCGCGGTCTCTAACTCGATACGCCAGGTCCTCGACAACGCAGACCCAGTGCTACTTTGCGATGGACTTGGCCTCTCCATCAAAGAGACGGAGATGCTACGGGGGATCTGGGAGAAGTTGCGCGACCGAAGAAACGGAAGACGGCACACAAGCACGCGCAAGTCTAGCTGAGCGCGTCGCGCGATACTGACTTATTATACCTATTATGCACCTTCCTTTCTTGATCCTCCACTGGGAGTGTTCCTTCGTGCCAGAGCTCGTGAGGATGCCACCCATTACTATTGATCAGTCTGCTCTGGCGGCCTTCGGGACGCAATGGAGACAGAATGAAGGAAGGCTTAGCCGTACCTCACCCTACTCGTCCCTAGAACTGGGCAGGCTTTTTGACAACGCTGTAGGCGCTGCCCTGGCAAGTATGCTAGCGAGCATTCCTATTCGTCCTCCAGTCAGGGAATCTCTTCTTCCTCCGGAGCCGAACTGTGTCGAAGTGGGAGACGGCCGCGTTGTAGGCGGTGTACGTCCCCAGAATTTCGACGTGATATATCGCCCAGATGGAGTTCGCTTTGCTTTCGATAGTAAGACCCTAAACGACACAGAGAGTATTGGGAAGAATTGGCAAAACATGATCAATGATCTTGCGACAGAGGCGACGACGGTCCGCAACAGGTCGAACGGGTTTCCGTCATGAACAAAGAAAAGGACACAATAGGAATTGTCTTTCCGATGCTACGCGATCACATACAGCGGATCTTCCAAGACCAAAAGAACGTATTCGTGAAATTCCTTGCAAGGGAGGTCCTTCCACGAAGACTGCGGGCGGGCTCTAGGCTATTCTTCTACCAATCGGGAGGGAGCAAAGAAATCGTAGGGGAGGCAAGAATCGACGAGATAGCTGTAGGAACGGTTCAAGAAGTGCTCGCGAAATTTGGGGAGCGTCTTTTCATAACACGAAGCGAACTTGAAGAGTACGCAGGTAACAGAGGAGCAAAGACCATGCTTATCCTACTTCTCGATGATCCAAAGAAATACAAGGTTCCTCTGAAACTCGGAAAGAGTGTAACGATGGCCGGGCAGTATATGACAAAGGAAATGTACGACACCCTGAAGTCTGGTCCGTAGTGCATGGCGTGTGGCAAACCTTTTCAGATATGGTCCTGAGCAATGAGACAGATGGCCACCGTTTCTACGTGATGTCGAGTTTCCTCAGACAGTCTTTCTCATCATCCGTTAGACAATATAGCTGATAGACAGCTTCGTTTAACTCGTCTTTGAGTGATGTGATCTGCGACTCAAGGCTCTGCTTCCTCGCAGGTATCATCGTCTTCTCATACGTACGGGACAGTCTTATGAGCCTCTTTACAATCTTCATAATGTTGTCATGCAAACGCCTGTCGGACTTCTTTTTCAGATCCAGCTCTGGCATTGGCAGCTTCTCGATGAACTCCTTCCCGAACGAATAGTATCCGGCCCTAAAGACGCTACTCCAGCTCTTCACTAGACAGTCTGTCAGTTTGCTGTTCAGAATACCCTGGAGAAAGAATATGGAGAGCCTTTGGCCTGGCTTCAGAGAGACACCGTAGTATGGACCGTTTCCCCCTCCCGTGAAGGCTAGGTTTGATTCGTCATATGTGAAGCAGGGTTCAAGAGAAAGGACCTTTACAACCAGTTTCTTGCGACCATCGAATTTTGCCAGGCTCTGGGACCGTCCGTATTTGAACCACTTGTCAGGCTCCGGATCACTGACGTTCCTTTTGGAAAGCGTCTTCTTGTATGACCTAAGGTATCTCAGTGTGCGCGGGTACCTTAGGCGGATTTCTTTATCACTAAATGGAAGAACCTGCCCCCGCTTGCGGTAGTATGGGAAGATTATTCTCGAGTTTGGGGCGAGAGTCATAAATGGACTGGTTTCTAAATCATAGATGGCTGGAAGAGTGGCTTTCTTCTCAATTGTCCGGCGGCGACCTTCGACGTCAGTAAACTTCACTTGCGTCCGCGTTGATGATTGAGGCTTTACCACGTAGACTTTGTCCATGCTTGTTTGCAGTCCTACGAAGATATCGGTCACGTCAGAAAGCCTCTCTGGCAGTGCTCGGAGTCTGTCTACTAGGAACCGCAAGGGCTCAATTGTGAACAGCCATGGGGAAGAGTCTATGCCGGAGGCGTCGACAGTTATCGTCGCTCTCCCTGCGGGATCGTATCTCCACTGACTGATGTTTTTCACTTGCTCTAGCTGAAACTTGGGCGATCGGGACTTGCCCAGTACAAGGAGGCACGTGTAGGTTGTTCTCCTTGCCTTTTCGAAAACCTGTTGTGCTCCGAAATGAACGAGCTCGCGCATGTGCCCACCGTCAGCGATGAGTTTTCGAATTGGTTCGCCTGCCTTTATCTTCATGAACTTGTGGGGCACTATATAGCCAACCAGCCCGTCACTTCGCAAGAGACCTAGTGCCCGTTCTATGAAGAGATAGTACTTGTCAAAATTGTGAGTAGTCGAGCTCTTATAGCATCCACTTTGATAGTAATCCAATTCTAGCGGGAATAATTTCTGCATTGTTTGGATCCTTGTGTAGGGAGGATTCCCTACAATTGCGTCGAAGCCAGATCGGGCAACTAGTTGAAAAGCTTCATCCCAGTCGAAGACACGCAGTTGGCGTAGTTGTTTTTCAGATAGGTCAGATGCCCTCTTGAAAAGGAAAAAGGAATTGTCGACGAGAGAATTGCCACATTTAATGTTCTCGTCGAGAGAAGGCAAGGCGCCCCCGCGTGCTTCTGCACTGCTGACATTGGGCTCCGACTCGTCCTGCAGAAGCCTAACAAGCAAACTGAACTTCGCTACCTCGGCCGCGTTTGCGTCCACGTCCACGCCAAAGATGTTGTTTAGAAGGATTCTTTTCTTCTCGTTGAGAGTGAGGTACCAGTAGTCGCCCTCCCCGCGGTAGATTTTGTCGGAAGCTTGGTGTTGGATGTACCAGTTTAGGTGGTAGTCCAGCAGGTATGTGTAAGCCTCCAGCAGGAACGTCCCGGAGCCACACGCCATGTCGAGGAACCGAAGTTTGCTGATCTGATCTGGGTCTTTGCCTTCGCAGAGTGGCTTGATTGTCCGTCGAACCAATTCGTGCACGATGACGCTTGGAGTGGTGACTATGCCCAAGTCGTGCGGTGTCTCGGGCTTACGGACAATTCTGACCTTTCGTTTTTTGGTGATCGTTATCCTCTTGGTCAGAAACAGCTCGTATATGTCGCCTATAATGTTTGACTCAACCACTGAGAAGATGTACGGACTTTTCGGGTAGTAGAGTTCACTTATGATCGCGATGAGTGCGTTGTCGCTGACTCTCACGCTTAGGGAAATCGTGTCCTTCCTAAAATCGAAGATGCCAGAATTGTATCTTCTGTCAGCCTTTTCGAAGATTTCTAAAAGCTTCTTCCTAGTGGCTGCTTTTGTCGTCTCGAGTAGTGTTTCGTACTTCTCTATTTCCCTGTCTTCACAGATTCTCAGGAAGACGATCCTGTTTATGAATGACTCGGCAAGATAGTTCAACTCGTCTTCGGCAAGATGAGGATTCTTTCTCAGAATGTCGGTGGCAAGTGAGAGCCTCCATCTCTCGATCTGAGCGAGGAAGTACTCGTCGAAGAGGATGGTTCCCTTCAGTACTGGGACCGCAAACCTGCTGTCGAACATGCCAGTGTACACCGATTCTCTTGAAAGCAATTCGTGAATTTCGTCAAAATGGCGTTCGTAGTCTAGGTAGGAGTATGACTTGATCCTGCACGTGCGAAAGTCGTCATTCTCGTCAGGACGATGTCGGCAGTCGTAGATGATGAGGTGTCGGAAATTCGATAGAACTGAGACAGGCAGTTTGGCACTCCAGCCGTATCTTCTCAGCTGAAAGGTAGACTTTGGGTCCCTCTCGACTGCAACTGAAGGTTTCTTTGTCTCGACGAAGAATTTGCGAGTACCAGCAAGTCTGAAGGCATAGTCTGGTTTCTTCTGGTGCGATCTGGAAGAAAGGGTGACTTTGGCTTCGTGGACTACCTCGCGGAGGTGTTGTGGCAATGCGGCGCTGTTCTCGACATCCCATCCGAGTGCCTTGAAGAACGGATCGATGAAGTCTCTCCTTAGCTCTGTTTCCGTATACTGAGAACCCTGTCTGCAATAGTCGCTTTCATTCCTTCTGAAATTCTCTACCAGCATGCACACTTGTTCTAGTGCTGAGTGCCTAGCAGACATCAAGACATCCCACTAGACTGCCTCTTGAGCCAAGTGATGAGTATGACTAGTGTAAGGGCTGTGCCTTGTTGCCTTCGAGGTATCATGGTTGCTTGATCCTCATGAGAAACTTCTCCTTGTTGGATAGTTAACACTTCCCTAGATTGTCCATGAATCAGCCTGATCGGGTCGTCTCCAAGAGCTACCGAAATGCCAGTTTGTGTCCCGACCTTTTACAGTCGAAATCATGTCCCTAGGATTTGACAGAACCATGAACATATCTTACAGAATTTAGGTTCTCCTTGAATATGCCTACGTAGGACGAGTAGCTCACCTTCATTACGAAAGCAGTGACAGAGACTCACTCTCTTGGTTTCGCCATCTTGTCGCTCAATTGCGTAGAATTGTCCCAAACCGATTATTTCGTTGAAGCGAAGCGGTCATGTTTCGCTAAGTTAGCGTTTTCTCCAATATCGTCTTAAGCTTTGTCGGAATCTGTTCTTGTCCATAAGTCTCGAAAATCCTTATCACCGAAGTGGGTCTGAGTTTATGTCCTTCCGTTGAGACTCCAATCTCATTTTCAAGGCGTGGGTCTAGTTTTTCAACATGGATGCACAAAGTAGAGTCAAGAGAATCAGTTACGAGTTTAGACTTTTGTTCAGATCCTGGTCTATCAATGTCTGTGTCAAACATAACCGAATATCGGATTTTGAATGCATTTGCCATTTTCAGGAAAAATGGCATGCTATCCTTACTGCCACAACTTATCACACTAACTCCTTTTTCGTCCAACTGCATCCCAAGCAGCCTAGCACTCCAAAGAAGCGCAAATCTGTCTCCAGGGCCCTCGACGAAAATCACTTTCCGTCCAAAGAACAATTCATTTGTATTAGCGTCAAATTCAGTAACCAGTTTGAAGAACTGCTTGTCTTGAGGGGAGAAAAGGGCTGCAGTCTGTGTTATCGTTGTCGCATTGGGATCTTTTCTTACTACGCCAATGGTATCATGATTTATCATGTCAACGAAATATGGTGAATGCGTGGAGAGAATGACCTGATCAATGTCAGATATCTTCTGTAGCGTTCGTAACATCACTCGTTGAATGTGTGGGTGTAAGTATAACTCTGGCTCCTCTATGGCGAAGATGAGAGGTCGTTTATCGCCTGTTATCCCAATTGGTTTAAGGATTTTCTCGGCGTAGAATCTGAATATGGTGAAGTAAAGACTGCTCTGCAATCCTTGACCTTTACGAGTAACATCCGTAGTTATCCCATCATTAACAGAGATTTCAGGTGTTCTCAGTAACTTGATGGTTTCAAACTTGGGATAACTAAAGCTCAAAGAGCTGCCTGGCATCACCTCACAAAACATTCCGCTGAGTTCTCGTTCTATTGTATCTAGTGCGCCTATACGTTCTCCTTCAGACCCAGCAACCCTGTTGACGAGTTTGTCCAATTGTTTAGTTGTCGCATCTAATTTCTCTAGATGCTCTGATGGGATTGAGTTTATCATTTGGTCTAAGATCTTTACGAAAACTTTGCTGGAACGACCTGTTTCTTCAGTAATATTTCGAATCGGGGGAACAGGCAAGAACTCTGGCATATTTGGATGAGATGATTTTTGAAACCCTTCAAATTTCGTATCCGAAAACTCATACTTTCCAGATGAATCTATAGATAAAGCACCGTTAACTTCGGTTGTGAATCCGTCCTTTTGGTCAAGCCACGTTTCTTCACGTACTATAATCTTGTCATCCAGCAAGTATTTCTTGAAAGAGCGCTTATCTGATTCAGATAGGTTCGCGAACCAAACGGTTATAGTCGCACGTTTTGTAGTGTCTTTTCGATGGAAGACCTCATCGTTGACCTCTGATTTCTTCGGTGGATCAAAAAAGTGTTTTAGCGCGCTCATGATGTTGCTCTTTCCTGAATTGTTCTCTCCCACAAGAACGAGCAGACCGCTAGAGAAATTCACATCAACCCGTTCAATAGACCGATAATTCTCAATCCTAAAATGATCAATTCTCACTTTGTAGGTGCACCCCAGCAGGTAGAGGACAACTAATCAAGTCTAGCAGAATCTCTGTTAAGTCTGTCGCTAGCGTCTAGTCTTCTCTTCTGATCACAGGCTTAGGACGGATCGACGAACTTGAGACTTGCAAACACTAATTCTGGCTGTATTCATCTGGAGACGCTTCATTTCATGGTTATTCGGAGAAATTGTCACAGGCACCTTATCTGAGGCGGCCTTCCATTTATCGTAGACCGTGGTAACCGAATGAAGTATTCTTGTCCACTCTGTGGACAGCCAGTTGCGCCCTCACTGTACCAAAAGATCACAGGGATCTGGCAGGAGAGGCAGAAAGCACTTCAGAAGATAAAGGAACAGCGCCGAAGACTTCTGGAAAAGGTCGCTGTCCAGAGAAAGAAACTCAGAAAGCAATCGGCCGCGTTTAGAGAACAGAAAAGGCGGCTAATCAGGAACGCTGTCGACAAACAAACGAAGCGGCTAGAAGCTAAGATAAAGCTACTGAACCGCAAACAACAAGATGTCAAGAGAGTCGCAGATGCGAAGATACGGATTGCTACCAACAAAGCTCATCGCCAAGCAGAAAAATCAGCCACTGCTCGTCTGCGCGCATTCAAGAAGGAACTTCGTGCCTCTGTAAGGGTGCAGCTTAGGAAAGAGAGGGAGCGCGGTGCACGAGACACTCAGCAAAAGTACCAACGACTGAACAACACGTTTCGCACGACTCTAATTCAAATGAAATTCAAGAACAAGCAGTTAACGGAGCAGCGCAACAAGATTAGAGAGCTGGAGAAGCAACTTGAGAAGCAGACTACTCCCCAATGGGAAGGTTTGCTTTACGAAGATGAACTGACGAAGGAACTTAAGAAACGTTTTCCTGACGATCAGTTCGAACAAACACGGAAAGGCGGAGACATACTCCACAACGTAGTCACTAACGGCCGTAAGGCCGGACTTATCGTATATGAATGCAAGCGCGTGCAACACTACTCCTTTGGGCATGTGAAACAGGCTTCGGAGGCCAAACAAAAGAGGAATGCAGACTTTGTAATTCTCGTCACTAACGCCATGAAGAAGGGGACACAGGGCTTCTTTACCGAGAGGGGTGTCATAGTAGTCCACTCCGCTGGAATTATCTCGCTAGTTGGAATTGTTAGGAATCAGATAGTCCGAATGGCCGAGATGAAACTCGGACAGCAGGAGAGAGACAAAGCGATACGTCGCACCTTGGAATATCTTGAAGGCCCAGAGTTCGCGAACTCCATGGACGTTATCATACAGGAAAGCATCGCACTTTACAAGGAATGGGTGGAAGAAATCAGGAGGCACGTTGCGGTATGGAAGAGAAGGTATAATTCCTATCAGAAGATATCTGAAGAAGCGTCCAGAGTAAAGACAACTACTCAAGCTCTTTTAAGCGGAGAGGATGAATACAAGAAGCTGGTGCAAACAGTCTCTCTTCCAGCCACCCTGATGCTTCCCGAATTAGAAGAATCAGTCTCCTCACAGAGAAGCGCAGAAGAGGGCCTGTCGAATGAACCCGGCAAGAATCTGAGGCAAAATGCCGCGGGTCACGAGTCGGTTCCGAATCAATCGGCTAGATCAAGAGCAAGAACTTAGATAGGGAAAAACTATGCCACTTGATTTGTCTGCAATCACTTTGTTTCAAATAACCTCGTAATCCATCACCCGACAGTTAACAACCCAAGCCGTCACCCGCAGTCTTAACAGATCCTCATCCATTGGTATGGAGGAACTCTTCGAGGATCTGGGACGAGTTCGCGGAATCCGTTGGTAAGCACCTAGCAGGAGATCAGAACTTAGACAAGGAGCTTGCGAAGACAGTAGCGAACCGTGCTTTTTCGTACCTAAGATGGGCCGATCAAGATATTGGTGAATCCCTCGCATTCTTCCACGCGAGGCATCACACGCTCCGAAGCTGCAGCATAATCCTTGCATTCGGGACAGCGGGTTGGTTTTTGGCTTACATTCTAGGCGGGCGTGTGGACTCCGTCGAGCAATGGTTTGCATGGGCGCTTGTTCCGGTGGTGGGTGCAATAATCGCCTGGCTCATGTTCTCGGCGGCCACCACCGAGCTGCAAACACTGATTGAGCACTACACCTTCGTGACTGCCCAGCAAGAAGGTAACTTGCGAGAATGGACAAGGAAGTTTCTCGTGATGAAAACCGCACTGAGAGCAGCCAATCAGGGGGAAGCAAAATGACGAATGGACACCTATACTTGTCCATGAACTGTCCTTCGTTCTGTCCTAGTCACACGTACGGGAGCTTGGAGTGCAGGAGAGTACTCGTCACTACATTGAGGAATTCGATCGCAATAACAATACAGCGAGCAACGTAGTGATAGCCCACGCCGTATCTTTCTCGCTTGAGTCAACGCGTCCAGAGATTGGCTAGGGAGCGGGATTGGTAGAGATCAGTGTGTGCGCACCATGAGAGTGAAGATTCGAAGTCTGACTAGTGTAGGCACTAGTATTACCAAGCAGACGCCATCACCTGATACTCGTCCAACAGTTTCGTAATGGGCTCATGTGCTGGTTGCTTAAGACCAAGCTCTTGCGCCAGGAATCTATCATGCTCCGCCTCAGTAGCTTGAATAAGCTTAGCTAGATCGGCAGACGCGTCTAGCTGATGGTAGGAGCTGAGGAGATCTCCGAGTTGAGACTGCCCCCTTTTCAAGTATCTAACATAACTCGGAGAGTCGCTTCCGAAATGTAATGGATTTCTAACGTATTTCCAATCCCATATCATGAAGAGCTGGGGAAGCAGGATGTGCAGGATTTTTGCCGATGCAGTTGGTTGTTTCTTGGTTGCGTTGCAACAGAAGTCCCTGAACTCGTGATATAGGACCTCGATCTTTTGCCGGGATGGACCTGAATCTAAACTAACACCATCGATGCGGGTCTCCCGCAAAGATTCGATTGTGTCAGCCTCGTTTCTTATGGTCTCCAGCAGCAGTTTGTAGCAGACTTTTCTCTCTTTCATAGGAAAGCATCTGCTCATTCTTCCCCACTTGAAGAGATACTTGTCAAACATCTCTTCTTCAACGGTCAGGATTGTCACGCTATTGAGATTGTCCCATATCCTTCTGTCGTTGACCACATCGACGTAAATCTGCGCAGCACGAGATGTGTCTCTTGCCTTATTTTCTGAACTATGATACCTCTGACATTCTTCCATGAAATGAGAATAGCTGAGCAAGATTCTCACTGATTGTGCTCTACTTGGTGCGGGTGTTTAGATTTGAACCGTCCGTAGGCGTCGTTTTGTGCGTGCCCACCAACCGTTGTCGTCGGGTCCTTTGGTGCGGGCATCAAGATTTGAACTCTCATGGGAAGGGGAGTCGTTTTCCGTCGTCGTCGCTCACCAAGCCACCCACGCACACAACTGCTCCCCTGAGTCCAAATCGTAACGCCAGCGAGGAGAACCCCGCGCCAGTTGCCAATGATTTCCTATCCCTGACTATGTCTCTGCTTTTGGGATGGAAGAACTAGACATTGCATGTAACGATGTCTTGATGGTTGCATGTTCCGCATCTTACGAGGAATAACGGGAGACTGGACAAGGATAGGGTCACTTGCTGACCAGTTGCAGGTGAAATCTGTGTTTCAAGAAACATGACGCCATTCCTACACGCCGGACAAGACGCCGAGCTTGACATGCGAAGCGTACTGCCGAGCGAGTTTGTGACCATGTGTGGAATGCCTCGTACGTCCACATCGCTTCTCCAATTTGTCTGCGGTGTTAGGATGGACATTATGTATCTGCACACCGCATCCCAGTAACGGACAAAACGCAAAGTCTGACTATCGTCATTGCTACCGAATCTATTGCCCAAGTCGTTACGTACGTGATACGTACGCATGACTTCGTATTCCCAGACTAAACCGCTGTGAGCGCCGATCGAATCGACAAGTTTCCTCTCTACCTTAGCCTTATGCTTAAGCGCGACGGACAATCTCAATCGTATGTAGGTCACATGCGCGCTCGGCCGGGTGATCTGCTTCTTGTATTCCTCTGGATCGACTCCGTAGTCAGGCGCATAGAAGCCAAACAAAACGACGCGAACCCTATGGTTGTTCTCTACCAGGGGTTTCACGATTCTGATGAGAACTTCGTGATACCAGTCGAGTGCGGTTTTCCATTGAATCGAGAGTGAGGGAGTCTTGTAGAGTTTGAAATGAACCCAGTTGTTCTCGCGGAGGATGTCGGGCTTCGTCAGAACCGGGTCCACGGGAGTCACCCTGTGTCTTAGCCACTCGGAGAAGCGACTTATTCCCATCTTCCTCGACCCAGCCATCTGAGAGGTGCTACCCGAGCAGAAATGATTTCCGTAGGCCGAGTCTGTGGCGAGTTAAACCGAAAACACGTCATTTTTAAGCCAGCCCACCACCAGTGTATACTCGTGATTCGACATGAATTACGTACAGGCCTGGCTCGATTCCTATCCCCCAGACCCGCGGCAACGCAAGCGGAGGCTGCAAGCTCTGCAACGCTTCAAGGAGTCTGTGAGAAGAGATCCGATAGCGCTTCTTGAGAAAGCGCTTCAGACCACTCACGGGTGTGAGGAGGTCGAAGACGCGCTAGGCGAATACCATAAGCATCTTGAAAGAGAGGGATGCGACGAGCGCTCGGCGCGTCAGTGGGTTAGCGTCGTGAAAGGTTTCTTCACGAGAAACCATGCACGTCTTGCCAGAGTCCCTCGCGATATTGTCTCGCGACGCCGCTATCCGCCGACCAGCGCTCTCTATCAGGACGACGTTAGCAAGATGATTCAAAAAAGAGACAATATACGAGATCAACTAGTCATTGCTCTTCTTGCGCAGACAGGTCAGCGAATTGGGGTTCTCACCGCCATGAAGAAGGGAATGATCAAGGAAAAAGGTCCCAAGGCGTTTCCGTATGGTTTGGTCGAGGTCCACGACCGAGATCTCGTGAATCCCAAAGGACGAAACGTGAACAGGTATCGAGTTCGCTACAGGTTCGTCATAGGCAGAGAGGCCATGCAGCTGGTAGAGAAGATGCCTGATTATGAAGGCGGATGGCTGTTCGATATCACCGAGAGGCAGATGGGGAGAATTGTGAACGAAGCTGCCGATGATGCTGGCATTCAAAAGAGAATACGGACAGGTCTCGTGAACCGATTCATGCATACGGTTCACCCGAACGCGCTCCGCCCATACTGGAAACGCCAAATGAGACAAGGTGGAGTGAAGGACAGCGATATGTTGGAGTTTCTTATGGGTAACAGACTCCCCTATGACGGAGCATCCGACATGTTCCCAGAGGAAGAAGTGCTGAACGCCTACAAGACGGCAGAGAGAAAACTCAAGCTGGACTTTCGACCTGCGTCCAGGAAGAAGAGAATTGTACGCAGACGAGAATCATAGAGCACGGGCGAATCAACCCTGTCCCAATCAGAGGCTCGGAGGCTTGGAATCGGAAAGAGCACCTTACACCACTTGCGGAAAAATGCGAGACACGCGAATTCGTTTAGAGTTCATGTAGAGGCAAGTTCGAGCACAGGTTTCGTTGCGGCGCGTCCCTAGGTATTGGGTAGATTGGTGCAGAAGCGAATTCACAAGAGGTATTCGAACCTAATAAGGTGCGAGTCCCTGCGGATTCGAACCTGACCAGAGCAAATGCCTGCCTACGCGTGCCTGTCTCAGCCTTCGCACGGATGGAAGAGACCTGAAGGCATTCAGATGGACTCGTGGAACCCTTTGGTGACAGAGGTCCAGCTAGGATGTCGTGGGCGGGGGAGGATGTGAGATCGCACGAATTGTTGAGCCACCGCTGAGGACGCGTGTCCCATATGGCGCATCTAGAAAGGAGGGTGTGTCAGAGCATCGTTAGCTGTTTCTCGTTCACTTCCACGCCGAACTGCCTGAGTATGTTGAACACAATCTGTGTGGTTCTTCTCCGTTCGTCTTCTTCGGTCGTGACGAATGGCCTGAGGCACTGCACACATCTTGAAGCTTCAGGGCTATTCACGGTCTTACACTTCTCGCAAATCCTGACCTTGCGCACTCCATTTGATGGCCCTTCGTGTTCGAGGCCTGCAAGCTTCGCTAGAGCTGGATCGAGATCCCTTCCTGAGAGATGGACGTAGACCGAAGCCATTCTCGAGTCGGCTCTCCAGCCGAAGTGCTGCTTGAGCTGGGCGTCAGTGAGATGCTGAGCGAACAATGTGGCTCTGGCATGCCTGAATACGTGGGGGTTGACTTTCCTAGTGACACAGGCCCGTATCCTGAGTTTCTTCAGCATTCGCAATACTGGTTCATAGGTGAGTTGCGCTCCCCTGTTCTTGTTGGAGAGACTGCAAAAGAGAGACGCTTCTGGGTTGCTTCT
>Ga0315279_10006004_pt1 | contig 15494 bp, 7 predicted proteins | sample YL17G06_20_MG_FD_203694 | JGI IMG/M metagenome (GOLD analysis project Ga0315279, IMG submission 203694) | Sediment microbial communities from Yellowstone Lake, YNP, Wyoming, USA - YL17G06_20 | ecosystem: Environmental > Aquatic > Freshwater > Lake > Sediment | place: USA: Wyoming | collected... | reverse complement strand
CCGGGCGTTCGATACCGCGCGGTTCGGCCGCGTCGGGTTATTGATCTGCGAGGACTTCTGGCACCTTTCGGCCGCCGCGATCATGCAGGCCGAAGAGGTGGACGTGCTGGTGTGGGTGGCCAATTCCCCGGCCCGCGGCATCGACGGGCCGACTATCCGCACTGCCGAGACCTACGAGCATCTCTGCACCGCCTTCGCCCAGCTCCTCGGGGCGGTCGTGATTCTAGTCAACCGCGTGGGCTTTGAGGATGGGCTATGCTTTTGGGGAGGGAGCCGGATCGTCGGGCCCGACGGCCGCACCTTGGCCCAGGCCCCCATGCTGGACGAGGCGTTGACCGTGGGCACCATCGACCTGGGCGAGCTCCGCCGCCAGCGGCTCATCACCCCATTGGCCCGCGACGAGCGGCTCCTCCTGACCATCGAAGAGCTCAACCGCATCAAGCGCCGCCGCTATGAAACCTGACCCGGCCGAAGAAAGCCTCCGCATCAACCCGGACCTCGTCACCGAGATCCTTTGCCGCTTCATTCGCAACGAGCTGCGGCGGGCCGGCTTCCGCCATGCCGTGGTGGGCCTGTCGGGCGGGATCGACTCCAGCGTGGTCACGTTCCTTGCCGTGCGGGCCCTGGGGGCGGAAAACGTCCTGGCCGTCACCATGCCCTACAAGACCTCCAGCGAGGCCACGTGCCGCGACAGCCAAACCGTGATCGAGAAGCTGGGCGTGCGGAGCCTCGACGTGCCGATTGCCGACCAGATCGACGCCTACTTCAAGCAGTTCCCGGACGCCTCCCGGATGCGTCTGGCCAACAAGTGCGCCCGCGAGCGCATGACCGTGCTCTACGACCAGAGCGCCGCCTTCGACGCTTTGGTCATCGGCACCAGCAACAAGAGCGAGCTGCTGCTCGGCTACGGCACTCAATTTGGCGACATGGCCTCGGCGGTCAATCCCGTCGGCGACCTCTACAAGACGCAGCTCCACCAATTGGCCGCGTTTCTGGGCGTACACGAGGCAATCCTCCGGAAGCCCCCGACCGGCGACCTCTGGATCGGCCAGACCGATGAGGGCGAGCTGGGCTTCACATACGCGGAGGTGGATCGGCTCCTGGCGCTGATGGTCGACCGGCGCTGGCGCCGCGCGGAGCTGATCGAGTACGGCTTTGCCCCCGAGTTCATCGACCGCGTGGCCACGCTCGTGCGCCGCAACCACTACAAGCGCCGTATGCCGGTGATCGCCAAGCTCTCCCACCGCACCATGGACCGCGACTTCCGCTACGCCCGGGATTGGGGAACGTAGGGGAAGGGATGAGGGATGAGGGATGAATGCTGATTGATCAAGCCGCTTGCGGCTTAGCCTCTCCCCCTTGCGCATTCCCACTTCCGACTTCTCCCCCCTCACCCCCTCACCCCTTCTCACCTTCGCACCCTTCCCCCTTTCTCACCCGCCCTTCGCCCTCGCGCACGAGCTATGGACACCCGAAGAGGGCCCCTCAAGTGGTCTATTGGCTCGATTGACCGCCCTCGTGAACCTGCTAGATTGATGGGCACTTGAAGGGGGCGCTTATCCCCGACGCCTCACCTCGATCAGCCCCCTTCTTGAACCGGGGCGACGGCACGTCACAGGGACGTGACAGCGATCGTTACTTGGACTCACGTCCGGCTGCGCGCGACGGGCCAGACGCCGCGCCTGAGCCGCAGCGTCCAGAGGGGAAGGAAAGACGGTCGTGAATGCAGCCTTCGCGTTGTTCATCTACGGCTCCGTGGCTGCCGCACTCGTGGCAGCCGGCATTTATGCACTCAACCGAGGGTTCAAACAAAGGCCTCAAATATCGCGGAGGATTACCGCGCCGGCTCGCTGCGATCGCCTGCGAGTGCCCGCCCCGGCGGCCCGGCCGGGATCGTCAAGGCGGGCAATCGAAACCACTCGTTCATTCCTCAGGAGAGACTCACATGGCCAAAAAGAAGACGTCTGCGAAGCGCTCCAAAGTCGCCGTGATGCGCATTCTCAACTGCCTCCCGTCACGCGACACCGACCGCGACTGGACCATCCGGCACGCCCGCGCCGCGGGCGTGCTCGCGGCCGGACCGATTCCGCCCGGCAAGGACCTGCGGGAGGACTGGTGGAAGATCGGCGATCAGGAGTCCACCGGCTCCTGCGTGGGCTGGGCGACGGCCGATTCGGTCCTGCGATGGCACTTTGTCAAGTCGGGCGATCTGCAGGACGGCGAGCGGCTCTCCCCGAGATTCGTCTGGATGGCGGCCAAGGAAACCGACGCGATTACCGACCGGCCGACGACGTTCATCGAGAAGGCCGGAACCACCTTGAAGGCCGCACTGGATATCGCACGCAAGTTCGGCGTCGTCCGCGAGCCGGTGCTTCCCTTCAAGTCGGGCCAGCTTTATCCGGACGATCCCGAAACGTTCTACGCAATCGCAGCGCGGCTGAGAATTGCCAGCTACTTCAGCGTGGGCATGGACCCTGCCGACTGGCGCGACTGGATCGCCAATCACGGCCCGATTCTGACTCGCCTGGACGTGGACGCCACGTGGGACGACGCGAAGGCTGCCGACGGGAATCTCGACGAGTATCTTCCCGGCACTGCGCGCGGCGGGCACGCCGTCGCGATCGTCGGCTATACCCCTGACCGGTTCATCGTCCGCAACAGTTGGGGCACCGCGACCTGGGGCGACAAAGGATTCGGCTACGCGTCGACCGCATACGCGCAGGACGCGTTTACTGAAGCATACGGCGTCACGGTTTAGGCAGTGAGTTCCTGATCCCGGCTTAAACGGAGGGCAATCCCATGTACCAGGACTTCGGCGCTCGGCAAGTGGACGGCAATCGCGCGCGTTTCAGGCTGTTCGTCCCCGATAGCGCGCTCGATCCGGCCCAATATCAAGGGGGCCGGCTGCCCGGCATCGCTCAGGTCCATGCGGTCGGCGATTTCCAGGCCCGCTTCGGAAAAACCAACTGGACGCCCGACCCGCTGTTCGAGATGAAGAAGCTGCCCGACCCGTTCAAGGACCCCGAGGACGGGAAGGTCAAGGGCTGGCTTTACGAGCTTACGACCGGACCGCTGCCCGAAGAGTTCTTTCAATACAAGTTCCACGTGACCTACTCCAGCGGCGGCACGCGCACGATCTGCGATCCCTGCACCCGCTACGGAGGTCTCAGCGACCAGAACTCCGCCTTCGTGATCGGCGGCCCCATGATGAAGACGGTCGAGAAGCTGGCCAACCCGCGCCCGCTCGAGGAACTCGTGCTCTACGAGCTGATGATCGACGACTTCACGGCGAAAATCCGCGACAATAAGGCGCCGATGGCCGTGGTGCGGGACAAGCTCGCCTACCTGGAGCAGCTCGGGGCGACCGGCATTCAGTTCATGCCGTGGACCCCGTGGCCGGGGGCCGGATACAACTGGGGCTACGAGCCGCAGGGCTATTTCGCCGCGGCCTTTCCCTACACCTTGAATCCGGCCGACCCCGCCGAAAAACTCTACCTGCTCAAGCAACTGATCTCGGAGTGTCACAAGCTCAAGATCCACGTTTTCCTGGACGGGGTGTTCGATCACGTGACGCCGGCCGAGGCGCATTGCGGCTTCGGCTACTGTTGGCTCTGGGAGAACCCGGACGATTCACCCTACACCGGAGGTTTTGCCGGCACGGCGTTTGGCAAGGACCTCGATTTTCACAACGGCTGCGTGGTCGATTTCATCTTCGACGTCTGCCGCTACTGGATCGAGGAGTTCGCCGTCGACGGGATCCGCTTCGACTACACGCTCGGCTTTTACGATCCGCAGCACGAACGCGATCGCGGCCTGCCGACGCTGGTGAAGCGGCTCCGCCAGTGGCTCGACGCCCAGGGAAAGACGAACTTCCCGCTGATCCTCGAGCACGAGTGGGATTATCCGTCGGTGGAGGTGGTGAACAAGGTCGGGGCGACAAGCTGCTGGCTCGACCCGTTCCGCGGCCGGACCCGCGGCTATCTCACCGACCGCCGCGTGCGGCCCGGGATCATGCGCCTGCTCGACTCGGCGCGGGACTTCCAGTCCGGGCGCACGCCCGTGACCTACGTCGAGAATCACGACCACGAGTCGTTCACGATCAACGCGGGAAGCCGCGACGAGTGGTGGCGCACCCAGCCCTACGCCATCGCCCTTCTGACGGCCGCGGGCGCCCCGATGATCCACAACGGCCAGGAGTTTGCGGAGTTCTACCCGATGCCGGAACAGGACGACAAGACCGCTTCGCCCGGCTGCCAGGATCCCGCCCTGAAGCGCGTCGTGCCGCGCCCCTTGCGCTGGTGGCAGGTCGAGGACGGACCCGGCCGGGCGATGCTCGACCTCTACCGCCGGCTGATCGCCATGCGCCGCGGTCATCCGGGCCTCACGTCGCCCAACTTCCATCCGCGCTATTGGGACGAGTCGCGCGCGCAGCTCGACGGCGACGGCTTCGGGATCGACGAGTCGCGGCAGGTGGTGGTCTATCACCGCTGGGGCAGCACCGCGGACGGGCGCCTGGAGAAGTTCTACGTCGTCCTGAATTTCTCGCCGTCGCCGCAGACCGTGGAAATGACCTTCCCCGAGGACGACGGCTGGATCGACCTGATCAGCGGCTGGCGTCCCTGCGTGCAAAACAACCGGCTGCGGTTGGAGGTCGGCAGCAACTGGGGGCACGTCTTCTACAAGAAGTACTGACCGCTTACTGCGTCCGCGGCACGAACTTGTAGACCTCCAGGTGATCGAGGGCCCGCGCCGTTTGATTCTTGTCGCGGACCTGGGGAAAGGGAAACCGTTCCCGGCCTACCAGCACGAAGCACGATTGCACGGCCTGGAGCCAGCGGTCCCGCGCAGCCTCGTCGTAGGCAAACTCGCCGGCCCGGTATTCGACGCAGCGGAGCGGGTGCTCCAGCGAAATCCGCTCCCAGGCGACGGGCTCGCCCCGGGCATGACGCGGCGAGTAGATCCGCTGGTTGCAGAGATACGTGGCCGAAAGGCCCCACTTGAACGTCAGAGGCGAAAACGACTCGCGCAGATCGGTCTTCAGACAGGCAACCTCGCCGTCGTAGTCGGCGGTGAACCAGAACCAGCGGGCGAAATCCCTGGCCCGCATCGCGCTGGCGGACTTGGCCGGGAAGCAAAAATCGCGGCCGACGGAGCCCAGCCCAATCGTCATCAGGAGGAGCAGGGCGAATCGCACCGTCGCGGGCCGGAGCCTCCGGCCGCCGATCGGGCGCAGGGCGAGCACCGCTGCCCCTAAGCCGGCCAGCAGGCAGAACGCCGGGGCAGCGAAGAACTGAAACTTCGTCATCTGGCCGTAGGGATAGCGGTGCAAGGCCGCGGCCAGCAGCGACAGGGCCAAAGGACCCAGGCACAGGGCCATCATCGCCCAGCGCCCCCGGCGGGCCAAGACGATCAAGGCCGCCAGGCAAAGGATGAGCGTCACTGTGCTGGCGCCGTGGCGGGCGCCCGCCGGATAGGCAAGCATCTCGCCCGTGTGTGCGTCCGCCAGCCAGCCCAGCAACCTGAGCGGCTCACTCAGCGGCGGGAACCCTTGGCCCCATGCCCGCTGCATGATCTCCAGCGACTTCGCCCCCTGATGCCGCGCCGAGACGAAGTACAGGGCCGCCAGCGCGCCGGCCAGGGCGAGAGTGAAGACGAGCCAAGCTACAAAGCCCACGGGTTGCAACCCGTGGGCTTTACGGGCGCTCGGTTGCGAAACTTTTGACCCCGGGGTCTTCAGCAGCATCCAGCCGACGAACAGGCCGATCGCGCCGCCCACAAAAACCGCCGGATAGGAAAGCCACACGGCAACCGGCGCAAGCCCCGCCAGGGCCCATAGCCAGCCGACCCTTTCCGGGCGCCGCCACCACTCGACGACCAGCGTCAACAGCACTAGCGACACGAACATCTCCACGCCGTACTGCTTGGCCTCGGCGGAGTAACGGATGCACGGGTAGGAGACGCTGAAAATCGCCACCGCCAGCACCAGCGCCGTCCCCTTCAAAAACCGCCCGGCCAGGTGCCGGAACAGGAACAGACTCGCCAGCCCCGACAGCAAAGGGACCAGTCGCAGCGTATACTCGTTGAATCCCAGCAGCTTCACCACCGTCAACTGGACCCAGAGGAACCCCAGCGGGCAGACCTGGAAGTAATCCAGCGGGCCCGTCAGGTCGAGATAGCCGCGCTGGAGGAAATTGGCTGCCAGGAAGGACTCGTCTTCCCAGAGCGGGAATCGCAGGGCATAGCGGATCACCCGGGCGGCGACTCCCACGGCGAGGAAGAACCAGATCCATCGCTCTGCCGAGCGGCCGCCGAGCGGCTCCGCTTCATCTAAGGCGAGTGGCGGAGGAAGAGTGCCGGCATCCATGATGGTCTCGCGGGGCATCTCAGGCGGCCATGCGCCAAGCGGCCCGGCGCGGCTTGCGCCCAACCGCGATCAGCGACATCCCGGGCACCGGCAGCACGTGCTCCAGGAGCTTCACCAGCGGCAGGAGCCGGTCGAACCAGATCATCTGCCGCGGGCTGAGGTGCCTGCGCCGCAGGAGCCCGCCGGAGATGGCCCAGCTCAACGCCCCCAGCCGGCAGAACTGCCGCGTAAAGACCACGTCGAACCCGGCGGCGGTCATTTTCTCCACGAGTCCGCCGCGGGTGTAGCGCCGGCGGTGGCCTAGCTCGCGGTCGATCCCGCAGTAGAGCCATTGCCCGGCCGGGACCACGATCGCGCAGTGCCCGCCGGGACGGAGCGTCTCGTGAAAGCGGGTCAGGACTGCCTCATCGCCGTCGAGGTGTTCCAGGACGTTGGCGCAGAGGATCGTGTCGAGCTGCTCGCCTTTCCAGCGGCCGTAGCAGGCCGGATCGGTCAGGTCGGCCAGATCGACGCGTACGTTCTCGCGGTGGCCGAAGCGCCGCCGGACGGCGCTGACGTACATCGGCTCGCGGTCGACCAGCACCAGGCGCTGGCGGTCCAGCAACAGCGCGCTGAGGTTCCCGATGCCGCAGCCGGCCTCCAGCACCCGCTGGCCGAGATAATCCCGCAGTTGGTCGAGCACCCAGCGGCTGAAGGCCGTGGCCCGGGAAACCGAGGCCAGCGTGTAGTAGCCCGCGTGATCCGTGAACCGCGGGGCGAGCAGTTTGCAGCGGATCATCTGCCCGAGGGCCTTCAGCCCGCCGAGGAAGTCAGTCTTCTTTCGCTCCTGAAAGGTCCGGCCGGAGTAGCCGATCGGGACTTCGCAGATCCGCGCGCCCCACTGGGCCAGGCGGCAGGTGATCTCCGGGTCCAGCGTGTGCGTGTCGCTGGTCAAACGGAGCTGCGTGAGCACGTCGGCCCGGACCATCTTGTAGCCCGTTTGTGCGTCGCTCAGGCTCAGGTTGTTGATCGCGTTGGAGAGGAAGGTCATCACCCGGTTGCCCAGGCCGTGCCAGAAGGAGAGCACCGGGCGCGCGGGGCCGGTAAAGCGGGAGCCGAAGACCGCGTCGGCCTTGCCTTGGAGGATCGGCTCCAGCAGCAGTGGGTAGTCGCCGGGGTCGTACTGGAGGTCGGCATCCTGGACCACGGCCACGTCGCCGGTCATCTGTCCGATGGCGGAGCGGATGGCCGCCCCCTTGCCGCGGTGTTGCGGGTGGCGCACGGCATGGATCCGCGGGTCGGCGTCGGCCAATTCCGAGATTGCGATGAACGAGCCGTCGTCGGAGGCGTCGTCGACCACGACCAGCTCGATCTCCAACGGCACGGGAGAGTTGAGCACTCGCCGGATCGCCTCGCGCAGGGTCCACCGCTGGTTGTAGACCGGCATGAGGACTGACAGCTTGCGGAGCAGCGCGACGTCGCCGTCAGCCGGCGGAATCTCGCCGACAATGTGCCCGAGTCTCCGCGAGGCGAGGGGCATCGGACCGAGGCTCTGTCCGACGAACTCCAGGGCCGACGGGACATCCGGAAGAACCGCCTGAATAATTCTCTCTGAATCAGCCATTTTGCCCAAAGTGTCAGGATTGGGAATGGGTGACGTGAGGACCGGTCTTTCGGGCCGGGAAGATACCCAAATTGCCAAGCCGGGTCCAGGGCAAGAAGGAGGGGCGAGGGATGAGGGGCGAGGGGCGAGTGTTTAGCGGCCGCGATTGCGCGGCGCGTGGAAATCACCGCTCCGAGCCGGGCCGTGTCGGTCCCGAATCAGAGCCGGGCCGTGTCGGCCCGGGCGGGCGGAGTCGAGCCCGGATCGCCTCCAGCCGCTCGAACAGCTCCCGCTCGAACCCCCGGTCCGTCGGGGTGTAGTACTGCCGCTGGACGCCAAGATAATCCTGCGCCGCAATCCCTTCCGGCTGGTCGTGGGCGTATTGATACCCTTCGCCGTGTCCGAGCCGTTTCGCGCCCGGGTAGCTGGCGTCCCGCAAGTGGACCGGCACCGGAAGGACCCGCCCTTCGCGCACGTCCTGCCGGGCTTGCCCGATTCCGACCGTCGCCGAGTTCGACTTCGGGGCACAGGCCAGATACGTGACCGCTTGGGCCAGGTTCAACTGGCACTCGGGCAGCCCGACCAGCTCGCACGCCTGGGCCGTTGCCACCGCGAGCCCCAGGGCGGCCGGGTCCGCGTTGCCCACGTCCTCGCTGGCCAGTATCACCAGGCGCCGGGCCAGGAAGCGGACGTCCTCGCCCCCTTCCAGCATCCGCGCCAGCCAATAGAGGGCTGCGTCTGGGTCGCTCCCTCGGATGCTCTTGATGAGCGCACTGATCGAGTCGTAGTGAACGTCGCCCTGGCGGTCGTACTGGATCGCCTTGCGCTGAACCGACTCGGCCGCCAGTTGGCGCGTGAACTCGATCGGGCCTGGGCCGCCGGATAGGCTCGAAAGCACGCCGATCTCCAGGGCGGAAAGAGCCCGGCGGGCGTCGCCGTCGCTCGTCTCGGCGAGGAAGTCCAAGGCGTCTTCGTGCAGGTGTACCGGATACTTCCCCAGCCCGCGCTCCACATCGGCCAGGGCCCGGCGCACAATCTCCTTGACGTGGCCGTTGGACAGCGGCTCGAACTGAAAGACGCGGCTGCGGCTGACCAGCGGGCTGTTGATGGCGAAGAACGGATTCTCCGTGGTCGCCCCAACGAGGATGACGATCCCTTCCTCCACCTCCGGCAACAGGACGTCCTGCTGGGCCTTGTTGAAGCGGTGGATCTCGTCGATGAACAAGAGGGTCTTGCGCCCGTCGGCGGTGAGCCGGTCGCGGGCATCGTTGAGCATCTCCCGCAATTCCTTGACGTTGCTCGTCACCGCGCTGAGCTGGCGGAAGGTGCTCTGGGTCTCGCTGGCGAGGAGTCGGGCGAGGCTCGTCTTTCCCGTGCCCGGCGGGCCGTAGAAGATCAGCGACCCGAGGCGATCGGCCGCGATGAGCCGCCGCAAGAGCTTCCCTTCGCCGAGAAAGTGCTCCTGGCCGACGAACTCGTCGAGGCTCCTCGGCCTCATGCGCGCGGCCAGAGGCTGAGCCCCTTGGCGATGGGATTCTTCGGCGGCGTCAAATAACGACATGGCGGCGGGTATCGGCTATCAGCAGTCAGCTATCAGCAGTCAGCTATCAGCCAGAGCCCCGCAATCTTAGAGCTGATAGCTGATACCTTACCGCACTGCTTCTGGCGAAGCAGTGGCACACCACACCTCAGTTTAGCACTCTATCCCGGCCGGACCAGCTCCAGCGTGGCCCAGAGGCTCGGGTCTTCCTCGTACGGCATGGGGCTGCCCACGCCAAGGGTCTGCTCGCCCAGCTCGCGGTCGACGAGCGCGTATGTGAACCCGAGCCGCGGGTGCTCCTGCGGGTCGAAGCCGGTGAGGGCCTCCGCGGCGATGAAGACGTCGAGCACGTAGCCGGCCTCTTGGGGCTTGCTCACGACCTGCAACGATTCGGGCCGGATCGCCCGGGGGTGCTCTTTGGCGCGGTTGATGGGGAGCCACTGGGCGACCGGCCGGTCCAGGCGGTTCCCGCCGCCGCTGGGCAGGAAGATGAAGCGGTGGCAAAACCGGCTTGCGCGATGGACGTCGTGGACGTCGCGGGTATCGACCCACAGTTGCACGCCGTCGCTATCCTCGGGCTTGCTGGCCCGGCACCACGGGGGCTGCTGCTTTCCCTGCACCAGGACGCTGAAGGCCAGGCCGTCCTCGCTCCAGGCGGCGCGGACTTCGGCGGGCATGGAGCGGCCCTCCAATTCGGCCAGGCCGACCAGGCGGAACTTGGCGTCCAGCGCGGCGCCCTGGTCCGTCCACAGCGACTTGCGGTACAGGCACGGCAGCGAGAAGCGGTACAGGAATCGCTTGGGCAGCAAGGAGTCGGACACGGGAGGGTTTAGGGTTCAGGGTTCAGGGCAGGTAGGTGGTAGATGGTAGGTGGTAGGTGGAATATGGGGCCCCACACGCCACCTACCACCTACGACCTACTACTCTCCAGCGACGCCAAGTGTTTCTTCAAGAATTCCGGCAGATCGCCGCGGCCAAGGTCCTCCATCGACCGGAACTTTATGAGCACCCGGTCCACGCCCGGCCGTTCGGCCTCCAGCGAGGGCTCTAACCCCAGGCCGGTGATCTGCCCCAGAGCGAATCGCCCGTGGGGACCGAACAGATACAGATACACCGCGTCGGGCTTCTTGGTGAGCAGGCAGGCCCACGGCTTTTTGGCTCCGGCGAGGTGGACCGGCACGACGACCTTGTTCTGCCACCCGAAGCGCAAGCCCGGAGCTGCGCTCTCCAAAAGCGCGCACAGTCTTTCGAGCACCGCGGGCTCCCATCGCGGCGGGCCGCCCTTGAGGAAGCCCTTGCGAAGGAAATGCCACGCGCGGCCCAGGGCCTTCCAGGGCATCAGGTCTTCGGGCTTCTTGCGCACGCGGTCGGTGAACGAGCGGAACCCGGCCACGACGCGGTCCACGAAATCCCAGAACTCCGGCCGGTCGATCTCCTGGTAGTTGTGGACGCGGACCTCGATCTCCTGCCACGGGCCGCGCAACTTCCGGCACTTCACGCGGGGCTCGGTTCCGTAGAGCGGCAGGTCGTGCATCTCGTTGAGCGGCTTGAGGTCCAGCTTCGCGATCAGGTCATCGGGGCGGAACGTGTTGCGCGCGGTGCGGAACTTCATCTTGAGTAGCCACTCCTCGCCGGTGATCGCGTGGAAGAACCAGCCGTCCGATTTCTTGGCCGGGCGGATCTCCACCACGCTGCGGTTGCCCCAATCGGTGTCGCTGAAAAGGCCCGACTCCTGGATGCGGTCGATCACCTCGGCCAGGATGCGGCCGTCCCAGCGGCACGGGCTGCCGTTGCGGCCCACGCGGTCCCGGGTATGCCAGCGGCGGCCGTCGGTCTCCCACGGCATCTTGGCCTCGCGGCCGACCTGGTGGATGTCCAGGTCGCCGCGGCGCTTGGCCGACTCGGCGGCGAAGTCGTGCGGCTTCCGGTCCACGAACGGCCCGGCCGCCAGCACCGGGGCGAGGACCGCGCCGGTGTGGGAAGGAAAAGCGGAAAGCGGAAAGCGGAAAGCGGAGAGCGGCGAGCGTGTCAAGGAACCGCTTTCCGCTTTCCGCTTTCCGCTTTCCGCTTTCGCTTGCGCCGCCACGTCCTCCGGCGTTCCGGCCGCGACTACGAAGCCGCCTTCGTTTCCGGCCTCGGGCCCGAGGTCGATCACCCAGTCGGCCGTCTTGACCACGTCCAGGTTGTGCTCGATCACGACCACGGTGTTGCCCAGATCGACCAGGCGGTTGAGCACGTCGAGCAGCTTGGCCAGATCGTCGAAGTGCAGGCCCGTGGTCGGCTCGTCCAAGAGGTAGAGCGTCTGTCCGGTGTCGGGCCGCGAGAGCTCCGCCGCCAGCTTGACCCGCTGGGCCTCGCCGCCGGAGAGCGTCGGGGCGGGCTGGCCGAGCGTCAGGTAGTCGAGGCCCACGTCGCAGAGGGTTTGGAGGATGCGGCGGATCGGCGGTACGTTCTCGAAGAGCTGGAGCGCCTGGCCGCACGACATGTCCAGCACGTCGGCGATCGACTGGCCGTGGAACTTCACCTCCAGGGTCTGCGGCTCGTAGCGTCGCCCGCGGCAGGCGTCGCACTCGACCCACACGTCGGGCAGGAAGTGCATCTCGATCTTCCGCTGCCCGTTCCCCTCGCACTTCTCGCACCGCCCGCCAGGGACGTTAAAGCTGAACCGCCGCGGCGAGTAGCCGCGGAGCTTGGCGTCGGGCAACTGGGCGTAGAGCGAGCGCACCAGATCGAACGCGCCGGTGAAGGTGGCCGGATTGGAGGTCGGGGTCTGCCCGAGCGGCTGCTGATCGACCCGGATGACCTTGTTGACCAGCTCCAGCCCGCGGATGTCGTCGTGTGCGCCCGGGAATACCTTGGCGCGGTGCAGCTTTCGGGCCAGGGCGTTGTAGAGGATGTCCTCGACCAGGGAACTCTTGCCGCTGCCGCTCACGCCGGTGACGACCGTGAGCGTGCCGAGCGGGATGCGGACGTCGATGTTCTTGAGGTTGTTGTGGCGGGCGCCGAGGATTTCGAGCCATCCGCCGCCGGGCGGAACAATGGTCCCCTCTCCCTTTGGGAGAGGGTTAGAGTGAGGGCGACCCCCACTTGCCTTCTTCTTGCGCCTTGCGGGCGAGGTTCCCTTCACCCCGATCCTCTCCCGTAGGGAGAGGGAGGGCATCCGGCGAGTGGCCGGCACCGGGATCGCCTTGCTGCCCGATAGATACGGCCCGGTGACAGAACCGTTGGCCTTGGCCACTTGCTGCGGCGTTCCGCGGGCGACGATCTCGCCGCCGGCGCGCCCGGCAGCGGGACCGAAGTCGAGGAGCTGATCGGCATTGGCGATGACCTCCCGGTCGTGCTCGACCAGCAGAAGCGTATTGCCCAGGTCGCGGAGCTTGCGCAGGGCGTCCAACAGCCGGCGGTTGTCGCGGGGGTGCATGCCGATGGTGGGCTCGTCGAGGACGTAGAGCACGCCGCACAGGCCGCTTCCCACTTGGGCCGCCAGGCGAATCCGCTGGGTCTCACCGCCGGAGAGCGTAGGGGCAGGGCGAGCGAGCGTCAGGTAGTCGAGCCCTACGTCGACCAGAAATTGGAGCCGGTTGGCGATCTCGCGGACCACCTCGCCGGCGATCTTGCGTTGGGTATCGCTCGGCTTCCACGCCCGGAAGTCCTCCAAGAGGCGCCCCAACGGGCGGCGGCAAAGCTCGTCGATCGTCGCGCCGGTGGTGTCGTCCGGCAAAACGGGGACAGGCACCTCGCGGGAAGGCAAACTGGCAGCGTTTGCCGGTGCCGGCTCGGAGCCAGTCCCCGTTTTCTCGGACATTCTTAACTGCACCGCGGCGGCATCGTCGCGGAGCCGGCTGCCGCTGCAAACCGTACACTCCACCTCGTCGATCAAGTGCTCCAGCCTGCCGCGGAAGCCCGGCGAGACGCGGCTGGCTTCCTCCAGCGCAGGGTAGAGCCCCTTGTACTGGAAGCGGAAGACGGGCCGGGCGGTTTTCCCCTCTCCCAAAGGGAGAGGGAGGAGGACGTCGAACCATTGCTCGCCCGTCCCGTGCATCACCAGGCGGCGGTGGCGGCTGCCGAGCTGCTCGAAGGGCACGTCGGTTGCCACGCCGGTGGCTTGGGCCCAGGCGCACAGCATCATGGAGAAGATTCGGCTGTCGCTCTCAGGCCACAACGCGACTGCCCCCTCGGCCAGGGTGCGCTTCGGGTCGCTCAAAAGCGCGGCGGGATTGGCCCCGGTTTGCACTCCCAGGCCCTCGCAGGCCGGGCACCAACCGAGCGAGCTATTGAACGAGAAGTTGTGCGGCGAGAGCGGCTCGAAGCTCCGGCCGCACCGACCGCAGACGTAGTGCTGGCTGTGGACATCGACGGGCCACTGCGGCTCGGGCAGGTCGTCTTGCGGCCGGGCCACGTGAAGCACGCCCCGCCCCAGCGCCAGGGCGTTCTCCACGCTTCCCGCCACACGCGACCGGGCGTCGCCGCGGACCGTCACCCGGTCGATCACCGCCTCCACGGCGTGCTTGCGGCGGCGGTCGATGGCCGGCGGGCTGTCGATGGGATAGGTCTGGCGGTCCACGCGAATCCGGGGATAGCCGGCCGCACGCATCTCGTCCCACAAGGTCTCGTAGCGCTCGCCGACCTGGATCTCCAGCGGCGCCATGAGAAAGAGCCGCGTGCCCTCCGGATAGGCTATGATCTTGGCAATGATCTCGTCGGCGGACTGCGTGCCCACGGGGATATTGCACTCGGGGCACCGCGGCTGGCCGAGCCGGGCCATGAGGATCCGCAGGTAGTCGTAGATCTCGGTCACCGTGCCGACGGTCGAGCGGGGCGTCTGTCCGCTGTGCTTCTGCTCGATGGCGATTGCCGGCGAGAGCCCCTCGATGTGGTCGAACTTCGGCTTCTGCATCTGGGCGACGAATTGCCGCGCGTAGGCACTGAGGCTCTCGACGTAGCGCCGCTGCCCTTCGGCGTAGATCGTGTCCATGGCCAACGAACTCTTCCCCGAGCCGCTCGGCCCGCAGCAGACGGTCATTTGGCCGCGGGCCACGTCCACGTCGATCCCTTTGAGGTTGTGCTGCCGGGCGCCGCGGACCTTGATGCACTCGGCCAATTCGGCCCGGCGGGCGCTCTTCGTGCCGCCGGACGGAAAAGCGGAAAGCGGAAAGCGGAGAGCGGAAAGCGGTTTTGTGTCCGGTGTGCCGCTTTCCGCTTTCCGCTTTCCGCTTTCACCATTAAGCACATGCTGCAAAACCTCGCCGGTGTGGGAACCCCTTTCCGCTTTCCGCTTTCCGCTTTCCGCTTTCGCCAGGTCTTCCGGCGTTCCCGCGGCGACGATCCAGCCGCCGGCCTCGCCTCCCTCCGGCCCGAGGTCGATCAGCCAGTCCGCCGTCTTGATGACCTCCAGGTTGTGCTCCACCACGAGCACCGTATTGCCGGCGTCGACGAAATCGTGGAGGACCTTGAGCAGCAGCTCGATGTCGGCAAAGTGCAGCCCGGTGGTCGGCTCGTCGAGCAGGTAGAGCGTCTTGCCGGTGCTCTTTTTGACCAGCTCGCGCGCAAGCTTGATCCGCTGGGCCTCGCCGCCGGAGAGCGTGGGCGAAGGCTGGCCGAGCTTGACGTAGTCCATGCCCACGTCGTGGAGCGTTTGCAGCTTGTGGCGGATCGAGGGGATGTTCTCGAAGTGGGCCAGGGCCTCTTGCACGTCCATCTCGAGGACTTGGGCGATCGACTTGCCCTTGTAGCGGACCTGGAGGGTCTCGCGGCTGAAGCGATGCCCCTCGCAGACCGGGCAGGTGACCCAGATGTCGGCCAGGAAGTCCATCTCCAGCCGGTTCGAGCCGTTCCCCTCGCACGCCTCGCACCGCCCGCCGGCCACGTTGAAGCTGAAGCGGCCGGGCTGGTAGCCCCGGGCCTTCGACTCGGGCAACTGGGCGTAGAGGTTGCGGATGTCGTCGAAGACCTTGATGTACGTGGACGGATTGGAGCGGGGCGTGCGCCCGATCGGCGACTGATCGATG
>Ga0315279_10006002_pt1 | contig 15496 bp, 10 predicted proteins | sample YL17G06_20_MG_FD_203694 | JGI IMG/M metagenome (GOLD analysis project Ga0315279, IMG submission 203694) | Sediment microbial communities from Yellowstone Lake, YNP, Wyoming, USA - YL17G06_20 | ecosystem: Environmental > Aquatic > Freshwater > Lake > Sediment | place: USA: Wyoming | collected... | reverse complement strand
CACTGGCACAGGCACGGCCTTTGCCTTCACGCCCGACGACAACGGCAGCTATATGGTTGATTTGAGCGTTACCGACAGTGCCGGTGGCGTCGGCACGGACAGCAAGGGTATCGTGGTCACCAACGTAGCGCCGACACCTTCCATTGCGGTTCCGGCCGGCCCCGCGGAAGGGACGCCGCTGACATTAACCAGCACGGTTTCAGACCCTGGCGCCGCCGATATGGCGGCGGGCTTCACGTATCTGTGGGTGGTCAGCGTGAACGGCGTGCCCGTCGCCACGGGCAGCGGCGCCTCCCTGACCTTCACGCCGGCGGCTGCGACTTACGCGGTGGAGTTATGTGTGACCGACAAGGACGGGGCCACTGGCGTGGCGGTCGCGGCCTTTACGACCTCCAACGTTGCCCCGCAGGCCGCAATCGTCGGGGCGCCGGCCACAAGTCCTGAAGGCACGGCAATCAACTTGACCAGCACGGTCCTTGATCCGGGTTTGCCGGGAGACACGCTGAGCTATCGGTGGAGCGTGGCGAAGAACGGGTCGCCCTTCGGGTCCGGCGGCGCGGCGGCAAACTTTAGCTTTACGCCGGATGACAACGGCAGCTATGTGGTTTCACTTACGGTTACGGACAACACTGGTGCAAGCGCCACCGCCTCCGCCACCATCGCGGTGACCAATGTGCCGCCTGTTGTGGCCATCGGTAGCGTGCCGCCAAAAGTTCCAGGCGGCGCATACATATTCCTGGCCAGCACCGTGACGGACCCGAGCACCGTTGATACGGCCGCGGGTTTCAGTTATGCCTGGTCGGTAACCGCCAACGGGGTGCCGTTCGCCACGAGCACGGCTGCGAGCATGTTGCTGGCAACCGCCGGGGATGCGCGCTATGTCATCAATCTGACTGTGACCGACAAAGACGGCGGTTCGTCTTCCGCCGCGCAGACGACCATCGTCAGCAAAGCTGTTCCAGTGATAATGAGCGGCCCTACCGCTGTTCCGAATCCGGCCACCGTGGGGAACGCGGTCCAGTTCTCCTGTACAGCACAAGATACCGAGCCGCTCACGTGGTCGTGGAACTTCGGCGACGGGTCAACTGACAACAGCAACAATAGCAGTGTGACCCACGTATTCACGGCGCCTGGCAGCTATGTGGTGACAGTGACGGTGCAGGACACGAGCGGCTTCAGTGCGGCGAAGACGGTCGTTGTCACGGTTGTTGCCCCTGTTACACCTCCTCCAGACCCCGGCAGTGCGGAGGAACTGGCAAAGTTCCTGGGCGGGCCTTCGCCGTTGCCTGATACGGTGCAGCCGGGTCTGGGCTCGCTGAAGATCAGGTTGATCTTCAAGGGCTACACCGGCAGGGACTCCATACAGATGAACGGGCAACTGAAGACGGCCGGCGGGCTCTCGCTCAATGGCCAGATGTTCGCGCTGGATATTGGCGGCGTGATGAGGAATTTCACCTTGGACCGGCGCGGGATCGCGAGGACTCCCAATGACCGCGTAAGCTACAATAAGAAGAACGGCAAGTTCACGGTCTCGCTGAGCAGCCGCGGCGACTTCGCGCCCATATTGGCATCGTCGGGCCTGACCAATGAGGATCTTACGAAAGCCCGGAGGACCGTTAATGTGAGCGTGATCTTCAATCAAGTAGTCTACGAGACGGCAAGGTCCGTGATCTACAACGCCACGGAAGGGAAGTTCGGGTTGGCGCGGTAGAACTGCAAGTAAAAAGGCAAGAGTCAAAAGGCAAAAGTGACGGCAGGATCGCCGTCAACTTTTGCCTTTTGCTTTTTCTTGCTCTTGACTTCCATTCCTGCCGTGTTGGGTCAGGTACACCGCCAGCAATGACATGTCCGCCGGCGTCACGCCGTCAATCCTCAGCGCCTGGCCGAACGTGCGCGGACGATGGCGGCTTAGTTTCTCCACCGCTTCGCGCCCCAGGCCGCTGACCCGCCTGTAATCGAGTTCCTCGGGCACCGCGCGAGCGTCCAGTTCCTTCAACCGCTCCACCTGGTCGCGCTGCCGCTGCAAGTATCCTTCATACTTCGCTTCAATCTGCACCGCTGCGGCTACTGTGGGACAGGCTGTCAGCCTGTCAAGAACCAGGACAGGCTGACAGCCTGTCCCACAGCCGAGCTTCTCCAAGGTCATCTCCGGCATCCGCAGCAGGTCCCAGTACGTCTTCGGGTTTCCTTCTTGCTTGTGCGCGCGAAGAAATTCGATTGCGGCGCTGATAGCCGCTTGCTTCCGTTCCACGGCCGCCAGCGCGGCCTCGTCGAGCAGTCCCAGCCGCTTCGCGTGCGGGGCCAAACGCCTGTCCGCATTGTCCTGCCGCAGCAGCAGGCGGTACTCGGCGCGCGACGTGAAGAGACGGTACGGTTCCGTGATCTCCTTGGTCACCAGGTCATCGGTCATGATGCCGAGGTACGCCTCGTCACGGCCCAGGACCAGGGATTCGCGGCCTTCAGCCAGGACGTCAAGCGCCGCGTTGATGCCGGCCATGAGTCCCTGCCCGGCCGCTTCTTCGTAGCCGCTGGTGCCGTTGATCTGTCCTGCCAGGTACAGCCCCGGCGCGCGGCGCGTGGCGTAGGTCTGCGATATCTGGTGCGGCGGGACCATGTCGTACTCGATGGCGTAGCCGAAACGCAGAATCTGCGCCTCCTCGCAGCCGGGCACCGAGCGCACCATATCGAGCTGCACATCCGGCGGCAGGCTGGTGGACAGCCCGTTGGCGTAGAACTCCTCAGTGTCCACGCCTTCCGGTTCGAGGAATATCTGGTGGCTTTCCTTTTCGGGGAAGCGCGCCACCTTGTCCTCAACCGACGGGCAATACCGCGGCCCGCGCGACTTGATCTGCCCCGTGAAGAGCGGCGCGCGGTGCAGATTCTCGCGGATCAGGCGGTGCGTCTCGGCGGTGGTGTGGGTGATGTAACAAGCCCGCCGCGGGCGCTCGATCTTTTCCGTGCGGAAGCTGAATGCCGGCGGCGGCTCGTCGCCCCATTGCGCTTCGAGGCCCCCCAAATTGATCGTGCGCCCGTTCAGCCGGGGCGGCGTGCCGGTCTTGAGGCGTCGCAGCTCAAAGCCCAGCGCCTCGAGCGACGCCGAAAGGTTCATGGCCGCGACTTCGCCCGCGCGCCCGCCGCGGCTCAGGTGCGGTCCCTGATGGATCAGCCCGCGCAGGAACGTGCCGGTGGTCAGGATCACCGCGCGGGCCGTGTAGACCAGGCCGCTGCTGCCGCGCACGCCCGCCACGCGCAGGCTGCGTCCGGCCGGCGCCGCGATCCTCAATTCCTCCGGCTTGGCGCCTGCACGCAATTGCTCAAGCCGCTCCGCAAACTTCGCCGCCTCTCCCGCGGGGACTGACACCCCCAGCCGGCAGGCGGCCAAGACTGGCCGGCTGTTTGGAAATTGGCTGTCTGTCCCCGCTGGCTCAACCACCAGTTCTTCCACCATCTCCTGGCGCAGCGTCAAGTTCGGCGTGCATTCCAGCAACTGCTTCATCAAAGTGGCGTAAAGGCGCTTGTCGCACTGCGCGCGCGGCGACTGTACCGCGGGGCCGCGCGAACGGTTGAGCATGCGGAACTGAATGCCGGAACGGTCCGTGATGAGGCCCTGAGCGCCGCCCAGCGCGTCAACTTCGCGCACGAGGATGCCCTTGGCCGTCCCGCCCACGGCAGGGTTGCAGGACATCTGCGCGACGGCTTCGAGCGAAATGGTGGCCAGCAAGACCTTGCAGCCCATGTGCGCCGCCGCCAGGGCCGCTTCACAACCCGCATGGCCCGCGCCAACCACGATGATGTCATAGTCGAGTTTCATGTTTCAGGTTACAAGTCTCAGGTTGCACGTTTCACGTTTCACGCCCCGCCTTTCCTGCCTCTGATTGTAGGCAAGCGGGAGTGTTTCGCCAGAGTTAGCTTGGGCCATTCGCCACAGAGGCACGGAGGCACAGAGTGAAGATTTTAGATTTGCGATGGCCGATTTGCGATTTAACTTCAGGCTTGATGCAATCGAAAATCGAAAATCGCAAATCTAAAATCCTCTTGCTCGCCCTCTGCCCGGCGTTGCTGGCCGGCTGCCTCGCTGCGCCGTTCCTGCCTTACGATGACCGCGACTACGTGGCCACGGAGATTGTCACCGGCCACGCGCCGCTGTCCGAGCTCTTCCTCAAGCCCGCCGGCGCCTGTTTCCCTTTGACGGGCCTCTCATTCCGCCTTGAGTATTTGTTTTACCACGAATTCCTCGGCGTCCTCCATTGGGCGCCCTTTGCGCGCATCTCAAATCTGCTTCTCCATGTGCTGGCTGGCCTGGTGCTGTGGCGGATTTGCGGGAGGCTGCGCCTGGGCCGCTTTGGCGTTCTCTTTGTGACGGGGGCTTTCCTGCTGCATCCGCTGGCCTGCGAGAGCGTCTGCTGGGTTTCGGAACGCAAGAACACGCTGTCCGCCCCGCTTGGTTTCGGGGCGGTTCTCGCGTTGCTAAGCTACAAGTGGCGCTGGCGTCTGCCCCTTGCGACTGTGCTCTACGCGCTGGCTCTGCTGACCAAGCCCAGCGCGCTAGGGTTCCTGCCGCTGCTGCTGGCGCTCTCGCTCAAACCGGTATTGGCATGGCTCCAGCCCGATCCAGCGGGGACAGACAGCCAATTCCCCAACAGCCGGTCGCTCCTGGCCGCCTGCCGGCTGGGGGTGTCAGTCCCCGCTGGCGCTGCCGGCGCCGTCCCACCAACGAGGTGGTGGCCGCCACTGGTGTTCGCTGTTTGCTCCGCGGCCATGGTCTGGTTTACTCTGCGCTCCCATATTGGTGTGACTGTGCCCCCGCCGGGCGGCAGCATCTTCACCGCCATCCTGACGGACGCGGAGATAATCCGGCGCTACCTGCAAAACGCTTTCTGGCCTGCACAGTTGAGCGCGTTCTACGAAGTTGATCCGATCCTCTCGCTGCTGGATGTCCGCTTCCTCGGCAATGCCGGCCTGGTGCTGGCTGTGGTAGTGCTGACGATATGGTCTTCGCCGCGCCGTGCCTTGAGTGTCTTCCTGTGGTTCTGGTTCTTCTCGGCTCTTGGTCCAGTGCTGAATCTCGTGGCCACTTCGCTGCTCATGCAGGACCGCTATCTCTATTTCTCCGAGCCGGCCCTGTTAGCCTTGATCTGGCTGGCCGTCGAGGGGTTGTGGCAGCGGCTGGCGGCGCGGCTTCCCGAAATCTGGCCAAAGAGCCTCAAGCCCTGGCGCGTCGCGGCCCTGTGGGGCCTCCTGGTCATTCTCGCCGTGCTGTCCGCCTGCCGCAGCCAGGTCTGGGACAACGCTTACTTGCTCTTTGGGGATGCGGTGCGCAAGCAGCCGCGCAGTGTCCTCGCCAACTTGTGCTTTGCAGACACGCTTTCGAATCTTGCGGACAAGCTGGAGACCCAGCCCGGCGCCGCTCAGGACCAGCCGGGCCAGGCCGAACGCTATCGCGCGCGGGCCATTGATTACTACCAGCGCGCGTGCGCAGCGCCGGACCTCAAGCGGCTGCCGTCGGCGGGGCTGCTCTATCTGAACCTGGCGCATGCGCAGGAAAGGAGCGGGCGGCCAGAGCAGGCCTGCGCCACCTTGCAGGCGCTGACTGCGAACGGCTTCGACGCTCCGGTTTCCCTTGAACACGGCATGATGGCGCATGAGCGTTTGTCCGCGTTATACCTGCGGCAGAAGCGCCCCGCGGATGCGCTCGCCGAAGCGTCCCAGGCGCTGGCGCTCTCGCCGGATGCGCCCAGAGCGTTGCTGCTGGCTGGCCAGTCGTTGGAGGCCTTGGGCCGCCCCGAGGAAGCTTTGGCTGCCTATCGCAGGATCAAGCACAACGCGCCCGAACGCACCGCCGCCGAGGAACGCATCATGGCTTTGAGCGCGGCACCAAAGCCGTGAGTTTTTTCTTCCTCCAGCGCCTAGTCAGAAAGCCGGCAAGAAGCCCCAACGCCGCTATGGCGAGCAGATAAAGCGGCCACGGCAGGCCGGTGGAATATTGTGCCTTGATGGTTCGGCCTCTCAATAGTTCAGGCGCTCTGAACGTCCAGATAGCGTCGTTGAAATAGCGTTCAGCGTCCGTTTGGCCAAGCGTTCCGGGTCCTGAGAATCTGAAGACGAATTCTCCATCCGCCAAGTTGGCGCGGACGATTGCTAGTTCCTCAGGCTCCAGGGGCCGGAATGTGCGGCTGTATTCGAGAGACCGGCCCCGCCATGTAATGCTCACGTTGCTGAACGGCGAGTTGGATCCTGCCGCCCACGCGATGAACTTGTTGACGTTGTCGAACTTGTACCGGACGCAAGTAGCCACATGGCCGCCCTCCTTGACAGTCTCGTAATCGCACGTGACCCCTTCTGGCAACCCTTTCTTCATGGCGTCCGCGCTGAGGCGCGCGTCAAACATGCTGGCTAGAGCCGCCTGCGCGGTTCCTGGTGCCGCGGGAGTATCCGGCCGCGAGAAGATTATGCCTGCGGTTCCCGAACCATCCTTTGCGACCTGAATGCCATCTTCGTAACGAACGCAGCCGCTCAGCGTCAGGATCAGAAAAAGTGGCGTTACGGAACGGAGCATCCTCGCTAATTCCCTGCAATGATTCATGTGAACTGGTATAGTGGAGTTCGGGGATTCGTAAAGTGGCGGTGGGGCCGGGCGGGAACCACGTAACTACCTGATGAGCAACTACATCAACTATGACGAATTGACCGGCGCTTTCTACTCCGGCGGCGCCGGGGCCGGACTGGAAGGCTGCATCGCGGTCTTGCGCGCGGGAGGCAACGAACACGCGCTCTTCCGTCTGTTGCTGTTGAGGAAGCGGCACGAACTTGGCTTGCCGCTGCTCAACCCCGGGAACTTGAGCGGCTATCCTGAGAAGCTTCGCGCCGAGTACAAAGCGTTCGTGGATGCGACCTGCCGCGAGATCGGGGCGCGCTGTCTCGAGGCCGGCGATGTCGGCCAGGCCTGGCGGTATTTCAGCGCGCTCAACGAACCGGAGCCTGTCCGCGCGGCGCTGGGAAAACTCGAAGCCCAGAAGGCCTCGGACGAAGCGCTCAAGGTTGCGCTCGAATATGGCGTCCACCCCCGCCGCGGCTTCGAGTTGACGCTGGAACGCGATGGCCTGGGCCGCGCCATCAGCTTGTTCGAGTCGGGGTTCGCGGCCTCACTTGAGGACAAGAAGTATGCCGCGGGGCTGCTGGTGCGGGCCATGTACAAGGAGTTGGTCCTCGCTGTCTGCAAGGCTATCCTGGAGAAGGAAGGATCATTGCCGCCGGAGCGGGAACTGATTGACCTGGTTTTCACGCGCAGGTGGCTCTTCGATGACAACCGCAGCTATGCCGATTCGCAGCACATTGCCGCGGTCTCGCGCATCGGCCTGCTGGCCGAGGGACGCGAGGAACTCATCATGGCGCTGTCCATCAGCGAGTACGGGCGGCTGCTGAGCGCGCAGCATCGCCCTTCAGCGCGGGCGCCGTTCGAGGACGGTTTTGAAGAGCATGCCCGCTATGCCCGCGCCCTGCTGGGCCAGCACGCGGACGAAACGGCCGATCATTTCCGCGCCAAGTTGCCCATGTACCAGGGCAGCACGACGGACCAGTATCCGGCGGAGACGGTGCTGCTCCTCTTCTGGCGTCTTGGCCGCAAAGACGAAGCACTGGACATCTGGCAGAACTACCTTGGCGGCCAGCAGCCGGAACTGCCCGGCAGTTGCACCCCGTCGTTCTACGAGATGTGCGCGGAGACGAAGAGCTTCTACCGTTGGACGGAGGCCGCGCGCCAGCACGATGACATCGCAGCCTGGGCCGCGGCACGCATAATGGAAAGCGCCCCGCCAAGCCCCGTCCAGCCGGAACCTCCTCCCGAGCCTCCGGCGGCCGCCGTGCCCGCGACTGAACCGCCTGCGCCACCGAGCCCTTCCGTGCCTGAATCGGCCACGCCTCCTTCTGCCGACGCAAACAAGGACAGGGAGGAACCGTCGTAGGTGGGGCAGTGCAAAGGGCGCTTGTCCTTTTTTCTGTTTCTTTGGGGGTTCGCGCTTATGGCTTGCTGGGTGTCTCGTCCTTGGGAGCAGCGCTCTCTATCTGCGGCTGCTCGTGTTGTTTGCGCTCAAGCTTGACGCCGAATTCGGCCGCGTGAGCCGGCAACTGCACGCTTAGCTTGCTGTTCCTGGCGGTCAGCTCAAGGGTCGAGAACGCTTTGCCTTCGCGCGCGTCCCAGAATTCCACGCGGTAAGCTCCTTCGAGGAGGCCGCTCAATTCCAGGGGCAGAGGATTCGCCAGCAACGACGGGCCGCGCGTCTCGGGCAGGCGCGTCCAGTTGGGGTTGTGGACATAGAGCCGCGCTCCTTGGTTGTCCATCACGCCCGCCACTTCTACGCCGCGCTCCGCGTAGGACTTGCGGACCCACTCGCCGAATCGCTCGCGGCGGTCGTCGCCCGCCACGAAGCGCGCGCTGGCGGCCAGCAGCGGATAGAGATCGCGGCTTTCGATGTAGGTGTCCCACCACCACGGCAGCGCCGTCCCGCACGCGGGCGAACAGGCCGTCAGCCATAGGGCGGCCTGCAAGCGCGCGCCGTCTTTGTCGGGGATGTCGTCGCGCGCGTCGAAGCCACCGCCGAATTCGGCCAGGAGGACCGGTTTATTGAGCATCCTGAAAGGCGCCAGGTGGCGCTGGACCAGATTGGAAATGTCCGCGCCGTAGCCGTGCACGGAGACAAAATCTATGCGCGGGTCTTGCCACAACTCCGGCTGGAAGTTCGGACTCACTGTGCTCACCGTCACCAGGTGTCCATGCACGTCGGCGCCCTTCAGGTGCGCGGCCATTTCTCGCGCCCAGGCCACGGCGTCATCCGGGGACTCGTAACGCGCGATGTCCAGTTCGTTCATGAGTTCCCAGCAAAGCAGGGCGGGGGAGGAACCCCAGCGCGCCGCGGCATAGGAAAGCAGACGTTTGAACTGCCGCTTGGCGCGCCAGTCGGTGAAGAATTCCTGCGGGCGCGCGCACGGCCCGTTGTTGGCCTGGTTGTAGGGCGAGTCGCCCCATTCCGTGGCGGTGGCCCCGTGGTAGGTCAGGCAGAAGATCAGGCGCACGCCGCTGGCCTCAGCCAACTCGAACAGTTCATCAATTCGCTCCGCTTCCTTAAGGTCGTAGGTGCCGGGTTCCTGCTTGCGTTCCAGGTTCAAGCCCCAGGGGCACAGCCACACGCGGCAGGTATTTCCGCCATAGGTTTTGATCTTCTCGAGATAAGGCGCCCAATCCGTGGTCCAGCAGACATTCTGGCCGGCGGCGTAGAATGGCGAGCCGTCCTGCAATTCAAGCCGCCGCGGGTCGCGCCTGGAGACGCACACGTTGCCGCCTTTGCGGCCCGGCAGTTTGGGGTCCGGGATTTCCGGCACGATCACCAGCGAACGCTCCGGCGTGCGCGTTTCTCCGGCTGGATTGCGCACGTAAAGCTGGAGCGTGTAGCGGCCTGTTTCCTGCGGAGTGAAGCGCACGGCCCAGACAGGCACCGGCGCGCTCTTTTTCCGCGCGGCCCCGCCTTCCTGTTCGGCGCTCTCTTCCTCCTTGGGCGCGGCAGGCGGGGTCTGCTTGGGCTCCTCCTTTGTCTTGGCGCTCTCGCTGGCCTCTTTTTTCTTCCTTCTCTTGCCGGTCTTCTTGCCAAGCGGCCCGAAGAGCGGTGGCAGCGGCCCGCCAGGGGTACTGAGCGGCACCGCGCCGCGGTAGCGCGCCAAGCCGCCGAAAAAACCCCGCACGTCTAGGTTCTTGCCGGAAGGCGTGGTGACGCGCAGCCCCAGTGTGATTTCGCTCGGGTCGAAGACGTCGCGATAGCTGGCGCGGAAAACGGCCTGCACTTCCAGCCCCTGGTATTGCGAGGCGCCTTCGGGCGGATAGTTCGCGAGCAGGATATCCGGCCGCCATTCCCGATACACGGCCGCGGCATCCTCCGGCTTCTGGAAAAGCGCGCCCTCGACGCGCAGGTTGTCCACCAGGAAACTGCCGCTGGATTCGTCGCCGGTGTAGAGCAGCAGCATGAGGCGCCGCACGGATCGCAGGTTGACCGGCGGGCCGTTGAATTCCCATTTGCTCGGCGCGCTCTTCCAGTTGTTGCCTTCGAGCGGGAAGCGCACGTCGCGGTTGAGGCCCTCGTTGAGCGGCACGGGCTTTGATTCCTGGAAGGTGTCGCCTGGATTGGTCTTCAGTGCGAACGACGCGGAAAGGCCGTCGGCGGGCGAGGTGATGTCGCAGAGGAGCGCGCTGGCCTGCGACAGATTCAGGTCCGCTTCCCGCCGCAGGTGGAGCCGGCCCTTGGCGCCTTTGCCGCGGAGCGTGACGCGCAACGCTTTCTGTCCCTGCGTGGCGCCTTCGGTCACGTAGTGAGCCAGGCCTTCATCGTCCGCGGAATCGAATGCCCAGAAGGAGTATTCCGGGCCTTCGAAGCCGTCGAGGAGCGCCCCGCCTAGGACCGGCAATTCGCTCCCCGGGGGCATGACCCGATCTCTGGTTGTTTGGAAATCGGGATCGTGACCCCGGTTTTGCGGCTGGGCGGCTTTCTGAGGCTTCTCACAGCCCGGCAAGGTTGCGATCAAGGCCAGCGCAACGAGCACGCGCAGCAAAACGGGGAGTCTGTTTATCACGGCGGTATAGTACGGGTTTTGTGAAGAAATCACAAGAGCCGCCGCCAAAGAACAGCTTCCCCGAAGCAAGTGACCACCTGAAGCAGCTCTTGGCTCTTGGCATTGCCACGCCGCGCCGCACCCAACAGCCAAGAGCCAAGAGCCAAGAGCTAAGAGCTCTCAACCTTGACTGGCCACCCGTCGGGCTTCGGCGATAATCCCGCGCTGGAGACAAGCCCATGGCTGAATGGCAACACGGCAAACTCAAGCTTCGTGGCGGCCACACCTGGAAAGCTGCGCCCGGCTGCAACGTGTTCGTGGCCGACCGCGGGGCGGTGCGATTTGACTTCCCGCAAGACTGGATCATAGTTCCCGACCCAGACAGCATCAAGATTTACGACAAGAAGCCGCCCGGCGACGATTGCGTGCTGGCGGTTTCCTACTTGCGGCTGCCGCCCATAAACTGGGAAGGCCTGCCGCTGGCCTCGCTGGTCGAGGTTGCCATCAAGGGAGACAAGCGGCCAACCTACGAATACGGGCGAATCCGGGAACTGCGCAAGGGCGCCATGGAGATCGCGTGGCGCGAGATGTGCTTCGTTGATCCGGTCGGAAAGCGAGACGCTCGTTCGCGCTTGTGCCTGGCCCGTGGAAGCCAAATCCAAGCCATGATCACCTTCGATTTCTGGGCCGACGATGCAAAAAGGTGCGGCCCGGTGTGGGACACAGTATTGCAAACGCTGCGGCTCGGCGAAAGCATTCCCGACCCCACGCGGGGGCCTGGTAAGAGCAAGGATGAAGAATGAACGAAGAAACAAAAAGTAAAGTGACCGTTCAGTCCCTGCGCGGACCGCAAGAGGGCGGTCCCATATAGTCCTATGTGTCCTATATGTCCTATCGGCCGCGCCTTGCTGACGCCCACCCCAAGGACACTGAACGGTCACAAAGTAAAAGGGACAAAGTCAGAAGCAAAAGGTCAGAATATGCACCGCGCGTGGAATGCGAGCTTCGGACTTTTTACTTTTTACTTTTGACTTGTTACTTTTGCACCAGCAATTCCCATTGCCTGCTGGCGTAGCGGTCGGTCATCCCGGCCACGTAGTCGCAGATGACGCGTTCGAGCGGCTCGCCGCTATGGGCCACGCGGCGCTGGTAGTCTTCGGGCAGATGACGCGGATCGTCGCGGTACGCGGCGAAAACCTGTCTCAGGCGTCCTTCCCACAAGGCCGTGAGCGTTCGCACTTTCGGGCCGTCGTAGAAATGCGCAGTCAGAAACGCCTCTAGTTCTTCCTTGCGGGGCGTCAGTTCCGCTGAGAAGCCCACGAGTTCTTCGCGGCGGTGCCGCACCTCGGCGAGGCTGGCGATGCCTCGCGCCAGCAGGCGGCGGCGCGTTTCCGCAAGCGCGTCCCCAATCAGCGTGGCAATCAGGCGCCGCACGACCGCACTCCAGCGCAGCCGGTGGTCGTGCTTGAGGTCCTCATGCTCGCGCAGCACTTGCGCCTCGGTCTCGCACCACAACGGGACGGTCCGCACTTGTTCTTCGGCCAGCGCGCCGGAAACGAGGCCGTCGTCGAGGTCGTGGGTGTCGTAAGCGATCTCGTCCGCGTGCCCGACGAGTTGCACTTCCAGCGGCGGCATTTCATCAGGCGCAAACCCTAGTTCCGCGCGCGGCCGCCCCCTCACCCTTCCCTCTCCCCCCTGGGGAGAGGGTGGGGTGAGGGGCGAGCCCGCGGGCACATAGTTCTTGGCGTAGCCCTCGCGCGTTTCGTATGTCAGGTTCAGGCCCGCGAAGCGTGCATAGCGCTGCTCCAGAAGGTCCACGACACGCAGCCCTTGAGCGTTGTGATCGAAGCCGCCGTGAGCGCGCATCATCTCCGCCAGGGCGCGCTCGCCCGAATGCCCGAACGGCCCGTGGCCGAGGTCGTGGGCCAGTGCGAGCGCTTCGGTCAAGTCCTCGTTCAGCGCCAGAGCGCGCGCCAGCGTGCGCGCGATTTGGGTGACTTCCAGCGTGTGAGTCAGGCGGCTGCGGTAGTAATCGCCTTCCGTCACGCTGACGAAGACCTGCGTCTTGTATTGGAGCCTGCGGAAAGCCGAGGAATGGATGATGCGGTCCCTGTCGCGCTGAAACAGCCCGCGCTGAGGCGCATCATGGTCCGGACAAGCACGCCCGCGCGAGAACGCGGCGCGCATCGCGTAAGGGGCCAGGTGGGCCTCGGAGAGGCGCTCAATCTCAGAAGGAACCATGCAGGTGGAACGTAAAACGTGAAACGTGAAAGGCAAATGGGGAAATCCCAAATCACAAATTCCAAATCCCAAAGAAACCCCAAGAGAAAGAATCCCTAAACCCGCCGTGCGCACGCCTCGCTGGATTTTTCTTTTTGGAGCTTTTCCGTTTCCTTGGTATTTGTGATTTGTGATTTGGAATTTTCCGGGAAACTCGGTGGCGGACTCCGATTTCCGCGGGAAATCGGCTGTCCGTCACCGAATTTCCACAGTAGAGTGCCTCTAATGCCGGCCACAGGACCATTGACCATCGCGCAGGCGGACTTCCATCTGCTCTGGGGCGGGCAGGCGGAAGTCGTTTTGGCGCTCAGTAAATCTCTCGCGGCGCGCGGCCACAACGTAACGGTCGTGTGCCCGCCCGAAAGCGAACTGGCGGCGCGCGCGGCCGAAGCCAGGCTCGCAGTCTTCACGGCCTGCCGCTTTCGCAAGGGGTTTCGTCCGGTTGCGTTTCTGAGCGACGTGGTGCGGTTGGGCGCGTTCCTGCGTGAGAAGGGCGTGCAAATCTACCACTGCCACGGCTCCCAGGACCACTGGATTGGCGCTCTGGCCGCCAAGCGCTACCATTCAGCGACCAAGGTTTTCCGGACGCGCCACAATATCTACCCGATTGCGGGCCACTTCTTCAACCGCTGGCTTTTCCGCGGCCTGACCACGCAGGTAATCACCATCTTCAGCGGCCAGCGGCGTTTCTTCACGGACACCGGCCTGCTGCCCGCGGAGCGCCTGGTGACGCTCCATTCGCCCTTGCCGCAGGAATTCGTGAACCCGGGCGTAGTGCCGCCGATACTGCGCCGGGAACTCAAACTCGATGACGCGACGCCCTTGGCAGGCTTCGTGGCGAACACATTCCACCCGGACAAGGCGCCGCTGGATTTCGTCGCGGCGGCGGAAAGAGTGGGACGCGAACTGCCAGGCGTTCACTTTTGCCTGGTCGGCCACGGGCCGCTGGAAGGCGACATCCGCGCGAAGATTCGGGCCGGCGGCATGGCGGAGCGGTTTCACCTTACCGGCTTCCGCAGGGACATCCTGCCTGTCATGGCGAGCTTCGATTTGGTGGTGCTTACCTCGGTGCGGCGCGAGGCCAGTTCCACGGTGCTGAAGCAGGCGGGGGCGCTGGGCCTGCCCGTCGTGGCCACGGACGTCGGCGGCACCAACGAAGTCGTCGCCGCCGGCCGCACGGGGTTGCTCGTTCCGCCGGGAGATGTCGAAGCCATCGCCAGCGCGATGAAGGCGCTGCTGACCGACCGCGCGCGCGCCGCAGCCGTGGGCGCAGCCGCAAAGGAAAAGGTCCTGGCGGAATTCACGGCGGCGGCAATCGCGGAGAAGACCGAGGAGCTATACAGGAAGGCTCTTTGAGCCAGGCTTTGACATCGCCCCGTAGGTATGATACTTGCTGATACCGACAGAAGGAGGCGCTTTATGAGTGCGGCAAAAATGGCCGTGACGGTCAAGAAGAGTGTCCCTAAACGCGTGGACCGTCTTGGTAGGAGGCGGCTGGCTCGCGAATGTGCCAAGCTGGATCCGAAACAAGAGCGCCAGTTGGCAGAACTCGGGATGTCGGCGGAGATCTCGGAATGGCCGGAATACTGAGAGGTGACGTCGTCTGGGCGGACCTTGACCCCACGAAGGGCCGCGAACAATCGGGAAGGCGCCCCGTTCTTGTCCTGAGCCAGGATGTGTTCAATGAGCGATCAGGAACAGTCATTGCAGCAGTGTTGAGCAGTCAGCCCCCGCAAGCCGGGTTTCCTCTCACTTTCGAGCTGAACGTTGCTTGGCTGCCAAAGAAATCATGGGTGAAGATCAGCCAAGTCCGCACGTTGTCCACGGAACGGATCGGCAAGAAGCTTGGCCGCGTCTCGCCCGAGGTCTTGGATCATATCGTCGAGGGTCTGAACGAAATCATTGGATAAGGCGAACATGCGCTTCCAGGTGGTCGCCGCGGCGCTGCCGCCCTGGGCCCTGCCGCAAAGGATAATGTCCTGGCCGAATTCACCGCGGACGCGATGCAGATACCACCTGCCGCGTACCATCTACCACCTACCATCTACTACCCAACCCGGACAAGCCGGAACCAAAAAGGAAATCTTTGCCAAAAAGCGCAGGATTTCGTGACGAAGGGACTACCACCTACCACCTACCACCTACCGCGTGGCTAATCATGCCGTTGGCAGCGCTTCGAACGCCGGCACATCCACCATATAGACGTTGCCATAACCCAGGGCGTCGCTGGTGAAAACGGCGCGCCGCGTGTCCGACGAGAAACGCGGATGGACATGGGTCTGCTGGATGTGGAAGGAACTGCGGTGCTGGCACAGCACGCGGCGCGAGCTGAATTGGCCATTGTGGAAAGCCCACAGGTAGATGCGGGCGTCGCTGCTGGAGCCGTCGCCAACGATCAGGTCCATGCCATTCGAATGGAAATGCGTTGAGTTATGCGGGAAGGGCGCTTCGATGTGCTCCGTGTTGTCGTACTTGATCCAGCCGAAGACATTCTGACCGCCGCCTGTTTGCGTCTTGCCGTGGAAGCCGATGTGCAGACCGTCGGCCAGCCAGTACTCGTGCCCGACGGACTCTCCCGGCCTGGTGGGCCTGATCTTCCAGACTTTGCCGGTGCTCCGATCTA
>Ga0315279_10006001_pt1 | contig 15499 bp, 20 predicted proteins | sample YL17G06_20_MG_FD_203694 | JGI IMG/M metagenome (GOLD analysis project Ga0315279, IMG submission 203694) | Sediment microbial communities from Yellowstone Lake, YNP, Wyoming, USA - YL17G06_20 | ecosystem: Environmental > Aquatic > Freshwater > Lake > Sediment | place: USA: Wyoming | collected... | reverse complement strand
CACGAAGTCATAGTACATGAAGCTGAACTTTGCAGAGACCTCATCGGAAAGGTGGGAGCTGATGTCGTACACCTTGACATGTCCTTAGGATCGGTCCCACTTGAACAATTGTCACCAATAGAATTCACAAACATGAGAATTTCCACTAAAGCAAGACGCCACCTTCTGAAACTTCTTCCAAAAGTGAGAAAAGTTGCCAACGAGATAACGCAAAAGCATGGAGTAGAAGTGCTGGCCATAGGCAAGGAAAGCATTCCAGTGAGGGTTGCTGAATTGACTTCAGGTGCACATGCAATACTATATGCCTGTGCGAAAGCTGTCAATGAGAAGCAAAAGGTTCTGCTTGGTTTACCCTCCAAGTGCCAACCAAGACTCGCTGAAAAAGAAGTATACCTCTACTCGCTAATGCCTGCAGAACACGACATCAGAGGCCGCGCCACAGACAACAAAGACATCCTCAAGAAAGTCAATATTTCAGAACTATTAAATCCGTGTGCAAGAGGCTTCCGAACATTAAAAATAAGACTCAAGGAGACTGAATGACTGACAGCTGGCTTTTGGAGAACCTCCACGTCAAGAGCCAGAAGAATTATGACAATGTTGGCTTTCTTGCTCCTTTCAGTATTCGTAACGAGTGTAGTGCATTGACGCCTCTCAGCCGTGAAGATGCCAACTCACTAAATAACGAGCTCGAACAGGTGCGGCAAAACGTCAGTGTTCAATCCATCTTTGGAAACAACCTGCTAATCTGTCTGGTGATGTTTGTGCCTATTTTGGGACCCATTTTTGGTCTCTAGGCATTGTACAACACAGGTGTTGTGATTGCTGCAGAAGGTATCGTTCAAGGAATACCTTCTTTTTTGATCCTTTCTTCCTTGCTGATCTTGCCTTTTGCTTGGCCGGAATTCATATCGTACTCGACAGCTCTTGCCGAAAGTGTCTGGCTGATACAACGTGCAAGGCGCGGGATGATAAGAAGAGAGATCAAGAACGCTGCCGTTCTCGTCGCAATCGTTGCAGTGATGCTCCTAATAGGTGCAACTATAGAAACTGCACTGATCCTCTATTTGGGCGGCTGATGAGACCCTTCGAAGTTAAACCTTCACCTTTGAGATTTCCAGACTTATGTTAAGTGCTTTTGCGCTGTGTGTTATCCAGCCCAAGCTCACAATGTCTACGCCTGCCGAAGCGAATTTCACAACATTTTCGCTTGTAATCCCACCGCTTGCTTCGAGGAGAACCTTCCCATACAAGTTCTTTTTCCTAAGCAACACCACTGCTCTCTCGATTTGACTTGGCGCAAAATTATCCAGCATGATTATGTCCGCCCCCGCTCCAGCAACGGCCAAGACATCTTCAATCTTTGTCACTTCAACCTCGATCTTTTTGGCAAACGAAGTTCTTTCCCTAGCCTTTCTAACTGCTTTTTCAACGCCTCCTGCCACGGCGATATGATTGTCTTTTATCAAGATCATGTCATCCAAATGAAGCCTATGCGTGCCACCTCCGCCGGCCAGAACGGCTTTCTTATCAAAATAAATAAGTCCGGGCGCAGTCTTTCGCGTGCATGCGACTTTTGCTTTGGCGCCAGAGCTCCGCACTTTTTCCACTACATCTCTTGTAGCCGTCGCGATGCCGCTCATGCGTGAAAGAACATTCAGAGCAGTGCGCTCGGCTGAAAGAATCGTTCTCGCATCACCAGAAATTCTCATCAACACTTGTTTTGATCTTATCTTCTCTCCATCCGTGACCAAGGGCTCAGCTTTGACACCCAAGCTTTCCAAGAGAATACCTACTTCTTCAATCCCGGCAACAATACCTCGATCCTTTGACACGATTTCCGCTTCAACCATAACCTCGGATGGAACAACTGACGCGGTAGTTATGTCTCCCAGCCCCAAGTCTTCAGAGAGCATCTCTAGAAGCTTTTTCTCCAGAATTGTACGCGGCAAGAACATGCTTGTATTTTTGGAGTTTCAGCTTAAAAACACTTGTCTATTCTGCGATCACTTCAATTATCGTTTTCACGGCGTTTTCCAGACCATCATGTTTCAGAGCCTCTTCTTGAGTCCTTTCAAGTCTTTCAAGCATCCTAGCTTGCAACATCTGTCGAACATTCTCCAACAGTTTTTCTTTGCTCAGTCTCTCTTGCAGAATGATCTTCGCAACGCCTAGGTTCTCCGCCTGGTTCGCGTTACTAAGCTGTTCAGTGTGGTTGGGCGTGGGAACGAGTATTACGGGCTTGCCATAGCAAAGGCATTGAGTTATCGTGCCGTGCCCGGCACGACCAATGACCAAGTCGCATGCTTTCAAGTACTCAAAACGGTTGGGAATCCACGCGTGGATGGTGAAGTTGCCGTGGTGTATTGGTTTTGGATCTGCACTTGGATAGCCTAATGACATTATGATTTCATAGTCCTGCGGGAAATCCAGCAGTATTTTCCGTAAGACTCCGGTCACGAAAGCCTTTTCTGTAGTTGGGCCGCTTATAGGAACAAAGATTACAGTTCTATCCTTGGGCAAGTTTAGTTTTTCTCGGAGTGCTTCTTTTGTCGGTAGCTCGTTCGGATGTGTCGGCAGTATCGGTCCTATCAGTTTCACATTCTTCCTGTAGGATTTAGGGATGGTAAGGTTGCCCACGCATATTGTGTACGGCTGTGGAAAGTCTGGTATAAGAACGGTGTTTCCGCTCGTCCACATCTTGCCGACAATTGTGAGGGTGACGATATCTGCTAGTCTCGCCAAACGCAAGTAGTGCTTTCGCCTAGGCACTATCATTTGAAACTGATTTAGGATGCAGATTCTGGGGATTCTGAGAATTCTGGCCGCCAGCAACGGTGAGATGCGGGTATCTGAAACTACAACGTCAGGTTTGAATCTTTCAATGCTTTCGACTTCAGAATTGACTTGTTTCAGAAGCGTGAAGGAAGCGAAGAAGGGTCCGGGATTGATTGCTGTCTGTCTGAAGTCTACGCTTCCATCAGATTTAACCTGAAAGCCAATAGGCGGGGCCTTTATGAGTGGAAATTTCTCTCTTTCAACGTACTTCACGCCTTCGCGATACGTGGAGAAGATTACCTCAGCATTTTCCTGCGCAAATCTCCTTGCGATCGGAATGCATCTGCCCACATGCCCTAAACCGATGCCGCACGGGGCGAAATAAACCCTCATAAGACTATTTCCCGCCGAGGATTTTCTGTTTTACCTCACCTCGCGGTTCTTCTTCTTCAAAGATTATGGCTTGAAACTTGTAAACCTTCGTGCCTTCCCGAAGCCAATGATCCGGGAAAAGACCAGCCTTGTTACAGCATTGGCACAAGAATTCCTCTGCGTTCCACTGCCATTCAACGGGAACCTGAGGCAGAAGCAACCCTTTGTACACGCCTCTCTCAACGATGAGTCCGTCTTCACCGACATTGATTCTATTACAGTATTCTCTCGGGTTTTTAACCTCAATTATCTGCGGTGGCGTAAGGACGCTGACTTCGAAAACCACATGGTCAAGTTCGCGCAGAGACATTGGAGTAAACCGTGGGTCTTGGGTTGCCGCGCTTATGGCCGATTCGATAATCGCTTGAGCCAGAGGCGTTGTCGGGTATGGAAAACCAATGCATCCTCTGAGTTCTTTTTCTTCGCGTTTCACGTTGTTTATCGTAACGAAGACCCCGCAAGGTTGCAGAAGCTTTCCGGAAGTCTCTTCAGGGACATCAATAGACCTCTTGGTTTTCAGATATTCCTGCACGGCCTTGCGGGCAAGTTCCACGAGGAATTTTCCTTCTTCATGGTTCAGCTTAAATGACAATCTCTCGCTCTCCACGCTCATAGCGGTAGCTAGTATGTAGGTTAGTGTTTAAGTTTTTGTGGAAAATGCGGGATTTAGAATTTTATTGATTCTTCTTGTATTCCGTCCTTGGTTATTATCAGAAAATCTATTCCGTCGCCGCTCATGATGTCCCTGCTTATGGCGGATTTCATTGCCCTGACGACGAGTTCTTTTGCGTCTTCAACAATCATGTTTTCTCTGTATCCTTCCTCAATCACTCCCATGGCGATTTCGGTTCCCGAGCCTACCACCGTGTACTTATCAGGCAACACTGAGCCCAAGGGATCCAGAGAATAAAGTGAGGCTCCTTCAGCATCCATTCCGCCCACGATCGTCTGCGTGATCAACGGTGCTAGCCGACGGTAGAAAAGCAGGTTTGACATGAGCTTGGCGGCTGATCTCACAGAGATCGGTCTGCCAACATCTAGGCTGAACAATTTTCCGTAGGCTTCCACTTCCCGTATGAGAACCTGCATGTCTGAGACGAGTCCAGCACACGCCGCGCCGATTTGTTCTGTTATTTTGAAAACTTTCTTGCCGACCTTGCTGACAACAAAATATCCATATGAAACACGCTTTTCGGATGCCAGAATCACACCGTCTTCGAATGTTACGCCGATTGTTGTTGCCCCCGGAATATACATGTAGCCATCTTGCTGCATTTGTTTCTCCATGCGATACACCTTTCTCGTTTTTATGCACGGACAACCTATTAAACTTAATGTCCGATAAGATTCACACAGGCTGATAGGATATGATTAACATTCACACCAAGGACATCGACGGAGTCTGGTTTGGAGTTGCCTATGACGGAGAGTCCATTTTTGCGACGACATTCGCATCTAGCAAAGACAAGGCTTTGCAGGTTCTGAGAGAGAGAGAGAGAGTCTTCCGCAGGGTCTCCCATTTCAACAATTGGCCAAACCTTCGACCTTCGCTGAAAACGTAATCGTTGTAATCAAGGACATATGTGAGGGCAAAGATGTCTCTCACAGTTTCTTTTTTGCCACAGAACACTTGTCAGACTATGCTAAGAGAGTCATAGGGGTGGTTTCGCTGATTCCTCCGGGGTATGTCGCTTCATATGGAGCGGTCGCTAAAGCTGCGGGCGGAAGCCCCAGAGCTGTTGGCCGAGTTATGGCTATGAATCCTTTTCCTCCGATCTGTGCATGCCACCGCGTTGTAGGTTCGGATTTCTCGCTTGTCGGATATGGCGGAGGACTGGATGTTAAGCTCGAAATACTGAAACTGGAGAAAAGAGGGTACGCGTCTAAGAAGGAAATGTTCGTTGGAAGTAGGAAGCTGGAGTTGTATCCAGTCGAGTGCGTGCTGAGGATGTTGGAAAAGGGCAAACGTTAATTCTTCTCTGACAAGATAATAGGGGGTTCGAGATGGTTTCAATGGGCAAGCGTGGACTTTACGTCGGAAGGTTTCAGCCTTTCCATCTGGGCCATCTTAATGCAATACGGGACATCTTGAAAGATGTTGATGAGCTGGTAATCGTCATTGGCAGCGCTCAGTATAGTCACAACATCAACAATCCGTTCACTGCGGGGGAGCGACTGGTTATGACTCGTAGGGCTTTGGAAGAGTGTGGGGTGGATTATTCCAGGGTTTGGATCGTGCCTGTGCCTGACGTGCATTTGCATATGATGTGGGTTTCTGCTTTGGAGGGGTATGCTCCGCGTTTTGATGTTGTCTATTCGAACGAGCCGTTGACTCGTCGACTTTTTGTTGAAGCTGGATACAAAGTTAAATCCATACGCCTGTTTGATAGAAAACTTTACTCTTCAAGTGTGATCAGGCAGAAAATGCTTGCAGGCAAAGGCTGGGAGAGGTATGTTCCAAAAAGCGTTGCTGGTTTCATAGAAGAGATAGACGGTATTAACAGGCTTCGGGATTTGACCAAGAGCGATAAAGTGTAGGGTCCGATATTGTGAGTATTGAAAATGGGCATCTATGTGGAAAAGTCTAAGTAGGAACTGAAAGGGAAGGAGGAGGCTAGCCTGGAGGTGGGGGTCTCGTTCCGAGGATCAATGGTATTTCGCGTGTCTGATTCGATCTTACTACTCTTAGGATTATGGTTTGTCCGGGCAGCGTGTTTTCTTCCAGATAGCTTGACATATCGTCTATGCTTCTGATGCGAGTTCCGTTCATTCCGATTATTATGTCATTGACCTGAACACCTGCGTTAGCTGCTGGACCGCCCGGCACTGTTCCGCCTATCAACCATCCGTAGGTTACGTTTGCGTGCATGGTTTGGGCTGTTTCATAGTCCATGTCTGCCCCTGTGACGCCCAGGTATGGGTGTCCCGTGTAGGCGCCAGTTTCTATTAGTGAGGATATTTCTCTGAGTATGGCGTTTGAAGGAATGGCGAAGGCTAGGCCTTGCGAATCTGCAACGATAGCTGCTGTGATCCCTACCACTTTGCCGTCGGAATTCAGTAATGGACCTCCTGAGTTTCCGGGGTTTATGGGTACGCTTGTTTGGATGATGTTTGCTATTGCGTAGCCTCCGGTGTACTGGTCTTCGGTGATTGTTCTTCCGAGTGCGCTTACGACGCCTGTTGTCATTGAGCCTATTAGCCCGTATGGGTTTCCTATTGCTAGGACTAGGTTGCCTACTCTTAGTGTTGATGAGCTTGCGATTTGAAGGGGTTTGTATTCGGTTTTGGGAGCGCCTGTGACTGAGAGGATGGCTAGGTCGGAGTAGGGGTCTGTTCCGTTTACTGTTGCTGGGTATGCGTTTCCGTCTGAGAAGCTTACGCTTACGCTTGTTGTTCCGCTGACTACGTGGTTGTTTGTGATTATGACCATTGAGCTGGTGAAGTTGTAGACGAAGCCTGAGCCTTGGACGGTTCCGTTGTTTGTGACTCCTCGGATGAGGACGACTGAGTCTTTTACGCTTTCGTATAGGTCGGGGAGGATGGCTGTGCTGTTCATTTCCAAGGCTTTGACTTTGGCTTGCAGATCCTGTACTTGGGATTGTAGTTCGAGGATTAGGGCTGTTTTGTTTATGGCGGCGCCTGAGGTGCCGTATGCTCGGGCTACCATGTATAGGTCGAGAATGTTGATTTGTCCATCGTCGTTCAGGTCTATCCATGGATCGTATTGTTGTCCGCTCGTTTGGCTGCGGGATGGGATTATCGTGAAGAGTGTGACGGTGAGGCAGAAGGTTGTTATGATGGCGATTGCCAGATCTTTTCTCGTTGTTATAGAAATCACCTCCCCTTTTCTTGTTTGCAAAACTCACTGGTGTATCATGCTTTGGCTGTTGTTGTGCATGAATTTTCCGTTAGGTACTACGGTGTTTGGCTCGAATATATAGGGGTGTCTTTTCTTTACCTGTTCGGTTTGCTTCTGTCGGCGTGTGATGTTTTGCGGGTCTTCTCTGAATGAGAACTTTGTCAGTCGGTAGACCCCACAAAGTTCGTGGGTCCGCTCTCGCTTTTTCAGCTGTTGCGGTGCAGTGCGGGCCCGCGTTTATTGTCAATGATAAAGGGTAGAATAGGCTTTATAATTGGTAGTCCCCCCGTATTTTTTCAGCCGGCCATGTTACTGCTATGTTGAAGGTTCTCGTACTGGAAGTTGAGACGGAGGGAAAGCGCGGTCCTTCAAGCGGGTCCATGGTCAAAGTTTGGTTTTGGCAGATAGGAGATGTTAAGAGTTCGTAGCCCCCTCCTAGGTTTCAATGTATCGTGAATATTTGGATCCAAATAGGAGCGGCTTCAAAATGAAGACAGTAGCTGTTTCAACCTTGAAACTGAACGGTAATTCAATCTCTGGGTCTCAGGCTTGATTGTATGAGGGTCTGGCGTGCACTCGTACGCTCATGAGGAGGATGAGTGTGCGGGGAGATGCCTCTGCTTTGTGATTGGTCAACCCTCTTTTTAGTGTTGGCGTGCGTGGTGTTGGTCTTTTTGTGCCGTGCAGGTTTGTGTGGTTTTGGAAAGTTGGAGTTAGTTTTAATTAAGGTCTCATGTGTCGATGTCTCCCGCGCAATCCCCTTTTTTCTCCTTCCGCTGCTTCGTATATTCACGATAGCTTCTGAAGCACTAGTCTCGGCGCCGCGCGCGCTTTTGTGGAAAAATGTTTTGCACAACAGCCAGTGCGCCTGCAACGAACGCCTAGAAATGAGCAAGCGCCTAACCCTACAGCTTTGCGAGGCCATCCAGAAATACTATTCGCGCGCATGCTTGTTCCTAAATTCCTCTGCGGTGCAGCTTGCTCTTCTCACCTAGCTTCTCGCATCATATTTGGATTCAAATATGGGGGCCCTACTACTGTTGCACGCACGCAAACTTAGCCAGAGCTTGGAAGGCCGTCCCAAGGCGCAATGCCTGCTTGAAATTTAGGAACAAACACGCGCGCTACTTGTAGGTAAATCGATCGATCGAATAATTATGTTACTTGGAGATCAGCGGTCGAGGACAAAATACTTAGGGGAATGAGCTGAGCTACGGACCAAAAAGCAAAGAAATTGATAAACAAAGCAGCTGGTTTAGCGCGCGGGGAAAAACGGAACGCGCGCTTGGCCTGTCGAATCGTTCGATGCGCATAGCAAGGTTGCGCACGCGTGAAAGATTCTTCCACAAAAATTATCTAGCAGTTCACTCCGACGTCCTATTAGAGCGCGCTATATCTAATATTCTGGGGGCATTCCGCCCATTCCGCCCGGACCGCCAGGAGGCATTGTTGGGGTTTTCGTTTTCCCACCAGCAATTACGTCGTCGATTCGGAGGATCATTGTTGCTGCTTCTGTAGCAGATTTGAGTATTTGTGTCTTGACTGACAAGGGTTCTAGGACTTCAAGTTTCTTCATGTCTTCGACTTTGCCGCTTTGGACATTCACGCCGGCCCAGATCTTGCCTTTTTCATGTTGAACTTTGAGTTCTGAGAGTATGTCGATGGTGTCGAGGCCTGCGTTTTCCGCGAGAGTCATTGGAACGATTTCTACGGCGTTAGCGAAGCCAATGACTGCTAACTGTTCTTTTCCAGGCAAAGTTCCGGCGTATTTTCTAAGTGCCCTAGACACTTCTGCCTCTGGAGCACCGCCTCCAGCCACGATCTTTCGTTCCTTCACCACGTCGCGCACCACGCAAAGGGCATCGTGAATTGATCTTTCCGCCTCGTCCATTATTCGTTGGGTTCCGCCTCGGATCAATATTGCCACGGCGTGAGGGTTCTTGCAGCCTTCAATGAAGGTCATCTTGTCTTCGCCGATTTTTCTTTCTTCCACGAGTTCTGCGTGACCTAAGTCATCCTTGGTGAGACCGTCCAAGGCCGTGACTAACTTGCCGCCGGTGGCTTTGGCGAGTTTGGCCATGTCGGATTCTTTGGCTTGTTTCACAGCCAATATTCCTTTCTTGGCCAAAAAGTGTTGAGCCATGTCGTCTATTCCCTTCTGGCAGATCACAACATTGGCGCCTGTCGAAGAAATTTTCTCGACCATTGATCGGAGCATGCCTTCTTCTTCGCGTTGAAATGCCTCAATCTGCTTTGGATCCTGAATGTTGATTTTCGCGTCAAACTGAGTCTTCTTGATCTCAATCGCGGAGTTTAGGAGGACAATGATGGCTTTCGTTGCCCTTTTGGGCATGTCTGAATGAGTGATTTCCTTGTTGAGAACTAAGCCTCTAATGAGTCGTGTGGATGCCACGGATTCTCCAGTTTTCTTCTCCGATTTTTTGAGTCACGTGCATTATTGCGTCCACTGACAGTTCTGCGAGTTGCTGACGATTTTCGGCCACAAGTTTGCTGGCCATCGATGTCATAGCCACTTTCTTAAGGGATTCCTTGTCCGTCAGCGCAACTGGAATAGCGATTCTTTCCAAGGTTTCAAGAGCTTTGCTCGCCGCCTTTCTGTAGCCCTCGACAATCACGGTTGGGTGAAGATTATTGTCAAGAAGCTCTTCCGCTTTTGAAAGGAGTTCTCCAGCTACAACGACAGCTGATGTTGTTCCGTCACCCACTTCGTCGTCTTGTGTTTTGGAGATTTCAACAATCATCTTGGCTGCTGGATGCTCAACTTCCATTTCCTTGAGGACAGTGGCTCCATCACTGGTGATCGTGACTTCGCCCATGCTGTCTACCAACATCTTGTCCATGCCCTTGGGCCCCAAAGAACTTCTGACTGCCTGTGCTATTATCTTGGCTGCCATGATGTTGTTCTTCCGTGCTTCTTTCCCTCTATTTCGCGAACTTCCTTCCTTCAAAATGAGTACTGGCTGCCCACTCTGGGTTTGCGTCAAGTATGCCATGATTATTCCTCGCCCCTTTTTCGGATGAATCGAAAATATAAACTTAGCGCATGAGCCCGCGCGATTGGTGCATCGCATGATGGATCACTTCTTCAAGCGGGCACACTTGATAACTATAAGCAATCAAATATAACAATGCCTTTTGTCTATACCGATTGATGTTACACAAATGTTATAAGCGCGTTCGCAGAAGAGATCACTCAATTCCCACTACTGAGAGTCTTGAGCTTGGAGTTAGGAGAAATCGTTGTAACGGGCGAAGAGGCTCTGAAAGTGGCCGATGCACTGACATCGACGAGCCTCAGGATACTGCAGTTGATTTCTGATAAACGCCTAGATGTTTCAACAATTGCCAAGAAGCTGGATTTGAGCGAACCATACATCAGTGAGCAGATGCGAATGTTGGAGGATATCAAGTTAATCAAAGTAGGATACGAGCGAGGCAAAAGAGGAATCAGGAAACTCTGCGAACTGGCTATCGGAAGAGTAATCATAGTAATCAAGCCCTCAGCCCAGTTGAAGCAATCTATTCAGGAACACGCTCAGACGGAGGTGAACCTGATACCAGCAAAGAAGGGAAAGGCAAAGAAAGCGGCAAGCAAGAAACCTAAGTGACACGCACGTGCGGAAGGAAGTCGCGCACGGGTATGGGACTATTTCTTGTTCTTGCTGTACCTCTTCGGAAGTTCCGGTTTTTTCTTTTGCTTCTTCTTCATTTTTGCACCTCTTCTTGGTTCTTGGAACACATACGTTCAGATCGATGTTAACAATATCGTAGATGGACTATTTAAATAGCGTATTAACGAATTGCTCTTTGGATGTTCATAAAGGATGCTTACAAACAATATCGGCGCTGTTCATATCGAAGCAAGTGAAGAGGCGTTGCAGCTTCCTTCTTGTTTGCTTCCAAACGAAGAATGGTCTCGCGTTGTTTCTCAGCGCGCGCCATCAAGGTGTGCTCGATATTTTCAATATAGCTAGATAATTATTTGTATAGTGAAAAGACAACTTTTATATGTGTGCACCACTGTTTATCAGTGTGAGTCTTCGGAGAAATCAATATGTCAGCAATGCCAAAATTTGAAATCTACCAAGACAATGCTGGAAAGTTCAGATTCAGACTGAAAGCTGCTAACGGTGAAGTCATCGCAGTCGGTGAGGCTTACGAGTCGAAAGACGGCTGCAAAAACGGAATAGAGTCAATCAAGACCAATGCTCCCATAGCCGAGATAGTTGAAGTAGCGGAATAGGAGCCCTGCTTGTCTCTCAACTTCCCATTTTTTGTGTCTATGTGAGATCTCATAGACCAGAGGACAAGTCAACCTAGCAAAGCCTTGAGCGTGCGCTAACGCCTTTAAATTCGGTTGTGAGATATTTTGTTGCGGGTGGAAAGTTGAAGGTCGGAGAAAGATTCTCACCTCACCCTAATCTAAAGAGGGTCTACAACCTATACCTCCTACTCGCTACAGTCATCCCGTTGATCCTGAGCTTGCTATTGCCCCTCGTGGCGTTCAGCTACGTCCTTAACATTTGGCAGACCCCATGGCTCCTCCTGTTCATTCCTTTGACTTTAACACTTGTAGTCGTCCTTTTTGCCGCTTGCTGGATCCCGAGATACTGCAGTTCGATCTCCTACATGCTCGGCGAAGAAGAGGTGATGGTTGAAAGGGGAGTCTGGTGGAAAATGAAACACGTTGTCCCATATGCACGAGTGATGTCAGTTGATATCATCCAAGGTCCAATCTCAAGACATTTCGGCGTAGGTTCAGTGAATGTGCATACGGCTGGCTACACTGGTCCTGCTGGTGGAACTGCTGGCCCGGGAACTAGAGGTGCAGAAGCAACTATATGGGGCGTGCCTGACTTCGTAGACGTTAGGAACACGATAGTAGACAGCGTCAGGGAGAGGCCGCTGTTCGCGGCGCCTAGAGCTGGAGTTCGTGATCTCGGTTGTGAAATTCTTGCGGAATTGAAAGCCATAAAGGAAATTCTGCGGAAGTAGAGAAGAAAGGAGGTGAATGATACGGTTAATGTAAACATTCTCCTCGGAAAGAGCGTAATCGCTGACGATGCTCGCTTAGTAGGCGCAGTAACAGGCGTTGAAGTGGAACTAATGCCGAAATGGGAGGTCACGCACTTGCACGTGGGCCTAACTGAGGAAACGACAAGAGAACTGGGCTACAAGAAGCCGTTTCTAGGGTCTGTGGACGTCATCTTGCCCATATCGATTGTAAAAGCAGTCGGGGACTTGATTTCTCTTGACAAGAAAGTAGACGGCCTCAGAGATTTAGTTGAACCCACAAAGAAGTGAAAATGCAGCGATCAAAGGTAGACGATTCCATAGGAAAGCCCGTATAGAGCAATGAAGAAGATCCCTGCTTTTCTATCTATCTTTCGCCTAAGAGCAAGAGTCGATATGACAATGGCCGAGACAAGCAGCGCGTAAAGACCGGTGGTTTCTGCCATTCTTCCGGAAACTGCAATTGGAAAGATAAGGGGTCCTATTCCAATCGAGAGGCCGGCGTCAACTATGCAGCTGCCTATGGCGTCGCCTATCGCGATTTCGTATTGTTTCTTGAGGACAGCTGTCAGGTCGACGGCCAATTCTGGCAGAGACGTGCCTATGGCAACCGCGAAAAAGCTGATGAAGTATTCTGGAACATGGAGCAGGTTCGCCATGGTGATCACTGCGTTGATTACGATGTATGCTCCGGCCATGACTCCCAGATATCCTGCAATGGCACTAATGACGTGACGTCGGAGCTTCCTGTCAGAAGGTTGCATCGCATAATCTTTCTTCAGAACGTTCTTGATGATTATTATGAGTAGAGGCCAAGAAGCCACCAAGAACACGGCATTCATTCTTGAAATGTATCCTTTCTCAACCATAGATATCGCGGCAATCAGAGCAAGAAGTTCGCAAGCGCCGATTGCGACTATTTCGTCTCTTCTGACTTTGAACGCTCCTCCTATTACGGTCGTGAGTCCTATGACAAGAGTTATCTGCGCCAGGATAGAGCCAAACGAGTCTCCGACGTTTATATCTCCGTGACCAATGGCGGATGAAACAATCGAATTGAAGATCTCTGGAATGTCAGTACCTACTGATACGACGACCAGGCCGATCAAAAGAGGAGAAATATTCAGGTCTGAAGCTATGCTGACCGTGTGCTCGACAGCTTTCTTGCTCGAATACGCCAGAACTGCCATTCCTGCAAGAAAAGGCAGTACCGCCAATGCGAACTCAACTATCATTAGACGATCTTTCCCAGAGTTTTCAGTTTATTTCTAGCCGCGCACTGCATGTGAGTAATAGCCAATGAGAGAAGGGCTGACCAGTCAACCCTAGCCTCTCATAAGTCCCTGACCTGCTTTCCTTCTCTCTTTCCTGCGGGCACGTTGCCTGCGTTTCTTTTTCTTGGATCTCTTTTTGAACGGCAATCTTCATCACCGCCTATTAGGTAAGTATGCTTGGAATATTTACGGATTGCCTATAACAATAGCAAATCGCGAATATTAAAACGAAAGCGTGCGCCCAAATCGAGTGTAAATGAAAAGGCAGGATGCCTTCCTTTCTCCATATCGTTTTTTCGATTGACAGAGGGCATCATTTCCTAGCGCGCGCTAGCAACCAGTTTCATAAGCTGAGCGAGGCATTTTGGAATCGCGAGCTATATAGTAAGACAAGATGTTTTGGTCAAGCGTCAGCATAGACAAACAACAGTATTTATAAGCTATTACCTATATATACCTCAGGACGAATCGGGCGCCTACCAAATAGAACAGGGGGCATGCAATCAATGGGACAGAAGAAAAAGAAAAAGAGCAAAAAAAAGAAGTGAGATGGCTAGTTCTCCACACGGAGAAAACCCTTCTTGGCGCGCGCGTAAAGATCAGCCCACGTACGTGAAAGATTTTTATCTGCAAACATGGCATAATGGTCTTTTAGAGTGAAAAACATGGCTAAATGTCCTAAATGCAAAAAGGAAGTCATTAAGCCAAAGAAAACATGGAAGATGGCCGGCAGGAAAGACAAAAAGGGCAAGAGAACCGAACTGACGATCGGACTCTTTGAATGCTGTGGAAAACCCTTCAGATCTGTGCTGAACAAGAAGAAAATCTGATTTCCACAATACACGTCACAACTCTCCCAACTCTACCTTTTTTAGCTTCGCGAAACGCTATTAGCTAGAAAGGTATTTACGTTATTCTTAAGTCTCTGCTTGACATACTCAAATTCGGTCAAGATGAGGATTGTCAACAAGCCCGATGTCTCAGGACCGCTGAAATGGTTCTACACGGCGACTATGGCCTTCTTGGCAATCGTTACGATTCCCATAGTTTACTCATACCTTCAGACCACGAGCCTCGAAGCAATTGCAGGTCTGTTGGTGCTGATAGGAGTTGAAATCGTCATGCTGTCGCTGCTATCCTCTCTCTACGGTACAGAATACATCTTGACTACGCAGGAACTGGTTGTCAAAGCATCCGTTCTGATAGGAGGTACCAAGACAATACCTTTGAAGACGGTAGAATCAATGGAAAGAACGCTTATACCGTTCGGATTCAGACTGTTTGGAGCCAGCTTCTACGGAGGATACTACTACTTGCCAAGCATCGGCAGAGCCTTTGTGGTGATGACCAACTTCAAAGACGGTGTTCTAATCAAATCCAAGCAGGGCACCTACGTGATAACCCCGCGGAACCCAGAGGAATTCATAGGGATGGTTGAGAACGCAGAAAAAAATGCGGTTGACCTAACGTCAAAATGATGTAGCATCCAGCTACAGGCCAATTTTGTCCTTGAACGATCTGACTTCATTCAGCGTTTGCTGAAGAGTCTTAGGAATATCTTCGATGTTGATACTCTGGTTTTTGATTCCCTGCTGAATCGCCCCAGCCGCCACGAAACATGCGCCCACCGTCTCACTTATTGGTGTTGGCTCTGGGAAGACTATCAAGGTCAGACCTATCTTTATCAATCGTGATTTGTGGCCGTCCTGAGACAATTTCCTGAGCTGATTGACTTGCATGCCAGAGGCTTTGACGACTCTTCCCACTTCAACGTAGCTTTCTGTTAGCTCCCTAAGAGCCTTTACAGAATTCTTCGCATCGTCTTTCTTCATGATCTCGCTGCCTATTATGATCAACAATCTGCATAGAAAAGCTTTATGCGTTGCAGCAAAACATTATCGAGCTTCCCTCGCCCGCTTGTGGCCTTCTCGCCTTGAGGAGTTCCTTTCAATTCCTTCTACACAGGGCATAGATATTGCCAGTGGCTATACAATTTAGCGCGCATGCGTGTTCCTAAATTAGTTTGCGAAGTACCTTATGCTTCTTGCTTTGCTTGGTTTGTGTGTGTTGACTGCGGCTTGAGCTGTGAATAGCATGGCTAGCAGGGAGAGTTGAACGTGGA
>Ga0315279_10005999_pt1 | contig 15505 bp, 12 predicted proteins | sample YL17G06_20_MG_FD_203694 | JGI IMG/M metagenome (GOLD analysis project Ga0315279, IMG submission 203694) | Sediment microbial communities from Yellowstone Lake, YNP, Wyoming, USA - YL17G06_20 | ecosystem: Environmental > Aquatic > Freshwater > Lake > Sediment | place: USA: Wyoming | collected... | reverse complement strand
CCCTCTCAGTCCTGCAGGCTGCGTTCACCGTGGGAATGGCTGCCATCCAGGCCATCGTCAGCAGTGCAGTCTCGATAATGCAGAGTATCTGGAGCAATTTCATCAGCTTCATGGCGTCAAGCCTCGGCCAGTTGCAGGGGATCCTAGGCAGCGCCTCAAGCGCCGTCCAGTCCACAGTCGCCAGCATGGAAAGCTACGTTAGCGGTGCAGTCGCGAGCATACAATCGACTCTAGCCCAAGCCTGGAGCATGGTCCAGAGCGGTGTGCAAGGTCTCTACGGCGCCCTGGTCGGTCACTCGATTTGGACTGACATGTTGGATGAGATGCAGTCGCAGACGACATCTGCTCTCGGCAACATTCTCGGCGACTTCCAAGGTGCCTTCGGCGGCATTGCTCTCTCAGTGCCCGTGATGCCGCCCCAAGGTCGTTCAATGGCCGGGGCTGAAGGATCCGCACCCGTGCTGCCGCAGGTGCCTCAAACCATCACTATCCCCATCACCGTCACGCTGGATGGTCAGGTGATCAGTCGCCAGGTGGAACAGCGGATCGTGGACCACATCAAGTATCGCTCCAGGAGAGTCGCTTAGATGCCTGTCAGCCGAACCGTCGAAGGGCTTCTCGCTGAACTGAAATGTGACAACATCGCCGCCGAAGGCTGGAGTTTTGAACCCGACGACATGTCACCTCCTGCCAGCTGGTCAAACGACGCTGGCGACAAGCAGGAAGGAAGCGCCTCACTGAAATGTTACATAGCGGCAGGCGCGACGCATAATCATAGTGCCTATGCTACATCTCCGAACCAGTCAATGATTGAAGGCGGTAGACTCCACGTCTGGCACAAGCATCAAGTCCGCAATACCTACCTCGAGGGGATGACGCGATGGCAGTTACAGGTTGTTGCACCAGGTAAAAGCACCGCCCTCATTGGGCCACTCGACTGTGGGGCCGATCTTCCTTGGGTCTGCACCAGAATGGACCTTCCCACGGGTTGCTTGAACGGATACGCATACGCGCAGGTTCAGACTTACAATTACTGCCACTATGCCGTCTATCAGGCCTGCTACGGCGAACATTGGATGGATCACATTGTCATCTCGCGGTCCAGATATGTCAAGGTGACAGGGCTAGTCAGCGGCAACAAGGTGAGCATCTACCGAAACAGCGACAACGTCCTCATAGGAACGGCGACCTGTGGAGTTGGCGGGACCTACGTCTCGATCGACATTGACACTGAGGAATACCCTGAGTACTGCTACTTCAAGATCTACGCCACCGATAGCATCACCCTTCTGGAAACAACGTCTGCCTATCTGATCTCGGGAGGCGATGAGTGGTATTGGGCCTCACCAGTCGGAACGATGGTCGTATCTTCAAATGTTTTGATCTTCAACAGGACAGGGGCGGTTGGGATGCCGAAATCAGCAGCCGTGACGGCGACACTCCTGAACGCTGGCGGAGCTCCTGTTCCCGGCAAGACCGTGTACTTTGACACAAGCCGTGGAACCTGCACGCCGACGTTTGATGTCACGGATGGAAATGGTGAAGCGCACACAGTCCTGACGAGTGCAACTCACGGCGTTGCTGTCGTTCACGCGAGCTGGCCTGGAGATGGAGATCTCCCATCACAGGCAGGATGGCTGACCTTGCATTGCTTCTATGAGACTGAGGCCCCCGATGCCACGAAGCGATTCCAATTCTTTCTTGAGGGAGTCGAATATGCTCTGGTCAGTGGATCTTATTCGCTATCCTCCGAATCTACCCCGCAGGAATTTGAGGTTGAGATTCCTGCGTGGTTGAGCACGATCACCCGGCGTGGCTTGGTCAGCTTCTACCGGCTGGGAGTGAAGGAGTACATCGGGATAATGTCGAAGCCCGGTCGTTCTCTCTCGGGCAATCCTCAGGTTGTCTTGGGAGGCACAGATGCGAGTGCTTTGCTTGAAACTCGAGTGGTAACCACAAAATCCTATCTCACCAAGACGGTCAGCTACATCGTGGGCGATCTTCTAGCCAGCTATCCCTGCGGCATCACTATTGGCACAATCGACGATTACTCGGCAACTCTAACGATGGATTTCGCAGACGAAACACTGGTGTCAAGCATCAGCCGTCTCCTGAATCTCATCGGATGGGAGTACGAAATAACGAACTCGTACGCGTTGAATGCGAAGGAGACTCTTGGAACAGAGCTTCCCGCGGTCGCTTTCACTGAGGGCGTCGACTTGTTCGATGTCAAGTGGGCAGAGGATAGCACGGTGCTTGCCAACTCGATTCGCATGCGTGGCGCACAAACTCTCGTCAGCACGAAATTTGACCCTGCTTCAGTTGCCAGCATGGGCCTGATTGAGGCTCCTGCTTTTGAGAAGTCCCTTGGAACCCAAGCCTTGCTAGATATTGCAGCAGAAGCGGAACTCGTACGTTCTGTTGAGGCGCCTGAAACGATTAGGGGAACCGTCAAGGACACCTACGCTGTCGGCTCTTGGGGAGCAGGCGACTGGATCACTGTGACCTCTCCGACCCTCGAACTCGCAGGCACATACAAGGTTGTCAAGGTCACCAGGCGGCTCCCAGACGCATCTTTTGCTGAGGTCGAGCTGGGAAGCAAGGCGCTCATAGAGATGGCAGATATCACTGACAAGCTTCGACGTGAGTTGAAGGACCTGAACGCCAAGACCGCGATTTGAGAGTCATCCGTATTGACCGCGCCTCGGCGGCGCGTAAGAAGGTGCCGACAATTTCTTGGAAAGGAAAGAAGTGAATTAGATGCAACTATTCATTCGAACCATCCGAGGCTGGATTCTCCGCACTCTAGCCGTGAAGGTCTACGATCGCGGAATTGTCCACACCCACTACATAGTCGAGGACTTCGATGCGAAGACTGGTGAGCTCGTCAAGAGGCAGGAGTTTGAGCATAACTGTCTTCTCAATGAGGGCATCACTGAACTCTTGACGCTTGCATGCTCCACAGGCGCAACCAAGTTCGATAACGGAAACGCCTACACAGGCGTAGGAGACGACGATACTGCCGCGGCGGCCGCTCAAACGGGACTACAGGGAGCTAACAAAGCCTACAAGGCGATGGACGCCACTTACCCGCAGGTCGCAAATCAGACCGTCACGTTCCGCAGCACATTCGGCATGAGCGAGGGGAATTTTGTCTGGAAGGAAGCCACGATCGCTAACGGAAACTCAGACGCCGCCAAGAATCTGAACCGTAAGGTGCAGGCTATGGGTGAGAAGACAGCGGCAGTGAGCCGAGTCATCACCACGGCGATCACCATCGCATAGGAGGGGAAAGGCATGACTACGATTCAGATTCCGATTGATCTTACCCTTCCTACCGACGGGAACGCGTTTTGGTTGCCCGTGGCGCTCACTGCATACATTCAGGCCCCTTGGCAATTTGTGAAAGATGTCAACGGAAAGATCGAGGGAAAGGTGCGCATTCCCACAAACATGGCTGGGACGCCGAACGCGAAGATCAAACTTGTCATAGCAGCCAACGCAACATCAGGAGTGACTCGTCTATCAGTGTTGCACTTGGCCGTTCGGACCAAGGCAACGGCGGAGACTCTCAACCCCGCAGCATTGACCGCAATCGCATCGCAAGACATCACGGTTCCTGGAACCGCCTACAACGCACTCGAGGCGACATTCACCGTCACCGAGACCCTGGACGCTGAAGATGAATTGATTGTCCGCATCTACCATGAGGGCGCTCACGCGAACGACACGCTCGCCGTGAACACACTGCTCTTCGACGCATTCCTAGAAATTGATGTGACATAGAAGGCAAACTAGGATCTCGTTGTTTTGTCTTGCACTGAGACGAACTAGGAGGAGGCCGAGGAATAGTGGCACGGTACTTCGCTGGCGTATCCGACAAGATAACGACAGGCAACATCAGCTACGCAAACGGTGAGATCATAGGCATCTTTGCACGGATCTATCCCACATCGGTAGCGGTAACGAAAGAGATATTGGCGAAATCACAAAGCGCCTCAGCCGCAAACTACGATCTGCGACAGGCCGCCAGCGGCAAGCTAGACTTTTACTACCGAAATTCAGCCGACACGGCCTACGATGATTGGCGAACGACTGACATTGTTCTATCTATCAATCTGTGGCAAAGCGTCGCCTTGGCGTACACTTTTGGAACTGGCAGCAGCATAGCCCTGTACGTCAACGCCGTACTGAAGGCAGGATCATGGATAGCGCAAGCTGGGAACGACATTCCCTATACAGGCACCAATCCCATGCTGATCGGAATCTTTCAGGACGGGACGAATCCTTGGATAGGACGAATCGCTGAAGTGGCCTTATGGAAAGGTCACACGCTCACTCAGGCTGAAGTTACTGCTCTCCACAATGGCGCACGTATCCTTTCGATTGCTCCAGCGTATCTGAAAGGCTATTGGCCTCTTTGGGGCGTTGCCACTCCAGAACCAGATCTAAGCGGAAATGCGTACCACGGAACTGTGACAGGTGCAGTCTTAGCAGATCATGCGCCAGTCAGCCGTTATGCGCCCATGCCGAGACCTCCAGTGACCCATGCCGAACTTGTGATTGAATACATCAATGTCTCTGACAGCGGCATCGGAACCGACACTATTCTCGGCATCGAAGAATGGCTTGCCACCTATGACACGGGCGCAGGCACCGACACGGTTTACTTGCAAGGTGAGCTCCAGATTGACGGGAATCCGCTGCCCCATATCCAACGCGTCCATGTATCGGAGCCAAGCAATCTCTCAAGCAAGCCACTCCTGGAAGGCCTACCCTCCCGCAGGTGGGTGGGGAAACAAGGGCGCACAGCCGACTTTGAGGGATGGACCGAGTCGCTCACAATCCTTGAGACAGTCAAGGCCCTAGCAGATGGCGCCGCCCATTGGATTCAACTTCCTGACGGAACAGCATTCTCAGCCCACATCACGAGAGTGGATCCCCACCATCCCACCTCGCCCGATGAGTATCCGTACACGCTTCACGCAGACGAAAGGATGGATTAACTCTTGGTCAAATTCGGCGCATACGTGCTGCCGCATGTCCTCGACGTGCAAGTCACAAAGTCGCGTCAGGAAATTGAACGTACGGTGCCTTTTCGGAATGTTGCAGATCGAGTTGACGGCGCAGATCTCGGCCAGACCGCCCGTGTCACTGGAGAGATCCGCGCTGATACTCTCGATGACGCGCATTCGGCTATTGAGCAGATACGAGCTCTCAATGATGGCGTCGGTCGATCCCTCGACTTGGACGACGGTGAGACCGCTCCCTTCGACGCCATGCTGACGGATCCAGAGTACGAGTGGTCTGTCGATGACTGGTTCAACACGGGCCGCTGCTATCTGCCCTACACCTTGACTTTTCTACAAGTCGACCTTCCCTGAGACTGCTTTCTATATGATGCTAAGTACCGGGCGACTGATGCGAATCTCGCGGGGTCAGCCTCTATCCTGCCAAGAAGCCTGTTGCAGACATCACAGATCAGTCCTCTAACGGCCTCGTTTTGGTGATCATGATCGACACATAGAGCTCTACCAACCTTGGGTTTCTTTTTGCATATTGCACAGCATCCATGCTGAGACTCTAGTAGGCGAGTGTATTGGGCTGAACTGATTCCGAAATTACGCTGAAGCGCCTTATCTCGATAGTATTCAAGACGCTTGAGTCTGTAAATTCTGCTATATTCGTTTCGACGTTTTCCTAGTTCGGGATTCCTGTGGACTAGATACGTGAGATAGCAATTCTTGCAAAGCCCTTTTGCTTGATGTTCTCTATTCGGATGACATTGGGGTATTTGTGCCATCTCTCTTCACTTCTCTTCTAGCAATCGCAACTATGGCCAGCGTGAGCGCTGCAATCATCATTAGAGCCGGCCACGGTGTCTCAGGGACGCTTGTGAATCTTGAGTTCTCGCTTTCTGCCGTCAGACTATATCGTGCCACTCTGAAGCTTCGCTCATCGCTTCCAACAGTGATTTTGAAAATGTTCCTACCGGCGATGGGGATCTCGCTGGGGTCTGTGTAGGTGAAGGCCACGTAGATGACCTTCCCGTTGATGTCATAGTGACTTTCGTACGTTCAGCAGGGGAACCCGTAGGTGGATTCCCGCTTCCTCGACGGGATCTCTTAAGATCCATTTGAAACCCCCAATGGAACTTTCACCATTTGTACTTGAGACGTAGAGTGGCCGAAGCAACCAGAGGCCAAGGATGAGGCGAATTGTCATCATAAGGTCAAGGTCACCGCGCGACCACACCGGTATCTTGGAAGGGACCGTTTGGGCACAAGCATCACTGCCTTGAGTAATTCGCCCGTGGAATCTAGGCGCTGTTGACATGTCAGTGTGTGGAATCAATTAATGCTAATTGCGAATACTTTGCTCGTGAATAGGTTTCCGCGGCAGTCTAGTCTCTGTTGGGTTGACGCGGGCGAAGATGATGCGAAGTGTCCATGTTGCCACGTAGACCAGGAAGGCCAAGTCAGCGGGTGGCGAACGTAACCGTCAGCCTACCCCTGACGACCCTAGACAAGCTGGACGACTTGATTGACAAGGGCAAAGTCCGCTCGCGCTCGCAGGCGGTCCGCGAAGCCTTGGAGCGGTTCCTGAAACCCCTCGACTAATCTATGATGATCATGAGAGAATAGTGATGAATGATAGTAGGTGTTTGATGAAATGACGACGAAAAGAAACCTGAGGTTTGCGGTCTTCACCGTTTCTATGGTCGCATTAATGGTTACTATGACGTTCTTGCCCGCGTCCGCGCAACTTTCGCAATGGCGCTCCCTAAACCCCACGCGGGACGGCACTACAGATCGAACTGCGCCTGCTCCTTTCCTCTACGGGGTGCAGATGCTCACATCAGCTTATGGTTGGGCTGTAGGTGGAACCTGTGATATCTACACCGATACTCCTGCCTGTCCTGGAAATGGGTTTGCACTCTTCTGGGACGGCGCCAGATGGAGGCAGACTCTCGTACCAGGGAGTGCAGGTACTCTGACATCGGTCTTCATTGTTGGTGCCAACGACGTTTGGGCGGTTGGTATGGCTGACACGACTGGGAAGGCCACGATCATTCACTGGGATGGAATCTCGTGGACAGCCGCTACGGTTCCCGTTGGATCGGTTACGGACCTGTTCTCAGTCTTCATCCTGCCCGGCGGATTGGACGGCTGGGCTGTTGGTAAGAGCGCCGGCCCCGCCAATATTCTCAGGTGGTCGGGAGTATGGCCGACGGGTGCTTGGTCCGTATTCACCTCTCTCCCTCCTGCGAAGGAGCTTCGTAGTGTCTTTCTGAGCTCGCCAACCAGCGGCTGGGCCGTGGGTACTGTTGCCGGGGGTGTTGGAACCATATTCCGTTGGGATGGCGCTGGCTGGCTGGATCTCTCGGCGAGCTCGCCCACTGTCAACAACTTGTACTCAGTCTTTGTCGTCAGTTCGACGGACGCATGGGCCGTTGGTGCATCGAGTACGATAATCCGTTGGAACGGTGCTTCCTGGACTGGCCCCATGGTTGCGCCCACCTCGGACATCGATTACCGTTCCATCCACATGGTTAGCGGGACGGATGGGTGGATTGCCGGCGACGTGGACTCCACGTCCGGGGAAGGTCTGCTGCTGCGTTGGAACGGAGTTGCCTGGACAAGCGTACGAAGTTGGGTAACCGTCGGTCTGAATGATATCTTCATGTTGCCAGGCGGAGGCGATGGTCTTGCTGTGGGTGATGCAGAAACGATCGTCCGATGGAACGGGTCGAAGTGGTTTGCCCAAACTAGCCCGACAGACATACGTCTCAATGCAGTCAGTATGGTAGCGACCAATGACGGTTGGGCGGTTGGCGATGAAGGGACGATCTTCAGGCATGACGGAATTTCTTGGGCTCACTACGAGACACTTCCAAGCGGAGTGAACCTCAATGGCTTGGACATGCGTGCCACTAATGACGGCTGGGCGGTCGGGGATTCTCCTGAACCACTGACTACGCCTCCTGGAGGCTTTCCACCGATAATTCTCCGATGGAATGGCGCCACGTGGACGGCGGTCACACCAAGTGGTGTCGCACTGGGCGAGGACCTCTATGCGGTTGATTTTGTCAGTGCAACCGAAAGCTGGGCGGTAGGCAGTGGAACGGCAGGGTCCGCTACAATGCTCAAATGGGACGGTACGATATGGACGTCGGTGCCAAGCGGAACGCCCTCAGGAACATCTCTGTACAGCATCAACATGCTCAGCTCGACAGATGGATGGGCCGTGGGCTGCACGGACCCAACAGGTAGTTGTCAGACGCCGATCATTGTCCGGTGGAATGGTTTGGCTTGGAGTGCGGTTACAACTCCTAGTGGAATCTACGGCCTCGCAGACATCTTCATGCTTAGCCCAACGAACGGCTGGGCTGTCGGATACGCCCCAACAGCAGGGGGGCAAGTCACGATAATTCACTGGGACGGATCACAGTGGACAAGCGTACCCGGACCGACCGTAGGAGCGACCGCAGACACCACGGTATCTCACTTGAATTCCGTCCATATGGTCAGCTCGACCGATGGTTGGGCAGTCGGATTCGACACTACAACTCCTGGTAAGAGCCTGATTGTTCACTGGGACGGTTTGACATGGAACGTAGTCGCGACGTTGCCTCTCCCACCGTCCATGGCGGTTTCCCTGAACTCAGTGTTCATGGTCGCATCACTGGACGGCTGGATTGTTAGCGATCAAGGCTTGATCCTTCACTACGGTCCCGAAAGTGTCCCTGGAACTACCACGTCAATAACAACAGTCATCCAAACCACAACGTCCACAAGCACAAGCACCAGCACCACCACTACCGGCTCAAGTGCCACAAACTCAACGAGTACAACCACATCGATACCGCCATCACCCGTTCCGGGCTTCCCAATCGAATCCATCCTAGCGGGACTGCTAGGAGGCCTGATTGCGCTAACGGTGATTCGACGCCGGCGAAGACTCTAACTGCCGTTGACTCTCGACGGTCCCGGCTATTATCAGTCTCCGCTCCCCATCTTATCCGGTTTTTTCTATTCTTCCGCTTCTGGATGGCTATGGCTTGGCCTACGTCGAGTAAGCAGAGGCAGTTCTATTAGGCCAGAGCAGTCCGTCCCTCACTAGAGATGTCCGCGAGGAAGAAAGTCGTGAGGAGTCGTTCGCTTCTCTACGATACAGCACGGTACGGTAGTCTCCTAGCCGCGGGCGCCTGCACCTTCCTAGGCCTCGTACTCTTAATGCCGCTGGCAGGCGTAACGTGGAACTCCAACTATCAATACCTCAGGCTCGACGCGTACGTCCTCTCAGCATCCGCAGATCTCATGATTTGGGTTGTTGCGTTCGCGCTTTCGACATTTCCGTTCTACGCTTCGGTCAAGAGAGATCGAAGCACACTACATGATCCCCATCTGACGTTCTCGAATCTCGTACTGCCGCTAGCCTCGATCATGATGGGCCTGTGGTGCTACGAGGCTGCGGTCGCCGGATTAATGATCTCAGGCTTCATGGTCGCTACTGGGCTCGCGAGAAGATCCCTCTCCCTCCTACGAATTTCCAGCAGAGATGCTTTCCGAATTGTGGCAAGTGTGACTCTGACCTGCCTTGCAGGAGTCTCCGCAATCTCAATCCTTGGAATGGCTATGGGAGGCGAAGAGACAATCAGAGTTCTAAGTACCGCTGCAACACTCAGCAACGAGACTCTGTCGAATCCCTGGCTGCGTGCTATGACGCTCGACCTAGAGTTCTTCTTTGTCCTTCGCCCAGCATTGCCTTCATTGATCGTCATTCTTGTCTTTGTCGCGGTCCTAACGGTTTTATCAGGCACTCGGATCGACCCGGTCAAACGGCTTACGAGGTCTCTGGAACGAAGAAGCGCCGATCTGCGATATGGGAACCATAGTTCATCACATGGCCGTCTGGTTTCGATTGTTGCCGCTATCTTGGTCATCGGGTCGGTGCCTGTTGGGGCATATGTGACTCTCTATCCCTACCTTTTCGGCCACATTGACGGCCTACTCGGGAGCGACACATGGTACTACTTGGGAATCCTGAGGGATACGCGGCAACCGCTGGAAGTTGTAAGTGCCAGTAAACACCCGCTGTTCACGGTCTTTCTTCTTGGCTTGAGATGGGCGACCGGGGCAAGTGCTTTTTCCGTCGTGATGTACGTCCCGCTGGTTCTCTCGGTCCTGCTCTCATTGAGCAGTTATGTGTTGGTTAGACAGGGCACCAAAGACACGTTGTTCGCTTCCTTCGCGGCGCTACTCTCAGTCGTGTCAAGTGCGACAGCAATCGGTCTTGGCGCAGCCATATTTGCAAACTGGTTCGCGTTGGCACTGGTGAACTTGTTCTTTGCCCTTCTGTTGAGGGCTCAGATGGTTCGGTCAGTTGCTGCAATAGTTCTTGCGTCTGTGTTCTCGCTTCTGGTACTAATCGCTCACCCTGTAGCTTGGGGTGCCGTCATGGCGATGATCGCTATTCAAGCTCTAGGTATCTTACTAACCGCCGGTTACAGGCCATCTGAATTGAAGGACGCCATTCCACTGGTGGCTGTTGTTCTTCTAGATGCATTGTTCTTGTACCTAGCCTCAACACAGATAGCGACGGTACGCTTAGAGCTCGGAGCGGCTGTGTCTGAGTCACTGTCCGCAGTCAACATTACTAATGTGACCAACTTTTTTGGTTTTCTTGATGGCGTAATCGACTATGCGAGAAACAGGTTAGACGCAACCGCCATGATTGTGCTTTCGATAATCGGCATCGCAGACGTGTCTCTTCTCCCCAAACCTTTCAGGCGGATTCTGGGAAGCATGATGATTATTCCCGTGATCTTCACCATACTTGCGCCAAACATCAGTTGGACTTGGAGGGGCCTATACCTGCTTCCCGCGTACCTCGGCGCTGCTTTGGGAGTTCGGAGCGTCGTGCTTAGAGCGAATGCTTCCGCCACTGGACCCAAGCGCGAGTCGATTCTGAGTCACGCATTTTCAGTTTCTCTGATGGGGTACATCTTCCTCTCTTCCCTTGCATGGACGCTCCGCGCAACTCTCCTCTTGATAGAAACAAGCGTACGCCATCTGTAGTCTTCCAAGTCAACAGGGGCGACAGAAGAAGACCTGAACCTATTCCTGAAGATTGTAGCCCGTTTTGAAATCTGAAGTGTCGTCCTAGCGTGGAAATGACAATTTTAGGGTATTTCAACACAGCAATGCTGCTCGTTAGACTAAATGGCGATGACTTTTCCGTGTCAAAGCGGGTCGAGTCGAATATGTAGGGTTAAATAGCCAAACTCGGAGAGCATTCATACGTGTTACGAGTTGACTAGTCACTCTCTCAGGTCCCTATGTCTAGTGGTGCTGCTTTGCTCAGCACTTTATGTCTCAATTTCATTTGTCTTGACACCGGGTGCGTTGGCCGGCACAACTCTCACAATCGCCCTCGGAAGCCCAAGTGGTGGTAAGGGTGAGATCATAATTGTCGACATAAGCGGTGGAAGTCCGTTCACGACCTCCACATCATGTACCTTGACTTCGAGTTCCAACGTAGTTGACTCGTACTCGATCACTCCTGTACCTGCGACTGATCCCGGAGTGGCCCACGGATCCTTCAAAGTTGGAAGCGCTGCAGGAGCAGCTGGCGGAGTACCATACACTCTGACTTTCAGGTGTACGACAGGGTCGCTGATTGATACCGCGACACCTACCTTCACAGTAACTCCTACGATCACGCTCTCTCCCCCAATTGGGCAGGAAGGCCAAGTCATTTCCATCAGTGGTCAAGGATTCCAGTCAGACTTGAGCTCATGTTACCTGACGGATACAGTGGTTGATTCCTCCAAACCGGTCCTCTGTTCGTTGAGCAGTGGATCCATGTCAGGCTCGTTCACTGTGGACGATGTTGCTGACGGCTTCTACACTGTGTTGGTGGTTAATACAATCCCTAGTGGCACCGCTCTTGCCTCCGCGGCGTTTCAGAAGGTAAGCAGCCCAACGATAACAGTGTATCCAAACCTTGGCGTGCCGCCTGGGTACGGCACTCTGGATGGTGGGGTCGCGGTTACTGGGGCAGCTTTCGCCACAGGAAGCGCACGAGCCTGTACATTGTCGGACCAAGGTACGGGATTGTTCGCTGCGAGTCCAGTACCCACCTGTTCGATATCCGCAACCGGGACGGTAACGGGAACGTTCGCAGTCTCAAGTAGTGCTACGGTAGGAACCAGCCATACGGTTAGAGTCACAGACACAAATCCCGCGGGAGTCTATGATGAGATAATTACCTTCAACGTGTTGGATGCGCCTACACTGCTAGCCGCGGCACCTGCCAGCGGATCCATAGGCAGTTTGGTATCTATCGCGCAAGGCACAAAGGATTTCGCTCTTCAGGATGTTGGTCCATGCACGATCACATCCTACCCGACCGGCTTGGCTTCTTTCTCCAGCTGCTATATCGGTTCAGATGGGAAGATCGTGATAGCGAATTTCGTGGTTTCCTCAGCGGCTACAGGAGGAGCGTATGTTGTTATCGTCACTGGTCTGCATGGTGACTCTGCGGCCACTTTATTCACTGTTGGCAATGTTGTGACTCTGTCTCCTACGGAAGGACGGACCGGCACAACTGTGACTGTGACGGGTAGTGGTTTCAACTCCCTGGACACGAGCTGCAAGATCTACCTCCCCTTCATCACCACCCCTGACGGGGGCAACATCGGAAGCTGCACGATTGCGGGCGGTTCAATCACCGGTTCGTTCAATGTCCCGGACATTGTTCCCGGGATCTATCAGGTAGCGGTGTACGGATTTATCACGAGTCCTTCGGGGATCTATGACGTGGGAGTCGCTAGCTTCCAGGTTACCCCAGGAATAACGCTGACGCCGACCTCCGGACGCCCCGGGACAACTGTCATCGTCATGGGTTCGAACTTCGCCAGCGGCGATACAGGCGCATGTACGATCTCCTCATCCGGAGGTACGGGCGACCTGATCTCGAGTTCTACGTGCACTGTAGCTGGCGGTACAATGTCTGGATCATTCGTAGTCGCATCTGGGACAAGTGGCTCATACATGGTTATTGTTACAGGAAGTACAGGCGACGCAGGCAGCGCGTCATTTGTTGTTCCTCCGCCCCCAACGATAACGTTGACTCCTCCGATCTCAGGTCCGGTGGGAACCGGCGTCTCCGTCGTCGGCTCCAACTTCCTAGGTACAACGTGCATGATTACGGCTGTTCCGTCAACCCTCTTCACTTCGCAGTCATGCTCGATTGTGGCTGGTGCGTTGACAGGAAGCTTCACTGTAGCCTCAGGCGCTCCTCCGGGGACTGTGTACACTGTTACGGTTCAGACAAACGCTGGTGCGGGCGACTCCGCTACCTCAACTTTCGCTGTGACAGCCGGTCCGTCCGGTGCTCTGACACTATCGCAATATTCAGGCCCGGCTGGTACAGTAGTCTCTGGCACTGGTACTGGATTCCCAACTGATACGAGTTGTGTGCTTACTTCCGGCCCCTTGGGTCTCCTGTCTTCGCCATCCTGTATCGTTTCAGGAGGGACAGTGACGATTGGATTCACTGTACCATCAAGTGCTGCCATAGGGCCATACACAGTCCTGGCAGTCGGCGACACTGGAAGATCTGCCAGCGCCACATTCACGGTCACTACTCCGGCACTGTTCAGTCTCTCGGCTAACCCGAGTAGTCTCGTCCTCAGTCAGGGTGGAACAGCAACCGTCATTGTGACCGTCCTTTCAAGCGGAGGTTTCGCCTCACCTGTCACTCTTTCGGCATCTCTACCAGCAGGTGTTACCGGAGGGTTCAGCCCCAACCCGGTGGCACCTCCAGCCGGAGGTACCGTTACCTCAACGCTCTCGATAGGCGTCTCGAGCACTGCACCTTCGACTACAACTGCCATCACGATCACTGGCACAGCGGGCGGAAATACCGCCACAGCGGCGATGTCGCTTGTTATTCAAGCCACTGTCGTCACTGTCACAACCTCGACGACTTCACAGACCACTAGACCGTGCATAATTGCAACGGCGACTTTCGGTTCAGAGGTCTCACCGGCGGTTCAGTTCCTGCGTGGCTTCAGAGACAACCTTGTGCTCAAGACTCGGGCCGGCTCCGCGTTCATGGAGGTTTTCAACGCATGGTACTACTCGTTCAGCCCGTCTGTGGCCAGCTTCATCGCTGCTAACGATCCGATCCGCGCCCCGATTAGAGCGATCTTGTATCCACTTCTCGGCGTCTTGGGAATCACCACGTTGACGTACTCGCTGTTCAGTTCGTCTCCAGAGTTCGCTGTGGTGATTGCAGGACTCATAGCGAGCTCGCTGATAGGTCTCGTCTACTTGACACTGCCAGCCCTTGTCAGTTTCAATGCTCTAGCGAGGAGAAGAAAGATCAGAATTACCAGCATAGCAAAGGCTTCGTTGACCCTGCTTGCGGTCGCGCTGGCATTGCTTGCGGTCGGTGAGCTTGCAGGTTCGTTCATACTGCTTGCTGTGGCTAGCTCGATGATCGTCCTTGTCTGCGTCGTCACGGTGCCATCAGTCGCCGCCTTGGCGATACTCAGGCCAAGCCGAGAGTAGCCCTGCGGTCGAGCAGGCTACCTCTTCTTCCTTTTTCTCTATTTGACCGATTCCTAGTCAGACGCCCGCATCGATTCTAAGAATGTCATTCGGCTTCAGGTTCATCCAAGGATCAACAGCCCTGGGGAAGAATCGAATCAATGTCCGAGGCGAGACCGGTTGGCGGATTGGATGGGCTATCTTCGGATCCTTATGACCACGAGTGCGAGCAGCATGAGCGTCACAACTAGCAGGAGAATCAGTAGACTTCGGTTCCTCTCCCAGATAACGAAGTTCGCGTTAAGTCGCGTGAATGGATCGCGCGATCTCAGCATTCGGAAGAGTATCATCGCCTCTTCTCTCATGAATGTGCCGTTGTCTACTCGGATCTCGCCGGTTATGCTCTTTTCGAATCTGTGATGTCCAATCCAGAAGGGGTTCGAGTATTTGCTGCTCAGCCACAGATCGAACTCCTCTCGTGTTGTCGCCAATTGTTGCATCTACCTGATCTGGACGTTGATGTAGTAGAGTTTCACGACTCCGCCACTGGAGACGAGCGCTCCATAGTTGAGGCCGCCGTCCGGCGCAGTCCAGTAGTAGACTTCCGATACATTGTACTTCTGACAGTAGTTGGCGATGAAATCGTTGACCGTGGCGCTGATTGAAGTCCACTGTGACTCATCGGTGTAGGTGATGTTGGCGATTCGGATTTCCACGTTCGCGCTGATCTTGTTCGGGCTGATTAGGGAGTATCCCTTGTCTGTGAATAACGAGTTGAGTTTCTTCACACGTTCTGCAGACCCCAATATGACGGGAGTCCCGCCGGAGATAGCATAGTACGCTTGAGATGAGTCTGCTCCAACAGCCACTCTTGCCCCGGTCATGGCATCAACGACGGTGACGAATGCCATCTTCGTGATTACGGCGTTCGCAACTTCTGTGTT
>Ga0315279_10005998_pt1 | contig 15506 bp, 14 predicted proteins | sample YL17G06_20_MG_FD_203694 | JGI IMG/M metagenome (GOLD analysis project Ga0315279, IMG submission 203694) | Sediment microbial communities from Yellowstone Lake, YNP, Wyoming, USA - YL17G06_20 | ecosystem: Environmental > Aquatic > Freshwater > Lake > Sediment | place: USA: Wyoming | collected... | reverse complement strand
CTGAACCATAGCACAAAGTAGTCGATCGACTCTAGAATTTTCTTCTCGGGGGGTACTGGGTCTGTACCCCATTCAGGCGGAAGCTTAACCATCTGGATCCGTCTCCAAAACGTTTCGAGAGCAGGGGCCATGAATTCTAGAATTAATCTGTTTCAGATTCGCTGTTTTTCCCTCCGCCAGTATTATCTGGTTCAGGTTCTAAGGGTCGACGATGTTTAACCGTCCTCTCAGCCGGGTCATTGCCCAGCTCCCCTAAACCTTGCAAGGGTAATTGTCATCCATCTGTATATCTGCCTTTCCTTTCATCCTCTGTGTTTATGCTGATGATCTTTTGAACTTCCAGAAGATGTTCATGCGTCTCGTTGGTTTCAATGGGGCAAGGCGATAAGATTCTGAGTGAGATTGAAGCAGCTGTTGTTATTCGGAGGTCCGCGGAAGACCGATCAACAACAAGTTGCGTGTATGAAAGCTGATTCTACCTGAAATGGGGCCCCAATCAGCCGGTTGAAGAAAACAGGGATGGTTACCGTGAAAGCTAGAAGAACGGTGTTGGTTGTGGAAGTGGAAAATCCTAGGAATTCTGCCACAACCACAACCAAGCTTGCTTTGCCGAAGAATCTGTTTAGCATCGAAGCGGCGCTGAGGATTTGGATGAAACGCCGTCCGTGGAGATGATTCTCTTTTCTTCTTCGTTTTTGGGGTTATTCGGTTACAAAGTTAAACATTATATACTATACTTGGGTAGTACAGCACGGGGCAACATTGGAGGGCTAGCCAATGAAATTATGGCTAAAGGTAGTCATTTCGATAACGACTGCTCTGCTCATCCTTCCGGTTATGAGCATCGCATATGACGTATTGTATGCAATACCATCGTTGGATGCAGAACCGCCATGGTTAAGACCCTACATCGAACTGGAACCATTTTTCGCTACAGTCTTCGGAAAACTCGCAATAGCCGTTTGGGTTCTTCTAGCTGCCCTGTGGATAGCTTACGGGGCACTTAGATTAAGAAAAGTCGTTGTCAGCTCAAGGATACTTTCAAGAGTGGCTATTATTGGAATCTTTGTTGGAATCCTTTCGCTTTCCTTGTTTCGCCTGAGCATCGTCAAAGCTGAATACAACCTATGGAACGTCGTTGATGTGTTGACTATTTATGACGAAGAGTTCCTTGCTCATCAAGATTGGGTAAGCAATGCCAATAGCATCGTGGGAGAGGTGAGCGCGAGTCGGTTTGAAGATTCAAACATAAGTCTTGTCATCCGCGGACTCTTCACATGGAACAGCAATGATTCTGAGAGAGATCCCTACTTCCTCATGCAAGATGCCTTGTTGGTGTCAAATCTGCCCAAAGAATGGATTCAAGTAGATGCAGGAGTGTGGAGTTGGAGCTTTGTTAGTGGCTCCGAGTGGACTGATGATCGTGGCAATGTCTGGCGTATAGATCTTCTAATGATGTTCACAGGACAGGATTGTAGCCATCAGGCCTTGAGCCTTCCTATGTGCAACATGATGATCTTCAATCATGATGCCGCACGTAACTTTCGCACGGTGACACACGAGCTGGGGCATCAGTATTGGCTGGAGCACTGCGGGGATGCCTATTGTGCTATGGATGACAGATGGATGTGGGGAGACGATTTCTGCGTTCGTTGTCGCGGCTTACTCAATTCTCGGAGGGACAAGTGGGAGACCGACCCCGTATTTTTCATGCATAATAGTTTCATGCCACCTCAGGGAGAAACTAATCCTGCTGGAGGCCATTATTATCAAAGAGCCGAGGGTTCAAGCGTGACGATTGAGGCGTTTCCTTACGACGGCTCCATATTCGAGAGATGGGTCATTTCGCATAGGCTGTATCAGATTGAATATGAAGAGATCTACTCCAATCCTTACACCTTTGCTATAATGAATGCTGAATATGACATATTTCCCATGTATGCGTACAGCAAGACGCTGAGCCTTTCTGCAGTTGGCGGAGGAACTACAGATCCGTTGCCTGGGATTCACAAGTTCACGATCGGCGAGGCTGTCAGCATAGAAGCTGTCTGTTTCACTGGTCTCAAGTTCGAAAATTGGCAATACGACGGAACGACAGAGACTCGCAATCCCATGACAGTCACTATGGATGCAGATCATTTCTTGCAGGCAAACTTCAAAGCAGACGACGCTCTAGGGATGGGCTGTAGCGGCGGTCTTCCAGGGCACCCCAGGTGAGCAGCTTCAGTCTTTCTCGCAACCGAAATGGGGTGAGTAGCAAGAGCAAGGTCTTCAGGGCTCTACGTGTGTGTGGAAGCACAGCCGATCCAGCGGGCCGCCACCTGGGCTTCCGGCAATACCTAGAACTGGTGCTTCCCGGAATCAAGTTGTCTCTTCTTTCTTCATTTTAGGCCATCTCTCTGAGGATTGAGTCGTACTTTTCCGGCGAATTTCTATCTGGTCTGCTTCAAGCGTTTTTCTCGGTGAGGCTTATGGAGAGCGCGGAGAGAATAGCGCCGTCTTATCGAAAAACCTTGGAGATTGAGATTGCACGGTGGGATGGCTTTCGCAGGGCCTTGAGAGGCAGCGAGGTTGAAACCTTCGACAAGATGATGAACGATTGCAGAATGCACACTTCAGCAGGCGACAAGGCCCCAAGACCCTTCATAATCGAAGCCATGCTCATGTCCATCCTGCTCAACCAACAAAAAGAATTAGCGGAAATTGAAAAGAGGCTTAAGCAACTTGTAACTAACTCTCATAGAACAGAAAGCCCCAACAGTTAGTCACACTAAATAGTGACAACACTTGAGCGAGAAACCCTCACCTTGGTCCGAAGTTACGTCGGGCATATTCGCCGTTCTAACAGCAATAACCACATTTCTTGGTACAAAGCCATTCGACACCCTTTTCGCCGTGCTGCTTGGAGCAACTGTTACCTATTCGGTACAGAAGAGACTTCAGAGAGACTCAGAGAAAAGGGGCAAGAACGCAGAATACGTCGAAAAGTACTATGGACCTTTGCTGGTGGAAATCCAAAAAATACAAGAGACCGTTCTGAACGACGTTTCTAACTATTATGATTTTCATAGCCTAGAAGATTTCAAGACACGCCCGCAATTTTACACCATGGGGAAGAAGTTAAGAGAAGACTTTCTCACTTTTACCGTTGAAATCGTAAAACTTGTCGATAAAATAGGCTTCTACAGAGGTAGAGTAAAAGACCTTATTCGTGAGATTGGTGATGCCCATGTTGTCAGTCCTCTCGGAAGACGTTCCAGCTTTGTGTCTGACCTTAGTTATTCTCCAGTTTATCTTAAGTATTGTCGCGAGTCGGAACGATTCGCAGGAACCTTAGATGACTGCATCTTGCTTGGCAAAAGCCCAGTCGATCTAGTCAAAGGCAAAGTGGCCCACTTCCAAGAAGAGAGTCTAGAAGTGGAGTTCTACGTTGATGTTGAGTTGACGGGACTTATAAGCGCTCATACCAAAGAGTATGATCGCAAGAGTTTCCACGAGAGAAAAGAGATACTGGACGAGATTGTGTTAAAGGTTAATGCCGGGTTTGATAAGGATGATGGTTACAGGAATTTCCAGTCGGAACTAGCTGACATCCGGAAGAAAGCGGCATCGCTATCTGTTCGTATACGCAAGTATGTTGAAAGATATGTTTCAACGGTAGATACGTAGGCATAATTAGGCGAGAGAATCATCTGCAGCCTAGCGCGCTGGGACTCATGAGAAACCATAAATATATTCAATGTTATACTGCTTGTGTATGCCTCAAAATGTGCACAAGGTTTGATCAATGATAGTTCTTCCAAAAATGCTCAGTGCAACGGGTAACGATTGTGTGGTTGCAAGTGTCCAAATGACGTGTATGTATTGGAGGCAGGAAAAACCCAATCTTCACTGGAAGGATGTTCCATCGGATTTCGATGATACGTTTTGGTCTAACTTTCGCAACAAAGGGTCAAGTTATGTTAGAGATACAGGAATGCCGACGAACAACATTAAGAGGTTCTTGAAGATTTTGGATCTACCGTTGAACGCGGATCTCCAATTCCTAGAGGACGCAAATGGTCTACGAAGACTCTTAGACCTTCAGATATCGCCGATAGTTCTGTATGATCGCCACTATTATTTCAAGCAGGTTCAAGGTTTGGGTCATGCTGTTGTTCTTGTGGACTATACAAAGGAGAATTTCGTCTCAATTGATCCCGCTTTTGCACCAAAGTTCACCTTCAGACTTGCAAAAACAGTCCTCGCCATGAGCTTAAGATCTCGAACGTCCGCCTGCACTTCCTTTATCAGCTGCAAAGTGTACCTAACACGCCCAACCTTAGCCTCCCGAGACCGCCTCTTCCCCGATTCTGCAACATCACCAGTTTCAATATCCATGACAAAACGCACACTCCAAGTTTTTCCCAACGTTGACAAGAGCCCAAACTGAGCCCTGCCAACCTAAACTAGTTGGTCTCAAAACCGGGCGGGTTCCCAAATTTCGAAGGAAAAAAGAGGAGATGCGGAAGACATCGCCAAGTTTATATGCGTATGTATTTTTTTAGGCATGATCTAGAAGCCGTGATAGGACGTGAATGACTAGAGATGAAGCCACTGCCGCGAGAATTCAATATTCTTGAGATTGAGCGCAAATGGCAGACTAAATGGGAAGAGATGGGCACGTACCATTTCGACTCCAGAGACAAGAAACGCCCTTCCTTCAGCATTGACACTCCGCCGCCTTACCCTTCTGGCGATTTTCACATGGGCAACGTCCTGAACTGGACTTACTTTGATATCGCCGCCAGATACAAGCGGATGAGAGGCTTCAACGTCTTTTTCCCTCAAGGCTGGGACTGCCACGGGCTCGGCATAGAAGTTCAAGCTGAGAAGGAGAACAGGGTCAGGAAGCGTGAGATTCCGCCTGACAAGTTCAGAAAATTATGCGAGGTTCTGGTTAACAAGTACATCGCTATCATGAAAGAAGCCGTTGTGAGACTTGGAATCAGCATTGACTGGACCACGGAATACCGCACCATGAATCCAGACTACTGGAGGCGAACCCAACTAAGCTTCATACTGCTCCACAAAAAAGGCCTAATGTATCAGGGCACGCATCCCATCAACTGGTGCCCACGCTGCGAAACCGCAATCGCAGACGCTGAAGTCAACTACGATCAACGGGAAGGCACACTGCACTACATAAAATTCCCATTAGAAGACAGCAAAGACAGCCTCACGATAGCCACTACGCGACCAGAACTCATTCCAGCCTGCGTGGGTGTCGCCATAAACCCAACCGATGACCGATTCAACAAGCACATAGGCAAAAAAATCATCGTTCCAATAGTCAACCGCGCTGTTCAGATAATCCCTGACGAAACAGTTGATCCCGAATTCGGCACCGGCGTCGTGATGATCTGCACATACGGCGACAAAGCCGACGTCAAGACCGTCCTTCACCACAAACTCAAGCCCATAATCATCTTGGCTGGTGACGGCAGGATAAACGCTAGCGGTGGAAAGTACGCGGGCTTGACTACTGATGAAGCGAAGAAGGCAATAGTTGGCGACCTGAGCAAAGAAGGATTGCTGGTTAAGACTGAGAAGATTACGCAGGAAATCGGCACCTGCGACAGGTGCGAGTCACCTGTGGAGATCCTTGAGCTCAAGCAGTGGTTTATGAGGACGCGGGCTTTGACTGATGACGTTGAAAAGATTGCCAACAAAGTTGTCTGGTATCCTGATTACATGAAGACTCGTCTGATCGACTGGGCTCGTTCCCTAGATTGGGATTGGGTAATAAGCAGACAGCGGGTCTTCGGAACGCCCATACCTGTTTGGTACTGCAAAAACTGCAGAGAAGTAATTCTGGCTGACGAAAACTGGGTACCAATAGACCCAAAGCTTGAAAACCCCAGAATCAAACAGTGCCCAAAGTGTGGCAAAACCGAGTTCGTTCCCGAAAGAGACGTTTTCGACACGTGGATGGACTCTTCAATATCGTGCGCCGTGCACGCTGGCTGGCCCGACAGCAAAGACTGGAGAAGACTGTTCCCCGCTGACATGCACCCATCCGGCATTGACATCATTCGAACATGGGCCTACTACTTGATGGTAAGGCATCTGGCGCTTTTCAACGAAACCCCATACAAGAGCTGCCTAATCAACGGCATGGTTCTAGGCCTTGACGGCAGAAAAATGAGCAAATCTCTCAAAAACTACGTCGCTGCCCCCGAAGTCGTAAACAAGTATGGAGCTGACGCATCCCGACAGTGGGCTGCAGCTGGCGGCGCAACTGGTTCCGACATTCCGTTCCGCTGGCCTGACGTAGAGTACGCCAAACGTTTCATGACCAAACTGTGGAACGCTTCAACATTCGTGAGCGGCCTGCTGAAGGACTACGAACCAGACGAAAAGGCGAGACATGCTCTCCAACCTTTGGACAAGTGGATACTGAGCAAGACTGAAAAGCTCACTCAGACTGTGACTGAAGCTTTGGACAATTGTCAATTCAACATTGCCATGGAAGAGATTCGGAACTTCACCTGGCACGTTTTCTGCGACTGCTACATCGAAGCCGTCAAAGACAAGCTCTACAAACCTGAAGTCTACGGAAAAGACAAACGAAGAGCAGCGCAGTACACGCTTTGCACGGTCCTGCACAGACTCCTGCAGTTGCTCGCGCCGATCATGCCACATTTGACAGAGGAAATCTATCAGACGATGTACTCTGAAGAAAAAGAGTTCAAAAGCATACACGTTTCTAGCTGGCCCATTCCAGACGCGAAATTGGTAGATGAAGAAGCTGAGAAGGAAGGCGAGACGATTATGGCTGTAATAACGGAGATCAGAAGAGAAAAATCTGAAAAACACATGCCTCTAAACACGCCGATCAGGAAATTGACCGTCTATGCTGGCAGCGAGGAATCCGCAAATACGCTCCTGAAAGGCAAAGAAGACATTGCTGGAACCTGCAAGATTGAAAACTTGGAGATACAGCCCAAGGAAGGCGAAGGCAGAGAGACCTCGCTTCACGGCATTCGGTTCGTTGCCAAGTATTAACTTGTGATTACGGAAGCGAGCAAAGTGAGAAAAGTTGGCATAATCGGGTGCGGTGCTATTGGCGCTCTGATTGCAGAGGCTGCAGAAAGGTCTATCGTCAAATGCGACGGACTGATTCTGTACGATGTCGTACCTGAGCGGGCTGAAACACTCGGCGGAGCCCTGCGTACATCAGTTACGATCGCCAAAAGTCTTGAGGAAATGATCAAGCTCAAGCCGGCTGTGATTGTGGAAGCTGCATCGCAGCAAGCCGCAAGAGATTGCATAGGCAGGATTGTCACGGCAGATATTGACCTGATCGTTATGAGCGTAGGCGCGCTTCTTGAGCTGAACGTGAAGAGCAGTAGGATTCACGTACCTTCGGGAGCCATCGGCGGACTAGACGCGCTTTCCAGCGCCGAGTTGGCGGGAATTGATGAGATTATTCTGACCACGAGGAAAAGCCCGAAGATTCTGGATCTAGACAATCGGGAAGAGAAGCTAGTTTACGAAGGAAATGCCGAAGAGGCCGTAAAGCGTTTCCCAAGGGAGATGAATGTGGCTGCCACGTTGGCTTTGACCGTTCCGCGCGAAAAAGTGAAGGTACAAGTGATTTCCGACCCGAAAGTGAAAAGGAACGTGCACGAAGTCCGAGTCAAGTGGAAACATGGAGACATGTTTCTGAAGTTCGAAAATGAACCGCATCCAGACAACCCGAAGACCAGCGCGCTTGCAGCATGGTCAGCGATAAAGCTGCTTAAGGACTTGCTAGAAAAGCGTGCCTAAGTTCAGGGCTTGAGTCCCGTTCCAACGTCTACCCAAAGTTTCCCGCCAATTTTCCTGAACCCAATTCTCTCGTAGGCCTTTATAGCCGGGAAGTTGTCCGATCTGACAAACAGGGCCGCTACTTCAGCGTTTCTCAGGGCTTCTTCTGTTACGGCGGAGGTAGTTTGTGTTGCGTAGCCTTTGCTTCTGTGGTCTGGGTTCGTGTAGACTCCGCCTATCATCCACACTTGTGGCAACTGCAAAAAGGAGCCAGCGTAGGAGACCAGTTCGTTGTTTATGAAGAGGCCGTAAAGCGGCATTCTGGTCATCCAGTCAAGATAGCGCTTTATCGATGATGGAGTGCGTTCTTTTCTAGTTTCCAAGAGCCTGAACAGTTTTTCAGCGTCTTCCTCCGTACGCAGTCTGCGCGTGAGTTCCGACTTGAGAATGTTTGCTTTGCCTTTTCTGACCAACATCCAGTTTTCAAGATAATGCTTCGCCGTTGGGAATCTCTTCTCTATGATTGGCAACAGATCTGGTCGTGCGTGCATAACGTACTTGTCAGCTGGGGCATACTCGATCAGCATTCTGGCTGTTTCGCTTTCGCATTCCATTATAACGCTGGGGGTCTCCATGGCGGTATATGTGAGTATATATCCTTCGAGTTTTCCGTCTTCGAATGCTGCATGCATCACTGTATGTTCCGGATCATGCTGAATGTCATAGAAAGCGAAAACGTGTCTGATAATGTCCGACTTGAGTGAACTGATCACATGCTTCTTGTTATGTTCATCAACTTGTTCGATTGTGAATTCCGTCATTTTTATCCTTTGAGGGCTTTTATCTCTTTCACTAGCTTGTTGATCTCCGTTTCCGTATTGTAGAAGTGCGGTGAGACTCTTATTCCGTTGTCTCTGGCTGAAACAACTATGCCTTTCTTTTTCAGCTTCTCAACCACTTTTCCTGGCTCACGGATCTTGAAGTTCACTATTCCTGAACGGTAGTGCTTTTCTAATGGTGTTTGAACTTCCAAGCGAAGTCTCTTTATGTTTTCTATCAAATGATCCGTCAATAGGACTATTCTCTTGTGAATATTCTCGACGCCGAAATCCAGCAGCATCTTCATTGCAGTATCTGCTGCTGTGAGGCTAGGGTAGCTCGGAGTACCTGCTTCGAAGCGACTTGCAGTTTTCGCCAGTGGCATTTCGTATATATCCCACATGTCTGCTGTTTCGAAGATTTCTTGGTTAACGCTTGCCCATCCTACGAATGGCGGTTCGAACTTTTCGATAAGATCGTCCTTGACGTAGAGGTAGCCTACTCCCGGCGGGCTTAGAAGCCACTTGTAGCAGGAGAGGGTCAGGAAATCCACATCGTCTCTTTTTGCGTCCACCAGCATCGTGCCAACTGATTGGATTGCGTCCACGATCAGATAAGCACCATGATCATGCGCAATTTCACTTAGAACCTTGAGGTTGTGCCTGAAACCGTTCGCATATTCAACGTGGCTTACGACAACCGCCACAGTCTTGTCATCAACGGCTTTTTCCATGTCATCAAGCAGAATCTTTCCTTCAACATTCTTCACGTAGTGGACTCGGACGCCCAGTCTCTTGCGAAGCCAGGGATAAACCGCTGAAGGATATTCGAGGTCTGTCGTGACGACTTTTGAGCCATGTGGATATTGGAGCATGTTCGCAACTATGTTTAATCCCATAGACGTGTTTTCGACGAACGCTATTTCCCCGGGTCCAGCTCCGATAAGCTTAGCGAAGCATGGTTTTCCGCCGTCGTTCCATTCCACGGAAGTAGTTCCCAAATTTGATTGCTCGTCAATGCATTTGCGCATGACATCTGCGACTGGCTTTGGGAGAGGCGACTGAGCAGCATGATTCAGAAAAGCCTTGTTCTTGGTTATCGGAAACTGCTCACGAACCTTCTCAATGTTCTCCATGCAATCCCTTTCCAACGAATAGCCTAACGTGCTCAGATAAGCGCAAATCAGGTATTAAAACTTCAAGATACATGCTGAAGCGCGGGCTTCCAAAATCCATGCTCGGTCTATATGGAGAGGTGAACATCTGCAGATACAAAGGCTTCCCTGCAATTTCTTCAGAATCAACATCACGGCATGACATTCAACCCGAAACCACTAAAACATGCCCAATGCTTCCTCAACAACCTCTTCAACTCATCAACCGTCTTCTCAACCGTCCTGCGACACTGAGCCGACTCCTTCGGCGCTTCATAAGGATCTTCGACGTCGATGCTCTTCAAGCCAACTATTCCTGCAGCGAGTGCATACCAGCATGCAGGCAAAACCTTAGGGTTATACCCGCTGCCAATTAATGAAATAAGCTTCCCACTACAGACACTTTCCGCAGTTTCTTCAGCAAGCTTGGATAAGCGGAAAAAACCGTTAACCGTCAAGCTCAAGTCACCAAGCGAATCGGCAAAATGTGGATCACTCCCGCCATTCGTAATCAGAACATCAGGCTTGAATTCCTCAGCCAAAGGAACAAAAACCTCATTCAAAGCATAAAGATAAGTCTCGTCACTTGTCCCAGCGGGTAAGGGCACATTCACGTTGTAGCCTTCTCCCTCGCCTTCGCCGATTTGCCAGACAAATCCGGTCCCCGGATAAAGCGTCCGCGGGTCCTGATGCAGCGAAATAAACAGCACTGAAGGGTCTCGATAGTATATGTCGCTGGTGCCGTTTCCGGCATGCAAATCATGGTCCAAGACTAGAAACCGTTTTACGTTGTGTTTGGCTCTCAGGTGCTCAATCAAGATGGCGATGTCATTGAAAAGGCAGAACCCCCCTCCATAATCTCTTCCTGCATGATGATAGCCTCCACCCAAAGAGATTGCGCGTGCTGCCTTTCCGCTTGCGACGGCGTTTCCGCATTCGATAGCACCGCCAACGATGAGCAACGCAGCTTCAAGGATCTTCTCCGAAACGGGCGTCTCAATATCATAAAACTTGCTTTCTCTTGCCAACCGAAATATCTGATCAATGTAACCTGCTTCATGGACCCTCAGCAGGTATTCTTTCGACGCTGGCTGAGGAGAAACAACCGCGACATTGGCATTATTCAGCAGCCTGTGGGTGTCAAAGAACTTCATTGCATTCTCGAACCTGTCTCCCCTGAAAGGGTGACCTTCGCCCAGATCGTACTGCCTGTACTTTTCATCATAAGCAATGAGCGTCCTCTCTGACAGCTTGGAAACACTCCCGAGTAGCAACTATGAGAATAGGTTTCAGTATAAACTCTCCGTTGAGCACTGGCAGTCGTAAGAAAAAGGGGGAAAGGGTTCTTCTTATGCTTCTTGCTTCTCTTCAGCTTCACCCTTTGTTTCGGCAGTACCTTGCATCGTTTCCTTCGGCTCTTCATGTTCTGGCGGCGGCGCTTCTGTCTGGGCGGCCGGCACAAATTCCACGACAGGCTCCACCACAGCCTTAGCCGGTTCACGTTCAGGCATAGTCAAGTCTCCTTTCAAAAGCTGGTCTGAAGACTCTCTGATCCTCTCCAACTCCTGCTTCGCCGATTCAAGTCCCACCGACAGCACAGCAATCTGGCGCTGATAAACATCTTCTTCTATCTCGCCTGTTACATGCTGGAGCTCGAAGTTCGCCAGCAGAATCTCTAACGTTTTGACCTGATCACCAAGCTCGCCCATCCGCGCATCCATTTTTTCCTGCAGAAGACGCTGTTGCTTCTCAATTTCGGCCGTGGCTTCGGCAATTTCCCTGTCGAACAAGTCATAGGTAGTCTGAGAGATCCTCTGATCAGCCAGCAAACTGTCCAGAGCCTTTTTCTTTTTGTTCGCCGTCTCGTACTCTTCACTCAATCTCCTAAAGGACTGTCTCCACGAAATCAAATTCCGCACCACTCGCATATGCGCCATGAAGGATCAAGATAACATTTGTTAACATGTAGACATATCGCAGCATGTTAGAAGTGTGTAGAATGTTTGGCCAGCTGAAGGTGTAAGCTTTAAAAACAGCACACTTCGACGACTTTCTATAGCATAGAACAAGGCAACTTGTTAATGAGGTCTCAGCAGTCTAAACAAAAATGCGAAGCCCCGCCTTCTGTTCGCCTTCTGATGTCTATACTTCTCTCGTTCGGTTTCTATTTCCAAATCGGAATTAGAGAAGACGCCAAACGCATATATACGACTAAGAATATAAAAAGGTGAATAAACATGACAACACTAACTGCAATCGTTGGCGATGCAAAATTGGAAGGAAAAATTCTGAAAAAGATGCATGAAAGAATCATCAAGAGCTTCATGGATATAGTAATTCTGGCCGAACTGAAAAACGGACCACTGAGCGGCTACGACGTAATCTCCCTGATCCATACTAGGTTCCACCTGCTAGTAAGCTCAGGCACTGTCTATTCACTGCTATACTCGCTCGAAAGAAACGATCTAATCGAAGGAACATGGAACGAAAGAAAAAGAGTGTACAAACTGACAGAAAAAGGAGTCAAAACAATAGAAACAATCATGGGCGCAAACGACAAACTCAGGAACCTTTTGTCGAACCTTCTGAAAGTACAAGCTTCTGATTAGATTTTTTTTGGGCATGCCAAACCAACAGAAATGCTAAAATCTAGCCTACGAACCCTTAAGAGCAAAAGGCAAAACCTCAAAGGGCCCGTAGCTCAGTCAGGATCAGAGCACCGGACTTTTAAGCTCCAGATCGGACCTGCGAAGAAATCCGGTGGTCCCGGGTTCAATTCCCGGCGGGCCCGCTCCCATTTGGGCATGGACCCCGCCCGGTCCACTGTTGTTTATATCTAGGGTATTCCCTAACGACCAAAGCGGATTAGGTTCTTGGTTAGAGAAAAACTTTTTGTAGAAAAAGGGAGGAATTTTTGGCTTTGTTTGCGAGCGGTTATGCACCTGGCCAGCCGAATTGCTTGCTGATCCAGATGAGATTCAAACTGTCAACCATATAATCAGCGAAGATGTCGGCTCCGAGTCCCATTTTAGAATGAAAATGTGTAGGAAAAGTTGATTCTTCACTAGCTTGGTGCAAAATCTATTCGCATAATCTGGTACTTCTCCCAAGTTTTGGAAAACTGATTTATGTTGGTATACATTGCCATTGTTCATGAAACCCATGAGACGAATGCGCTTTCGGATGACTGCAAGCCAATACTTAAGATAAAGAACATAAAATTCGCGCGTGCTTCAGCAGTTCGAAAACGATGAACCTGCTTGCCTCTTTCCATGTGTACTTGCTCAAGCTTTCATTGGCTTGTTTTCTCAACTCTTGTAGTTGTGCGTCTTCTTCGCTTCCTTTGTGTGTTTCCTTCTTGAAACGATTATAATAGTTTGTCCATCTTTGCTCTATCTCCGCGCTTTTTCCGATTTTCGCCTCATGTTGGTATTTTTTATTTCTGCTCTAGAGTACTTCAAAAAACAGAAATGGACGTGATTGGAAGAATTAAATACTGTGAGCAGACATCGTAAATAGGCAAAGACCTGGTGTTTCAATTGCAAAAAAGACGCTTGGGCAGAACTGACTTAGAAGTTTCGGTTATTGGTTTTGGTGGGATACCTATAATAGGTGCAAGCAAGGAGTATGCACATAAGATGCTAACTTACGCGTATGAGTTGGGCATCAACTACTTTGATACTGCAAGAGCCTATGGTGACAGTGAAGAGAAGTTCGGTGAAGCACTGAAACTAGTAAGAGACAAAGTCATTTTAGCTACTAAGACATATCAGAAAAAGAGTGATACTGTACTTTTTGAACTTAAGCAAAGCCTACGCAACCTAAAAACTGACTATATAGACATAGTCTTAGTTCAAAGAGTTGACGACGAAAGAGCATTTCGTGCAATCATGTCAGAAGATGGGGCACTTAGGGCGTTGAAAGAGGCGAAAAAGAAAGAGGACGTAGGCTTCATAGGAATATCGAGTCATAACCCCTATATCTTTTCGAAAGTCATCCAGTCAGGACAATTTGATATCGCACTTGTGCCGTTGAGCTTGATAACTAGGGAATTCACTGAAGAAGCGCTCGAGTTGGCCGAAAAGCTCGATGTAGGAGTCGTGGTCATGAAACCATTCGGGGGTACCGATTTTCGCTTCGTACAGTCAGAGTGGAATATTTGGAATCTTCCTGTAGGGGAGTTTCATCAGATTTTTGGAAAAGATAAGGAAAAGGCAGGACGCGCTTTAAGATTCGTCTTGGCGCATAGCATCGACACCGTGATTCCTGGATTCAGTTCCATTGAAGATGTTGAATCTGCCGCTAGTGTCGGGGAGGGCTTTCAAGGATTGACCGAAAAGGAAAAGAAAGATTACAGCTTCGGCAAGATGCCTCAAGAGCCCTTCTGCCGTGAATGCGGTGCGTGTCTTCCATGCAACCGAGGATTGAACATTCCCTTTATCCTACGATTATACAAATACCACACGTTCTACAGTATAAGAATCTGGTCAAGAGAAGTCTATCAAAGACTTTCAACTAAAGTAGACGATTGTACGAATTGTGGGCAGTGTGAATCGAAATGCCCATACCAGTTGCCAATTGTAAATATGCTTAGAGCAGCACATAAAGCAATTCCTTCGTGCTGATTCATGTAGCGTTGCTCTTTTCGCGCTTTGTTGTGGGCCAAAGGCAAATTATATTAGAGAAACTTGACCTCTTAACCTTTGTGAAAACTTCAGGCTCAAATGCCCGTTTGTCTAGATACACAGTAACAGCGCCATTTTTAACAAGCCAACGTAACGTATTACTATTCAGTACCTTGTATGGGACGAGTGTTATCATACCAAGACGCATTCTCGGGAAATTAAAAGAGGGCGTACCTATAGAGAATCTGAAGATACCAAGAAAAGTTGAGGCAATTCTTGAAGATAAATTCTTAGTTCCTGAAAACGTAGAGGAAAGTAGTATTCTGCTTTCAAGACTAGAAAGAATACGAAACAGCAGCGATTCCTTGGGTATCGCATTGTTGACAACATTAGACTGTAATCTGAGCTGCAAATACTGTTACCAAGCCAAGCTGAAAAAGAAAACAAGAATGACTGAAAAAACTGCAATTATGGCTGTTGATTGGATAACAAGGAGAATCGAGCGCGAGAAATCGAAGAAGCTTTCGATTTATTTCTATGGTGGTGAACCACTACTAAATATGCCGATACTACGTGAAGTTGCAGAGCGCCTCAGAGAATATTGTGGACAGGGACGAATTGAGTTCTCACTCGACATGAGCACGAATGGAGTGCTACTTTCGCCAGAATTGGCTGTGGAATTGAGGAAGTTGGGGCTAGTGGGAGCTACGGTTAATCTTGATGGTCCACCGAAAATTCATGACAAGAGAAGACCTATGAAAGATGGGCATGGGACATTCCACAATATCTTGGCCAATATTAAGAAAACTATGAACATATTGGATTTGACCGTCAGAGTCAATGTCGATTCTCATAATCTTCAAAGAGTTCCGGAGCTTATGAGTATTCTAGGTAGGGAAAGGGTTAGTAATAACACCAAGTTTGATATTGAACCCGTGGAGTGTTGGTTCGGTTGTCCTGACAATTGGAACAAGTACATTCTTAAATATCAAAACCAAATGAAGTGCTTTGTTCATCTTTGGGATGAGCAAAGAAAGCATGAGATGGGCATTCCTACGTTGCCACCAGGGATGTTGGGTTGCGAATTCATGGTTAAGAATGCCTTTGCGATAGATCCT
>Ga0315279_10005997_pt1 | contig 15507 bp, 14 predicted proteins | sample YL17G06_20_MG_FD_203694 | JGI IMG/M metagenome (GOLD analysis project Ga0315279, IMG submission 203694) | Sediment microbial communities from Yellowstone Lake, YNP, Wyoming, USA - YL17G06_20 | ecosystem: Environmental > Aquatic > Freshwater > Lake > Sediment | place: USA: Wyoming | collected... | reverse complement strand
TACAGTAATTGTGGTATCCATACCAGCATTCCTTTCTTGTTATTTCCAAGAAATTTATCGGAAGGTTGGTATGTTTTTGCTTATTCGTTCTCAAAGTTAGTCGCCTAAAAAGTGCGAAAGTCAACTTTAGTTCAGTTATGCTTTTTCTCACCAGTCCGGTCTGTTTTACTTTTGTAAGAAAGTATCAGCATAATCATATACACTATAATGGCTGCGGCAAAGAAAGCGAGGCACACGACTTCTACCTGCTGCGGATTTAGCAGCCTGTGTGGCAGCCTTGCGTGGCTTGGCCAAAAGGCCATAATATCCCAGTGGTAAATGCTGTCGATTAAAACGTGAAGCCAGACGCCGAGGACGCCGGAGATAAGCATTTTCCAGAAGCCGGTCTGATAAGGTATGCGAAGTATTTGCATCAGCCATTTGAAGAGGTGTCGCAGTGGATACGCAGAGGCGCCCCAGAGAAGTCCCAACACCGCCCCAATCAAGAGCGTATGGCAATACCGGTGGGACGGATAGCCGAGCCGAAATAGGTGTATAACCAGTGCCTCAACATCGACAATGACGTTGGCAAGGACAAGGACGGGGATGTCGAGCCATTTTCTAAATACCAGCCCAATGAAAGCACTCGGCCCAAAATGATATGGGGTGAATGGCATTTGAAGGTTCCTTTTAAGAAGCAGCAGCCGTTACATTAAATTCCGGTCAGATACATATCTTTTTGCAAGTAGTTAAGGACATAATCTTTTATCGCATCTTCGAGGGAGGCGATTTGTTTTTTGTAGCCGGCTTTGCGGAGCTTGGTTATGTCGGCGCAGGTATAGTATTGATACTGATTGCAGATTGATTCGGGCATTTCAATATACTCGATGTTCGGCTTTTTTTCCATCGCTGCAAAAACCGCCTTTACCAAATCGTTCCAGGAGCGGGCAATGCCTGAGCCAATATTATAAAGGCCGACTATCTTCGGGTTATCTAAAAAGAAAAGGGTCATATCAACTGCATCTTTAACAAAGACAAAATCACGGACCTGCTCGCCGTCGGCGTATTCGCTCTTGCAGGACTTGAAGAGGCGAACCCTGCCGGTCGCACTTATCTGCTCAAATGCCTTCAAGACAAAACTTCGCATATCCGCTTTGTGATATTCATTCGGGCCGAAGACGTTAAAGTATTTTAGCCCAACGATTTTTTTCAATAGGCCGGTGCGGCGTGCCCACAGGTCAAACAGTTGCTTGGAATAGCCATACATATTCAATGGTTTTAAGTTTTCAATTTTTTCCTCATCATCGCTGAAACCGGATGAGCCGTCGCCGTAGGTGGCAGCGCTGGAAGCGTAGATAAAACGGATATTGCCCCCCTGCCTGTTCTGTGCCCACTGGGCCAGGAGTTTGCTGTATTCGTAGTTATTTTTTATAAGGTAGGAGGCATTCGTTTCCGTGGTGGATGAGCATGCGCCAAGATGAAAGACCGCCTCAATACGGCCGGGGACCTTATCCTCAACGACCATTTCCAGAAAATCGTCCTTCTCCACATAATCGGCAAAGGATAGGCCCAGCAGATTCTTCCACCTCTGGTTAGTGCCCAGGTGGTCAACGACAAGGATGTCGGTGATTTGCCTTTTGTTTAATGCGGCGATTAGTGCCGAGCCGATGAAGCCGGCTCCGCCGGTAACTATTATCATACTGTAATTCTCCTACTGAGCTTATTAGTGCTCTGTGATGTGCGTTTCGATGAACCGTCATTGCGAGGCCTGTCAAGGCCGTGGCAATCTCGATTGTTAAAAGAACCGAGATTGCTTCGCTTCGCTCGCAATGACTACCATCAATTGAGATGTCCCAGAGCATTAGTTTCCTTATGAGGTTAATCTGCGAAACTGGAAGTGTCAAATGTTTAACGGGAAGTGTGCGCACAAAAAAACCGCCCAAAAACCGAGCGGTCAGAGAAAGACAAATCCACAACAGTCCGGCAAAGACGTCTGGCCGGATTCAGGGCTGGAGCCCTTTAGCACAAAGCGATGTAGGTTGCGATTGTCAGCAGCAAAATCCGCTTTTTAGTAATTATAAATGGAAGCCAGGTTTTGTAATAGAATTTCGTCATTGTCCCCTCTCAAAACCATCAAACCACTTCTATCTGTATGCGACTATGATAACCGAAATGGGCATTGAAAAGCAAGAAAAATTTCCCTTGTCAGCCGCAAGTGCTTGTGGATAAGGGGCTTATATCACCAAAAGTGGGCAAATTTTTGTCTGCCACAGAAAGAGAAACCTCCTGCGCAAAACCGCCTCAAAAGCACTACTGCTCTTTCACGTTTTCTCGGAGGGCTTGTCATTTCGAGCGGAGCGCAGCGGAGTCGAGGAATCTGTTTTTTAATAGACCCCTCGACTTCGCTCGTGGTGACGACTTTCCGTAAATAGCAGCCCATTAGTTGAGCTGCGACAAAGCACTACCCACCAGAGGCGGGCAATATGAATCAGCTCAACCTGCCAACTGCTTCGGCAACCAGTTTACCTATCGGCATATGCTGCGGGCAGCGAGCTTCCGCAACGCTGTAATCGATACTGAGCAGCTTGCTCCTGACATTATCTGGAATCTGAGCAAAAAGCTCCCTTGCCCAATCGCTCTGGCCGTAGCTATTGTAATACATCAGATACCGCATAATGTCACTGACATAGGGAGCATCCGGCAAAACCGAATCACAGATTTCTGCGCAGCCGGCACAATAACCGCTGCAGGTCGCCTGAGCGTATTCATTGAAGGCAGCAAAATCGGCCTGTGTAAGTTTGGTTTTGTCAAGGACAGCCGCGACATTTGCATTCAAAACATTAACACTCTCCATACCTACGCAAGCGCAGCTTATCCTTTCATCTTCGAGGACAAGTTTTATGGTTGCCTGCTCCTGGCTAAAGCCCTTTTGCAGAAGGTGCTCTATCAGTTTTTTATCCGCTTCGGTCTCGAGCGTCTGCTTGGCCCACTGGATTGTGGTTTTGCCGGTGGCTTTCATCGCTATAAGGCCGATATTGGCTTTATGGCAAACATCAACAGCAGCCCGCATTTTGTCATCCTGCATAAAGCGAAAATTGTAGCTGGTCATTATCGCATCAATCCAGTCAAGCTTGGCCGCTGCGAAAAGACAATCAGCCATATTCCTGTGGACAGTGAAGCCGAAGAAGCGTATGAGCTTTCGTTTCTTGGCGCTTTCAGCCCACTGCTTCAGCTCATCGGTAAAATCGGCAGGGCCGTTAGCACCGTGAGGCGCATAATACAAATCAATGTAATCGGTATTCATCCTCTTTAGAGATGTCTGAAGTCGCTCCTCTATCTGGTCTACGGTCCTTGCCCCTGATGCCTTGGTGGCAAGGAATAAATTTTTTCTGGTTTCCGGGTTATCCTTCAGGAACTTGCCTACACCAAGCTCGCTGTTTCCACCTCCATAGTTGTTCGCGGTGTCCCAGGAGTTGACGCCCCACTTGAGTGTGCTTCTTAGAATAATCTGGTTATCAATGAGGTTGAACATCGTCCCCAGAGACAGGATGGGCACCTTCACGCCTGTTTTGCCCAGCTTCCGTTGCGGGAATTTTGGCCCCTGTGTTTTGGCCGCGGCATTTGGGTCGGCTTTTTCCTGGGCCGATGCAATACCGCTCGTCACCGGCGCTAATGCAGGGACCAAGCCAGCAGCTCCGATTGTCTTCAAAAAATCTCTTCTGTTGATTTCGTTTCGCTTCTCTTTCATAGCATTTAGCTCCAAAAAATTATTGACGTTTAAGCAATAACCTGCGGTCAGTGCTTCTGGTTTCACCTACGGCCCAGACCCTTATAGCTTTCATACCACTTACGGGGCACTCGTGCTCGCAAACGCCGCAACCAGTACACCTTTCAATATCAATGTATGGTCTTTGCAGGCGGACTTGCAACTGAATTCTGCCGCCTGCAGCAGGGATTTTTTCGAGCTGCCCGCCTGGCGAAATCTCTATCAAATTTTCGGTATTTGCCACTATTTTGAATCGCTGGTTACCTTCGATAGCACAATAATAATCGCCGGTAGCAAATTTACCAGCTTTAAGGGTTTCTTCAACAGTTTCTATCAGATTCTCTGCAACTTTTTTTACCGTCAAAACACCATCTCTTACTGTAATGAAACATTCCTGCGTATAAATTGCCTTGGGACTGAGGGGACAGTTTTCTTCGCACACTATACAGGGCTTATCCATCGTCCATGGCAGGCATCTGTCATGGTCTAAAAATGCGGTCCCTATTCTGGTTGGGCCAACTTGAGCAAAATCACCAGTTCCCAATTTTTCCGAAAGTGTAATCGGTCGGATAGCGGAGGTCGGGCAAACTTGGCCGCAGGCGATGCAATTCAACTGACAGCCGCTTGAGCCAATCCGATTATTTAACACAGGCGTCCAGAGATTTTCCAAGCCCCCTTCAATGCCGCCCGGCTGAATGACGTTTGTAGGACATACTCGCATACACTGGCCGCACTTAATACATCTTTTCAGGAAATCCTCCTCTGCCAGCGCTCCTGGCGGGCGGATAACGCCATCATACCAGTTGCTGCCCAATTTATTACTGAGGCGGACAGCCGGCACCGCAATGACGCCGCTTGCCAGTGAAAGGACAAAGCCCCTGCGCGAAACATCGGGGCCGGTTATCTCGCCTGCCAGCGACGGCCTTGTTTGGTATCCAATAAGCTGGGGCTTGCAGTCATCAAGGCAGTTAAAACAAAGAACACATTCGCTTATTTTTATATTACCGGCCGGCTCACAGCCGCCTTCGCAGGAACGCTCGCATAGTTTGCAATCGATACATTCGCTTTGTTTTTTGCCGATTCGCCAGATAGCAAATCGGCCAATGATGCCAAAGAAGGCTCCGAGTGGACAAACAAATCTGCAATAGAAACGGGGAATGACAAGATTGAGCAAAATGGCTGTCAGAAATATTGCCAGTATAAACCACGCACCTTCGTAGAAACGGGCCGTTGCAGAAGTGAGGCCAAAAACCCTGTCGGCAAGAGGCAGCAGAAACAAATTAAAAGAACGAGTTACCAGCGATATAGGGTCAAGCAGACCTGTCTGCAAGGTAGCGGCGATGGATGGAAAGGCCGCCATAGCGAGAAACAATATGAGAATGAAGTATTTTACGCATTGGGCCTTGCGGTATCTATTGAGCTGAATTTTTTGTGAAAGTGACTTCTTTCGATTGGATAGGTATCCTGCGAAGTGATGCAATGCGCCGAATGGACAGACCCAGCCACAAAAGAATCGTCCGAATATGATTGTCAATATAATCGCAGCCAGCGCCCACAGAAAAGGCCTGTATAAGGTGTGCGTAGTCAATGCTGTTCCGGCTGCCGCCAGCGGGTCAAGCCACAAAAATAGATTAATTGGCCAGCCCCGCAACTGCCAGAATTTGTCGCCGACGGTGCCAACTATGCAGAACCAGACAAACATTGAGAAAAAGAAGGCCTGACTTATTCGCCTAACGTGAACGATTTTCATAATTGCACTTTCAACCAGCCACAGCAAATATCGGTTTGAGCGATTCGTAATCAGTGGTTCCGGCACCGGCGTTTTGGGCTTTGGCAAGGTAAGGTAAATCTGAGGACCTCAGGCCCAGAAGTGTGCAGCCGAAGGAATCTGCTGCCACGCAATCAGTGCTTGCAATTAAAGTGTCCGCACGTTTTAAGTCCGAGACAGAGCCGCCGGTAGGACCATTGGTTACCATAACCACGGTGCCGTCGAGTATCACTAATGTCGGTTTTACCATTAGAGCCAGCTCGGCGATAATGGTATTGATGTCCTGGTGGAAAACATTACGCCTGCCACCCAAAAGCCCATACCAATTTTTCATCGTCATTGAAGCGCCGCTTCGATGATGGTGCTTAAGGGGGGCAATGCCAATCAGCTTATCTGCTTTCGCGAACGGCCCATAGAAGATAGGCCAATCCGCAATGAGCTTACCTCCCGGCAATGTCGTGTGCCTGAAAAGCTCAGGTTTTGGGAGTATCACTTTGGCGCCGGCGTCACCTGCTGCTCTGCCGATGCCGGTTAATGTAAAACAACTTGCCGGGTCATTGATTGGGTTGTCGGTAACGATGACCTGTTTTGCACCGGCTTTATAGGCGAGGCGCACTACCTCGGCCACCAGTTCGGGATGGGTTGTAGCTCCAAGCAGCGGTGACGATGCAAATGCGACATTTGGCTTTATTGCAACTATGTCGCCCTTTTTGACAAACCTTTCCATACCGCCCAGCAATTCTATTGCCTTGCTGACGGTTGCTTTTCTGTCCGAACCTTCGACGATGCAGATTGTCTGATCGTCTTTGGGCGGAACCGAGAAATCCGGTAATGTTACCAGCGCCCCCGCATCAGCAACGGCCTTCGGGCCTTGCCTATCGTAGAGTTTGGCGGAAATTATGCCGGCTGCGGCGATTGAGATTCCCGCCTTTGCAGCACGGCTTAGGAACTGCCTGCGTTCGATTTTTTTTTCGTTCTGGTCAGTCATTTTTTGTTGTTCGGCTGGCGTCACTTAGTTTATTGATAAGCTGGGCGGCGAGTTTCTCAGCCGACTGCTGGTTTTTGGCTTCGTGGACGCCGGCAACATACGGCCCTATTGCAAAGATAATTTCGGTCGTGCCGTAAAAATCAACAACTTTACCGCCAATAGTCTTAAGAGTATCGTGAGATGTCGGTTTGGCCTTGCCGCCATTATCAATTAAAAAATTGTAATAGTTTTCTGCGGTTGTTCGGGCATCCTGCGGGCCGGGGCGCCTGCTTAAAAATGCGGTCAGGACTTCCTCGCCCAGTCTGTATTGGCAAACAAAAGTGTCACTGAATCCGTCAAATCCAAAAACGTTTGAAAGATATAACTTGGCACTACCCGCAACTATATTCTCCTGAGGAAATAGAGTCAGCTCAGGTATTTCTGTAACTTTGCCCCCCCTGCTTTCTTGCGAAAGCAAGAAGGGGGGGCCGGCGAGCTTGTCCGCAACCTCTGACATCGCCACAAATAAATCAGCGGATTCGGAAGAGCCGACCAGCTCAACGTAGAATCTGTCGTGGACAAAATACAGAGCGTTACTTGTTCTGTAGCCAAATTGAGCAGAGGGCAAAATCTCGACATCGGCTCTCTTTTGCACGCTATAAACCGAAAACGCGTTCCTGACAGCGGCCATATCAAAAAGGAAAAGCTCAAACCATAGACTATCATCGTTCTCACTTACGAATCGCTGGGTAAATAATTTCACAAAGCCTGATTCGATATAAAGAGAGGCTTTGCCGTCAATCTTCTCATAAAGGTTTTCCGGAATGTATGTTTCGGCCTCGGAAAGCTTTTTGAATCCGGAGGGAACGAGGGAATCAAAAGGCGGTTTTTCTTCTGCGATGGTTTTAGACCCCCGTGCAGGCAGAAGCGGGGCAGCAGCGCCGATGCCAAACCGGCTCATATCAAAATCGAATTGCTTTATGAATACAGCAAAGCCGATAAGAAAAAGAGCTGCCAGCAAGAAGATGCTTATGGCAGATTCGAGACGTTTTGCCCGGCTGGAAACCGAATCCATCGCCAACTCCAGTAAAAGCAATTTACCCCGTTAGAAAAACGGGCTTCAGATACAGATGTCATTTCTTCTGTTGCAGGTGAATACGAAACAATTGAGACAACGACTTTCGTTTCTAACGGGGTTACTACGTTAGAAAGTCTTGTCCCGTGTTTCAACACTCGGTAAAATATCCAGAGCTCACTCCCTTAAGAAAAAAGAGTCTTTTTCTAACGGAGTTTACTTGACTCCATAATTTAGATGGATTATAATTTTTTGCGATGGTTCTGTCAAATGCTACTTCGCGTAGTAGTACGCTACGAAGCACAGGTCATTTGGCGAATCGTTATTTGTTGACAATGCAACTTTGGTTGTGTTATAATACTTCGGTAAATCCGCCTCAGGCGGATGAATAGAAGGAGACTGAAATGATTGAATATTCAGAATATATCTTAGGGGCGTGGACACCCCAGGGATGGGAATGGTTAGTCATCCTTGTTATCGCTTTGCTGATATTCGGCAGACGGCTGCCGGAAATCGCCCGCAGCATAGGCAAGAGTCTAACCGAGTTCAAAAAAGGCGTCAACGAAGCCAAAGAAACCAAAGACGAATTCGTAGATGACGTAAAGGAAGTCAAGGACGATGTAGTGAAAGAGGCCAAGAAGGCCTCCGGTCTGAACGAATCCGGCACCAACGACTAAAACATAAGATTCCACCGAACCTGTCGAAATGGGCAAAACCAGTAAGAAGCAAGACCCTCTTGGCTATACGATGAGTCTGGGCGACCACCTTGAGGAGCTGCGCGCCCGGCTTATCCTTGCGATATTAGGGTTTGCGATAGCGCTTATTGCGTGCCTGGCCTTCGGCAAGTGGATAATATCCTTCATTGAAATGCCTTACATCAAAGCGATGGGCGAGGAACCACGTCTGCAGACCATTGCCCCAACTGAAGGATTCGGCAGCTATATGGAGATAGCAATGATTGCAGCAGTAGTGATAGCATCGCCCTGGATTTTTTATCAGTTGTGGCTGTTCATTTCTGCGGGATTGTATCACCATGAGAAACGATATGTCTATCTCGCTGTGCCCTTTTCAACGATTTTGTTCGTCACAGGTGCTTTGTTTTTCATTTTGGTGATCGCACCACTCACCATGCGTTTTCTTGTGATGTTTGACAGGAACATTCTCCGAAGCAACCCTAACTGGACCTTCCCAAAATATCTATCGTTTGTGGCCACAATGATGCTGGTATTCGGCCTTGCGTTTCAGACCCCGATAGCTATTTTCTTTCTGAATAAAACCGGACTGGTTTCAGTCGAGGCCCTGTGTAAATCGAGAAAATACGTTGTGTTAGGCGTTGTTTTCGTGGCAGCCGCAGCCACACCTGGCTCAGACCTGGTTAGTCTTTTCGCCTTGGCAATTCCGATGTATCTGCTTTTCGAGCTGGGAATACTGCTGAGCCGGTTTTCAAATCGGAAAAAAAGATTACAAAGCAACCAGCCGTAGTTCGTGGCTCGCCTGCCCTGCGTAGCCGAAGCTTGCTCGCCGAAGGCGGGGCGAAGCACGGGTGATTCGTAATTCGTGGTGCGTGGTGCGTCCATCAAGACAGCATTGCCGGATTAACCAATTAACTAATTAACCAATTAACTAATTAACTACAGCCGTGCGTGGTTCGTGGCTTGTGGTTCTAAATTCTACATTCTAAATTCTCAATCCTATGCTAACGCTGATTAATACAAACAGGATGGTGCCGCCCATCGGGCCAATCGGCCTGGATTACATTGCCGGGGCTGCTCGTAAGGTGGGCATCAAAGTAGATGTAGTGGATTTATGTCTGGCTGATGAGCCGGTGAAAGCCCTGCAAACCTATTTTGCCGGCCACAGTCCGCAATTGGTAGGGCTTTCGTTTCGTAACGTCGATGACTGTTTCTGGCCAAGCGCCAGGTGGTTTGTCCCTGACCTTGCCCAAATTATCCGCACAATAAGAACTATGACCGATGCCCCAATCGTGCTCGGCGGCGTGGGGTTCTCCATTTTTGCCCGGCAGATTGTCGAATATACGGGGGCAGATTTTGGAATCCGCGGCGACGGCGAAAATGCGACAGTTTTACTCCACAATGAACTATGCGGGTCCGGAAAATTTGAAAAGATAGATGGACTAATTTGGCACCATAATGGGACCATCCACAGTAATCGACCGGCCTGGCCCAAGCGGCTGTCGCTACCTACCGAACGTGATGCGATTGACAATGTTGCATACTTTAGAAAAGGAGGCCAGGGAGGGATAGAAACCAAACGCGGCTGCAACCGCAACTGCATTTATTGTGCCGACCCTCTATCCAAAGGCAGAACACTTAGATTGCGTGACCCTGCAGAAATAGCAGACGAAGCTCAATCGCTACTAAATAAGGGAATAGATGTGCTGCATTTATGCGACTCTGAGTTCAATATCCCATATAGTCACGCTTATGCGGTCTGCGAGGAATTTAACCGCCGAGGTCTCGGGAAACGCTTGCGATGGTACACCTATATGGCGGTTACACCTTTCGATGCCGAGCTTACCAGCGCGATGAGTAAAGCCGGCTGTGTCGGAATCGACTTTACGGGGGATTCTGCCTCGCCTTCAATGCTAAAGACTTATCGCCAGGCGCATCTTAAAGAAGACCTCGCGTCGGCGGTGCGACTGTGCCGGGATAATAATATAAAAGTTATGATAGATTTGCTTCTGGGTGGACCGGGCGAAACATCGCAAACGGTTGCCGAGACAATTGATTTTATAAAGCAAATCAATCCTGATTGTGCCGGCGCGCCGCTGGGCGTCAGAATCTATCCTGATACCGAAATGGCCCACATTTTGGAAAATGAAGGTCCTCTTGAAACAAACCCAAACATTCGCCGAAAATACACCGGGACGGTGGATTTTTTCCAGCCGACTTTCTACATATCGCAGGCGTTAGGCCCAAAGCCAGCCGAGCTTGTGAGGGATTTAATCGACGGCGATAAAAGATTTTTCGAGCCGATGCCGGAAACGCCTGCGGAACAAAAACCCGCCGACGGCGGGTCTGAGCCGGTGCAGGGCTTCGCCCTGCCAACCGACCACAACTACAATGATAATACTGAATTGGTAGAAGCAATCAAAGCCGGCGCCCGCGGCGCATACTGGAATATCCTCCATCAGCTTCGCGGCTCGCCCGCCCTGCGTAGCCCTGCCGTTTAGGACGAAGTAGGGCCTGCCCTGCGTAGCCGAAGCTTGCTCGCCGAAGGCGGGGCGAAGCACGGGTGATTCGTATCTCCTCTCTCGCCCATCGTCCATCGGCCCTCGTCTCCCCGTCTAACCGTCCCACCGTCTATTTCGCTACACACGCCGGGTTCGGCTCCATACTGCAATCAATCAGCCAGTTGGCTGCCGTTATTGCCAAGTCGTAAAAGTCAACCTTGCAATCATCATTCAAGTCACTGGCAAGGACATATAAGCAAAGCACCTTCCTGATGGCAAGACTATGTTCCTCTCCTGCGGCTATGGCGGCAAAATCTCCTCCCGCAGGCAGCGTCGCCTGACCACACTGGTTCCCGTCTCAATCAAAGTTGCTGCCCCAGGTCACTTAATCTGGATATCCACGAGTTCTTCCCTCGCCCCGGTTTCAGCGTCAATCGTCAGGACAACCTGGCCAACTTCCGGAGCAAAGTATTTGTATTCCAACTCGTCCGGACTTATTGGCGAAAAGTCGGCCGTTTGCAGGCAATGGACGAACGGGCCGTAGGGAACGCTGGCCGATTCATCCAAACTGACCACTCTGCTCATGTCCTCAGCCACGCCAAGGGCAAATTCCTGGCGGTAAAGGTCGTCCACTTCAAGATGCGCCTTCATTACAATGCCCGGTTGAGCGCCGTCAACGCCCGCTTTCCAGGAACCTTCCAGACTCACCAGATCACCGTCCTCAAACTGTTCGGAGATTTCGCCGAAATACCAAACGTTGCCGGCCTTATCCTGAGCATACCAATCAATCGTATCCTCCATCAACTCGCCGTTAATGGTCGCCGTGTCATGCACCACTACGCAGGTAACACCGAGAATGACTTTGGTCTCACCAGTAACATTGACCTCGACGATTTCCGTCTCGCTTCCGGTATGTTTTTCATAAATGAAGGTCGTGCCGGGCGTCAGGGTCAAATAGGGATTATTGATATCATCGACGAAATTATTCGGGTCGATGACAGGATTGTAGGAATCACCGCCCAGCGATTCGCAAATATCTTTCCTCGCCTCGAATTGGGCTTTGGCCAGTTCGAGATTATTCTTGAGGTCCGCCTTGGCTTCTTTCAGGCAGGCCGCCCTCTCCTTAGCATCGGAAAGATTGTAACATTTGGCCACGGCGAGCCAGTATGCGCTCCACGCTTCCTGCCGGCCCGATTGCAGCATTGCGGTGGCGATTTTCCCGCACGACGTGACTTTCGGCTTATACAGTCCGCGGGCAAAAAGGTGATTGGGTTGGAGCACGATGGCGATGACTATCCATCCTATGACAACCATTAATACGCTGACCTTGAAATGTCCTACTTTCATTTTAAGTCTCCTTTCTGCGAAAGATTTTAAACTGACAGCCTGCCACCGTGGTCAGGCTGGGCCCGTAAAGGCATTTTCGAATCCCATATTAGCCCCGTGAATATGAGAATATCGTGAGAACAACATTATTTTTTCGAACTTTTTTCAGCTAAATAGGGACAGCGGGGTAGTTAAAAAAAATATCATAACCAGTTTTCGTAATCCCATGCAAAAATTGAATGATTTCTGACTTTGCGCCTCCTCAAAAAATAGGTTCCCGTTATGTTTATGGGCGTATTATAGTTATAGTGTTACCAGTTTTGCCGACTGAAACTCAAGAGTAAAATCCTCTCAAACTGCGGGATCTTAAGGTGTCTTTGCAGGTAACTAATCGAGTTCAACCTTATCCTGATATTGGGGGACGGCGACTTGCAGTGGAGATATTAAAGAAAGGGAAAAAGGTTATTGGTCAAAATATCTGTAAAAATCCTGCCGGTGTCCCACACGAACCACAAGGATAAGAAGCCGGCCTTCTTCAACTTTGTAAGCAATCCGATAATCACCGGACCGAATCTTAAACATATCGGTTGTGCTCTTTATTCGCTCGCCTCTGCCGTATGGGTCTTTAGCCAAAAGAGCAATTTTGTCCAGTATCTGCCGCTGTATCTTCCGGGATTGCTCTCGGATGAAGTCGGCGGCGGCCTGTGCTATCCTGACCTTGTAAATCTTCCCTGACATAGCCATCCGGCTCAACCATTATAAGCCAAGTTTTTTCCTGAGCGTTTTAAGACTAATAAACTTGCCGCTCTTCAGGGCTTTCTTCGCAAGCTCTACATCTATCCGGTCCTCGATATGCTCAAGCAGCTCCATATCATCAAAAGGCACAACGGCAAACAACGGCTTATGGTTGCGCTCAACGCAAACCCGCTCTCCGCCATAAGCGACTTTATTAGCCATATCGGACAGGTCGCTGCGAAACTTGCTAATTGGTATAGTTGTCATAGGTCTTCACCCCTTTGTCTATTATTTGCACAATTGTTACTATTTTACAAACCTGCACAAAGTGTATAATATACAAAAAGAAAAATCAAGTTATTTCCATATTTTTTCCATAAAAATCTGTAAAAAATCTCCTTTCAACTCAACTCGTGCCCCTTTAAGCAATACTATCCCCCAACTAATCAAGCAGGAACTGGTCCTGGTAAGCGGGGACGGTGACGTCCCAGCCGGTTTTTTGCCTGATGAAATCAGCGAAATGCTGGGCGCTCTCCGGCTCGCCGTGAACGACAAATAGCTTTTTAGGCGGCCTCTTTAATCCGCTTAACCACTGGAGAAGCTCATCCCTATCGGCGTGGGCTGAAAAACCCTGTATCTGAACCACCCGCGCCTTTACCGGATACTTCTGGCCGAATATCCTGACCTCCTTTTCGCCATCGACGATTTGTCTGCCGAGTGTGCCAACCGCCTGATAGCCGATAAACATTATTGTGCTTTCAGGTCTGGCGATATTGTTGACGAGGTGGTGTTTTATCCGGCCGCCGGTGCCCATGCCGGAGCCCGCGATGACCATAACAGTCCTCTTGATACTGTTAATTGCCTTGGACTCATTGGTTGTCTCAACCATTTTTAGTCCCGGGAAATTGAAAGGCGACTGCTTATGTCGGATAAGCTCGGTCATCTCTTCGTCGAACAGTTCCGTATGTCGCTGAAAAACCTTTGTGATACTTGTGGCCATCGGACTATCAAGGAAAACCGTTACAGGCGGTATCACACCTTCGAGCAGCAACTGGTTTATGTAATATAAAATATCCTGGGCGCGTTCGAGTGCAAAACTTGGAATAATGATATTGCCCTTCGCCTTTTTTGTGGAGTTAATTACTTCGGTGACGATTTTCTTCACATCCTCGTGCGGCTCGTGGAGACGGTCGCCGTAAGTGGATTCAACAAGGATATAATCGGCCTGGTCAACATAGCTCGGGTCATGAATGATGGGCCTGTTGGGTCTGCCGATATCACCGGAGAACAGGACGGTTCGGGACCAGCCGTTGGCGTCGATTTTAACCTTTATGATGGATGAGCCAAGAACATGGCCTGCTTCGCAAAAGGTCGCCTCAATATGTTCGCTGATTTTTACCGGCTGCTTGTATTCTACGGGCGTAAAATGGGGACAGCAGGCCTCGGTATCGGCGACCGTATAAAGCGGCACTTCCGGGTAGGGTCCTTTTCGGCCCTCTTTTTGGTGTCTTTTGCGCTTGAACTCGGCATCTTCTTCCTGCAGTTTGGCTGAATCAAACAATATAATCCGTGCGAGGTCTGCGGTGGCGGAAGTGCAGTATATCCTGCCTTTGAAGCCGTCCCTGACCAGCTTCGGCAGCAGGCCGCAGTGGTCCAGATGTGCGTGGGTTAAAAGGACGGCATCAATACTATCGGGCGGCACCGGAAAGGGGTCCCAGTTTCTTATCTTTAACTGCCTTTCCTGATAAAGCCCACAGTCCACCAAAACGGCGGCGCCACCGACTCGCAGCAGGTGCCGAGAACCTGTAACGTTCCCAGCGGCACCGAGGAATTCCAACTTTGCCTGCATACTTCGCCTCACTATCTTCCTTTTAGGCTAAATATCTCAGCCCCTTCCGGCAATGGTTCTGTGTATGGGTACCTGAACATCCGTACCACAAATCACTATTTTTTTCTTGCCCTTACTTGTAAAAAGAATTATAATATAACCGAAGTTGACCGTTTTGTATCAAAACGTTCAGTTTGAGAGTCGTTAGTAGTTAGTTTTTAGTTATTAGTTTTAGTCGAAGCCGACTGCATCGGCGATGCTTAAGTTGTTGTGCTATCGGAGGTTAGGACGCAAACTTAAACTAAAACGCCTGGTTTAAGTAATATAATTAAAGCGCATTTTTTATGCTTTTCCTGTGCCCCTGCTTGTTCTCCTCACTTCTCCCTCCGCTAAAGCAGGGGCCTTTTTTTCATAATCTCCAACTATTTTCCGCTTATCTATTTCTTCTTTGGAAAATATATTTTAACCCTTTCGGCTTACCTTGTTTTTCCTCTTTGCTGCCGGTTTAAGCCCGAAATACTCAAGCAAAATATCAGCCGTTTCGACCGTGCAGGTTTTACCCTGTATTATTCGGCACAATACGGCCTCGTCAATACCCGTATCCTTGCTTATCCGGTATCGGGTTTTGCCGGAAGTCTTGATATGCCCTCGAATGGTTTCAATAATCATAGGAAAAATCATAATTCAAAGTTCCTTTACGCATAGTATCGACCCATACTTGTTAGCTGTCAGGTGTAAATATATTTTCCTGCAATTTTTTCGATCTTCTTCACCGAGGCCTGCCGCTTATCTGATGCGGCGTGATGGGAAAATTCGCTCAAATACTTATCTTCACTAACAGGCTTGAGAAATGAAGCAGGGTTTGTTATA